>Ga0207693_10004767_pt1 | contig 11401 bp, 7 predicted proteins | sample LARL81metaG_FD_184347 | JGI IMG/M metagenome (GOLD analysis project Ga0207693, IMG submission 184347) | Corn, switchgrass and miscanthus rhizosphere microbial communities from Kellogg Biological Station, Michigan, USA - LAR L8-1 metaG... | ecosystem: Host-associated > Plants > Roots >...
GTGAGCGTGACCTTTGCTGCTGACGCCACCACCGTAAACGGCTACGTTTCGGATTCGAAGTGCGGCGCTAAAGGCGCAAACGCGAAAGCCGCTGAGTGCACAAAGAAATGCATTAAAGAAGGTGCCAAGATGGTCGTGGTTACCGATGGCGACCAAAAGGTTTTAACAGTTGATAACCCAGATAAGCTGACCGGCCACGAAGGCCACCACGTTGCCGTCACCGGAACTGTAAGTGGAGATTCGATCCACGTGGACAGCGTAAAGATGATGTGAGAGGTTTCTGAACAGTTTTAAGGGCGGCCGCTCAGGTCGCCCTTTTTGATTCCGATGGGTTCTGCCCAGTCCCAAGTCTGAAAAATGTGTCTCCCGTCACCAGAGGCAGCCAAAGTGACTAAAGTGACCTGCTAGTGACCCAGACCTTCATCCTATAATCCAGAAAGCCAGTGTACCGTGCTGGTTTTGCGGGCCCATATGTCTGATAACCGAGTCGAAGAGTTGGTTCGAAACGCCGTCGCGCAGGTGCTCGAGCGCCAAATGGCGTCGTTGCGCGAAGGCGTAGTTCAAGAGGTCCTGCGGGAAATCGGGCCGGCCCTAAGCAAGAATGCCCCACCCGCGAGTTCGACCGCGACTTTGCAGAAGGCAATTACGGCAATTCAGACGGGAGCGACGCAAAAAGAAATCCTTCGAGCCCTGCTCGACAGTACGATTCTCTACAGTGGCCGAGCCGCCTTGTTCGTGATCAAAAATGGCGCCGCTTCGGGGTGGCAAGGAACTGCATTCGGCAATACCGACATCAAAGATTTTCCCCTGGATATGAACTCGGGTCTTGTCGCCCGCGCCATGCAGTCGCGCGGTGCAGAGTCGGGCGCGATTGGCGAGTTCGACCACGCATTCCTGGCAAAATTCGGCAAGCCCAGTGGCAGCGAGGCCATCGTGCTTCCATTGCTGCTCAAAGACAAAGTTTCGGCTCTGGTTTATGCCGATGAAGGTGACGGCAGCGCGCTGGATACCGCTGCGCTGGATCTTTTGGTTCGCGCGACCAGTGCATGGCTGGAAGTGATTTCGCAACGCAAGCAGGCACATAAGGAAGTTGCATCGGAACCGCAGGAAGTCGCGCATTCTGCGCCTTCGAATGACCCGTTTGCTGCGCATGCTCCATTGCACACCGGCGGTGCGCAACATGTGCCTGAAGCGACTCCTGTCGCAGCCATGTCGGCCGCGGCGGCGTCGGGTGCTCCGAGTTCAGCTTTGACCGGCGAGGTTGGCGATGTGCATCGCAAAGCTCAACGTTTTGCGCGGTTGCTGATGGACGAGATTAAGCTTTACAACCAGGCGAAGGTCGCGGAGGGCCGCAAGAACCGTGATCTGTATGATCGGTTGAAAGAAGACATTGAGAAAAGCCGCTCGACGTACCACAAGCGTTATGGCAATACGCCCGCCGCAAGCGCAGACTATTTCAATCAGGAATTAATTCGCAGCCTTGCGGAAGATGATGTTTCTCTCCTGGGCAGCAATTTTCGGCGATAATAGAAAAAAGACGTGGTGGGGTATTTCAGGTATTTCCTTTTCGCGCTGCTTCTGACGGCAGTGGTGTGCTCAGCTGTTCAAGGGCAGACTGCTGACTCGTCGTCTTCTGCACAATCATCGTCTGTCAACGCAAAACCTAAAAAGCAAAAGAGTGCCGCTGCGAGTTCCAGTACGCGAAGAAAGACAAACCGGCCCGCGAAGTCGAGACGGAATTCTCCGCGCTTCCACCGGATGCACCAGGCGTTTGTCGCCTCCGCGACGCTGAAGCCGATGGCGCAGCAGCTCCTGCAGGCCCGTACGCCTGCGGCGTACACAGGTGTTGAATCGTTTGCCAGAAAGCATAGCGCTGAAGACGCCGGGTCGCTGGCGTGGCTGGCCCTCGGCTACGCCCATTTCCTCGATCACGATTGCCCGAAAGCGATTGACCCGCTGAACCGTGCGAAGCCTCACGCGGGTGACATCGGCGATTATGTCGCGTTTTATCTTGCCAATTGCTATATCCAAACCGGCAGAACGTCGGAAGCAATTGCTGCGTTGAGTGCATTCGAAAAAACTTATCCCGCCTCGCTGCTTTTGCGAGATGCGCGGGTGCTGCATGCGAATGCGCTGCTTACGGACAACCGTCCAAAGGAAGCAGCAGCGCTACTGGAAGACGACCGTACTCCGGTGAGAGCGGACCTGGAACTTGCGCTGGGTCGCGCCTACGAGACTTCCGGAGATCCGCTGAAAGCCGCTGGAGTGCTGCGGCATTTGTACTTCACGATTCCTCTGAGCTTTGAAGCCTCTGTTGCGCAGGGCGAATTGCAAAAGCTCGCAGCTACTCCCGGGATCGCTCCGCCGAGTTTTGGTGATCGAAAGAGCCGTGCGGATACACTGTTGCGCGCCAAACGCTACTCAGAAGCGGCAGATGACTATCGCGGATTACTGAATGAAGCCACGCCTGCGGACAAACCTGGGATCCAGTTGGCTTTGGCAGACGCGCTTCTGCGCGCAGGTCAGCGCAAAGATGCACGGCGGCTGCTGGATTCGCTTCCAGTCACTACAACTGAAGTTGCTGCGCAACGGTTGTTCACCATCGGAGAAATTCAGCGTGCATCCGACGACGATGATGGATTCCTGCACACGTTAGGAGATCTGCGGCAGGCAGCGCCGACAAGTCCATGGCTGGAGCAAGCGCTGTTCTCAGCGGGAAACATCTATCTGTTGCGTCGCGACTACGACAAAGCGATTGACTCCTTCCGCGAAATGGAGCAGCGTTTCCCGGGAAGCGCCCGCGCTCACTATGCTCACTGGAAAGTTGCGTGGCTCAGCTTGAGGCAGGGAAGAACCGCGGACGCGAAGAATGGATTCGAGCAGCAGATTGCGCTTTATCCAGACTCGAATGAAGTTCCTAACGCGCTCTACTGGCGAGCGCGACTGGCGGAGGAAGATGGCGATAAGCCAATGGCGGCGGCTTTCTATCGCAAGATCGACGAACGCTATCGTAACTATTATTACGGCCCGCTGGCGCGTGAACGCATGAGCAAGCTGGGCGTGGGCCCAAGCGATGATCCCCATTACGCTGTCCTCGACCGTGTGCCGCCGATCAGTGCCTTGCCCGCGGTGGCCGAGACTGGTGCACCGGACGACAATCTGCGGATTGAAAAAGCGCATCTGCTGGAAAACGGTGGTCTGCTCGACTTTGCGCTTCGTGAACTAAGAGCTGCTGCCGAAGAAGATAAGGGGAACTGGCTTGCAGGTGAGACGGCTCGTATGTACCAGGACGCCGGACAGTACAATCTCGCGGTCGAGACGTTGAAGCGTGCAATCCCCAGCTACTTTGCGATCGACCTTCCTTCTCTGCCGAGGAGCTACTGGGAGGCGTTGTTTCCGCGGCCGTACTGGGCCGATTTGAAGAAGTTCTCCACGGCTAATGCGTTGGATCCGTACATGGTTGCATCACTGATTCGGCAGGAGTCGGAATTTAATCCCGCTGCGGTTTCTGCGAAGAACGCGCTGGGCCTCATGCAACTGCTACCCAAAGTAGGGAAGGGCGTGGCGAAGCAGGAGAAGCTGAAACATTTTTCCGCGCCGCAACTGTTTACGCCAGCGATCAATCTGCAACTTGGCACGAAGTACTTCCGCTCGATGGTCGATCAGTTTGGTGGATTCGAATACGCGCTTGCTGCGTACAACGCCGGAGATTACCGGGTGCGCGACTGGCAGGCGAATGGGAAATATCGGGATATACAGGAATTTGTAGAGTCCATTCCGTTCACGGAAACCCGCGAATACGTGCAGGCCATCATGCGGAATGCGAACGTGTACCGGCAGCTGTACGGGACTCCGTAGAGAAGAGCATTAACTACGAAGGAATAACAATCAATGATTCTCTTAGTGTGACTTCGTGTCCTTCGTGGTTTCAGATGTTGGCTGACCTAGGCCGTCTTCTCTGGCTCTGGTGCTTTCGTAAACAGGATCTCAAAAACCAGCAGCCCGGCTCCCACCACAATTGAGCTGTCGGCAACGTTGAAAGCTGGCCACTGGTATGAACCGATGTAGACCAGCAGAAAATCCACTACACGCCCGCTAAGCAAGCGGTCCCACAAGTTGCCAACCGCGCCGCCAAGTATCAGTGAGAGCCCGATGGCGCTCGTCGTCATCGCATGACTGCTGCGCCAAAGCAGAGCGGAAACGATCACCAGAGCGACCACGGAGAAAAGCACAAGCAGGCCGATCTTCCACTGGGATGGGGAGTCATTGAAGATGCCGAAGGCCGCGCCACGATTTTCCACATGCGTGATGTAGAAGACGCGTTTGATGACGGTGATGCTGTCGTGCAGAGAGATATCGCGTGCAATCACCCGCTTGGTAATGCGGTCGAGCAGCAGCACGGCAAATGCGATCAGGAAGTTGTAGGTGCGCATAATTCGGCGAGCAGGCATTGAGAGTCTATAAATTAGATGGCGGCGCATTGCCACCGGCTTCGAGTTCCTTCAGAACCCCGGAGCATCGTTCGCACACGGTCGGGTACTCCTTGTCTTCTCCGACACGAACCGAGTAGTTCCAGCAGCGTTCGCATTTTTCGCCGGCGGCTTTGCTGACTTCAATAGTCAGCGGATTGGTGCCATTGCCGGAAGCAGATTTCTCGAGCGTAACTTGTGAAACGATGAAAAGATACCGCAGCTCGTCACGGTGCCTTGCGAGCGTTGGATAAAGAGCGTCAGATGCGGTGAGGTTCACCTGGGCTTCCAGGCTCTTTCCGATTTGCTTTTGATTGCGCGCCTCCTCCAGCGATTTCAACACCTGGTCGCGAACATTCCGCAGCGTCGCCCACTCCTGCTGCTGCTGCGGGTCTTCAACCGTGAGGGTGCTACTGCTGAGAATATCTGCTGCTTTGGGGAAAGTGGCCAGGTGCACGCTTTCCGGACGGGCTTGGATCGGCGAGAGATACTGCCAAACTTCATCGCAAGTGAAGCTCATGATTGGCGCAAGAAGTCTGACCAAGGCCTCGCAGATTCGCCAGAGCACCGTCTGCGCCGAGCGACGAGCAACGGAATCTGGCGCATAAGTGTAAAGCCGGTCCTTAACGATGTCTGCGTAGAAAGCGCTCAACTCAACAGTGCAGAAGTGATTCACACGCTGGTAGATCTTGTGGAATGCAAATTCCTCGTACCAGCGAATTACGTCTGCGGAAAGGGCGCAAGTCAGCCGCAGAAAATACTGGTCAATCGCGGGCATTTGCTCAAACGCGATCGCCTTATCTGCGGTGAAGTCGTAGAGATTGCCAAGAGAATTCTTGAAAGCCACGTTGCGGATGTTACGATAAATTTCCGCGGTGCGCTGCATCAGGTTTTCGGAGCCGACCACGTCCTCGCGGAAATCGACAGACGCAACCCACAGGCGCACAATTTCTCCGCCTAGGCGATTCGCAATGTCCGCAGGATCGACGTCATTGCCGCGTGATTTCGACATGGCGCGGCCTTGCTCATCAAGGGTCCAACCAGGAGTTGCAACTGACTTGTAAGGTGTGCTGCCCTTCGCGCCCAGCGAGCAGAGCAGGGAAGACATGAACCAGCCGCGATACTGGTCGCCTCCTTCGAGATACAAATCCGAAGGCCAAGGGTAGTTCGTCTCATTTGCGACTTCGACCAGGTAGCTGCAGCCCGACTCAAACCACACGTCGAGGATGTCAGCTTCCTTGTTGAATGAAGTGCCGTCGCAATGCGGGCACTTCGCACCGTTTGCCAGCGTCTCGGCTTCCGGTGTGTACCATGCGTCGGCACCTTTAGTAGCGAAGAGATCCACGACTTTCTTATTCACTGTTGGATCATTCAGCGGCTTCTTGCATCCGGTGCAGGTGAATACGGCAATTGGAACTCCCCAAACGCGCTGGCGGGAGATGCACCAATCGGGTCGAGTTTCGACCATGTTGGCAATGCGTTCCTCTCCCCACTCAGGGTCCCATTTAACCTTCTTGATCTCATCGAGCGCTCGGGTGCGGAAGGTCCCACCTTGCGGCATGGGTGTTTCCATCGAGATGAACCACTGCTCGGTCGCGCGAAAGATCACGGGGTTGTGGCAACGCCAGCAGTGTGGATAAGAATGTTCGACCTTATCTTCATGAAGGAGCGCGCCGCGCGCCTTCAGCAATTCGACGATTGCTGGGTTCGCCTTGAACACTTGCAGGCCGTCGTATTCGGGTAATCCGTTATGTATGCGCCCGGCGGCATCCACATCGCATGTGGGGTCCAATTTGTAGCGTTGCCCTGTTGCGAAGTCTTCGGCGCCGTGCGAGGGCGCTGTGTGCACTACCCCCGTGCCGGTGTCCATGGTGACGTAGTCAGCGACAACACCGAGAATCTTCCGCCGCTCCCACGGAAGGAACGGATGGCAGAACCAAGTGTGTTCCATCACCCGGCCGGGGAAACGCGCAACAGTCGGCGCGTCCGGAAACCCGCATTTTGCGGCTACGTCTTTCGCGAGCTTCTCCGCAACAATGTAGATTCCGTCCGCAGCTTCGAGCGCGACATACTCCTCGTCAGGATGGAACGCTACAGCCAGGGAAGCGGGAAGCGTCCACGGCGTAGTCGTCCAGATGATTGTGAAGACCGGCTTGTTACCGTGGATACGAGCGTCAGCTAGCGCTGGATCGATGGTTCGCGGATCGGACTGTAGCAGGTACTTCACCCAAACGGTCGGACTGGTGTGGTTCTCGTATTCGACCTCGGCTTCTGCCAGCGCGGTTCGGTCATGCATGCACCAATAGACCGGGCGCAGCCCTTTGTAGACGAAGCCTTTTTCAAAGAAACTGTAAAAAGTTGCGAGTACGACTGACTCGTACTCAGGCGTCATTGTTGAGTAGGGTTTCTCAAAACGGCCCAAAACGCCTATGCGCTTAAACTGCTCGCGCTGCAAATCGAGGTATTTTTCAGCGTATTTCCGGCATTCCAGGCGGACGTCCAGGGGCTGCATCTGCAACTTCTTGCCGCCCAGTTTCTGATCAACCTTGATTTCGATCGGCAGGCCGTGGCAATCCCAACCCGGGATGTAGGGAGCGTCAAATCCGGCCATATTCTTGGACTTCACGATGAAATCCTTCAGGCATTTGTTTAGAGCGTGTCCGAGGTGGATGGGGCCGTTCGCGTAGGGAGGACCGTCGTGCAAAACATAAGCCGGGGCACCGCCCCGGGCCTGCCGGATGCGGTCGTACAACCGCATTTCTGCCCATTTGGCCAGCAATTTCGGTTCATTCTGAGGCAGGTTCGCCTTCATCGGAAAGCTGGTTTTAGGCAGATTGATGCTCGATTTCAGGTCCACAGGCACTTGCGAATGCTCCCAAATTGCTGATTTTTATCATTATAGGTAGCAATTGCGGCAACGTCTATTACAGCCGATCAGAGCTGCTGGAGCATCTAACAAACCGATGACAAATAGAAACTCCGGGGAACTACACTGAACTGGCATACAGGAAATGACCTGCCGGGTGTACAATTTTCGCAGAGTTACGTTTCCCGAGAGTGAGCATCTAAACTGGTGAAAGAACAGAGTTCTTTCCACAGAGTGTAAGTGGGTTGTGAGCAAGGATTTGGAATTTTAGATTTGCCGGGCATCGAAAATGGTGCCTGGAGTGCTCATAAGGCTTAAACGGGCAGCCCAGCAAACGCTGGCTCACTAGCAGGAACCTCGGGTAACATATGGCTACTTTGGATTTGAAACCACCGCATACCGCCGAGTCTGAACCCGAATTCAATCTGCTCATGCCTCAGGGCACCGAGCAAGGGCTCTGGAGTTCTCTTCGCAAGAACTTCCACGAGACGTTCTTTCCGCCGAAGCTACCGCCGCTTGTGCTCACGTCCAAGCCGGTACCGGTCAAGGACATCTGGGGCTTCTACGGGCAGAACAAGAAGAAGAGTGCGACACTTTCGCTTGTCGCTCACATCATAGTCGTCAGCGCGATTCTTGCCGGAACCATTTACCTCGGTCATCAAGTCGTGGTGAAGCAGAAAGAAGTCGTCACGCTTATCGCCCCTTCGATGGATGTTCCGGTGATGAAGCCGGCGAAGACCCAGTCCGGCGGCGGTGGCGGTGGTGGCGATCGAAGCAAATTCGAAGCCCCCAAGGGCAATATCCCTAAGCCCGCGATGGAACAGATTACGCCTCCGGCCATCATTGTGCGCAATGATCATCCGAAGCTCGCGGTTGAACCGACAGTCGTAATGCCGCCGCAAGTGAAGCTCGCGATGAACGCTCCGAACCTAGGCAACCCCACGGCAGCTATGCCTTCTGGTCCTCCATCGAATGGTACCGGATCTGGTTCCGGCATCGGTTCAGGCTCAGGGGGCGGTATCGGCGTGGGAACTGGGCCTGGAGTTGGTGAGGGCCGCGGCGGAGGTATTGGTGGTGGCGTATTCCGCGTAGGCGGTGGAGTGAGCGCTCCCAAGTCGATTTATGCTCCCGACCCTGAGTACTCAGAAGAAGCGCGAAAAGCTAAGTTCACCGGAACCTGCGTGTTGAGCCTGATCGTTGGTCCGGATGGCAAACCGCGCGACATCCGGGTAGCCCGCAGCCTTGGCTTGGGGCTCGATGAAAAGGCAATTGAAGCGGTGAACCAGTGGAAGTTCGAGCCAGCCCAGAAAGATGGTCGCCCGGTGGCTGTTGCAATCAACGTTGAAGTGCAGTTCCGGCTCTACTAAAAGAGCAGTTTCGAGACAGTTTAAAGGCCAGCTTAATAGCTGGCCTTTTCGTTTGCGCTAATGCGCTGACCGCGATCACTCTTTCAGATCCACATGCGTGATGTTCTCGATCGCGCGACCCAGAAATAGCGCGCCTAATCGCTTAAACTTCTCCGCAGAATCGGTCACGAAGAACTTACAGCATCCCTGCGCCTGGGAAGCAATCGGAAGGTGTGAAGTGGAGCTCAGCAGATCTTTGACGGCCAGAGCTGTCGATTCCGCGGAGTCGACCAGCATCACGCCCGAGGGCACCAGGCGCTGCAGCACAGGTTTAATTAGCGGATAGTGAGTACAACCAAGGAGTAGCACATCCGCCGAGGTGAAGCCGCCGCTGAATGCTTCTTGCAAGTAGATTCGCGCAACCTCCTCGGTGACGGGGTGACCTACCCAGCCTTCTTCGACCAATGGGACGAGCAGCGGGCAGGCCTTCTCACGTGCTTCAATGTTCACCGCAACGAGAGCCTTCTGATATGCGTGGCTGGAGATCGTTGCATCCGTTCCGATGACCACCGCTTTCCCCGATTTTGTGGCCGCCTGCGCGCGTTGTGCACCTGGCTCGATCACCCCAAGAACCTTCACGGAAGCCGATTCTTGAATCTGAGGGAGAGCTAAGGCCGTCGCCGTATTGCAGGCGATGACCAACATCTCCGCACCTTGTTGTTCGAGAAACTTTGCTGCCTCACATGCGTAGCGGGCCACGGTTTGGGCGGACTTTGAGCCATAGGGAAGGCGAGCGGTGTCGCCGAAATATAGGTAGTTGGCGTCGGGAACAAGCTCAAGTAAAGCTTTAAGGACGGTGAGTCCGCCAAAGCCGGAATCGAAGACGCCGATAGTAGGGGCCACGATTATTGCACCCGCTCGGATGCCACGGTATGTGCGATGGCTGTGGTAGCGGCACAGCACTGCCCTGCTGGAATGGGCGCACCGTGAGGACAGGTTTTGGGATGCCCAAGGAATGTGCAGATTTTGTCGGTGGCTTCTGGCGAAAGAATGTGCTCAAACTTGCACGCCTGCTGCTCGATCTCGGATTCGCTGTCGAGTGCAAGGCTGTCGGTGAATAGACGTTCTGCCAGACGGTGGCGCCGGATGATGTCGGCTGCGCGCTGTCGACCCCGCGGAGTCAGTGCGACGACGAGACTGCCATCTCCCACAGAAACGCCCGACGGTTTGAGGGCGTCGTGACACGGGTTCACAAACGGCTTGTGATCGTGAGTTTCGGGCGGATGCGGGGCAGTCGAAACCAGTCCCATCTCACGCATCTTCTCAACTGCCAGGCTAACTGGCAAAGCGCCATGAACTTCCATATGTTCGATCTCGGCGATCTGGCCGTGTTCTTCGAGCGCCCATAGCTCTTCGAGGACTTCATCGAACTGTTCATCGTCGGCCATGGCGAAGACTTCCTGGGCTGCGATCTTTCCATGATGCAGTTCAATGCGGCGATCGCCCAAGCGTGCGACAACCGGATCGTGGGTGACCATCACAATGGTTCGTCCCTGGGCGTGTAAATCACGCAGCAAGCCAATCACGATCTCTTCGTTCATGGCGTCGAGATTGCCGGTGGGCTCATCAGCGAGAATGATTTTCGGATCGTTAATAAGCGCCCGCGCGATACAGACACGCTGTTGCTCACCGCCGGAAAGCTGTGCGGGCAGATGGTGCGCGCGATCTTTGAGCCCGACACGGGCCAGAGCGTCAAGCGCTTCCTGCTGGTCAGTCATGCTGTGGAAGTACTGTGCGAGCATGACGTTTTCTACGGCAGAAAGATAAGGGATGAGATGAAACTGCTGGAACACGAATCCGATCTTTTCGGCGCGGACGCGGTTTAACTCGCTGGTGGAGAGCGCGGCGACATTCTCGCCATCGAGCCAAATCTCGCCGGAACTTGGGCGATCCAGGCACCCAATCAGATTCACTAATGTGGATTTACCTGAGCCGGACGGACCCATGACCGCGATCCACTCGCCGGACTCCACATGGAGAGAGAAATCGTCAAGCGCGCGAATTAGACCGCCGGCGGCTTCCGCACGCGCGGGATAGGACCTGCTCACGTGATTGATCCGGATCATTACTCTCCCCTCAAAATCATAGCGGGCTGAATGCGGCGTAGCAATCGCAGAGGCAGCAGCGTTGAAACCAATGTTACTGCCAGACAGCCGAGCAGAACGGAGGGAAATATTCCGAACCGGACCGACACTGGAGCATTGAAATTTACCCGGCCGATGACGGTCGCGATACCTATCCCTGCCAGGAATCCAGCGACCGCGCCGACGCAAGCCAGTGCTGCGGCTTCCCCAGCGACGAACATCGCGATCAACAGGTCGGAGGCGCCCAGCGCCTTCATAATTGCGAAGTCCCGACGCCGATCGAAGACCCACCCCATGAGGGTTGCCAGCACGCACAAAGCGGCAGTGCACACGATGAACGCCGACGAAGAAAGGAGTGTGGAGCGGGTTTTCCCTAGGATGTTAGCTTCACCTTCGGTGACCTGCCGCACGGCATGGGTTTCAGCGTTCGGGAAACTCTGCTGCAGCTGGCGCAAGAGTGAATTCACATTGTCAGCCGATCCCGAAGCGGCGATCTCGACCGCTGAAGGCGAGAGTCCCGTCCAGGCTTGGAACTCTGGCAAAGACATATACACGCGGCTGTCCTCGCCGGATCCT
>Ga0207693_10004770_pt1 | contig 11399 bp, 9 predicted proteins | sample LARL81metaG_FD_184347 | JGI IMG/M metagenome (GOLD analysis project Ga0207693, IMG submission 184347) | Corn, switchgrass and miscanthus rhizosphere microbial communities from Kellogg Biological Station, Michigan, USA - LAR L8-1 metaG... | ecosystem: Host-associated > Plants > Roots >...
TGTTCTGGTGCCAGTTCTTCGCCGCCTTCGGCGATAATTTCCTCAAAACCGCGCTGGTCTTCGTCATCCTTTACGAAGTCTCCGGCGCCAATTCCGCGGTGTTGATCACGATTGCCGGCGCCACTTTGATCGCGCCGTTCTTCTTTTTGTCCGGTCTCGGCGGCGAGCTCGCCGACCGCTACGACAAAGCCTTCGTCGCCCAGCGCATCAAGCTCACCGAGATCGCCGCTGCCATTGTGGCGGTCGCCGGCTTCGCGTTTCACTCGCTGACGCTGTTGTTCCTTGCGGTGTTCATGTTCGGGACCCTGGCGTCGCTGTTCGGCCCGATCAAATACGGCATCCTGCCGGACCTCCTCGAACGCCGCGAATTGCCATCCGGCAACGCCCTGATCGAAGGCGGCACTTTTCTCGCCATCCTGCTCGGCACCATCGTTGCCGGGCTCGCCGCCAACGGCAACTCCAATCCGTTTCAATTCGCCTGGCTGATGATCCTGACCGCGCTGGCGAGCTGGCTCGCTAGCCTGCTCATTCCGAAAAGCGGCGAGGGCGCGCCGGATTTGACGATCAATCGCAATGTGCTGGTCTCGACCGGCTCGCTCGTCAAACAAATCCGCGCCGATCCGCGGCTGTGGTGGGGCGCGATTGTCGCGAGCTGGTTCTGGCTGGTCGGCGCACTGGTCCTCTCGCTGTTGCCGCCGCTCGTCTCCTTCACCATCGGCGGCAGCGAAGAAGTGGTAACGCTGTTCCTGACGATCTTTTCGGTCGCGGTTGCGATCGGCTCCGGCCTGGCGGCCTGGCTCGCCGCCGGCCGCATCGTGTTGTTGCCGACGCTGGTCGCCGCCGTTCTCCTCGGCCTGTTCGCGCTCGACCTCGGCTGGACCGCTTCGGCGATCGTGCCAGCGGCAAGCCCAATCTCGCTCGGGGGGTTCTTTGCCTCGCGCTATAGTTTCCACATCGCCATCGATCTCGCTGGCCTCGCCATCGCCGGCGGCTTGTTCATTGTGCCGGTGTTCACCGCGGTGCAGGTCTGGGCCGGGGCCGATCGGCGCGCTCGCGTGGTCGCCGCGGTCAATGTGCTCAACGCCGCTTTCATGGTCGCCGGCGCGGTCATCCTCGCCGTCTTACAAAAGCTCGGCTACGGCACGCCCGTTTTGTTCGGGCTGATCGGCGCCGCCAATATTGCCGTCGCCGTGGCGATCGGCATGACCATGCCGGCGAGCTGGCTTCACGATTTTCTCTCGATCGTGTTCCGCGCGTTTTTCCGGCTCGAGGTCAAAGGCCTCGAAAACATCGACAAAGCCGGGAACAACGCGATCATCGCGCTTAATCATGTGAGCTTCCTCGATCCGCCGCTGGCGTTGTCGATCCTGCCGAAACGGCCGGTCTTCGCCATCGACGTCACCATGTCGAGGAACTGGTGGATCCAGCCGTTCCTCAAATTCGCGCGCACCATGGCGCTCGATCCGCTCAAGCCGTTTTCGCTCCGCGCCATCATCAACGCGGTGCGCGCCGGCGACATGCTGGTGATCTTTCCGGAGGGCCGCATCACCGTCACCGGCAGTTTGATGAAGGTCTACGACGGCGCGGCTTTGATCGCCGACAAATCCGAGGCCATGGTCGTTCCCGTCCGCATAGAAGGGCCGGAGATGACGATCTTCAGCCGGCTCAAGCGCTCGCAAGTGCGCCGCCGGATGTTCCCGAAGATCACCGTGACGATCCTCGAACCGGTGCAGCTCAAACTCGATCCCGAACTCAAGGGCCGCAAGCGGCGGCAGGCCGCGGGCTCCGCGCTGTACACGATCATGTCGGACCTGATCTTCCGCACCACGCCGACCGACCGCACCGTCGTCGAAGCGGTGATCGAAGCGGCCAAGGTGCACGGCCCCGGCTGGCCGGCGATTGAAGACCCGGTCCGGGGCCAGATGAGCTATCGCCGCCTGTTGCAGGCGACCGCGATCCTCGGCCGCAAGCTGATGCCCTATGCGCTCGAAGGCCATGCGCTCGGCGTCATGCTGCCGACCTCGAACGCCGCGGTCATTAGCCTGTTGGCGGTCATGTCGGGCGGACGCGTCCCTGCTCTGATCAATTTCACCGCCGGCGCCGCCAATGTGCTGGCGGCTTGCCGCGCCGCGCAGGTCGACACCATCGTGACCTCACGCGCTTTCGTCGAGAAGGGCCGGCTGGACAATCTGATCGCGCAAGTGCAGGCGCAGGTTCGCATCGTTTATTTGGAAGACGTCGGCAAGACCATCGGCTTGGCGGATAAGCTGCGCGGCCTTCTCGGCTGGAAGAACCCGCTGGTCGCGCGCAAGCCCGACGATTGGGCCACGATTTTGTTCACCTCGGGCTCCGAAGGCTCGCCCAAAGGCGTCGTGCTCTCCCACCACAATATGCTCGCCAATGTGGCGCAGGCGGCCGCCCGCATCGATTTCGGCCGCGAGGATAAACTCTTCAACGTGCTGCCGGTGTTCCATTCATTCGGGCTGACCGCCGGCACGGTGTTGCCGCTCGTCTCCGGCGTGCCGACCTATCTCTATCCGTCGCCGCTGCATTACCGCACCGTGCCGGAACTGGTTTATTGGACCTGCGCCACTGCGCTGTTCGGAACCGATACCTTCCTCAACGGTTATGCGCGGGTCGCCAATCCTTACGATTTCCGCTCGCTGCGCTATGTGCTCGGCGGCGCCGAGCCGGTGAAAGAGGCGACGCGACGGATCTATCTGGAAAAATTCGGGTTGCGTATTCTCGAAGGCTACGGCGTCACCGAATGTTCCCCGGTGATGGCGCTCAATACGCCCATGTTCAACAAGTTCGGCACCGTCGGCCGGCTGTTGCCGGGCATGGAGGCCAAGCTCGAGAAAGTCGAAGGCGTCGAGGAGGGCGGCCGGCTTTATGTCAAAGGGCCGAACGTGATGCTCGGCTATCTGCGCGCCGAAAAACCCGGCGTGCTGGAAGTGCCGCCGGAGGGCTGGCACGACACCGGCGACATCGTCACCATCGACGACCAGGGCTTCGTCGCGATCAAAGGCCGCGCCAAGCGCTTCGCCAAGGTCGGTGGCGAAATGGTCTCGCTCGCTGCGGTCGAAATGCTGGCGGCCGAGCTATGGCCGAACAGCGTCACCGCGGTGTCGTCGGTTCCCGATCCGCGCAAAGGCGAGCGCCTGATCATGGTCACCGACAAGCACGGCGCCACGCGCGCTGAATTCATGGCTTATGCGCGCTCGCAGCACGCGTCCGAGCTGATGCTGCCGGCCGAAGTGGTCGTGCTCGATAAAATGCCGATGCTCGGCTCCGGCAAGGTCGATCAGCTCGCGATCGACAAATTCGTGCGCGATCAGGCGGCGGCCAAGGCCGCCGCGGCGGAATGAAGCCTTCGGCGGTCACGCATCAGGGCGTGTACTCACAAATCGCTTGGCCCGATCGCTTGGCCCGAACGGATCATATTCCCGGGGCGTAGACGAGATCGGCGCCCGTTGCGCTTAGCAGTTCTTCCATTTTCTTGACTGCTTTGCCAATCGATTTGCCAACTATGTGGTGCAGTTGGACCTGGCTCTTCAGTTCAATGAGAGCTCCACTTGCGAGGTTGAGACGCTGGGCCAGGATTGCCGCGACGTACAAGAGTATGACGGGATCTTCTTCGAGCAACTCGGCGCGCGCGACGCGAAACTGCGAGGTTTCCAAGGTTCGCACGTCGGCGGTATGCGACTGATCCAGCAGCGCTGAGAGCTCGCCCAATACGGCGCCGGGTTCCGTCACCTTGGCAATCTCCATGCCTTCCTTCTCGATTGTGACCGCGCCTTTCCTGAGGATCAGCAAGCGACCGGTTTTCGTACCCGCAGCAAATACGGTTTCGCCGGCTTGATAAGTCGTAAGCGGCAAGGTGGCGATACGTTGAAGCACGGGAGTATTCGGGATGAGCTTGGGGATGAGCGGCATCTTCAGTGCCTCGGCGTCGTCGCTCGGCCGTACAGTCGAAATATTGCGATGCGACAGATGGTTCTTGATCAGGCCAAGACCTCCTTTTTAGCGCCTGAGTAGGGAATCCCCTGTGACCTGAGTCACAGTCGCGCCGACGCGGATCTATCGCGTGCCGAGAGGTGATCGAGTAATGCGACGAATATCCACTATGCCCAAGTTACTGGTCGCGCGCTCCGCGAGGCAGACAGCGCGCGCTAAGTGCCAGCCGATGGTGGCTGGCGTCGATCAATACCAGCGTCAATGCCCGACGTAGCGGGTTCGATAGATGTGGCGCGCTGCCAAGTGCCGGCGCGGCAAATAGGATCCGGCATAGGCATAGGTACGAGGGGCGTAGCCGCTGTAGGCATACGGATACGAGTAGCCATATCCATAAGAGGGGTAGTTATAGGCATAAGACGGGTAGCCGTAGCCAGAGCCGTATCCATAGCCGTAGCCGTAACCGCCGCTATAATAAGGATAGCCATACCCGTAGCCGTAATAGGGACTAGCTAAAGCGGCTCCGACCAGTGCGCCGGCAGCGAGGCCGACACCGACGCCGCCCCATCCCCAACCGCCCCAGCCGCCACGCCAACCCCACCATGCGGTTGCGCCGAATTAGGCAGCGCTGGGACAGCCGTAGCGACCAGCGCTGCTGCCAAGGCAGCGGTTCGCAACTTCGGTATTCTCACCATCGAGACCTCCTAAACAAATCCCGCCCAGGAGCCTCACGATTGAGAGATAGCCACACAGTGCTACGAGGTTACCTCGATTTTAATCAAAGAGGTCGGCCAGAGAACGGCAAGCCAATGCGTTACCTCAACCATCGTATTTATCGTCAAACCGTCTGGACATGTTCCAGGTTTTTGTCCGCTCTGACCCAAAGCGGACATCGCGCGATGGTTTGCTGCTTTGTGAAAGAACCGACGGTCACCTTTCGGCGACTGGTCCAGGCGACCAATCATCTCCGCTCAGAGGTGTAACCTTGATATTGCGAATTAGTCCAAGCCGCATTGTTGGATCGAAATAGCGCATTGTTTGCTCGTCGAAATCAATAATACGACCCGGCTTCAGCGGGCCGACATCGTTTATTTTGACGATGGCCTTCTTATCGGTGCCTTCAACAAGAGCATAGCTAGTGCTGTTGCCGCGACGGACACCACCAAATTTTTCACGCAAATCAGTTTGGATCGCGGCCGTCCACGCAGATGGGTTATAACGTTCGCCCGAGGCAGTCTCTACGCCTCCCTCTCGATATCCGGACTGAAATGGATTGTACATCGAGGCCGCACCAACAATCGTGCCATAGACAGATTGAATACCGCGGATCTCCGATCGCGCTATTGCGACGGATGAACAAAGCAACACGATACCAACGCCGCAGATCGCGGCGCTCACGCGCTCCACCATTTAGGCACTCCTGGATTGGCGGTTAGAGACTCTGCTTATGAGCAGGTGATGGGCAGCTGACGATCAGTTGCCGATTGCCGGAGCTCACGCGGCGAAAAATCGTGGAACGCCGCCTCGATATGCGACACGCCGCAAAGTCGGCACTCGAAAATGTAAAGCTCGGGGAGGTCGTCAAATCGCCACGTTATTCGAGCGAGCCCCATGATTTGAGCGCATCGCGAGCAAAGCGGTGGCCGTACCGCGTCTCCGCCAAAGTATTCGTAACGCATGGACAAAGCAGTCCTTGGGCCGCGATGTCCCGAACCTGACCCCGATGGCTTTTCAGGTATCCGGTCTCGCCAAAAAAAACTTGCGATTTTCAGACAAACATTTGTTTAGGCGCGCCAGCGGAAGCGGCTATGACGATAAGGAAAAGGGCCGCTGGGACCGGGCATAACGAACGGTGATCAAAATTCCATCCCCGCAAAATCAAATCTCGCTGGCGATTTTTTAGGGTTCGGCCTGATCAAGCCAAGCTGAACGCGCAAGGCGCTATGCGCAAAAAATAAGGCCGCCCAGAGCGGCCTAAGTTTTTTGAGGAAAGGGGAGCGGCCCTTCTCCTCGCAGAGGACCGTCCCGCACAGCTTAGCTAAATCAAACGAGGCCAGGTGAAATTGATCTGAATCAAAAATCCCATGGCGGCGCCGAATGTCAGCGCTTGCTGCTACATAGGCTGTGTTCAACCAGCGGCTCCCGCATATGCATTTTTGATTATTGTCAAAGCCTCGCCACCTTTTTGCAGAGAAACTGGGACCCTCGACTAGTCAGGGGAGATCGAAATGGAACAGATTCTCATCAACCTTGTTGCAGGGGCCCTCGGTGGGGTGGCTACCGGTAAGTCATCTCCAACGTTTGATCTCGGTACAGTTGGAAATATCATTTCCGGTTTGGTTGGCGGCGGAGTGCTCGGTCAGATCGCTACGTTAGCGCTACCGTCGGTCGTGGCTGCGGTCCAGTCCGGTAATCTGAGCGTCGGCGGGGTGATCTCACAGCTGGTCGCGGGCGGCGCTGGCGGGGCCATACTCACGGCGATCATCGGCGCAATCAAGAACAAAGCCGCTGCCTAGCGCTCGGGTCGTTACACTTTTTTTGGTCCGGCAGCATTGAGGACCGATAAGACGATCATCATAGGTGTAGCGATCCTCGGGCTAATCTGGTTTCAAGTCTCGCTGGCGCGGCGAGAAGTAGGTCCACTGTGACTCCTCTGCTCAAGGAACTCCGCCATAACCCGATGTTCTGGCTGTTGGCCCTTGTGCCGGCGGCATTGGTGGCCGCGAAACTGGTCCCCACGGCGCACACGCTGCTTTTCATCCTCTCAGTTCTGGCGATTGTGCCGCTTGCCGCTTTGCTCAGCCATGCCACCGAATCCGTTGCGGAAAAGACCGGCGATACGGTGGGCGGGCTACTCAACGCGACACTCGGAAACCTCACGGAATTGGTGATTGCAGCGGCGGCGCTCCGTGCCGGCGAGTATGCGCTGGTAAAAGGCTCTATTGCCGGCGCTATCGTGACCAACACGCTTTTCATGGTTGGCGCATCCTTCCTTCTTGGTGGCCTCAAGCATCACGTCCAGGAGTACAACCGCGCTACCGCTCGTCTGGATGCGGCTTTGCTCTTCTTGGCCGCTATTGCGCTCGTGAGTCCCTCGGCGATCGCCAAAGCCGACTTGGTGCCGGGCACCGCGTTGACGCAGAAGCTCAGTGTCGCCTTGGCCGTACTGCTGATCGTCGGATACGGACTGGGCTTGGTGTTCTCGCTCAAAACGCACCGCGAAATTTTTGCCAGCGCGGAGCACGGCGAGGCAAGCGAACCAGCGTGGCCTATGGGTCTGGCTCTAGCCACGCTGGCCGTTGTCACGATGCTCGTGGCGCTGGTGAGCGAGATTTTTGTCGAATCGGTGCAGAAGGCGGCAGAAACGTTCGGGATGAGCCAGGCGTTCGTCGGCTTTATCGTTGTGGCGCTCGTGGGCGGTGCGGCCGAAATGGCCGTGGCGTTTTCGGCAGCACGCAAGAACCGGCTTGACCTAAGCGTCGGGATCGCGCTGGGGAGCGCTTCGCAGATTGCGCTATTCGTTGGACCCGTTCTTGTACTTCTTAGCTACGTCCTCGGGCCGACGCCAATGGACCTGCAATTCTGGCCTGGCGCCGTGGTGATGGTCTTTGTTGCTACACTCGTCGCGGCGTTCATTACAAGCGGCGGCCGTTCGGCCTGGTTCGTTGGTGTTCTCTTGTTGCTGGTCTACGCGGTCTTCGCCATCACGCTCTACCTTTGGCCGCCGCCAGTGACTTAATGTCCGCATGGTTGCTCATTCGGGCTTGAGTTTGCGCGCGAGCAATACTGTCAAGGCATCCGAGGCGCCTCCGCGCATTCCCGGCATGAGGTTACCGGCTTGGAGCGTGACCTCGTTCATGACAGAGCACCAGCAGGCATGTCCGTTCTTGGCACAAGGCGGACATCTAACCGTCCCGTGGCAATGTCCGCTTTATCATTCCGGCTTGATGTTGGCCGACCGGACCACCTTGGCCCACCTCTCAGTTTCATCGGTAAGGAGCTGGCCGAATTCAGTGGGCGTCATTGGCATTGGCAGGGCGCCGAGATCCGTGAGCCGCTTCTTGATCTTAGGATCGGCGAGTCCGGCATTGATCTCGCGATTGAGCTTTTCGATAAATCCGGCGGGTGTGTTCTTCGGCGCGCCGATCCCGAACCAGACCGTCGCCTCGTAGCCAGGCACGAATTCACCCACCGTCGGGATGTCGGGTAGCACCTCCTGACGCACCGCAGTAGTCACAGCTAGCGCGCGCAGTTTACCCGCTCTTATGAAATCGATCGATGACGGGGTCGGGTTGATCGTTACCTGCACCTGTCCACCGAGCAGATCAGGAAAGAAGCTGCCGCGGTAGTGCACCATGACCAGATCGACACCCGCTGTCATCTTGAAAAGTTCGCCGAAGACATGGACTGAGCTGCCGATTCCCGGTGACGCATAATTGATCTTGCCGGGATTAGCCTTGGCATAGGCGATGAACTCTGGGACTGTCTTGGCCGGGAATGACGGAGTCACAGCCATCACGGCTGGAACGCGAAGGATGCTCGCGACGGGCTGGATGTTACGAATGAAGTTGAAGTTGATCGTGTCATAAAGGGTCACATTGATAGCATTTGTCTGAGTGACCCAGAGAAGGGTGTAGCCGTCAGGTGTGGCATGTACGACTGTTTCAGCGGCGATGTTGGTACCTGCACCTGGTCGATTCTCAACGATGAATTGCTGCCCGAGACGCTCCGACAGCCATTGGCCAATCAGCCTCGCAGTGATGTCTGACGATGTGCCCGGTGGGAAGCCGACGACGACGCGCACCGGCCGCGACGGATAGGTCTGCGCCCAAGCGAAACGCGTTCCAACTGATAGTGCGGCGGTACCCGCCGTCAGATGCAGGAATTTTCGACGGGGAAGTTTCATGGGTGATGCTCCACGAACTTGAGCACCCTTGCCCACCATCAATAATATCCAAAAGCGGCCTGAATGTCTGCTTTTGGCACAAAGCGGACATCAAGATCGCGCTGACGAATGTCCGCTTTCGGGGGTAAGGCGGACATCACTATTTCAGGGCGTCATGTCTGTTTTTGACCCAAAGCGGACATCGGACCGATCCAATGCTGGCTGCTTTGCCATGCACCACAAAGCAGGCGTCCAATTCCTCGACAGGCCAAGGCGGCGGGAAGCGGCGAGCGGGGTTAGCTATTGTTGCTTGTCCTTGGCCGCCGCTGGTGGAGCTTGCCGGACATCGGCCCACGGATCAGATTTCTTTTTTTCTGCTTCCGGAAGCCTTTTAATTGCCGATTGGTAGGTGCGATCAATGGCTCTGTCCGTTTTTCCTTTCTTGTTTGGTGCGCCAAGAATTTTGCCCGCCCTGTTTATCCCGTAGATCGTTCTGAGCGGAAGCGGCCAGCATCGTCAGCAGTGTCGCGTAGATGGTTACGCGCAGCATGGCGGGAGGATAAGACAACCGCCAGGCCGGGCAATAATTGTCGCCTCACCGATGGTTTACCGTTTGTGCCGCTCCCAATCCATCTTCGACCTCGCGCGTGACTACGGGCGCTTTTGGATTTTTGACGTTTAGATCGACCCAAGTGCGCTGCGCATGTCCGCCATGCAATGTTCCAATGTAATATTGGGTAGCGGCAGTGCGCGGGTTTTGTCCAAAGCGGCACCTGTCTAGAATGGGTGGTGCTGGGGCAGGAGCCGTTTCCATGGACGAGCATCCCCACGGTACTGAAAACGTCGTCGACCTTCTCAATTTCACTATATCCGATGAGGAACTGGAAAAAGCTGCGGGCGGTACACCCTGCGCGCATAGCTATCCTGGCACGGGTGTCGCGACAATCTGTGTCCCAGACTCCCCATTTCCTAAGAAGCTCTGGACTCAAGTTGCTCAGCCGCGATGAGGCGCGAAGGATCGTCAGCAAAATCGTCAAACTGCCGGGACTACTGCGGAAGCTGTAGCGCTATCAATACCGATAGCCCCGTCGATATCGTTGGTAGTACGGCGACTGGTAGTACGGACTGGGTCCGCAGTTCCCGCAAACCCCCCGCTCACGGCGGCCAAACATTGTTGATGTTGCGAACCCGCGCGGTCAAAAATGTAATAGGCGCACCACCCACCGTTTTGCGCCGCAGCGGGTTTTTCGGCGCAGATAACGGCCACGAAAACTCCGAGCAGGAACAACAAAAGCCGCATGGCGATCTCCTAATGACCCCCAATTTATAACCTCCACCGCGATACTTTGCTGCTCATGCGCGACGAGGCGCGGGGGATTGCGGTGAATAAATTGCGAAGGTGCTGAAGCTATTGCCCACCGGACGCCATGCCCGGAACATACACATACGGTCGCCCCGCTGGATCGCCAACCCAAGTCCGAGGGTCCCGGCGGATTTCTGTAGGGGGCGAGGTAAAAGCACGAGAGTCGCTTTGACGAGCGCTTGTTTTAAGATTTTTTCTGTGATGAACGGAAATTGACCGATCGCTTTGAGAAGCAAACTGAGCCGATGCTGGGGATGCGATGCAGACGATTACGGCGAAAGCTCCCAGGACGAACAGCCAAAGCCTCATGGCTCCCTCCTATTTCGCCTCCACTGAATTACCCAAGTATTTATTTCCAACGCCTTGCGCGATGAGGGTGAAGGATCGCCAGCGATATCGTCAAGGTGCCCGAGGTTCCTAATCTCTGAAGGTACTATTTTTTGGACCTGTGTTTCGCCTGGCGGGCGTCGACGCAGCGCTCCATGCAATTTGAAGGTGCATTCCCGGGCTGGCAACGATTAGCGCGAAAACACTCCCTACAGCCGCCGCCCCCTTGCCGCATAAGCGAGCTGATCGCAGTAGCCGTTAGAAACACACGCACCATTTTTCCCGCTGCCAGAATGGCTTATCACAAAGCCGGAAGCGGAAGTCATCAATTCAACTCGTTCACCCGCGATGAGGTCCGGCGGATTGCGGCGAATATCGCGGATTGGGCAACTAGTGCGGGCTGGGTCCCGCCAACCCCGCTGACAGCGGCCATACATTGTTGAAATGTTGCGAACCCGCAATTCGTGGCACCGCCGCCATGTTGTAATTGGCGCACCAAGCACCCCTCCGGGCCTCAGCGGGTTTTTCGATGCTGACGATCACCGCGAAAACTCCCAGGATGAACAGCAAAACCCGCATGGCGATCTCGTAATGACCCCTGTTCATAACCTCCATCAGGGGTTCTCACACGTCTACGTACACTTCATTTTTGGGCCATATTACGTATTTACGATACTCATTATACAAATTGCGGCGGTTGGCGCGGACTAACGAAGAGCGGCAAGGCCTGCAGAAACGGAAGGGCAGTCTCAATTTGACAGCCGCGAGTGTGTGGGAGGAAGAAGTGTGCTGAGTGCGCATCGGCATTCTCCCACACCTTGTCGACGGTTGCGATAGTTACGGGCGTGGTGGTATCAATTCGGTTATGGG
>Ga0207693_10004771_pt1 | contig 11399 bp, 12 predicted proteins | sample LARL81metaG_FD_184347 | JGI IMG/M metagenome (GOLD analysis project Ga0207693, IMG submission 184347) | Corn, switchgrass and miscanthus rhizosphere microbial communities from Kellogg Biological Station, Michigan, USA - LAR L8-1 metaG... | ecosystem: Host-associated > Plants > Roots >...
ACGGCCTCCTCCTCCGTGACTCCCCGCCGCGCCGTGACCTGCTCGAACGGATAGAGGTTGACGCAGACGAGGTCGAACGCCTCGATCCCGTGCTCCTCGAGCGTGGCGACGTCCTCCGCCTCGTCGCGGCGGGCGAGGATCCCGGCGTGGACGCGCGGGTGGAGCGTCTTCACCCGCCCACCGAGCATCTCCGGCGAGGCCGTGACCTCCTCGACGCGCTCCACCGGCAGGCCGATCGCCTCGAGAGCGGCGGCCGTGTTCCCGCTCGCCACGAGCCGCCAGCCGAGGGAGACGAGCCCGCGCGCAAACGTGTCCACACCGGTCTTGTCCCAGGTGGAGATCAGCGCCCGCACAGTTCCCTCACCACCTCCGGCAGCAAGCGGTGCTCGACAGCCTGCACGCGCTCGCGGAGCGTGTCGACGGTGTCCTCCGGCCGAACGGGGACGCGTTCGGCGGCGATCACCGGACCGGTGTCGATGCCCTCGTCGACGTAGTGGATGGTCGCGGCCGTCTCGTCGACCCCGGCGGCGAGCACGTCCTCGATCGGATGCGCGCCGGGGAACTCCGGGAGCGGTGCCGAGTGCGTGTTCACGATCCTCCCGCCGTAGTAGTCGAAAAAGGGCTTGCGGAAGAGATGCATGTAGCCGGCGCAGACGACGAGCTCGACACCCTGCGCCTGTAGCCACTCCGCGAGCGCGACGTCGCGGTCGTCGCGGCTCGCGTAGTCCTGCGCAGCGAAGACGGCGGTCGCGATCTTCGCCGCCTCGGCGCGCTCCAGTGCGCGCACGCCGGGCTTGTTCGAGGCGACCGCGGCGATCGGCAGCCCTGCGTCGAGCAGCGCCTGGAGGTTCGTCCCCTCGCCGCTGACGAGCACGCCGATCACGCGATCCGCCCGATCACGAGATCTCCGGGCTCGGCCTCGCGCACGACCGCACACCAGCCGATGCCGAGATTGAAGACGCGGCGCAACTCGTCCTCCTCGACGTGGCGGGCGAGCCAGTTGAAGACCGCCGGCCGTTCCCACGCGTACCAGTCGATCTCCGCGCTGCGGCCGGCGGGGAGGACGCGCTCGAGGTTGCCGAGGATGCCGCCGCCGGTCACGTGGGCGAACGCCAGCGCCCGGCTGCGCAGGCTACGGGCGACGTCGAGGTAGAGCCGCGTCGGCGCCAGCAGGTCGGGGCCGTCGTAGTCCTCCTCGTCCAGCACCTTGCGCACGAGCGTGAACCCGTTGGCGTGCAAGCCGGCCGACGCGAAGCCGAGGACCACGTCGCCCGCTTCGATCGCCGAGCCGTCGAGCGGTTCCGCGACGACGCCGACGCAGGTTCCGGCGAAATCGAGCTCGCCGTCGCGGTAGATGCCCGGCAGCTCGGCCGTCTCACCGCCGACGAGCGCCACGCCGGCGGCGCGGCAGACCTCGGCTGCGCCTTCGACGAGCTCCGCGACCTCGTCGAGCTCGATCCGGGAGGCCGCGACGTAGTCGAGCAGGATGAGCGGCTCGGCGCCGCACGTGCTGACGTCGTTGATGCAGTGCGCCGCGAGATCCGCGCCGCAGGCGCGAAGCGCCCCGCGCCGGCGGGCGAGGATCAGCTTCGTGCCTACGCCGTCGGTCGAGGCCGCGAGGAAACGGCCGTCGCCGAGCGGGTGAAGGGCGGCGAACTGCCCGAACTGCGTCGCGCCGGTCGACTCGACCGCAGCGCGCAGCCGCTCGACCACCGAGTCGGCCGTGGCGAGCGAGACGCCGGCCGCGTCGTACGTCGGTCCATCCTCCGCCACGCGCCGAGTCTATGGCCGCCGTTAGACGAACAGCTCGCCGTACAGCTCCGGCCGGCCCTGCGGGCCGCCGCGGACGAAGCACACGACGGTCTCCCCGACCTCGACGCTGTCGCCGTCGCGGTCGACGTCGAGGATCGCCGCGAGCGCCTTCGCCTTGCCCGTCGGATCGTCAGCCTTGAGGTGCAGCTCCGAGAGCCGCAGCTCGTCGCCCTGTGCGAGGAGCTCGTCGATCCACTCGCGCGGCGGATGGAGCTCGAGCCGGTAGCCGGCATTGGTCGAGACGAACGTGCGCCGCCCGCCGTGCTCCTGCACGCGCAGCTCGCTCTGCTCCGCACGCCCGATGGCCAGCTCGAACTCGTCCTCGTCGAGCACGAACCCGAGGTGGTCGACGCGCGGCGTCGGCCACTGGCCCGGCTGGACGACGACGTTCACCGCCCCCTTCTCGAGCTCGGTCAGCCGGAGCTTGAACCCCATCGCGTCGAGCTCGTGCCAGGCGATCCCGGGCTCGTACGAGGTGAGATCCTCCCCGATGCGGCCGTGGCGGGCTACCAGGTCGAATGCGAGCTTGCCGATGTAGCGGGCTTCGACCTCGCGGACGCGGCTCGTGACGAGGTGATAGTGGAAGAGCTGCACCTGTGCGCATGGTGCCAAGGCGTCGTAGGGTTCGGGGCGGTGCAGCGTGTCACCGGTATCGGCGGTGTCTTCCTGCGTTCGCGCGACCCGGCGGTGCTCGCGACCTGGTACGCGGAGCATCTCGGCTTCGACGTCGAGGACTGGCACGGGGCCGTGCTCCGCGCGTCGGGAGGTGAGACGCTGGTCTGGGCGCAGTTCCCGGCCGAGACCGAGTACTTCGGGCGGCTGGACCAGCAGGCGATGGTCAACTACCGCGTCGGCGACCTCGAGGCCATGCTCGAGCAGCTGCGGGACGCCGGCGTTGCCGTCGAGGGGCCGATGGCGCACGAGAACGGCCGCTTCGCCTGGGGTGTCGACCCCGAAGGGAACCGCTTCGAGCTCTGGCAGCCGAATCCGGGCGACTAGGCGCGCGCGGGCTCGAACCTGAGCTTCGCGGCCTCGTCCGGAACCTCGGTCGGATAGTCGCCCGTCAGGCAGGCGCGACAGAGAGCCGAGGCCGGCCGCCGGGTCGCTGCGACGAGGCCGTCATGCGAGAGGTAGGCGAGGGAGGTGGCGCCGACGTGCTCCCGCACCTCCTCGACGCTGCGTGACGAGGCGATCATCTCCGCCGGATCCGCGAGGTCGATTCCGTAGAAGCATTGCCCGACCACCGGCGGCGACGAGACGCGGAGATGCACCTCGGCGGCGCCCGCGTCGAACAGCATCCGCACGATCTCGCGGGTCGTGTTGCCGCGGACGATCGAGTCGTCCACCGCGACCACGCGTTTCCCCGCGACCTCCGCGACCGGGTGGTACTTGAGCTTGATCCCCTGTCGACGCAGCTCCTGGTCGGGCTGGATGAAGGTGCGCTGCACGTAGCGGTTCTTGATCAGACCTTCGCTGAACGGAAGGCCCAGCGCGCGGGCGAAGCCGATCGCCGCGGGCGTGCCGGAGTCGGGGATCGGCAGGACGAGGTCGGCGTCGACCGGAGCCTCCCGCGCGAGCTGCTCGCCCATGCGCACGCGGGCGTTGTGCACCTCCACACCCTCGAGCCGGCTGTCGGGGCGGGCGAGGTAGAAGAACTCCCAGATGCAGAGCGCGCCGCCGGCCGCCGGTTCGATCGCCTGCGTGGCATGGAGGCCGTCGGCGTCGGCGATGACGAGCTCGCCGGGCGCGACCTCGCGGACGAACTCGGCGCCGACGAGATCGAGCGCGCAGGTCTCGGAGGCGAAGACCCAGTCGTCGTGGATGCGCCCGATCACGAGAGGCCGGAAGCCGTGCGCGTCGCGGAAGCCGACGAGCCGACCCTCCGACAGCGCGACGATCGAGTAGGCGCCCTCGAGCCGGCGCATCGCGTTCGCCACGGCCTCGTCGAGCGGTTCCTCGCCGTTCGCGATCAGCGCCGCGATCAGCTCGCTGTCGGACGTCGTGCCGAGAGGGATGCCGGCCTCGCGCAGCTCCTCACGCAGTCGCCCGACGTTGATCAGGTTGCCGTTGTGGCCGAGGGCGACGGTGCGTGCGCGCCCGTGCTGGACGAGCGGCTGCGCGTTCGCCCACTGCGAGGACCCCGTCGTCGAGTAGCGGTTGTGCCCGATCGCGACCTGGCCGCGCAGGCCGCCGAGCTTCTGCTCGTCGAACACCTGGGCGACGAGGCCGAGGTCGCGCAGCGCGGTCAGTCGCCCGTGCTCGGAGACGGCGATCCCCGCCGACTCCTGTCCGCGATGCTGCAGCGCGAACAGGCCGAAGTACGTCAGCCGTGCGACATCGCGGTCGGGGGCGTAGACGCCGAAGACGCCGCACATCAGGCGACAACGCCGATCTGGACGAAGCCACGCGAGCCGAGCCGGTTCACGCGTGCGGGGCGGCAGGCGAGGATCGCGGCGCCGCGCCGGGAGTCGTAGTCGGCCGGGAGCTCCACCTCGGCCTCGAGGCCGCCGCTCCAGGCCGCGGCCTCCGCCAGCGCGGCGGCGATTCCACCGGCGCCGACGTCGTGGCAGAGGCTGAGATGCGCGGCCGCCCTCCAGAGGAAGCGGATCAGCGCCGCCTCGGCCGCGAGCGAGCCGTCGGGGGACGTCGCGAGAAGCACTGCGTCGCCGCTCTGCCACCGGCCGGGCACGCGGCGCACGTCGGGCACGAGCCCGACGCAGCCCACCACCGGCGTGGGTGGGATCGAGGCGCCGTCCGCGTCGTTGTAGAGGGAGACGTTGCCGGAGACGACCGGGATCCCGAGCGCCTCCGCAGCCTGCGCGATCCCCTCGATCGCCTGCGCCAGCTCGTGCGCGACGACCGGCTTCTCGGGATTGCCGAAGTTGAGGCAGTCGGTGAGCCCGATCGGCTCGCCGCCGGCGCACGCGACGTTGCGCGCGGCGCCCAGGGTCGCCTGGATGCCGGCGCGGAAGCCGTCGGCCTCGCCCGGCGCGGGGCCCTGCAGGGCGACCGCGAGCCCGCGCAGCGACGGCCGCAGGCGCAGGACGGCCGCGTCCAGACCCGGCCGGCGGACCGTGCGCGAGCCGACGAGGTGGTCGTACTGCTCGATCACCTCGCCCACGTCGAACTCCGGCTGCTCGAGCTGCCGCACCGGCCGCGACTCGGCCAGCTGCTCGACCTCGTAGCGCGGACACTCGTCGGTCAGCAGCCGCGCCGGGATCTCGCCCACGACGTCCTCGTCGTAGTACGCCCGCAGCGCGCCGGAGCCGGTCACTTCGCCGATCGCCGTGCAGGGCAGATCCCACCGTTCGCACACGACGCGCACCGCAGCGAGCATCTCCGGCCGGACGACCGCGACCATCCGCTCCTGCGACTCCGAGATCATGATCTCCCACGGCTCCATGCCCTCCTCGCGGAGCGGCACGCGGTCGAGGTGGACGTCGATCCCGGTGTCCTCGCCCGCCATCTCCGACAACGACGATGCGAGACCGGCCGCCCCGCAGTCCTGCAGCGACTCGACGAGCCCCGACTCGACGAGCTCGAGCGAGACCTCGATCAGCTTCTTGCCGGTGAAGGGATCGCCGACCTGAACCGACGGGCGCTTGTCGGCGTCGTCCTCGCTCAACTCGGCGCTCGCGAGCACCGAAGCGCCGCCGATCCCGTCACGGCCGGTCGTCGCGCCGTAGAGGACGACGAGCCGCCCGGGCCCACTCGCCTTCGCAGAGCGGAGGCGGCCGCTGTCGACCAGGCCCACGCACATCGCGTTGACGAGGCAGTTCGAGGCGTAGGCGGGGTCGAAGACGGTCTGGCCGCCGACGGTCGGGACGCCGACGCAGTTGCCGTAGTGGCCAATGCCGGCGACGGCCTGCTGGAAATGGAAGTCGGGCTCGCCGAACCAGAGCCCGTCGAGGAGCGCGATCGGCCGCGCACCCATCGCGATCACGTCGCGCAGGATCCCGCCGATCCCGGTCGCCGCTCCCTGGAACGGCTCGACCGCGGACGGATGGTTGTGCGACTCGACCTTGAAGGCGACCGCCGTTCCCTCGCCGAGGTCGAGCACTCCCGCGTTCTCGCCCGGTCCCTGGAGGACGCGCTCGCCGGCCGACGGCAGCCGCCTGAGCAGCGGTGCGGAGTGCTTGTAGCCGCAGTGCTCCGACCAGAGGAGCGAGAAGACCGCGAGCTCGAAGTGGTTCGGGTCGCGCCCGAGCAAGTCCCGGATACGGTCCGCTTCCCAGTCGGTCAGACCGAGGGCGCGGTGAACAGGCTGGGCGGCGACCTCCGACAGGTGATTCAGTGTAACCCGGGCTGCGGCGGAATCTCACCGAACCCGCCCGCGTTGCGTTTGACTAAGTAGATGCGTCGCCCGATCGTCATCCTCACGCTGCTCGCGCTCATCTGGGGCGCGTCGTTCATGTTGATCAAGATCGCCGACCGGGAGCTGACCCCGGCCACGCTGATCCTCGGGCGCCTCGGCACGGCCGCCCTGCTGCTCGCCGCGATCGCGCTGGTGCGCCTCGGGCCCCGCGTGACGCTCGCCGAGATGCGCCGCAGGTGGCAGTGGCTCGTCGTGATCGGGATCGTGAACACGGCGTTGCCCTTCTGGCTCCTCTCCTGGGGCGAGACGCGGATCGACTCGGGCCTGGCGTCGATCATCCAGGGCGCGGTCCCGATCTTCAACGCGCTGCTCGCCTTCGCCTTCTTCCGCGAGGAACGGGTCACCGGCCTGCGGCTCGTCGGCCTCTTCATCGGCTTCGTCGGAGTCGCCCTGCTCGTGGGCGACCAGCCGCAGGGAAAGCTGCTCGGCGCGCTGGCCGTCGTCGCGATGGCGCTCTGCTACGCGATCGGGACGCTGATCGCGGGCCGCTACCTGCGCGGCACGCCGCCGCTCGTGGTGGCGCTCGCGTCGACCGCCGTTTCGACGATCGCCGTCCTGCCCGCCGGAGTCATCCAGGCGCCGGCCGGCATGTGGCACGGAAAGACGATCGCGTCGATCCTCGTCCTGGGCTTCGTCGGCACCGCGGTCGCGTACCTGCTCTTCTTCGCGCTCATCCAGCGCGCCGGCGCGAACTACGCGACGCTCGTGACGTACCTCGTGCCGCCGATCGCGCTCGCCTACGGGGCGATCTTCCTCGGCGAGAGCTTCGGGTGGCCGGCATTCGCCGCACTCGCGCTCATCCTCGTCGGGGTTGCCCTCGCCACCGGCTCGGTCCGGCTGGCTTCGCTGCGCCAGAGCCGCACCGAGGCGCGTGAAGCACGCGAGGCAGCCTGACGGGCCTCGTCGATACGATCGCGACATGGCCGAGTTTCTCCACACGATGGTCCGGATCACCGATCCGGAGAAGAGCCGCGCCTTCTACGAGGCGCTCGGCTTCCACTTCGAGCGCGACATGGACATCGTCCGCAACGGCGAGAAAGAGGCGACGAACTACTTCTACGGGATCGGCGACCACGGGTCGGTGCTCGAGCTGACGTTCAACCACGACGGCCGCACCTACGACCTCGGCACCGGCTACGGGCACATCGCCGTCGGCGTCGACGATCTCGAGCAGTCGCTCGCGGAGCTGAAGGAGCAGGGCATCGAGGCCGAGCGGGAGCCGTACCGCGTGCGCGAAGGCGGCTCGCTCATCTGCTTCGTCCAGGATCCTGACGGCTACCGCATCGAGCTGATCGACCGCAGTGGCCGCTAGGCCCAGGCTGACCGTCGCGCTCGTACTGGTGCTCTCGGCCGCGTACGGCGCGGGCGTCCAGTACCTCGGCAGCCTCGTCCACCACCCGTGGGGAGCGGACGTAGCGAGCCTCTCGGCCCCATGGCTGTTCCTCGCCTTTCTCGCCGGGACCACCCAACGGGATCCGACTCGCGCAGCCCTGCTCGGGCTCGGCGCCACGTTCGCCGCGCTCGTCGGCTACTTCCTGCTGACCGACAGCCCGCTCGAGGGCGCCCAGTACTCGTTCGCCAACGCGCACGGGTTCTTCGTCAGCAACGCGCCCGTCATCCTCGGCGGCGTCGTCACCGGGCCGCTCTTCGGCTGGTTCGGCCAGCAGTGGCGGACGCGCCGCGCGATCGCGGGCGCGCTCGCCGCGGCCGCCGCCTTCTGCCTCGAGCCGTTCGCCCGCCGGGCGGCAGTGAGGCCAATCCACATGCTGGGACGCGGCTATGCGGTCACCAGCCCGATCGACTCGCACGTCGTCGTCGCCGCCGAGATCGCCGTCGGCCTGGCGCTCGCGGCGGCGGTGCTCGTCGGCCGCAGCAGAACGCGCGCAAGCGCTTAGCTTTCCCCGCATTGCGGAAGTAGTGAGCCTTGTGTGGCCGGAGGCTTCCACTTCGGAGCATGTCCGGCGGCTCCAGTCCGTCACCGACGCCGCGCTCGCACACCTGCGCCTCGACGAGCTGCTCGCCGCGCTGCTCGAGCGCACCCGGCAGATCCTCGAGGTCGACACGTGCGCGATTCTCCTCCTCGACGAGGAAACGAACGAGCTCGTCGCGCGGGCGGCGCTCGGGCTCGAGGAAGAGGTGGAGCAGGGGGTCCGCGTCCCGGTCGGCGGCGGCTTCGCGGGGCGAATCGCGGCCGAGAAGCGGCCGGTGATCCTCGACGACGTCGACCACGCGCACGTCCTCAACCCGCTCCTGCGGGAGAAGGGGATCAAGTCGATGCTCGGCGTTCCGCTCGTCGTCGAGGGTGAGGTGCGCGGCGTCCTGCACGTCGGCTCGCTCCACTTCCGCGCCTTCGACGAGGCCGAGGTGGAGCTGCTGCAGCTCGTGGCCGACCGTGCCGCGCTCGCGATCGAGCATGCACGCCTCTTCGAGGCCGAGCGCGCCGCGCGCGTGCGGATCGAGCACGTGCAGGCCGTGACCGACGCCGCGCTCGCCCACCTCGAGGTGAACGAGTTGCTGAACGTCCTGCTGCCCAGGATCCGGGGCATCCTGGACGCCGACACCTGTGCCGTGCTGCTGCTCGACGGGCAGACCAACGAGCTCGTCGCGCGCGCGGCGCTCGGGATCGAGGAAGAGGTCGGGGTCCGGATCCCGCTCGGCGCCGGCTTCGCCGGCCGGGTCGCCCAGGAGGCTCGCCCCATGGTGATCGACGTCGACGAATACCCGGTCTACAACCCGATCCTGCGCCAGAAGAAGCTCAAGTGCATGGTCGGCGTCCCACTGCTCGTGCGCGGCGCGTCGTTGGGCGTCCTCCACGTCGGCACGCTCACGCCGCGCCAGTTCACGCGCGACGAGGTCGAGCTGCTCCAGATCGTCGCCGAGCGAGTCGCGATCGCGATCGAGCGGGCGCAGCTGCACGAGGAGCTCATCCAGCTCGACCAGCTGAAGCTGAACTTCGTGGCCATCGCCTCCCACGAGCTGCGCACCCCGGCAACCTCCGTATACGGCGTCCTCAAGACGCTTTCGGACCGGGGCCCGCAGCTGAACGAGGAATTGCGAGAGGAGCTGATCCGCGTCGGGGTCGAGCAGGGCGAGCGGCTCCGGCGGCTGCTCGAGGAGCTGCTCGACCTCTCGCGCCTCGACGCGCGCGCCATCACCGTCGCGCCGCGGCCGGTGGTGCTGAAGGCCGCACTTTCCGATGTCGTGCGTGGGGCCCTCGCCACGGCCGATGCGGTCGAGCTCGACATCCCCGAGGATCTCGCCGCCGTCGTCGATCCGCTCGTGCTCGAGCGCGTCGTGTCGAACCTCCTCGCGAACGCCGTCCGCTACGGGGCGCCTCCGATCCGGATCGTCGCGCAGCAGCGTGACCGGCATCTCCGAGTCGCGGTGGAAGACGCAGGCCCGGGCGTGCCGAAGGAGCTCGAGGGGCGGATCTTCGACCGCTTCGCCCGCGGCGGGGGCGAGACGGGTCACGGCCTCGGGCTCGCGATCGCGCGCGCGTACGCGCAGGCCCACGGGGGAGACCTCGTCTACGACCCGCGGCCCGACGGTGCGCGGTTCGAGCTCCTGATCCCGCAGGAGCGGAACGGGCTGAGCAAGCAGCCCGCGTGATTCTCTAACCCTGCAGTGCCTTCTGCAGCGCGTTGAGGGTCGCCGGCCCGACGATGCCGTCCTCGCCGAGGTTGTGCGCGATCTGGAACCGCTCCACCGCGTTCTGGGTCGACGGGCCGTAGTCGCCGTCGGGCGTGCCGGGCGAGTAGCCGAGCGACGCAAGTGCCTTCTGGAGCGTCTTCACCTGCGCTCCCTGGTCGCCGGGCTTGAGCGTCTGCGACGGCGCCTCGACCGCGGGGCCCGTGTTGGTCGGCGTCGTGGTCAAGGTCACCGTGCTGATCGGGTGCGTCGGCGTCGTCACCGGCGGTACCGAGGTCTTGCTGCCGTTGAAGACGCCCGCGGCCGCGAGGATCGCGAAGAAGATGGCCAGGAGGGAGAGCGCGATGATCGCGACCTGCGTCGTCGTCAGCGTCCGTCCGGCGATGACGAACTCCCTCTGGCCAGGGGAGCCCGAGCCCTCGTCCTCCGGAAGCACCCACACTTCCTCGGCGTCCTCGTAGACGCCGCGATTGGCGCCGCTCTGCGTCTCGCTTGGCGGTTCGGGCTCGTCGAACCAGTCGTCGTACCCAGGATCGTCGTGCCCGGGAGGAGCCTCCATGGCCATGGACCGTACCCTGTTCGCAGGTCTGCCGACAAGCCGTATAACGTCGGGCCGGCGTTGACCGCGCTCCTCATCGTCCTCGCCATCGGCTTTGCATGGAGCATTGGCGCCCACTACACGGGCGCGGTGATGGGGATGCCGCACGCCTTGCGTGCGATCGGCGCCTGGCACGCTCTGCTCCTCATGGCGCCGCTCGCGTTCGTCGGGGCGACGTTCGCGAGCCATGCCGTGGAGAAGCGGGTCGGTTCGGGGCTCACCGCGGTGCCGCTCTCGGTGGAGCGGCAGGTCGTCGTGATCGGCGTCGCGTTCGCGGTCACGATCTTCTTCAACCGGTTCCGGATGCCGACCTCGACGATCCAGATCCTCGTGTTCTCCATCGTCGGCGTGAGTCTCGCGACCGGCATCGGCGTGAACTGGAGTGCGATCGGCCACCTCGTGATCGTCTGGGCGCTGGCGCCCATCGCGGCGATCTTCCTCGGCTGCCTGCTGACCCTCGGTCTGGACCGCCTAGGGCTCGGGGCGCGGATCGGGACGGTGCTCGTCGGGATGGGGGCGATCGCCGCCTTCGCCATGGGGGCCAACGACGTCTCGAACGCGAGTGGAGCGCTCGTCGGCACGGGCACCTTCAGCCCGCTCGAGGCAGGAGCGATCGGGGGCGCGGCCATCGCCGTCGGTGTCCTCACATGGGGGAAGCCGCTCCTGCAGCGCGTCGCCTTCGAGATCGTCGAGGTCGACCGCGCCATGGCGACCGCGGCGCAGCTCGTTCAAGCAGCCGTCGTTCTCGCAGCCGTCGCCTTCGGCTTCTTCACCTCGATGAACCAGGCTCTGGTTGGCGCGATGGCGGGCGCCGGCTTCGCCCGCGGCCGCGAGACGGTGCATCTCGCGACGCTGTATTCGATCCTCCAGGGCTGGGTGCTCGGCCCGGCGGTGTCGATCGCGGCCGGCTACGTCTTCGGGTTGCTCGTCCGCTAGTTCTCGAGAACTGCGAGGAGCGCGTCGACG
>Ga0207693_10004772_pt1 | contig 11398 bp, 10 predicted proteins | sample LARL81metaG_FD_184347 | JGI IMG/M metagenome (GOLD analysis project Ga0207693, IMG submission 184347) | Corn, switchgrass and miscanthus rhizosphere microbial communities from Kellogg Biological Station, Michigan, USA - LAR L8-1 metaG... | ecosystem: Host-associated > Plants > Roots >...
CGCGCCGATCAACGATCCGGCGACCCCGTTTCGACCGGTCGCCAAGATCGCGCACCGCGGAAGTCCCCGAGCCGTGGTTCAGAACGGGAATCACGCCGTCGAGGGCATCCCTCAGGAATCGCTCCGGGGGTGGCGCCCGCTCGAGATCCTGCACATGCCGTTGCGCACCCCAGCCCAGTGCGCACGCAAGTACGAGAAGACTTGGCGAGCGTGGGAGGAGAATCTGCGCGGTGACTTGGCGCGGGCACGGGCGCTCCACGAGAGCGAGCGAGGCGACTTCTTCTACGACCGAGTAGTCGTTGACGACGCGGCCCTTGAGCGCGGTCTCGATGACGGATCGCTCGTGATCGACACGCGGCTCAGGGACGCCCTGCGGACGATCGGGGGCGGACGACAGTTCGAGTTTTCGGTGCCCACGCCAAGCGAAGATGCCGCACTCGGTGGAGATATCGCGACGCTTGACGAGGCGGACAGCGTTCGACTCCAACGGCGGCTGGACGAGCTTCGCGTCAGGGTCACGGCAGTCGAAGGTCGAAGTACATCGTGACCGCCGTAGCCTCAACGTTACGAGGGAAGAAGATCGTCTTCGTCGTCGCGTGGCCGGTGATGGGCGGCGCGGAGCGCAACATGCTGCAGGTGCTGCTGCACCTCGCACACAATGAAGGTGCGAAGGTCGACGTTCTCGCGCTGACGGCGGAGGAAGGGCGCTTCCGCACGGCCGTACAGGACGCCGGAATCGCCTGGCACGCGTACCCGGTGCACTGGTTCGGTGGCAAGGTCTATAAGAGCCGCACGCTCGCGCGCCTCGCGCTCCGCCTCAGGCGACTCCGCCCCGACGTTCTCATGCCCTACACGACGCGACCGAATGTGCTCTGTGGCCTCGTCTGGCCTACGACGGGTGCGTCCATCTGTGTGTGGAACCAGCGCGACCTCGCGCCGTCGGCGAAGTTCGGCCCCGAATTGATCGCGCGTGCCGCGCGCAGAAGTTCGCTTCTCGTCACGAACTCGCACGCCGGCCGGGACTACCTCGTCTCCAGACTCGGAGCAAGGCCGGACCGTGTGTCCGTGGTCCTCGACTCGGTCGAGTTGCCGGAGCCGTCCGCAAGCCGTGCCGAGTTGCGCGCGCGGCACCTCGTCGCCGAGAACACCGTTGTCGCCACGATGCTCGCCCACTTCCACCGCGGCAAGGATCACGAGACGCTCCTGCGCGCCTGGCGCCTTGTAGTCGACGGCGTCGGCGATCGGGCGGTGCTCCTCCTTGCCGGACGATCCGCAGGGACCAAAGACGAGGTGAAGGCCCTGGCCTACGATCTCGACCTCGGCTCAAGCGTGCGCTTCCTCGAGGATGTGGTCGACGTGGCGGGGCTACTTGCCGCCAGCGACTTCGCCGTGCTGAGCTCGGCGAGCGAGTCTTCGCCGAATGCGCTGCTCGAGAGCATGACTGCAGGCCTGGCCGTCGTCGCCACGGATGTGCCCGGCATCCGCGAGATCGTGCCCGCTGAACAGGAGCGCTACCTGGCGCCGCGACACGACCCCGAACGGCTCGCAGCGGCGCTCGTGGAGCTCATCGCGGACCCGGCCGAACGCGAGCGGCTCGGCCGCGGCAACCGCCAGCACGTCAGGTCGCTTGGGCGTGTGCCGGCGCCTCGCGCGATGGCGTCCCTGATCGCGACCGCACTCGCGCACAGGTGAGCGCAGTCCCCGGATGAAGCTGGTCCAGACTCTCGTTGTCCGCGACGAGGCGGACATCGTCGACGCGCAGATCGCATACCACCTGAACGCCGGCGTCGACTTCGTAATCGCGAGCGATCACGAATCCCTCGACGGCACAACCGACATTCTGGAGTCGTATGTGCGGGCCGGGCATCTGCTCAGGATCCCGGTCGCCGGCCCGGTGAGGGAGGCGGAATGGCGCACGCACATGGCGCGGCTCGCGGCGACGGACCACGCTGCCGACTGGGTGATCAATACCGATGCGGATGAGTTCTGGATTCCTCGAAGAGGCTCGATCAAGGAGATTCTCTCCGCCGTGCCGCAGAGTTACGGAGTGTTATGGGCGCTGAGCCGGCATTTCGTCCCGCGTACGGGCGCCGACGGATTCTTCGCTGACCGGATGACCGTCAGGGTTTCATCAGACGCTGCGATGAGCGATCCGACGAGCCCTTACCGGCCGCATGCGAAGGTCGCTCATCGGGCCGATTCCCAAATAAGCGTTGGCCACGGATCGCACACGGCCTTTTCGGCGCGGTTTCGCCAGTTGCCCAACTGGCACCCGATCGAGGTGTTTCACTTCCCGTTCCGGACGCAGGAACAATATGAGCGGAAAGGTGCAAGGCGGGCGCACGGCGATAAGCCGCTGGGCCAGTACGTAAAGGCATACCAGGCTCAAGTCGAAGGGCGCATCCCCGAGCGGTTCCGGTCTCTTGTCGTCGACGAGGCAACGCTCGCGCGCGGGGAGGCTGCGGGCTTGCTTGTCGTCGACACGCGCCTCCGCGATGCGCTCTGCGACCTGCGTAACGGAAGGGGTAACGACCGGCGCGCAGTGGGGTATTCCCAGGAGTTCGAGGTGGCGGTGGCCGGCGAGGGCGCCGCGCTACGGGATGCCGATCTCGTAAGAGTCCTGCGGTCGGTGGACGGCCTGCGCGCGCGTGTCGATGCAGTGGAGCGTCGCGGGTGGGGCCGACGGCGACAAAGTCCCGAATAGAGTGGCGACTGCATGAAGCTCGTCATGACATTGACGCCCGGCGCCGACGCCGAGGTGCTGGATGCCCAGATCGCGTACCACTTGAACGCAGGTGTCGACCTTGTTTTGACTCCGACTGCCGCGTCGCAGGACGCGGAGGAGGCACTCGAACGCTATGTGCGCGACGGTTACGTGGTAAAGGCTCCGTCGGCCGGCGCCGCGCTGGCTGACCGTGCAGTCGGCGAGCACGGAGGCGACTGGGTGATCGACGCGCATGCAGGTGAGTTCTGGTGGCCCCGCGGCGAAGGGCTGAAGGACGTGCTGATCCCGATTCCCCCGCGCTACACGATCGTGCAGGCGCTCGCGCGCCCGTTCGTTCCCCGGCATGACGGCTCCGGCTCGTTCGAGGACCGCATGACAGTTCGCCGTCCGGTCGAGCACGACTTGGACGGCGAGGAGGCCGCCGAGACGCGCTTGCTGCGCCCGGTCTACCGCGGCCGGCCCGGTCCCGGTCGCGGCGGTCAGGTGCCGCTTCGCGCGTGGTACCCGATCGAGGTCTTCCAGTTCCCTGCCCGCGGGGAGCCGGGCGTGGGCGAAGAGGAACTGTCGCGCGGCGTCGCCGAGCAGACGCTGGTCGTGGACGACCGACTTCGCGATTCGCTGCGTGCGTTGCGCGGCGGACAGGGCTTCCGACTCCCGGCCGACGGGGTGAGCGCACTCACGTTCAGAAGTCCCGACGTGGTCGACGACGCTGCCTATGCCGTTGAGTGTGCGGCGGTGGGAGAAGTCGACTTGCTCCGGCTGGACAAGCACATTCGCGAGTTGGAGGCCCGGATCGCTTTCCTGGAGGCGCAGTTCTGGCCCCGTGTGCTGCGCCTGCTCTCACGGCTCGGAGGAGGGGCCCGGGTGCGCCGCTAGCATCGGCCCGATGACCGAGCTCAAGCTGGAGCCTCGGGAGCGGGCCGCACAGCCGCCGGCTGCGCCGGCTCCGCGACCACCACGCGACGAGCGGGTCACCGTCATACGCCCGGCTCCCCGCTGGCCGCACCTCGACGTCTCGGAGATCTGGCACTACCGCGAGCTGCTCGCGCGGCTTGTGTGGCGGGACATCGCCGTCCGCTACAAGCAGACCTCGATCGGGGTCGCCTGGGCGGTGATCCAACCGTTCCTGACGATGGTTGTCTTCAGCCTCGTCTTCGGGAAATTCGGCAACTTCCCCTCGAAGGGAGTCCCATACCCGATCTTCACGTTCTCGGCGCTCCTGCCGTGGACGTTCTTCGCGTCCGCGGTGGCGCTGTCCAGCACAAGCCTCGTCACGAACCGTGGTCTCGTTACGAAGGTGTATTTCCCGCGCGTGCTGATGCCGTTGGCCGCCGTCACCGTGCCGATCGTCGACTTCTTCCCGGCGTTTATCGTGCTCGTCGGGCTGATGGCCTACTACTCGGTCTGGCCGGGAATCGGTCTTCTGTTCGCACCGCTGTTCCTGCTCATGGCGGGTATCGCAGCGCTCGGCGTGGGGTTGTTTCTGTCCGCCCTCAACGCTCGCTATCGAGATGTGCCCTACGCGGTCCCGTTCCTGATCCAGATCTGGTTCTACCTCTCGGGAGTGGTGTACGCGTTGAGCTCGCTCCCGGACAAGTGGCAGTGGGTACTCGCCGTCAACCCGATGACGGCGGTCATCAACGGCTTCCAGTGGGGCGTGCTCGACACGGCCGCGCCCGACCTGGGCAAGACGGCGGTGAGCGTCGCGGCGACTGCGGTCTTCTTCGTGCTGGGACTCTGGTACTTCCGGCGAACCGAGCCGCGCTTCGCGGACACGATCTGATGACGACGGCAGCCGTGAGCTCCGAAGGTCTCTCGAAGCGCTACCGGATCGGCGCGCTACACGGCGCGTACGGAACGCTGCGCGACTCGCTGTCGGCTACCACAAGGCGCGCGCTGCGCCACGAGCATCGGCCGGACTACGAAGACATCTGGGCGCTTCGTGACGTCTCGTTCGACGTGCGGGACGGCGAGGTTCTCGGCCTGATCGGGAGGAACGGCGCCGGGAAGTCGACGCTGCTCAAGATCCTGACGAGAATCACGACGCCGACCGAGGGTCGCGCGACGATCCGCGGCCGGGTCGGCAGCCTGCTCGAGGTCGGGACTGGCTTCCACCCAGAGTTGACAGGCCGCGAGAACGTCTTCTTGAACGGCTCCCTGCTCGGCATGAAGCGACGCGAGATCATCCAGAAGTACTCGGAGATCGTTGAGTTTGCCGGGGTGGAAAAGTTCATCGACACTCCGGTGAAGCGTTATTCGAGCGGGATGTCCGTACGGCTGGCCTTCGCTGTCGCCGCATACCTCGAGCCTGAGGTTCTGCTGGTGGACGAGGTGCTCGCCGTCGGGGATGCCGAGTTCCAGCGCCGGTGTCTCGGGCAAATGGAGAACCTCAGCCAGTCGGGTCGCACCGTGATCTTCGTGTCGCACAACATGCAGGCTGTCGCGCAGCTCTGCGACCGCGCACTCCTGCTCGACGGCGGCCGGATAGTCAATGACGGGCCAAGCGCAGAGATCGTCGCGGAGTATCTGCAGGCGGGCCACGGCAGCGGTGCGAGCCGCGTGTGGGGCGAGCTTGACGCGCGAGGGGACGAGCTCGTGCGATTGCGGTCCGCGCGCGTGCTCCAGGACGACGCCGTTGCCGGATCGGTTGACGTGCGCAAGCCGGTCGGGATCGAGATCGCGTTCACTGTGCTTGACCACGGTGAACCCGTCTTCCCGAAGATCAAGGTCTTCGACCGGCAGGGCGACGTTGCGTTCAACGCGCTGGACACCAGCTCGCGGTGGCAGGGGCCGGCGAGGCCGGGCGAGTACGTCTCCGTCGCCTGGATCCCCGGTAACTTTCTCAACGAGGGCCTGGTCAGCGTGGACGTCGGTATCTGCTCGCTCGACGGCACGAAATTCCACCATCGCGCTGCGGAGTCGGATGCACTGTCGTTCCACGTTCACGATCCGGGCCTGGGCGACTCGGCGCGCGGCCAGTTCATCGGGCAGGTCAAGGGCGTCGTGCGGCCCTTGCTCGAGTGGAGCTCGGAAGAGCGATAGTCGGGATCGTCCTCGTGCGCAACGAGGACGTCTTCGTCGAGCAGGCGATTCGAAACGTCGCCTCGTTCTGCGACCGTATCCATGCGGTCGACCACGTTTCTACAGACGGCACGTGGGAGGTGCTGCGGCGGCTCGACCGCGAGCTCGACCACCTCGACGTGCGGCGTGCGAGGCATGCCGGCACCTCGCACAAGCTCGTCGAGCCGTACGCGGGCACTCCCACCTGGGTCTTCGGGGTCGATGGCGACGAGCTCTACGACCCCGAGCGTCTAGCGGGCTTTCGCCAGGAGCTGCTCGGAGGCAGGTACGACGACGTCTTCAAGGTTGCCTCGAACGTCCTCAACTGCGTCGAGCTCGACCGGGGGCGACGAACGGCTGCCGGCTATCTCTCGCCTCCCTCACGCTCGATCACGAAGCTCTACAACTTCGGCGCGATCGAGTCCTGGCGTGGCGACCGCGCCGAGCGGCTGCACGGAGGGACGATCGCGTTCCGCGACGGTTACGACGAGAGTGCGGTCGACAACATCGGCGAGCGTGTGCCTTGGGAGGAGACGCCTCTGCGCTGCCTGCATGCGTGCTTTCTGCGGCGATCGACGGAGGAGCCGCAGTACGCGGGCTCTCCCGCCGGCAGGCCGATCCTCGAGGAAACGGGCATGCAGGATCGCAGTGTGCGCGGTCGCGTCAAGCGACGCCTGCGCAGGTACTCAGCGCCGCAGGTCTCTGAGTGGAAGAACGAGAAGTACATGCGCGGTGACCTCGTCACCGTCGACGCCTCGCCGTTTTTCCCGGTCACGTGACCGCGTAGCGCTGCGTGGCGTCGAGCCCGTTCGCGGACTCGGACGGATACGAGTAGTTGCGCTCCGTCAGCGACGCGAGCGATGCGGGTGACGAGTACGTCACCGTCGAAAGCACACGTGGCCTGGCAGTCGCGAAGCCGCCGCGGTGGAAGCCGCTCGTGTTGCAGAAGATGATCGTCCCCTTCGGCGCGGTGAACGTCTTGATCGCCTCGGCGGGAATGCGCTGCGCGAGCTCGTCCGCGGGCGGGTAGCTCTCGCTGAGCGGGCGCCACGGCCAGTCGTCGGCGTAGGGCCCGCCGCGCGCGCTGCCGGCGACGTACTCGAAGGGGCCCGTCTCCTCGTCGACGTCGACCAGGTAGAGGAACGCCTTCAAGAGATGGCGATCGTTGTAATCACGGTGCCAGCGTTGCGACGCCTTCCGTTCGCTGCTCACTGCTTGCGGAATTGAGTACCACACATCCAAGTACTCGAGCTTCGACCACAGCCCCAGGTAGGCGTTCGCGACGTCAAGCATGCGGTGCGACGAGCAGGCACGGAACCAGGGATCGTCGAGCGCGATGTTGCCGTCGTAGCTGTGCAGCCTCACGACGAACTCTTTGCCGGCGCGGCGACGTAGGCCTTCGCCATCGCTGGCGAGCGCGTGCTCCGTCTCGGTCGTGAAGCGGTGGGCCTGCTCTTCGATCTGCTGACGAAGCGTCTCGTCCGCCACCAGCTCCGTGAACGGGACGCTGGCGTAGCCCTCACGCCCCAGAGCGTCGACGATCGAGCGCTGCACGCTGTCCAACTCCGGCCGCCCGTGCGCGAACTTGCGGCGACTCGCGCGGTTCGACAACAGGCGGTCGTGAAGCTCATACGTGGCGGCGATGCCCCGTCGCTCGATCGCGGTTCCGAGCCGGTGGGCGCGTGCCGCGAGCTTTGTCTTCTTGCGGTGCACTGCCCAAAACCCTAGCGAGCGTCGGCGAGTGCTCTACGGTTCTCTCCTGTGCCGGCGCCCTCGTCCGTCTTCTTCGCCTTCCGGGACTCGCCTCAACGGCGAGCGGCGCTTCGCTCCGCTCACCGGTCGGCCGGGCGCTACGCGCTGTTCGGCCTGGACGAGATCGCGGCTCGGGGCGTCGACGTCCGCCACAACCTCGAGCGGAACCGGAGGACACCGCTCTGGGCACGCGCAGCGGCTGCCGCGGTAAATCGTCCGCTGTACGCCGCCGGCGGCTACGGCGGTGACTTCGCGTCCGTTCTCGCGTCCTTGCGGCAGGTCAACGCCGCCGACGTGATCTTCTCAACGGTCGACACCGTCGGCATCCCGCTGATCCTGCTGAAGCGGGCCGGCCTTGTCCGGAGGCCTCTGGTCTACGTCTCGATCGGGCTGCCGGAGAGACTTGAGCAACTCCGGGGCGAGCGGATGCACAACCTCTACCGAACAGCCCTCGGAAAGGCGGCCGCCGTCGTCGCGTACAGCGAGAACGAGGCGAGCTGGCTGCGGGACTGGCTGGCGCCTGGAGGCCCGCCGGTTGTCTTCGTTCCCTTCGGTGTCGACGTGGACGTCTTCCGGCCCCTCGAGGCCGAGCCGGATGCCGATGTTCTCTCCGTAGGCGTGGATCCGCGGCGCGACTTCGAACTCTTGGTCGCGATCGCGGAGCGCAATCCGGAGCTGAGCTTCCGCATCGTCGCGGGAGCCGGTCGTGCGCGCAGCCTCGGAGAACTTCCGGCCAACGTTGCGCTCGAAACGGACATTCCGCTCGAGCAGGTGCGGTCGCGACTCGCGGGGGCGCGTTGCGTCGCGCTGCCCGTGCGTGAGAACAGCTACTCCGGCGCGACCACCACGCTCCTCCAGGCCATGGCCATGGCCAGGCCCGTGATCGTGTCACGCACTGCAGCGATCGCTGCCGGCTACGAGCTCGAGGATGGTGTCAACTGCCGGCTCGTCGAGCCGGGCGACGAGCAAGGCTTCGAGCGAGCGCTGCTGGAAACGCTGACGGGCGCGGCTGCCGCTCGTTCACTCGGCAGCCACGCCCGTCAGACGGTGGAGCGCAGTTTCTCCTGGGAGCGCTTTACTGATGCGCTCTGGGAGGTGCTTTGTCGCTGCTAAGCGCTCACCTTCAGGACGTACCCCGCCGCCGACTTTACGCCGAGCTTGTCGACGACCTGCATCCGGAGGGAATAGATCCCGGCCTTCGTCGGCGTACCCGAGATCTCGCCCGTCTTGCGGTTGAGCCTCAGGCCGGACGGCAGGTAGCCGGGACGGCCTCCGAGCAGGTTCCAGGTGCGAGGGGTGAGACCGCCGCGCGCGAGGAGCTTCACCTTGTAGGCCTTACCGACCTTGGCGGCTTTGAGCGGCCTCTTGGTGATCGCGAGTCTCGGAGTGACAACGAGATTGACCTCCGAGGTTTGCGTGAGGCCGAGCGTGTCTTTGATCACCAGTTTGAGCGGATAACTGCCGGCCACGGTCGGCTTGCCGCCGATCGCACCGGTGGCGCCATCGAACGCCAGGCCAGTCGGCAGCGTGCCTTCCAGCGACCAGGTGTAGCCCGGACGGCCGCCGGTCGCGGTCGGCTTGAATGCGAACGCCAATCCGACCTCCGCGGCGGTGGGCAACTTGTCGATCTTCAAGGGAGCAACGACGGCGAGCGTGTACGTCTCCGCGTCGGTCCGGCTCCCATCCGTCACCTGGATCTTGAAGGTGTAGTCGCCGGTGGCCGTGGGCGTTCCCGACACGACGCCGTTCGAGCTGTTCAACGCGAGGCCCGCGGGCAGAGCGCCCGAGACGACCGACCACGTCTGGGTTCCGCCGCCGTCAGCGGTGAGCTGGAAGCTGTACGGCGCGTTCGTGGCTGCAACCTGCGGGTTGAGCGCGTTCTGCTGGATGTTGAGCCCTTGCAGAATCGTGATCGCGAACTCCCGCTGCGCCTTCGCCGGCACCACGCAGAACGAGGCGGTAGGCGGGTCCTGGTCACTGAGCTCAACCCAGAAGTCGTACTTCCCACCCACGGTCGGGACGCCGCTGATCGTGCCTCCCTTCGAGAGGGAGAGACCGGGCGGCAGCGAGCCCGCGAGGATCCTGTACTGATACGGCAGGGCGGGCCCGCAGCCGCCTTCGCCGTGGAACGTCTTGCTATACGACTGTCCGGTTGCTCCCTGAGGCATGTTGTAGCTGTCGTCCGTGAACCGGAGGGCAAGGGCCGCGGGCACGACGACAAGCGCGACCAGCGAGACCAGAAGCAAAACTCTTGTAAAACGCATATGGCTCCTTTTCGATGGCATCCAGCTCCCACAGACCCCTGTCTGGACGGGCGGGATGGTACCGCGGAAGTCAGACAGTCACTGCGTGGAAGAGGCCCTCGCAAGAATTCTTTACATGTCTGAAAGAGGCGCTTTGCGGACGCTTGCAAGAAGGCCCCTGCGCAAGGTGGCGAGGCCGGTCCGCACCCTTGCTCGGCGCAGTCGCACCGAGGCGGATTGGCTGCGCTCGCGTCGTGCGAACGCCGATCTCGCCGTCTTCCACGAGTTCGCGCCCCCGCCGTATGGAGGGGGCAATCAGTTTCTGCTCGCCCTCGTGCGCGAGCTGGAAGGCCGCGGGCTCGAGGTGGAGGTGAACCGGCTCTCGGGCGGGACGCAGGCGTGCCTCTACAACTCGTTCAACTTCGACTTCGGCAGGTTGAAACGGTTCGCGCGCGATGGTGTTCGCATGGTGCACCGGGTCGACGGCCCGATCGGCGCGTACCGCGGCTTCGACGACGGTACCGACCGCCGCATCTTGGGGATCAACCAGAAGCTCGCCGACGCGACGATCCTGCAATCCGCGTACAGCTTCGCCAAGCATCGTGAGCTCGGCCTCGAGTTGCGCGATCCAGTGGTGATCCACAACGCGGTCGATCCGGCGATCTTTCATCCCCCCGCTGCACGCGAGCGAGTCGCGAGTCCGCGGGTACGCATCATCACCACCAGCTGGTCGGACAATCCGCGGAAGGGTGCCGAAGTGCTGCAGTGGCTCGACCGGAACCTCGACTTCGCCACGTTCGAGGTGACGTTCGCCGGCAACACGCAAGCGAAGTTCGAGCGGATCCGTGTCGTCGGGCCCCTTGCCTCCGAGCCGCTTGCCGACCTGCTGCGAGCGCACGACCTCTACCTCGCGCCGAGCCAGGACGACCCTTGTTCGAACGCGCTGCTCGAGGCACTTGCCTGCGGACTCCCCGCCGCGTATCTGCAGAGCGGCGGCCATCCCGAGCTGGTCGGTGACGGCGGTGTCGGATTCGACTCCTCGGAGGAACTTCCGGAAGTATTCGCGCAGCTCCATGAAGAGCTGGAGCAACGTCGCGGCGCAATCCGGGTCCCGGCTTTGTCCGAGGTTGCCGATCGCTACCTGGAAGTGCTGCGGGGATGACGACCGCACTGCGTCGGCTGGCGCTCAGTGCATACGTTCCTGCGCGCACGTTTTCGTGGCCGGGCGCGTCGCGCCTGTTCATCGTCGGCGACGACTTCGGGTGGTCGATCGACGACGACCGCGCGAGGCTGACTGCCACGGCCAAGCGCCTCGGTTACGACGTCGCTCCGGCGAACTGGGCGCGCTTCGCGGAGCGCCAGGCCGTGTTCCATCACGACCACTTCGGCGCGCTGCAGCCCCGCTGGCTCGACTCGTCGCACAAGCTCGGTCTCAGCTACTTCCACGGACGTCCCGGAACGCCGGGCTACCCCGAGTTCGACCGCGCCTTCGCGGCGTTGAGGCGCTACGCCGGGCGTATCGACCGGGTACAGGTGACTCACGCCGAGATGGAGGAGCTCGTGATCGGTGCCGGGGTCGATCCGGCGCGGGTGTTCCGCATTCCGATCGGTATCGATC
>Ga0207693_10004773_pt1 | contig 11397 bp, 4 predicted proteins | sample LARL81metaG_FD_184347 | JGI IMG/M metagenome (GOLD analysis project Ga0207693, IMG submission 184347) | Corn, switchgrass and miscanthus rhizosphere microbial communities from Kellogg Biological Station, Michigan, USA - LAR L8-1 metaG... | ecosystem: Host-associated > Plants > Roots >...
GCAGCGACACTAACGCTTACTGGTTCTGGGAAGCCGCGTACGGTTCAGGCAAAACTCAGCGCCGCCAAGAAGTGGACAGTCCTGATTGTGCCGCACGAGCATCTCGATGTCGGCTTCACTGACTACGCTGCCAAAGTGGCGGAGTTGCACTCGCAGTCGATTGATGACGCGATCCGCATCATGCAGAAGAAGCCGGAGTTCCGGTGGACGCTGGATGGATCGTGGGTCGCGAGTCAATATCTGGCGGGGCGGTCCAAAGAAGCGCAGGAAAAGTTTCTCGACTACGTTCGCAAGGGCGCGGTCGTAATCCCGCCTGAGTTTGCAAACCAGCATACTGGGAACGCTTCGCTGGAAGGTCTGATCCGGACCTTCTATCCCTCGCACCAGTTGGCCCTCCAGCACAACCTACCGCAACCGCAAGCCGGGCAGACGGTCGACGTTCCCTCCTACACCTGGGCATTCGCTTCTGTTCTGCACGATGCGGGAATCAAGTACTTTGTGGGCGCTAGCAACAGTTGGCGTGCGCCTGTGATGCTGCTCGGGCGGTGGAACCAGAAGTCACCCTTCTACTGGGAGGGGCCCGACGGCGGGCGCGTACTGATGTGGTACTCGCGCGCTTACTTGCAGATGCACACCCTATTCGGGAGTCCGTGGCGGATGGAATCCGTGCGCGATGCGCTTCAGATTTTTCTGCAGGCCTACACCCGGCCAGACTACGTGCCGAACAGTGCCCTGATCTTCGGTTCGCAACTCGAAAACACGCCCTTGGCCAAAGAGCAGGCCGAGTTGCCTAGTGCGTGGAATGCGGAATATACGTTTCCGCATTTGGAGTTCGCCACAGTCGAGTCGGCCATGCGACAGATTGAAAAGGAAGGTAACGACAAGTTCCCGGTGTATCGTGGCGATTTCGGACCCTACTGGGAGGACGGGTATGGATCGGATGCGAAATTTACGGCGATCCATCGGGAGAATCAGGAGCGCATCCTCAGCGCGGAAAAATTCTCAGTGTTACCGGGGTTGCTCTCACCACAGTTGAGGCCGGATGTCTCGCTTTTGAATGCGGCTTGGCTGAATGAATTGACCTACGACGAGCATACCTGGACCTATGTTGGAGCGACTTCGCAGCCCGAACATCAACAGAGCGAAGATCAGATCCAGCTGAAGCGGGCGCGCGTGGTGGAGGCGAAGCGCCAGATTGACGAGTCGTTGCAGCGGAGTGCGGCTCAGCTCACGGGATTGCTCTCTCCTGCGCAGAATTCTGTCGCCGTGCTCAATTCTCTGAGCTGGAAACGAGATGGAATGGTGGAGATTGACCTGGCAAACGGCACCCGGATCGTCGACAACAGCACGAAGCAAGCGGTTCCGTTTGATGTGTTGTTCATCGGGAAGGGGATTGCGTTACCGGGCTTCGGATCTGGTTATCGGCGGGTGCGCTTCGAAGCGAAGAATGTCCCTGGGATGGGATACAAGTTGTACTCGCTTGAGGCGAGCAAGGAGGCAGAGATCGAGCCTTCAACGGCAAGCAAAACGGATGTCATTGAGAACCAGTACTACCGAGTTGCGCTCGACGCTGGGTCCGGTGCGATCGCAAGCATTTTCGACAAAGAACTGAACAAGGAATTGGTGGACCGCACGAGTCCCTACAAGCTTGGAAGTTACCTTTATGTCACCGGTGGAGATGACATCCCGAACAACAGTCTTTACCGTTACGGCGCCGGATTGAATCCACCTGTCCTAACTGTGCATGCGGCCAGTGATGGCAAGGTGCGCGAGATCCGGAAGGCTCCGTTTGGGACGGTCATCGTACTCGAGTCGTCCTGCACGAACACGCCCAGGATCCGTACAGAGATTGTGCTGTTTGACGGGGAAAAGAAAGTCGAGTTTCGATACGACCTGCACAAAGACCGAGTACTGAGCCGCGAATCGTCGTACATCGCCTTCCCTCTGGATATCCCGAATGCATCGTTCACGTACGGAAATCAGATCGGCTGGGTGAATCCAGCGGAGGACGAACTGGCCGGGGGCAGCCGGGAATGGTACGTCGCGCGCCACTGGGCCTCCGTTACAGGCGCGAGCGCGTCGGTCACCGTGGTTCCGGTGGATGCGCCGCTGGTGGCTTTCGGGGACATTGTGCGCGGCAATTGGCCTGCGGAGTTCAAGCCGAAGAGTAGCACTATCTTTTCCTGGCTCATGAACAACTATTGGGGAACGAACTTTCCCGCTTGGCAGGGCGGCGAGTACACGTTCCGTTACATGCTGACCAGCAACTCGACAGTCGATCCGGTTGCGTCGACTCGCTTTGGTATTGAGGCGATGACGCCGCTTGAAATCGCACAAGTTCCGCAGGCGCCAGGCGAGTCCAGACTTCCTCTCGACCAGGCGAGCTTGTTGGAGATTGATGGTCCGGACGTGAATCTCTCCACATGGAAGATGGCCGAGGACGAGCAGGGTTCAGTGCTGCGGTTGCAGGAGACAGCGGGACGAGCTTCGCTTGTGCATATCAAGAGCAAATACTTCAAATTTGTTCGAGCCTGGGTGGCGACGGAACTGGAAGACAGAATGTCGCCGCAGGAGCTTCATGATGGAAGCGTCGAGGTCGCGATGCAGCCATTCCAGACGCTGACACTTCGGGTGGAGACCGAAAGTCTGGTTCCTCAGACGAGGAATTGAGTCCACACGCGATCTACAGGATGTGTCTGTAAATGTTGGAAGTTTTAGCTCGATCAAGCTCTACCGGAGGAATCGATGCACGACGCTACCGCAGGGCTGACGCTGTTGGTGGTCGCAGGTGTCATGAACGCGAGCTTCACGCTTCCCATGAAGTTCACCAAAAAATGGGCTTGGGAAAACACCTGGACGGTGTGGACGGTGTTCGCGCTGCTGATGCTTCCTGCGCTAACGGCATACCTGACCATCCCGAACCTGGGAACGGTGTACTCAAGGGCGGGATCGGAGGTTGTGGTGCTTGTAGCACTGTGCGGGCTGGCTTGGGGAGTTGCGCAGGTTTTATTCGGGCTGGCGGTCAATGCGATTGGGATCGCACTCGGCTTTGCTATTGTGCTGGGGTTGTCGGCGGCACTAGGAAGCCTGATTCCGCTTATCCGGCTGCACCCGGAAAAGATGTTTACTGCATCCGGGCTGACTGTGATTGCCGGCGTGGTGCTGGTGGTCGCGGGCGTTTCGATTTGCGCGGTCGCAGGGAGAATGAGAGAGCGCGCCCTGGGCTCGGTCGAACAGCACAAGATGTCGTTCTCGGCGGGACTGGCGTGCGCCGTGTTGAGCGGCGTGTGCGCTGCGGCAATGAATTTTGGAGTGGCGTTCGGCGGAGGCCTGAGCAGAGCAGCGGAAGCGGAAGGTGCCAGTCCGGTGTGGAGCATTAATTCGATTTGGTTCCCGCTGATGGTCGCGGGCGCGATTCCGAGCCTTCTCTATTGTCCGTACCTCATGAAGAAAAACAAAACATCCGGCAACTTCTCTCTTGCTGGGACGAGTTGGTACTGGTTTCTAGCTTTAGTGATGGCAGTCCTGTGGTTCGCGAGCACGATCATGTATGGCGTCGCGAGTGGAAAGCTAGGTGAGTTGGGAGCGGTGCTCGGGTGGCCATTGTTCATGTCACTGATCGTCATCACAGCGAGCGTACTCGGAATTATGACCGGTGAATGGAAGAACACGGGCAAGACGCCTCTGCGCATACAAATGGCGGGGGCCGGGACGTTGGTGTTGGCGGTGATTGTTTTGTCTCGGGCCGGGATGTGAACGAGATGAGTTCGCTTCGGAAGAGCAACAAGTATCGTAAGGCCAGGTTAGCGGCCAAGGAGCGGGCGCGAGCCTGGGGCACCGTCGGTTGGCACGGGTCGAGCAGGCGGACGGAGTGTTTCGCTGTTTGCCGCCGGCGGATCGCGCGGTTTATCTGCGTGTTCATCGTTGCAGTGGCTGCGTGTGGCGGACCAGGTTTAGTCGCCCAAGCGCCCGTGACGCTGCAATCGGCATCCACGAAGTCCCGCCTGCAGAATCGAACGTTTCAGAGCAAGGCGCTCGGACGAGCGATGAAGTATCGGATTTGGCTGCCGGCCGGATATTTCAACGGAACAACAAGATATCCGGTGCTGTATTTGCTGCACGGCTGGGCCGGTGACGAGACCAACTGGTCGACACTGACCAAGCTGACGAAATACGCGGAGACTCTGCCGGTCATCATCGTGATGCCGGACGGGCAAAACTCGTGGTATGTCGATTCGGCAAAAGAGGAAACGGAAAAATTCGAAGCCTATGTTATGCAAGACCTTATTCAGGCAATCGAACAAAGCTGGCGCACTGTCCCCAGGCGCGAAGGCCGTGCTATCGCAGGCCTTTCCATGGGCGGATACGGGGCGGTGAAAGCGGCGCTAAAGCATCCGGAGATGTTTCAAGTGGCTGCCAGTCTGAGCGGGGCATTCAACGCGGCGTCTCCTGAACTTGAGAAAGATCGGGAGGATCTCCGCCCGAGCCTGGCCAAAGCCTTTGGACCAGAGCGCAGCGAAACGCGCCAGCAGAACGATTTGTACGCACTGGTGCAAAAAGCTGACGTTAAGGGAACGCCGTACCTGTATATCGATTGTGGCAACCAGGATGAAACGTTTCTTGAATCGAATCGGAAGCTGGCCGCGATTCTGAGCCAGCGGAAATTCGCGTACGAGTATCACGAGTTCCCCGGCGTGCACGACTGGCAATACTGGGACAAGAGATTGCCAGCTGTATTGAGCCTGGTGCGGCAGCAGTTGGTGAAAGAGTGAGGTGTGTCTTTAGGTGACTTGGGAGCCCATCCGTCATGAATTCTCACAATGCGTCAGCTGTACTGATCATTCTTGCCCTTGCGGTTTTGGTCACCGGAGCGAGTCCAGAGCCGGCGTCTTCTGCGAAAGACGTTGCTGCGCGTCTCAATTTCCCTTATGGGCAAGGTTGGCTGGGCGCCGATGACGCGTACTCGGTTCCGATCGGACAGGGGAAGAGTGTGTGGCTGTTTGGCGATACGTTCGCTGGAGATGTCGGCAACAAGGATCGCAACAAGACGACCATGGTGCGTAACAGCGTAGGCGTCACGACCTGCATTACCGACAAGCCTTGCACCATTCAGTATTTCTGGAAGAACCAGAAGACTCCTAAGCCTCGATCGTTTTTCGACACAGGCACGGACGAAGAATGGTACTGGCCGATGGATGGGTATCTGGACGGCGACAAACTTTACGTTTCGTTGATGATCGTGCGCAACAAACCCGGGGCTGGGCCCAGCGATGCGTTTGGATTTGAAATCGACGGCACGCGCTGGGCGACCGTTTCGAATGCACTGGCGTCGCCTGATGAGTGGAAGATTTCTATCAAAGACCTGACGAAGAAGGAGCTCTGGCCGGGCTCGTCAATCGTGCGTGATGGCGACTTCGTCTTGTTCTACACGCAGGCATCGCAGGGCGAAGGCAAGGGATACATGATCGTGATGCGCGTGCCGGTGAATAAGATCGACAGCCCAGAGAAGAATTTCGAGTATCTCGGGAACGACGGGAAGTGGCACGCGGGATTACCTCACGGCGACGCGCAGCATGTGATCGATCAGGCGATCAGCGAGATGAGTGTGCGCTATCACCCGTCGACGAAGAAGTGGGTCGCGATCTCACCGGGAATTGAGTTTCCCAGCAAGCGCGTCATTGCGAGAACTGCTGATTCGCCCATTGGGCCATGGTCGCAGCCGCAGGACATCTTTGAATTCCCAGAGATGAAGGCCGCGAATCCGATCTACGACAAAGATACGTTCTGCTATGCGACCAAGGAGCACACGGAATTCGAAGACGGGAACGTCGTAATGACCTACGCTTGCAATTCCAGTGTGATCGCGAAGGTCATGAACACTCTCGAGCTGTATCGGCCACAGGTGGTGGTTCTCGATGTGCCGAAGTAGCTGCGTTTCGACGGGTAGCCGACTGTGACTACCAGGAGATCTGTGACGGGATTTGATCGAAGGCGATTTCTGGGCGGAGTGCTTGTTGCAGGCGCCTCGGCGAGCGCGCACGTTGTACCCACCTTCGAGCCCCAGAGCATTGACGCAAAGACCAGGAAGCCCAACTTCGCCGGTTCGGACATCGACTTCCGCTACGCGCCGCGTTTGTCACAAGGGACCATTTGCTTCCCCGACGATCCTAAAAAATCCCTCGTGGGACAGAACGGTGAGCTCCGATACGGCTTCGTCAAGGGGAACCTTCTAGTGGGTATGGAGGACTTTGCGACCGTATGCAGTTTTTCGCTGGCGGGCATGCAAGACGATCGCGTGACGCGGCAATGGCTGGAGGCGCCGCACATACCGATCGTGCACACTTTGATCGAGCGCTCGGCGGCGACGCTTGAGCTGACGGCATTTGCGAGCCGTCACGCGAGCGAGGGCCGAGTCGACAACGTTCTGCTTACGATTCGATCGAAGAAGGGCGTGGTGGCGGCCGTTCCGCGGTTGCACATCCGAACCTGCAGCCCGATGAAGCAATTCGCGGGGCCACCGACGGTTGTTGTGGGCGATGCGAATACGAACGTTCCCTTCCTCATGGCTGCCAAGCTCGGGCCCGCCGGAGATTTTGCGACCTTCTGGGAGGAGGTTGGCTTCACCCTCTTTCTTCCGCACGGCGAAGCCACGCCTGACAGGCCTATCGAATACTTCGTGCGTTTTCCGCAGGAAGAGCAGGCGGTGGAGATGCTGAAGGAAGGGATGCAACGGCCCGAAGCGTTAATAGAAGAGGCGCGTGCGTTTTGGAAAGATTGGAAGCCGTTTGGAACTACGGCCTGGAGTCTTCACGCAAAATCGGGCGAATTTCTGACGGCGTGTGCGCGGAACATTCAGCAGGCGAGGGAACAAAAAGACGGCCGGCTGGTTTTCCAGGTCGGTCCGACGGTGTATCGCGGACTTTGGATCGTGGATGGAAATTTCCTGCTCGAAGCAGCGCGCTATCTCGGCTATGACAAAGAGGCGGACGCCGGATTGCTCGCGGAGTGGGCAAAGCAGGTTGACTCGGGACAGGTTGTAGCGGCGGGAGGCGGAGAACACTGGAAGGACACGGCGATTGCGATGTTCACACTCGTCCGGCAGTGTGAGCTGAAACAGGATTGGCGATTCTTCAAGGACCTTGAGACCAATGTGCGTCGCGCGATTGAGTTTCTGGTGAAGCAACGCGATTTGGCAAGGGCGGGTAACAGCACCAACGGCCGCTACGGATTGCTGGCGCCCGGATTCGCAGACGGCGGACTCGGCGGGGTGCGGTCGGAATTTACGAATACGGCTTGGACTCTCGCGGGCCTAAAGGCAGTGGCGGGCGCGGCCGCGCGGCTGCAAATGAATTCGCTGCACATTGCGCAGTCGTTCTATGACGAGCTGCGCGCGTCTTTTCTGGCAGCTGCGCAACAGGAAATGGTTCGGCATGAAGGTGGGTTCGAATATCTGCCCATGCTTGCCCACGATGATGAGGCGTGGCGCGATCCGGAGCCGTGGAACCGCCCGCGTCCGCAGACGGCGCAGTGGGCTCTGTCGCATGCGATCTTCCCGGGTACGCTGTTCGACAAAAACGATCCGATTGTGAAGGGTCATATCGCATTGCTGCAGGCTTGCACGCAAGAGGACATCCCTGCGGAAACCGGATGGCTGTGGCATGAGAGTGTCTGGAACTACAACGCGTCTTTCGCCGCGCACGTCTACTTGTGGGCGGGGCTTTCGCAGTGGGCCGAGAAAACTTTTCATGGATTTCTGAACCATGCTTCGCCGCTCTACTGCTGGCGAGAGGAACAACCGCTGCAGCGCGCTTTGCTCGGGCAAGACTGGGGAGACATGCCTCACAACTGGGCGAGCGCCGAGTGCGTCCGCTACCTGCGGCACAGGCTGGTGCTGGAGGATGGTCGGCACCTGCGGTTGCTTGAGGGCTTTGCGACGGACAGCATGGAAGATGCGAAGCCCATGAGTCTCGCAAACACTCCAACGCGTTTCGGGCGCGTGAACCTGGAGATGGAACCCGATGGAACGCGCGCGGGATGGCGGTTGAGTTTCGTGATCGATGGGGAGGAACCCCCTGGTTCCGTTGCATTGCCGGCGACGATCTCTGGAAAGCGATTCCAGCGCGCGGAGGGATGCAAGTATCACGAGCAGGGTGGAAAGATCATGATCGATCCTGCGGCGAAAAAGTGGAGTGCCTCCTGGCGGTGAGCAAGCTCGACTTGCTGGCCTTTGTGTTTCCACCCCATCAGATCGACGGTTACAAGGCTGCAGAAATTACGGCCGCTTTGTGACGATCATCACGTTGCCTACCCTTTGGCTTGTTAAGTCATGGCCCCGCCGGAACAGGAGTGCCTGCAATTGATGATTTTCCTGATAAAGAAACAATTTACGATCGTTTTAGGCTAAAAAGTTCAAAAAAAGGTTGACCAACGCCGAAATGTGGCGTTAACATGCGCGCAGATTCAGGCATTTCTTCGGTCCTTGATAGAGCCAAAAGGTCTGTGCGCTGAACAGAAAAGAGGCAAAGAAATGGTCGAGCGTCGGTCTGTAGCCGCCAGGTTGCGGCATGTGATTGCAGCAGTCGGCCTGGTTTTGCTGTGCTCCCTCGTTGCGAGCGCGCAATTCGACACAGGCACCATCGCCGGTTCAGTGACCGATCCGTCGGGAGCGATGGTGGCCAAGGCTTCGGTGACGATCACCAACGTAGGAACAGGAATCAAGAAGACACTGCAGACCGATAGTGGCGGGAATTTTGTGGCATCGGCCGTGCCATTTGGAACGTATGTGGTGTCAGCTAGCTCGAGCGGCTTTGCTGAAGTGAAGAGCCAAGAGATTGTGCTGAATGTGGGCGCGACGGTGCACGTGAATTTGGCGCTGACAGTAGCCGCGTCGACGCAGGCGGTTGAGGTCACAGGTACCGCGACCACGGTCGCGACGGAGTCGACCACCGCTGGCACTACGCTTAACGCGACGCAGATTTCAAATCTGCCAGTCAATGGGCGGGACGTGAGCAATTTCCTCGAGATTGCTCCCGGATCGGTCGGCTCAACCGGGTTCTTTCAAGGCAGCGTCAACGGCCTGGACAACATCTTCACCGGTCTGAATATCACGGTTGATGGCCAGAATGCGACGCGCGGCGATATTAATGGTTTCCTCAACACCGAAGGGCAGGAAGGAGCCCGCGTCACGCGTTCCAGCATCGACAGTATTGAAGAGATCAACTTCTCGAATAACGGCTACAGCGCAGAATACGGGCACTCTTTGGGCCCGCAGATGAATATCATCACCAAGTCCGGGACGAATGGTTTCCACGGAACGCTCTTCGAGTTCCTCCGCAATGATGCGCTCGACGCTCGCGACTATTTTGACAGCACGGGGCCGCGAGCACCGCTGCGTTTGAACCAGTTCGGCGGTAATCTCAGTGGTCCGATCATCAAGAACAAGCTGTTCTTCTTCGTGAACTACGAAGGGGACCGCACTACGATTACGTCAATCAATCCGGTGTATCACGTTCTGAGCGCCTCAGCCCGTGCAGGGTTTGTCGATCCTAATATGCAAGACATGCTGAGCCAGTTGGCTCCGTTGCCGGCGGGCTGCGATGTGATCCCGACACCCGCATCGTGCCAATACCTCGGCAACCCCGACTTCGTCGTTATCAATGCCAAGCTGCCCACAACAGTGCGCGAGGACACAGGATCGATCCGGCTCGACTACAACCTTTCGGATCGCGACCGATTCATGTTCCGGTACAATATTAACGACTCGTTGACGAACTATACGTTCGGCTTGAATCAAGGGCAGCTTTCTCCACAGAAGTTGCGCACGCAACTGGGCAAGTTCGACTACACCCACACGTTCACGCCGAAACTGCTCAACGAATTCAGCATCGGGGTCGACCGCTTCTACTCCGATACCAATTCGAATACTCCCCAGAATACGAAAGCCGGCACGCCGCTGGTCGCCTGGGGTGGCTTCTTCACGGATCTAGGCGCTCTGCCCGGGCCCAATACCTTCAATCAGATCACTCCGTTCACAATCTACGAACTTTTCGACACGGTCACTGCCACGGCGGGGAGTCATACGCTGAAATTTGGCACTAACATTCGGCTCAACCGCCTCAATACGTGGCTGCGACCGCAGCAAGCGTATCTCTACGCCAGCCTGGCAGACTTACAGGGGGCAGCAGGAAACACCTGTACACTCTTTGGCCTGCCTGCTGGCGTAAATTGTCCTTTTGTCCTGCAAAAGATCGGCTATCCAGGCTTCCTCGGTATCCGGAATTCCAACTGGGATTTTTACGTTCAGGACGACTGGAGAGTGACGCGGAACCTTACCCTTAATCTTGGGTTGCGCTACGACTACAACACTGTGTGGAGCGAAGGGCAGGGCCGCATGCGGAACTTCGACTTTGCGACGCAAACATTCACACCCGCCGGAGCAAAGGTGTATGACGCCCCCGCTCACGACTTTGCTCCCCGCGTTGGATTCGCATGGGATCCTTTTGGCAAGGGGAAGACTGCCATTCACGGATACGGTGGCCTGTTCTATATGCCGATGCAGATCGGCTTTGGGCTGACCACGAACATTCCCGAGTTCTCGAACTACAATGTCGATCTCTTTACAGCGTTTGTAGGCGCAATTCCGATCGGCTACCCGGCTGCTAATCCGGACATAGTTCCAGCTATACAGAACGTGACTATCTTTCCGAGGCATCCGCGAGACCCGGTTTCAACGAATTGGATGTTTGGAATTCAGCAGCAAGTCTTCAGAGACTCCGTCTTGACGTTGAACTACATCGGCAACAAGGTGACGCACATGCAGGCTGGGGTTTCATTTGCGGCTGTCAATCTGAACCCGCAAAACCCGGCCGGTGGACGAACCTGCTTCGGCAATCCGGGGAATCCCAGCGCTTGCCAGTATGCGAGCGAGAACAATCAGCCCGACGTGCTCTCATCGACGTACAACGCGTTACAGGCACAAATGCGCAGCAACCTCGGCAAGAAGCTTAACGTGGAGGTCAATTACACCTGGTCGCATGAACTTGACAATCTCGTGAATGTATTCGGCGGCTGGTCCGATCCTTTCAGGATCGACCTCGACCGTGGAAGCGGCGACTGGGACGTGCGGCACAACTTCACCGGCAGCCTGGTCTATAGTTTGCCGGAATTGAGGGGCACCAACGTGTGGGAACGCGGGGTGCTCGGTGGCTGGCAGGTCTCCAGCATACTGCAGAGTCGCAGCGGTCTTCCAACCAACATACAGTTAGTCAGTGGCTTTTTCGGGAATCCGATGCGCCCCAATTACACTGGCCAGCCACTGACGGTGGCGAGTGCGAAGTGGCCAAACGGGAACTACAATGCCGCGGCCTTCGAGGTTCCGCCGGGCTGGAACGGCGTCTG
>Ga0207693_10004774_pt1 | contig 11396 bp, 10 predicted proteins | sample LARL81metaG_FD_184347 | JGI IMG/M metagenome (GOLD analysis project Ga0207693, IMG submission 184347) | Corn, switchgrass and miscanthus rhizosphere microbial communities from Kellogg Biological Station, Michigan, USA - LAR L8-1 metaG... | ecosystem: Host-associated > Plants > Roots >...
GGTAAAACTGAGGCCGTTTTACAGAGGTAAAATAGGGTCTGGCTGGGGGCGGAATCGAACCGCCGACACGAGGATTTTCAGTCCTCTGCTCTGCCAACTGAGCTACCCAGCCGAATCGGACCAATGTTCGCAGTCGGGTGCTCACTATGCAAACTTCGTCCGGAAGGGCAAGGATTCACCCAACCTCATGTTGTAGCGTAGAGCGTCTCCTGTTTACAGGCCCGTCCAGAGAGAGGAAACCGGTGCCTGCCCTACAAATTTCTCTCCACCCGGCTTTGTAGGGCAACCGTACCCCTTGCCTCAAAGAACCAAGAGAGGCGACTTACCAGCCGCACTGATGAAGCCGCGTGTCCGAGCAGACTGGCGTGAAACTGCCGTTCCTTGGGTATTACTATAAAAAACTGCGCTCCAAATTCAGCGCGCGTTCGAGTAACTCCAGATACTTCGCCCGCGAAACTTCGATTGCGCCGAATTGTAACAGATGCGACGTAAGCCATTGGGTATCGAGCAGGATGAAACGTTGTCGTTTCAATTGTTCGACCAGTCCGGCCAGCGCGATCTTCGAGGCATCAGTCACACGATGGAACATCGATTCGCCGAAAAATGCTCCGCCGATCGCAACGCCGTATAACCCGCCTGCGAGCTTGCCCTTCTGCCATGCTTCCACGGAGTGTGCGTGACCGAGCGAATGTAGATTTTCGTAGCTCGCGACAATTTCGTGGTTGATCCAGGTTTCGTCACGTCGCGCGCATGCCCGAATAACATCGGAGAAAGCGGTATCGATTTTTACTTCAAACGATTTTCGAGCCCAGGTCCGTCTGGCACCATGAGGGAGGTGAAACGTTTCCAGTGGAATGATGCCGCGCCGTTCCGGTGAAAACCACTCGATGGAATCGTCCTCCATCGCCATCGGGAAAATACCGAGCCGGTAACCTTGCAATAAAAGCTCGGGCGGAATCATTGTTCGTTGAAGTGTTAAAGAGTTGAAGCGTTAAAGCGATTCAATGGCAAATTCCTTCCTCGCTTCAACGCTGCATCGCTTCAACCTTGAACGATGTAACGGTTCAACCGCGCCCTTGCATTGCTCCGCTCGCTTCCTAAAATGAACAGATGAAGCCCTTGTCGATCATTTGCGCGTGCGCGCTCATCGTGGGGGGATGCGCTGATCCACTTGAACAACGCAGCAAGGAGGAAGTCGGAGGTCAGCTCCAGCGCGGCGTGACCGGCCAGGGAACGATTGGCCCGGAAGAGCGGGCCCCTGACGATCCCGCCGGCGAACACGGAGTTCCACAGACTCATCCGTAGCCCGTGAAGACCGAAGCCCCGTCGAAGCATTCGAAAATTCTCATCCTCGACTTCGGTTCGCAGTACACTCAGGTAATCGGGCGGCGCATCCGTGAGTTGCAGGTTTATTCGGAGATTGTTCGCTTTGATACTCCGGCCGAAACAATTGTCCGCGAACAACCAAACGGGATCATTCTTTCCGGTGGACCAGCCAGTGTTTACGAGAACGGAGCGCCACAGATCGATCCCAAAATTTTCGATTTAGGAATCCCGATCCTTGGAATTTGCTACGGCCTGATGCAGATGGCCCATCATCTCGGTGGCCAGGTCCGTTACACTGGACGTCGTGAGTACGGCGCCGGCATCCTCGATGTAACTAACGGCTCGCAGCTTTTCGATGGTTTGGGACAACAGGTTGACGTCTGGAACAGTCACGGTGATGAAGTAACTGCGCTGCCGGCTGGTTTTCGTGTCGCTGCTCACACCAGCAGCTCGCCCTTCGCCGCCGTGGAAGATCCGCAACGAAAACTTTATGGTTTGCAGTTTCATCCTGAAGTCGCGCACACACCGCGCGGACGCGAAATCCTGCAAAACTTCGTCTATCACATTTGTCACTGCACGATGGATTGGACGATGGGTTCATTCATTGACGACGCCTGCGAACGAGTGCGCACACAAGTCGGAGACAACAAAGTAGTTCTTGGGCTAAGCGGCGGCGTGGATTCCTCAGTCGTAGCTGCGCTCTTACATAAAGCGATTGGCGACCAATTGACTTGCATCTTTGTCAATAACGGCTTGTTGCGCGCGCGTGAGGAGGAAGTTGTCCAGCGCGTCTTCGGCGAGAACTTTCATTTTAAACTCAAGTACGTTGATGCTTCTGAACGTTTCCTGACGAGACTACGCGGAGTAACCGATCCGGAAGAGAAACGAAAAATCATCGGCAACGAATTCATCAAGGTATTCCAGCAGGCGACCGAAGAGTTACTGGCTGAAGACAAGAAAAACGGCGCCGACGAACACAGCGACTACAGGTTCCTCGCTCAAGGTACGCTTTATCCCGATGTAATCGAGAGCGTTTCCATCGGCGGCAATCCCTCGCACGTAATCAAAAGCCATCACAATGTCGGCGGATTACCGGAAAAGATGCACTTCGAATTGGTTGAACCGGTGCGCCAGCTATTCAAGGACGAAGTTCGCCAAGCAGGACTACACCTTGGCTTGCCGAAAGAGATTGTTTACCGACAACCGTTCCCGGGACCCGGACTGGCCGTGCGCATTTTAGGAGACGTAACTCCGGAGCGTCTTCGTATTCTGCGCGATGCCGATACCATTGTGCAGAGTGAAATGGAAGCGAGCGATTGGTACTACCGCGTCTGGCAATCCTTCGCTGTTCTACTTCCCGTGCAAAGCGTCGGAGTGATGGGCGACCAGCGCACCTATGATTACACCATCGCTTTACGCATCGTCGAAAGCCAGGATGGCATGACCGCCGATTGGGTTCGCTTGCCTTACGAACTACTCGCCCGCATCTCCAATCGGATCGTCAATGAAGTGAAAGGCGTTAACCGCGTCGTCTACGACATCTCGACGAAGCCGCCGAGCACGATCGAATGGGAGTGAGGCAGTTTTCGATTGTCGATTTGCGATTGGATTTGTGTCGGCGAAGCCGGTTCGGGTTTCTGGGGAGCACAGGCTGCTAGCATGTCGCATTTGGCCGCTGGCCGAATGCTGTGCCATGACGCCCAATTCCGAATCGTAAGATGGTTCGCGTCAAGCTGCCGCGAACAACAGGCTGGCAGCCTGTGCTCCCCAGATTCGAAGTCGAGCTATGCCCTGGGCAAATGGATTGTCGCAATCATGCAGCGGGCGCTGCCGCCACCAAGCTCGGTCGTCGGAAGTTCCAGCGGCACCAGGCGCGCATGGCGCGTTAATGTTGTCCGCTGTTCTTGATTCAACGTTCGAAGCGCGCGGATAGAGAGCACGAGTACCTTCGCGCCAGTCGAATCGTGTAATTCAATGGCGTTGCCGGCGAAGTTCGCGACCTGCTCGGGCGATAACTCGACGATTTCCTTTCCGCTCGTTTCAAGTCGTTCCCGTACCTGTTTCCGCTCATGCTTATTTGGAATTAACCCAAGGCCAACAAGGGCAAATTCGCTGCCGACGCACATCATTACGTTTGTGTGATAGATAGGCTGACCATTCGAGCCCACGCTGGTAAACGTGACCGCCTCATAACCGAAATCGCCGGCAAAACGCTGGATTACCTTCGGATTAGAGCGATTTGAGAGCGACACGTACCCGATCCTGTTCACATGGTCGAGCACCAGACTCCCTGTGCCTTCGAGACAACAGCCTTTTTTCTCGAAGCTTGAATAGTCGATTACCTCGGTAATTTTGTAGCTCTTGCGTAGTTCCTCGATGATATCGTGGCGTCGTTCACGTCTACGCAGCTCCGAATACATTGGAAAAAGCGCAACCCGTCCGTCGTGGTGTGTGGAGATCCAGTTGTTCGGAAAAACAGCATCCGGCTTTTCCGGCTCCGCAGTATCTTGGAAGAGATGAACCGTGAGTCCTGCATCTCGTAGCTCCTGCACCGCCGCGTCGAATTCACTTCGCGCCGCCGCTCCCAACGCATCCGCGTTGAAACTAGCGCGAGACTGAAACGCATTATCGATGGCAGTCTCCGGATTTGGATAAAACCGCGACGGGCGAACCATCAGCACCGAGTTGGTGCTTTGGGCGATCTGAACAGGACGTGAGGCGGAAAGACGCGACATTCAGCGGCACAATACGCTAGGAAAACCGAGTTGCAGGTCGTGCTCAGCTCGCGGTAGCCGGAAGTAGCCCAAAGATCAAGCCTGTAACACGCAAGACTTATAGGACTATATCCTACGGAGGCGTTTCCGAGGTGATATCACAAGATTGTAGTCGCCTCCCTCAGTCGGCATAAATAGCCAGCGTAAACACCTGTAGAACCGGCGTAAAAAAAGAAAGGATGATGCTTGTCGATGTTATCGGCACAAAAAATGTTTTGCCTAGTTCAGTCCGTACACTTCAACCAGCGCATTGCCGGCGGTGTTATTCACTCCGCTCAAGATTGCGGTGTAATTCCCGGGAGCGAGCGTAGTTAGGATGGCTGATTCGACGTCAGCCGGCGGCGCCCGCCCCGTGGCGGTGATTTGACTCTGTTGACTGCTTTTCCAATTATCGTTCGCCAGAATGCGGGTCCCTTGGACGTCGCGTAGATCGATGAACGGATTCGCGAGAACATTGGTTAAGTTGAAAGGCGGTTGCGCCAAAGTAGGTCCAAGTCCCCGAACGAGAACCTGCTGGTTATCTGGTCCCTGAACAATCAGGCCTGCAATCATCACATTGTTACCCGTCTGAACGAAGCCGCGCGTCGAGATGTTACCGAACCGGCTGGAAGCAATTGGGTCCAGGTCATACCCTTCAATTAACGCGACGCCAGTGGTATTATTCGTCCCCCGTACAATGGCGGTGTAGTTCCCGGGATTCAACGTCGTGAGGATGGCTGCTTCCAGGTTATCGGGCGGCGCGTAACCACTTCCGCGAATCTCATCGACGTTGGCGCTGTTGGTCCAAGTATCATTAGAAGTAACAAGCGCGCCGTTCGCGGCATGAAGCTCGAGGGTGGGATTGCCGAGCGCGCCTGGGACATTGAAAGGCGCTCGCCCTAAGGTCGGACCCAGGGCGCGCAACAGGACGCGTTTTGGGCTGCTTCCGCTGACGATTAGTCCGGCAATCATGACATTGTTACCTGTGCCAACAAAGCCGCGCGCGGAGATGTTCTTCAAGGCATGCAGCCTTAAGTTACCCGGCGCATAATTGTGGCCGGAGTCGAATGTGAAAGATACGCCGGCAGGGCCACTTAGGAAAACCTGCGTGACCACATCCGTGGTCCCTTCCGCTTGCGGATAGAACGAGCGGGAGCCGTTGGCGTTCTGAAAGCCGCCCGCGTATCCGGCAGCGTTGGCGACGCCCTGTGCCGATAGATCCAACCGGTGTCCCACCGCCGTGTTAAAGGAATAGGAGGTAATGCTATTCTGGAAGTAGGGCGCTCCGTTCAGCTCGGCGAGCGTCTGTTCGTCAAATAAAGTGACGTAGCCACTTGAGTCGACTCCCGCGTTCTCCCCGTTTGGATACGGGTTGTTAAATGGAGCTATGCCGGTGGGCTCACTCAAAACGTTGAGGCTGCGACTTACCGCAATGACTTTGATTACTACCGGTGTCCCCACCGGCAGAGTATTCGAGGCGACGATCCCGCTGTCGCTAAAGCCAAGAGTGAGATGCGAAACGACCTCGGCGTGTCCGTCGTTATTGATATGGCTGAATTGAGTATCGACCGATTCCGGCATTGCCGTTAGCACGAAGTGTATTGAATCGATAAACGAGCCGTAGTTGACCTTACCGTCACCCGTCAGGGTCGCGGCATAATGGAAGAATCCGGTAGTGTCCGTTAGATTGCCGTTCTCACTAACCGTGACTTTTTTTCCCGTGCCGTCGGGCGCGACTACAGGCGAAACGAATTTGCGACCAAACGGACCTGAGGTTTGTGCCAGCCCGTACCAGCCGCTCCCAGTGGCCTCGAGGGTAGGACCAGCTGCCGCAACAACTGCCGCCGAGCTGAGAAATAGCAGCAAGAAAACGCTGTGTCGGCCGACGAATGGATGCATATGGAATCGCCTTACCCCCAAACGCGCAGCCAATCGCAAAATCGCGCCAGTTTTCTTTGGAAAAAAGACGTTAATCGCGCTGGCTACGACATCTCGATCGAGTGGAAATGATGCGAAAGTTTGATTGCTGGTTGCGGCCTTGCTCATACCTATTCGTTATTTGCTACCTTGCGTCGATTTTGGTGTAGATCGGTCCTTGCGCTCACCTTTTGCAGGCCTGCGGCAAGAGCGTCGATTCGCTTCTGCTGCTTCCCAATTACCGAATTTTGTTCGGCGGGTTTTGCCGAGATGGCCTGTGAGGTAACTCAGAAAATTTGCCGGACTACGGCAACCTTCTTCTAGCGATTCGTTTTGCGCGTTTTGTGAACTCACCCGATCCCTCGCAGGCACGCCGCCATTCAAGGAAAAACGGGATTAGAAATCAAGCCTTTTTGTCAGATCCTATCCTACACAAGAGTGCGCGCCTTCAGTGGTTTTCTTCGATGCTGATTGCCGATTGTTGATTACTGGTGCAAGACATTGGGGATGAATGCTGAGCGGGCCCGCATCGAGCAGAATAATTCGCTCCAACAGCGCTGGCATCTTTGGGGACCATACCTGAGCGATCGGCAATGGGGGACGGTGCGGGAAGATTACAGCGCAAACGGTGATGCCTGGAATTACCTGCCGCACGACCACGCCCGTTCGCGCGCTTATCGGTGGGGTGAAGATGGTCTGGCCGGAATCTGCGACTATAAGCAACGGCTCTGTTTCGCCTGGACTCTCTGGAATGGTAACGATCCAATCCTAAAGGAGCGCCTCTTTGGGCTAACCGGACCGCAGGGTAATCACGGCGAAGACGTCAAGGAACTCTACTGGCATCTCGACAACACACCATCCCATTCTTACGTGCGCATGCTATATCGTTATCCGCAGAGTCGCTTTCCCTACGAGGAGCTAGTAAGCAAAAATGCCGCTCGATCACGAAGCGAACCTGAATTCGAACTCTGGCACACGAATGTTCTAGCCGAGAATCGCTATTTCGATATCGAGATTACTTACGCCAAGGCAACGGCCGAAGATATTTTGATTTGCGCGACCGCGACTAATCGCGGCCCTGATGCGGCTAGTCTGCATTTTCTGCCGATGATTTGGTTTCGCAATACCTGGAGCTGGGGCCGTGATAGTCGCAAACCGATTTTGCGGGAGGTTACTCCTGCGATGATCGAAGCGAACCATGATGCCCTTGGCGGCTACGAACTTCATTGCGAAAACGCCGAAGAACTTCTCTTCACCGAGAACGAATCTAATTTCGAACGGTTATGGGGCGTGCCAAACCGCTCCCCGTTTGTGAAGGATTCGTTCAACAATGCGGTCATTCAGGATAGGATCGACTTCGTTAATTCCGACAAAGTTGGGACAAAGGCCGCCGCGCATTACAAATTCACCATTTTAGCTAACGAATCACGGACAATTCGTCTGCGACTTGTGCGCGTTGTGAACCCTGTGAAGGGCGGAGTCCCAGCGACGCCGGGCTCGCAGCAGCTCGCCCCTCCAGTCCGGCCGGCGGTGGCCGTCCATCGTCCCTCACCCGGCGACGCCGCCGTCCCCCTCTCCCAAACCCACTCCTCTTCCCTCACTGGCGCTTCGCGTCCGTCTCTCCCAAGGGAAGAGAGGGTGAGGGCCACAACCCCATTCGATGATTTCGATGAAGTCATTGCCGCGCGCAAGGCCGAAGCCGATGAATTCTACAGCGAGTTCGCGCCTTCTTCGTTAACGGCCGAACACAAAGCGATCCAGCGTCAGGCTCTCGCGGGACTGCTCTGGACCAAGCAATTCTACTACTACATTGTTGAAGAATGGCTGGCGGGTGATCCGGCAAGCCCCCCTCCACCGGAGTCGCGCTGGAGTGGTCGTAATTCCGATTGGCGCCATCTTTACAATGAGCGCGTCATGTCAATGCCGGATAGCTGGGAATTTCCGTGGTATGCCTCGTGGGACGTGGCTTTTCATTGTATTCCCCTCGCCCTGATCGACCCGCACTTTGCCAAGGGTCAGCTCGATATCATAGTTCGCGAATGGTATCAGCACCCCAACGGCGAGATCCCCGCGTACGAATGGAACTTCAGCGATGTAAATCCGCCTGTCCTCGCTTGGGCGGCCTGGCGCGTCTTCCAAATCGAGCGCAAACAAACCGGTAAAGGCGACCGCGCATTTCTGGAAACAATCTTCCACAAACTGCTCCTCACCTTTACCTGGTGGGTGAATCGGAAAGATTCCGAAGGCAAAAATATTTTCGAAGGCGGATTCCTCGGGCTTGATAACATCGGCGTATTCGATCGCAGCGCCTCATTCCCCGATGGCAGCCATCTTGAACAAAGCGATGGCACGAGTTGGATGGGAATGTTTTCGCTGAATCTAATGCGCATTGCGATCGAACTCGCGCGTGAAGATCACGTTTACGAAAACATCGCAACCAAGTTCTTCGAGCATTTCCTCGGCATCGCAGCCGCCATGAACAATCTAGGCGGCAGTGGAATCGGTCTCTGGAATGAAGAGGATGAATTTTACTACGACGTGCTGCACACGCCAGGCGGACGCTATTTACCATTAAAGGTCCGATCGATCGTCGGCTTGATGCCGTTGCTCGCGGTAGAAACGATTCAATGGCAGTTGATCGATGCATTACCGGGATTTAAATCGCGGCTTGAATGGTATCTCGCCCATCGGCCCCACCTTGCCGGTCTCGTCTCACGCTGGCAGGAGCCCGGCATGCACGAGACCCGGCTTGTCGCCCTTACCCGCGGCCACCGGATGAAATGTCTGCTCCGACGCATGCTCGATCCGGAGGAATTTCTGAGCGACTACGGGATTCGTTCGGTGAGCAAGTATCACCGGGATCATCCCTATCGATTGACTGTCCAAGGCGAAGAGAAATTCGTGAACTATGAACCAGCGGAGTCACAAACCGGAATCTTCGGCGGTAACTCAAACTGGCGCGGGCCGGTATGGTTTCCGATCAACTATCTGCTGATCGAGTCGCTCCAGCAATTTCATCACTACTATGGTGATGAGTTCAAAGTGGAATGCCCAACCGGGTCCGGCACGTATATGACCTTGAAGGAGGTCGCGAACGAACTATCAAATCGTCTAATTAAACTCTGGCTCCTTAATGAAAAAGGTGAGCGACCTTTTCTGCGCGCTTCAGCCGGAGCATTCAACGCCGCGACCGATTCGGAGCTCTATTGGTTCCACGAGTACTTCAACGGCGACAACGGCGGCGGCCTGGGCGCGTCGCATCAAACCGGCTGGACCGCGCTCGTTGCCAAGCTAATTCAACAACAAGGCGAGTTCGGCACAATTCCGTAACAGAATTCAACCCCTGATTACGCTGATGACGCGGATGGGAAAAAGACTTAACCGCTAAATACGCTAAAAGACGCGAAAGACCTCTCAGGATGTCCAGCAACCATTTCACGGTGCGAAATCTGCCGTGCGTACATGATTTCGCGACTGAGCGCGCCCCAGGATGTTCCGCCAGGCACCGGCAGGCGGAGCGCTCGCCCTACAATTCTTGATTTGGCGCGCAGCACAAACTGTAGGGCAAGCGCTCCGCTTGCCGTCCCTAATCATGAATCATCTTCATCCAAGCCGATTTGGTATGGCCAATCTCCGGAATTACTAACGAGGCCCGCGCGCACAGGATTTTCTTGGAGATATAGCCATTTCTCATGGAGGGATTCATCCGAGCGCATGAGGCGATCAAAACAACCAGGCTGCATTTCCAAGAGGCACCCAGCTCCTCGCGAATCCATCGTTTTAACGCGCCTGAGAAATTCCCAACCTTAGCATCTCGGTCTCGAGTAGGCGCTACAATAACGTGAAGGTGATCAGGCATTACAACAGCGGCGAGCACCTTCCAATGCCGGAGTCGCGCCACCGCTCTCTTGAAAGCGCTAAATGCTGCGTTGTTCGCCAAAACCGATTTTCGATCTGCAACGCAAATCGTGATGAAATAGATGACCGATTTCTCCCAGCCTATCCAGACAGGAACGCGCGGCGGATGACCCATAAAAGCGTTGGCAGGCGGAGCGCCCGCCCTACAATTTTTCCTTCACGCCAGGCGAATCTTGTAGGGCAAGCGCTCCACTCGCCGGTCCAAAAACCATAGAAAAACTGCCGCCACCAGCAACGCTAAATCGAGGGTAAGATGCCAGGCAAAGCTGAGATTCTTACTGGCGTGACCGAAACAACCACAGGTAATATCGAGACCTCGCACTTTGGCGACGATACTCGCGATGATGAAGATGGAAATCAGCGCGTTCAGAATCAATAGCCCGCCGCGATAGAAGAGGCCGCAAACGACTGCGAGCCCACAAAAAACTTCGAGCCACGGAAGGTAGAAAGCCAGCCGAACTGCTAGCGCCCAAGGTAGCATATGATAGTTGTCGATATCACGAGCAAAGGCAATCGGATCTATGACCTTGATCACACCCGCGTAAATGAAAATGCCACCGACGATTAGACCTACGATGCGACAAAGGATATTGCGCCGGAAAAGGTCCATCGCTCAGAAAAAACATCCAACGCCCAACGTCCAACGCCCAATGCTCAATTGCTCACGCAAACTGGATTGGGCCTTGGGTGTTGAGCGTCGAGCGCTGAGCGTTTGCTTCATCTTGTCTTAAGCCATTCTTCCCACCCGCCTTCGAGCACGAACACGCCGTTTTTTCCTTCGTTATCTTTCAGTTGCGCTTCTTCACGAAGCCGTCGCGCAACTTCGGCGGCGGCGTTGCAACTTTGCGCACTACAATAAACAACTACTCTTTTATCCGGCGACCATTGCCCGAGAAATTGCGGGAGCAATTCGTTCCAACTGTCTTCATTCAACAGAATCGCGCCCGGAATATGATCACTCTCGAATTCCTCGGCCGGCCGGGCATCAACCCACATCACGTTATCGCCCCAGCTTCGCGCCTGATCGACGGTAACGATCTCTGACGCGGAAAGGCGCGATTGCCAGGAAACCTTGTCACGAAAATAGATCGCTTCCCCCAGCGCGGGCAATAAAGCGAGCGTAATCAATATTAACGCCTGTCGAATTGCGCCCGCCTTCACGTCACTAATCCTTACTTCCTTTAACAGCTGCTGGCCCTCATCTTCGTTTTTGTCTCGACCCGGAGGGTCGGCGGAAATTAGCCGGTGGCGCAAGCCACCGGATTTGCACCAGCAATATCAGCAGCGAGCCCCAGCAGGGGCTGAGCAAAACATCGCACGTTCGTCCGTGGCCCCTCCGGGGCTCATTTGTCCTGTCATACCGAACCGGTGGCTTGCGCCACCGGCTAATTTCCATCAGCCCTCCGGGCTTCTTGCGAGAATCGTTCCACAACCCCTAGCGCTTTTTCTTCTTTTAGTGTCGTTCGTGTGTTCCGTAGGCCG
>Ga0207693_10004779_pt1 | contig 11394 bp, 8 predicted proteins | sample LARL81metaG_FD_184347 | JGI IMG/M metagenome (GOLD analysis project Ga0207693, IMG submission 184347) | Corn, switchgrass and miscanthus rhizosphere microbial communities from Kellogg Biological Station, Michigan, USA - LAR L8-1 metaG... | ecosystem: Host-associated > Plants > Roots >...
GAGGAGGCATTGGTCCGGTACAGCACGGCGATCTCGGTCTGCGCGCTGCCCTCGTCGAGCAGCCGCTCGATCTCGCCCACCACGAAGCGCGCCTCCGCGTGCTCATCGGCGAGCGCACGCAGGTGGATCTGCTCGCCCTGCCCGAGCTCGCTCCAAAGCCGCTTGGCGATGCCGCCACGGTTGTTCGCGATCACCGCGTTGGCCGCGCGCAGGATCGTCTCGGTGGAGCGGTAGTTCTGCTCGAGCTTGACCACGCGGGCGTCCGGGAAGTCGTCGGTGAAGTCGAGGATGTTTCGAACCTCGGCACCGCGAAAGCTGTAGATCGACTGCGAGTCATCTCCCACCACGGCCAGGTTGCGGTGGCCCGGGACGCTCGAGCGCTCGCCCACGGCCGGCTCGGCGCGGCCGCCTCCGCTCAGCAGCTGGAGCAGGCGGTACTGGGCGTAGTTGGTGTCCTGGTACTCATCCACGAGGACGTGCCGGAAGGCCGTGCCGTAGCGATCGCGGACCTCCTCGAACAGCTCGAGCAGGTTGACGGTGCGAAGCAACAGGTCGTCGAAGTCCATCGCGTTCATGCGCAGCAGGTCACGCTCATAGAGCTCATAGACGTCGGCGACCATCTCGACGAACGGCGAGTCGGCCGACGCGCGCACGTCGGCGGGGGAGCGCAGCCGGTTCTTCGCAGCCGAGATCTGGTTGTTGATCGCGGCGGGCGTGTAGCGCTTGGGGTCCACGCCGACGGCGTCGGCGCAGCGCTTGGTCAAGCGCCGCGCATCGGCCTGGTCGTAGATCGTGAACTGCCGCGTGTAGCCGAGCCGCGCGGCCTCCGCGCGCAGGATGCGCGTGCATGCGGCATGGAACGTCATCAGCCACATCCCACGCGTGTGGTGGCCGAGCAGCCGCGCCACGCGGCCGCTCATCTCCTTTGCGGCCTTGTTCGTGAAAGTGATCGCCAGGATCTCGTTCGGCTGCGCCTGATCGGTGTAGATCAAGAAAGCGATCCTGTGCGTGAGCACCCTCGTCTTGCCGCTGCCGGCACCGGCCAGGATCAGTAGCGGGCCCTCGCCGTGCGTGACCGCCTCGCGCTGAGGCTCGTTGAGGCCCTCCAGCAACTCCTGGAGATGCTCGGCATGCGGATTTGCGGACATCTAGTCCGAGAATAGAGCCGGGTGCGGCCGACGAGATGCCTCAGCCGCCGGCGGGGTTGCGCCCTTTGACGGTGCGCAGCGGCCTCACCTCGGCCAGCTGCTCGGATCCGTGCTCGGTGAGCTCGCTGACCATGCGTTCCAGCGCCCCAATCCTGCTCGCCAGCCCCTGGATCGCCTCGGCGATCGGGTCCGGAAGATGGATCCAGTCCGCGTCGGGCCCCTCGACGCGGCGGCCCTCGACGCGGACCGGGTGCCCGGGGTTGCCGACGACGGTGGAGTTTGGGGGCACGTCGGTGATGACCACGCTGTTGGCGCCGATCTTCGCCCCGTGGCCGATCGTGATCGGCCCGAGCAGCTTCGCGCCGGAGCCGATCGTGACGTTGTCCTGCACCGTCGGATGCCGCTTGCCCGTCGCAAAGCCCGTCCCGCCCAGGGTCACGCCCTGATAGAGCGTCACGTTGTGGCCGATCTCGGCCGTCTCGCCGACCACGACGCCGGCGCCGTGGTCGATGAACAGCCCCTCGCCGATGCGCGCCGAAGGGTGGATCTCGATCCCCGTCAGCGCACGGCTGAGCATCGAGATCGAGCGCGGCAGCAGCGGAACACCGGCACCGTCGAGCGCATGTGCGATGCGATGGGCAAGCAACGCGTGGATCCCTGGCCAGGTGGCGAGGATCTCCAGCTGGCCCACGTCGCGGGCCGCGGGATCGCGGTCGCGGGCCGCCACCACGTCGCGCCGCAGCTCTCCGGCGACGCGCGCAAAGGTGCCCACGCCAAGCATGACCACAGCCTAGCGCCCGTCCGTCCGCGCCCGGGAGGGAAACCTCCGCCTGCAGCTGCCGCGAGGCGCGGGCGCCGGGACCGAGGCGACGGCCTACGGCGCGAAGAACGACTGCGAGACGTAGCGCTCGCCCGAGTCGGGGACTATCACGACGATGCGCTTGTCCGCCGACTCCGGGCGGGCGGCGACCTCCAGGGCCGCCCATAGCGCTGCTCCGCCGGAGATGCCGGCGAGCAGCCCGAGGCGCTTGGCCGCTCGCCAGGCCGTATGGATGGCGTCGTCGTCCGTGACGGTCAGCACCTCGTCCAGCAGGTCTCGGTTGAGCACCGAAGGCACGAACCCCGCCCCGATCCCCTGGATCCGGTGCGGTCCGAGCGGGCCGCCGGAGAGCACGGCGGAGCCGCGCGGCTCGACTCCGACGACGTACAGGTCGGGGTTGCGCTCGCGCAGGTACTCGCCCACACCGGTGATCGTGCCGCCCGTCCCGACGCCCGCAACGAGCACGTCCACTCGCCCGTCGAGCGCGCGCGAGATCTCCGGACCGGTCCTGTTCCGGTGCGCCCCGGGATTGGCGGGGTTGGAGAACTGGTCCGGCAGGAACACGTCCTCGCGCTCGGCCATCGCATGCGCCGCTTCGACCGCCTCGTTCATGCCCCCGAGCGACTCGGTGAGCTCGACGCGCGCGCCATACAGTCGCAGCAGCGCCTCGCGCTCGCGGCTCATGCCGTGAGGAAGCGTGAGCACCAGGTCGTAGCCCTTGGCCGCGCATACGAACGCGAGCGCGATGCCGGTGTTGCCGCTGGTCGCCTCCACGATCGTGGTGCGGCCGGGCTCGATCCTTCCCTCCGCCTCGGCGGCCTCGATCATCGCGACGCCGATTCGGTCCTTGACGCTGCCTCCCGGGTTGAAGGACTCGAGCTTCGCGAACAGCCTTACCCCGGACTGCGATGCGTCCTCGTCGAGCATGCCCGCGATCTCCACCAGAGGCGTGTCCCCGACTAGCTCATCAATGTTGATCGGGATTCGGCCCATCGGCGTCAGGCACGACAATAGTGGAGCCATATGGCGCCGCGAGGGCGCGCCAGGACCTGCGGTTTAGGCCTAAGCCTTCTTGCGCGGCCCGAGCCGGACGCTCGCCGACTGCGCCTTTGATGGGGCGGGCGCAAGCCGGAGCAGGATGAGGCTCGCGCGCAGCTTTCCGCGCCTGGCCTTCAGCAGGGCACGGCCGGCGACGTTGAGCTTGACCTTGACCGTGACCGGCTTGCTGACGGCGATCGAGAAGCGCGCCACGCCGATCGTGCGCACCAGCGCGCGCCTGCCAGACGCTCTGCGGCGCACCTTCAGCGTGAGCTTGCCCGTGCACCGCGCGGACCCGGAGCGCTTGAGCCGCACGAGCACGCGCGCGCGGCCGGCAACTGTGAGCCGGCGGCTGAGCAGTCCGAGGTTGCAGCGCGGACGACTCGAGCCGGCGCCGAAGGACAGTACGCCGCCGGACCCCAGGCCGGGCACGCCGGAGCCGGAGTCGGCGTGGGCGAAATACGCGAACCGATCTACAGGTGTGGGCACGCTCGCCCCGTACGGACCCGTGACGATCACGTCGACGAGCGATCCCGGAAGGCCCGCAGGCGAGTAGGCGACGATCGACGACGAGGAGACGACGTGGAAGGGGGCGCTCGCCGCGCCGAAGTGCACTTCGCTGGCTTGGGTGAAGCCCGCGCCGGTGATCGCGACTTCGGTGCCGCCTGCGGCGGGGCCGCCGGCCGGCGCCAGCGCAGCGACGGCCGGGGACGTCCACCCGACCCATGCGGCACCGGCCTTATGCCCGTTGGTCGGCTCGCCGAAGATGGGCGTTTGCCCGTCTGCGGACAGCGACACGCCTTCGCCAAAGCGCGCCTTGCCCGGGTCGGCGGCGGCCTTCTCACCCTGCCAGCCGGCCGGCGACCTCCTGAACACCCACGCGGCGCCCGAGGCGAGGGAGTCGAGGGGACCGCCGATCAGCGCCATATTTCCGTCCGCCGACAGCGCGACGCTGCGTCCGAACTGGCCTTCGCCGATCTCGCCCGCGCCGAGCAGCTTGGCGCCCTGCTGGCTGAGCGATGCTCCCGGGCCGGCGAACACCCATGCGGCGCCGGCGTAGCCGTTGTCGCGGAACCCGCCGATGAGCGCCGTGGCGGCGTCTGCGGACAGGGCCACGCTGTAACCGAAGCCGGACGGCCCGGTCTCGTCGCTGGCCTCGAGGCGCTGCGGTTTCGTCGACCATGCGGAGCCGCTGCGTCTGAACAGCCACGCAGCACCGTTGCCGCCGCCGTTCCCGGGCGCTCCCACCAGGGCCACGCTGCCATCGGCCGACAGGGCCACGCCGCGACCGAAGTAGCCTTGGCCGACCTCTTCGCCGGCCGCCGGCACGAGCTCTGATCCGCTGCTCGGAAAGTCCGCTTCGGTGCTCGGGCGCGTGAACACCCAGGCGGTGCCCTTCCCGTTCAGGTCGGAGGAGGCGCCGACGAGCGCCGTCTTGCCGTCGGCTGAGAGCGAGACGCGCTTGCCGAACAGGTTTTCACCTCCTTCGTCCTGGCCGCCGACGAGCTCCGTTTGCCGCACCCAGGTCGAGTCGGGGGAACGCTCGAACACCCACGCCCCGCCTTCGAAGGCATTGTCGCGGGGCGACCCGATGAGCGCGGTGTTCCCGTCGGCGGACAGGGCGACGCTGGCGCCGAACCCACATTCCCCTTCGGTGAGGGGGTCGGCCACTTCGACGACGGGCTTGCATTCCCCCCCTGGCTGTTTGCCTGTGAGCTTTGGCCCCTGCTGCACCCAGCTCGCGCCCGAGCGCACGAACACCCACGCGGCGCCGGCAAATTCGTGGTCGGCCGGGCCGCCCACGAGCGCGGTGTTTCCATCCTCGGACATTGCCACCGTCCACCCGAAGCGGCCTTCACCGATCTCTTCGAGCCCGGTGATCTTCTGCCCCACCTGAACGAGAGGATCGATCGAGAGCGGGTAGCGGGCCCCGCGCGCGTCTACGACGAGCACGAGCTCGCTGCCCGCCAGCGCCAGGCGCGTGCGCAGCGCGCGGCCCGCCGCGTCAGTCGCAAACAGGGCGCCGTATGTCAGCGCGGGCGAGCCCGCATGGCGGAAGGTAACCGCGTCCGCGCCGGGTGCGATCGCCGCGCGGGTATTGCCGGACAGCTTCATCGTCAATCTCAGCTCGCCGTCTGCCGCCCCGCGCGGCGGGTGCCGCAGCTGGAAGCCCTGCTCGAGGCCTGCGGGACCGTTGCGGTAGTACTGGCTCACCGATCCGAAGGCGAAGCTGACGCCGTTGCCGCTCGCGCGCGGTGCGGCGTCGGCGAGATTCACCTTTGCGCCGTCCAGCGCGATTGAGCGCGCTTGCATGTGTACGCGTGTCGCGCCGGCCACGATGGTTGCGCCGGAGTGGTCGAAGAGCTCGTGCATGCCCGCTGCGCTGCGGGCTGCGAAGGCACCGCCGCCCAGCGCGCGGACGCGATATGTGGCATCGCTGTGCCCGAGGGCCGCCGAGATCGCCGCCTGGGCCTGGAGGCTGATGTTCGCGTGCCCCGACAGCGGCGCAGGCGGGCGAGCGCCAGCCTGCGCTGGAACCCGGCCTGGGGTCAGGAGAGCCGCAGAGACTGCGGCGAGTGCGCACACGACAGCGGCTGCAAGGGCTCCGAGCAGAGCCCGGCGGGCAGCGGGGTTCCTGCCCGTGAGCACACGGCGCTCCATCGCCAGTCCCCGCGGACCCGAAGGCCCGATCATGTTCAACCCTCCCTAGTCTCTCCCTGTCCTTAGGAGCCGTTGTCTGTACCCGCAGCGGCTCCAGATCCGTGCGATTGACGGTAGAGCCGAGGCTGCTTGAAGTCAAGCGTGGAGCCGCTCACGCAGCTCGGCGGGCCCGGGTGGGGCTTTTTGGGGGCTCGGTGCCCCACGCAGAGGCTGTGCTGCCGGCCCGGCTTTGCGCCGACGGTCTGATTGCAGGCTTAAGCCGCGCGACGCGACGCCCGAAGCTAGATACGACGATCGTGTTTGCACGGATGCACACGCCATTCGCCCGTCGGCCGGCCGGTCGGGGTGGGCGCCGGCACCGCCAGCGGGCGCTACTGCTGGAGGGCGGCTTCACGCTGATCGAGACCATCATCGCGGCGTTCGTGCTGGCCGTCGGGATCGCGGGTCTCTTCGGCATGCTCAGCATCTCGGTGAAAGCCACCGGCAGCTCGCGGTCTCGCGAAGGAGCCACGAACCTCGCGCAGGAGATTCTCGAAGACGCCCGCACGATCCCGTACGCGCAGCTCTCGCCAACCGACATCGTCGGCGAACTGCAGGCCATGAACGGGCTGGCGAACACGTCGGGGACATCCACCTGGCAGATCAGCCGACGCGGGTACACCTACACGATCACCGTCAGCGAGTGCTCGATCGACGACCCCAAGGACAAATTCGGCAGACACGACTCGACCTTCTGCGCCGACAGCAACACAGAAGGCACCGAATCCGAAGACTCCCAGCCGGCGGACATGAAGCGCATCACGGTGGACGTCAAATGGCCATCGCGGGGGCGCTCGCCGGACGTGCACGAGGTCGAGACCCTCACCGCCGCGGGCCAGACCGTCGGCTTGGTCGCGAGTGGCCTGAAACTGCTCAGCCCCAGCGTGGGCGTGGGAAGTCCCACCGCACCGGTTATCAGCAGCTCCGCGGTCACAGAACTCGAATTCGTCGTGACCGCACCGGCCGGGGCAGCCGCCGTGGAGTGGACCCTCGAAGGCGCGCACCAGTCCCCGTCGCCGGAAAAGAAAGCGGGCTCGACGACCGAATGGGTGTTCAAATGGGCGATCCCCAGCAGCAGCGTGTCCGACGGCACCTACCAGGTGGGCGCCCAGGCGGTCGACGCCACCGGCGTCTACGGACCGCCGGTGTCGATCTCGGTGACCCTCGCGCGCAACGTACCGGCCGCGCCGAAAGGCATCGAAGGGGGCTTCAACACGATCACCGAAGGCGGCAAAAGCGAGCAGGTCGTCGAGTTCCAATGGGTTGCCAACTCCGAAAAAAACGTGATCGGCTACCGCGTCTACTACGTGCCCGGCGGTTCGGAAAAACACAAACTCATCTGCGAAACCTCGACGAAAATCCTCACGTGCGTCGACACAGAACCGCCACGACCGACGTCGCCGAACCTAACCTACGAATTCGTCGCGCTCTACCACAAAGCCGAAGGCAGCCCGCCCGCCCTGAGCAGCGCGATCTCTGAAGGGACGCCCGCGTCGTTCACGATCGAAGGCGGTCCGCCTCCCGCGCCGGCGACCCCACCGACGCTGAGCGCCAAAAAGGAAGCAGACGGCTCGGTGCACTTGACATGGACCGCCCCCAGCGGCTCCCCGGCCGTCGCCTTCTACCGCGTCTATCGCGGCACGAGCGAATACGCGGGCCGCTACACGGAGGTCTCGCCGGCGGGCACCACGACATTCGCGGACACCAACGCGAGCACAACCCACAACTACTGGGTCACGGCCGTCAGCAAAACCATGACGGAGTCGGAACCCGTGGGCCCGGTGAGCGGATGATGAGCGTCCGCGGCGAGCATGGCCTCACGCTCGTCGAGGCGCTCCTGGCGCTCGTCTTGACGGTCGTCGTGTTCGGCGCCGCGCTCACCGCGCTCGTCGCCTTCCAGCACAACACGACGAACGGGGTTCTTCGCAACGAAGCGCAGGACCATGCGCGCAACGCGCTCGACCGCCTCGCCCGCGGCCTGAGAAGCGTGGCTGCGCCGACTGCGAACTTCTCCGGCGCGCTCGAGGAAGCGGCGCCGTACTCGATCACCTTCCAGACGATCGACTCGCAAAAAACCGCGGGTGGCTCGAACGCGACCAACGCGATGCGCGTGCGCTACTGCCTCAACGACTCGACGCCGACGAACGAGGTCCTCTGGCAGCAGACCGAGCGCTGGACGACGGCGGAAGGCCCCACGTTGGTGAGCTCGAGCGAATGCCCCGACGGCAGCGCCGGCCGCTGGGAAGCCTCCACCCGGCTTGCGACCAACATCACCAATCGCATCGGAGGTCAGAACAGGGCGGCGTTCACGTACTCCGCCGGTTCAACCCCGCAGATCGTCGCCGTCGAGTCAAAACTCTACATCGACCTCAAACCAGGGTCGCAGCCCGGCGAAAGCGAACTGACGACAGCGATCTCGCTGCGCAACGCCAACCGTCCCCCGATCGTCAGCTTTACTGCAACCAAGATCAACGGCAGAAATCGCGTCCTGCTCAACGGGTCAGAATCGCGCGACCCGGAAGGGCTCGCGCTCACCTACAAGTGGAAGGAAGGCTCCTCCGTCCTCCCGAGCACCGCGCAGCAGTATGAAACGGGGGAATTGAGCGCAGGAAGCCACACCTTCACGCTCGAAGTCACCGATCCCGGCGGCCTCACGAGCTCCACCTCGCACACGGTGAGCATATGAGACGTGCCCGAGACGAGCAGGGGGTCGCCCTCGTGGTGACCATGCTGCTGCTCATGGTGCTCTCGGGCGTCGGGCTAGCACTGCTCCTGTTCACGAACAACCAGCAGAAAGCGGCGCTGCGGGAGCAGGCGAGCGAGTCAGCCTTCACCGTGAGCGAGGCAGCGCTCAACGCCGAGGTGAGCCAGCTCTCGCGCAAATGGCCGAGCGAAGCCACGGAAGCCGTGAGCACGTGCACGGCCGGCCTCACAACGGCGACCAACTACTGTCCCGCCAAGACCAGCCTCGAAGTCGGGTACCCCAGCACCGGTTCCGCGACCTGTCCCGCGGGGACTCCCAAAGACCCCTGGGGCTCGGCCCTCAGCAACGGGTGGACCACTTACGTTCGAGACGACGCCACCGGAGAAGTCTTCAACTCCGCGACCGAGCAGGGCCAGCTCGCATACGACGCAAACAAGGACAACAAGCTCTGGGTGCGCTCTGTGGGAGTCGTTCAGTGTCGACTCGTGACCGTGGTGACGCTCGTGACGCGGCAGCAGATCGCGATCAGCTTTCCCCACAATGTGGTCACGGCAAACTGGTTCAAGACGACGAACAACGGCAAAAAGGTGATCGTCGACACCGAAGGCGAAGCCGGGCAGTCGGGCAGCCTTAGCCTGCGCTGCGAATCGCCCCACCCGGAACCGTGCGCGAACTATGAAAAAGAAAAGGGCCAGGTGAATCCCGACACAACGGTCGAAGAACCCGGCACGAGCCCGACGCTCCCAGCGACCACGCTGAAAGCGCTGCGCGAAGAAGCGGAAGCCTCGGGCCACTACTACAAAACGGGAAGCTGTCCGAGCGCGGCGCCGTCCGGCTTTCCGGTGTACGTGGAAGGGCCGTGCGCGGTGAGCGTCGGCAGCAACACAGTCGTCAACTCGCAGGCCGTGCCTGGCTTTTTGATCATCGCCAACGGCACCTTCTCGATGAGCGGCACGTCCAAGTTCTATGGCGTAATCTACTGCCTCAACCAACAGAAATACGGCGAAACGCCGCCGGTCGTGTCGTTGGGCGGCGATGCCGAAATATTCGGCGCGGTAGACATCGACGGGAACGGCGGAGCTTTCTTGGGCTCAAGCGGAACGAACATCACGTACAGCGGCAAAGCGATCGAAGAACTCAAGGCCTCCGCAGGCGCGGCGGCAACCCGCAACAGCTTCCGCGTGCTGCCGATCAACCAATAGACGAGCCGCGCCGCACTGCGCCGCGCTCGCCTGGGGGATACTGGAGGGGATGCCCGAGGGTCCACTGCGCCGCGCCTCGTTCAAACGCGCGAAGCTCACGTTGCAGAGTGGGTGGGTGGGCTGATCGCGCGGGTGACCGTTTACCGCAATCTCGACGAGGGGCGCGTAGCCGCCGAACAGCGCGCGGCGTCGAGGGAGTAGGCGGTGTCTGAGAACTTGGACCTCGTGCGCTCGATCGTTGCTGGATGGGAGCGCGGCGAGTTCGAAGGTGCGGCAAGCTGGGCGCACCCCGACATCGAGTTCGTCGTGGCCGATGGCCCCGAGCCTGGTCGCTGGTTGGGGCTCGGCGGGATCGAAGAAGGGGCTAACGCCATCCTCAGCCCGTTTACGGATGCGCGCATTCGGGCGGAGGCGTACCGCGAACTCGATCGCGAGCGCATCCTTGTGCTCGTGCGCAACAGCGGGCGCGGCAGGGCCAGCGGATTGGAGATCGAGCAGACGCACGTGAAGGCAGCTGACGTGTTCCACGTCCGAGACAACAAGGTCATCAGGCTCGTCGCGTACTGGGATCGCGACCGCGCCCTCGCCGACCTCGGCCTCGAGGAGTAGGAGGTGTCGCAGGAAGCGGCGGCACCGGACGTGCTGGAGCTGACGCGGCAGACGTTCGCAGCCGCAAACAGCGGCGACTTTGACGCAATGATGGCCTTCTACGGTCCCGATTCGGTCTGGGACATCGCGCCGTCGGGGCTAGGCACATACACCGGAGAGACGGCGATACGCAATTTTTTCGAAGACTGGATCGGGGGACTCGAAAGCTGGAGGCTCGAGATCCGCGAGTTGCGCGACCTCGGCAACGGGATCGTGCTCGTGATCGCCGTCCAAAGTGGATTCTCCGCTGGAGGGGGACCGCAGATCCGGCTGCGACACACGTCTCTGTTCGTCTGGTCCGGTGAAGTGATCGCGCAAGCGATCCATTACCGCGATCTTCACGAAGCGCTCACCGCCGCCGAACGCCTCGGTAAGGAGCAGGGATAGGCGATGTCCGAGACCTGGACCTTCCAGGCGATGCGCGGTTGACTGCAGCCGAGACCACGCATCCGCGGTATTCACGGCAACCCACCCGCCGCGTAGCGTGGGAATTGGGCTACCGACATGCCGCTTCCTCGGAATCGAAGCGCGTTGGGAGTGCGAAGGGAGACGTAGGCGCCAACGTCTGCGGGGACCCTTCGCTCGTACCCCGTCGGTAGCCCAAGACAAGCCGCGAGTCGAGGGACTGAAGTAGGGACATCAGGCGCGCAGCTCCTCGACCGTCTCGCCGCCATCGCCCGGTTTCGGCACGCGCCGCGCCCGGTAGGGATGTGTTCCACCTCCTCGGCTAGAACGCACGGAGGTGACCGTCGGGTGGGCGGCTCGTGGGCTCCCCGTCTCCGAGCCGTCCGCTTGGCCTGCCCCGAAAGCAAGGGAAGAACGTTTCGTCGGCACGGCCCTCGCGTTCGGGCTGCTGGGACCCTTCCACACATGGAAGCCCTCAAACCATTGGGCCGGACGAGTAGACGCGCTCTCTTGCCCACGAGCTCGCGGCCTAACGCCCCTCGGCACTGAGGGATACTGCGCCGGATGCTCAGCCGTCAGACAAAGCGCAGGCTGTATTGGAGGGCCGCACGCTCGCGGACGGCGCGCGCAGTGGGACGACGCTACATGCACCACCGCAAAGGGGTGCTCGTGCGGCACTCGCGGCGCCGGCGTTGGCCCAGGTTCGCCGGGCTCCTCGCCGTCGCCATC
>Ga0207693_10004781_pt1 | contig 11392 bp, 9 predicted proteins | sample LARL81metaG_FD_184347 | JGI IMG/M metagenome (GOLD analysis project Ga0207693, IMG submission 184347) | Corn, switchgrass and miscanthus rhizosphere microbial communities from Kellogg Biological Station, Michigan, USA - LAR L8-1 metaG... | ecosystem: Host-associated > Plants > Roots >...
CAGGCACCTTCTCGGAATCCTGGCAGCGCTGCTGACGGCGGCGTTCACGCTCGCGGCCGCGTTCTCCGGTCAGCACGGCGAGGCCCGCGCCGCGGCCGGCCAGGCACAACCGCAGCGCCCGAACGTCCTCATCCTCGAGACGGACGACCAGACGCTGGCCGAGATGGAGGTGCTCCCGAACGTGCGCCGCCTGATCGGCGACCAGGGCGTCACGTTCGACAACAACTTCGACTCGTTCTCGCTCTGCTGCCCGTCGCGCGCCTCGCTGCTGACCGGGCAGTACTCGCACAACAACGGCGTCCGCGGCAACGCCCTCCCGCAGGGCGGCTACTACAAGCTCGACTCGACCAACACGCTCCCGGTCTGGCTGCAGAAGGCCGGCTACTACACGATCCACGTCGGGAAGTACCTGAACGGCTACGGGACGCGCGACCAGCACGAGATCCCGCCGGGGTGGTCCGACTGGCACGGCTCCGTCGATCCGACCACCTACCGCTACTACAACTACATGCTCAACGAGAACGGGCAGCTGAACATCTACTGCGCCAAGCCCGAGCCGTCGTGCTACCAGACCGACGTCTACCGGGACAAGGCGAACGAGCTGATCCGCGGACGCGTGGGCCAGGGCCCGTGGTTCATGTGGGTCGCCTTCCTCGCCGACCACTCGGGCGGCCCGCGTGAGGCGGACGATCCGCGCAACCAGAACACGCCTGTGCCCGCGCCGCGCTACAAGAACCGCTTCCAGAACACGTCGATGCCGCAGCCGCCGAGCTTCAACGAGGCGGACGTCTCGGACAAGCCGCGGACGATCCGAAACCGGCCGCTGCTGAACCAGCGCCAGATCGCGAACGTCCAGGAGAACTGGCAGCAGCGGCGCGAGACGCTGCTCGCCGTCGACGACGCGGTCGCCTCGATCGTCGACACGCTCCGCACGACGGGCCAGCTCGACAACACGCTGATCCTCTTCACCTCGGACAACGGCTTCTTCCATGGCGAGCACCGCGTGCGCGCCGGCAAGGTGCTGCTCTACGAGCCCTCGATCCGCGTCCCGCTGCTCATGCGCTGGACGGGGAACCGGGCGCTTCCGCGCGGCGTGCACCGCACGCAGTTGACGATGAACGTCGACTACACCGAGACGGTCCTCGGCGCCGTCGGCGCGGCCGCGCGGCCGGAGCGCGTTCAGGACGGCGTCGACCTCCTGCGCTACTGGCGCGACGGCGGGCTCGAGCTCGGCCGCGACCTGCTGATCGACAACTCGCCGGGCACGGCGCACTTCGACGCGATCCGGTCGCGCAACTACCTCTACGCGGAGTACGCCAACGGCGAGCGCGAGCTGTACGACCTGCGCAAGGACCCGTACGAGCTGACCAGCCAGCACGCGAACCCCGCGTACGACGCGCTGAAGGCGTCGCTGGCGACGCGGCTCCACCGCCTCGTCACGTGCGCCGGAGCAGCGTGCCGGACGGCCCCGGCCGTCGGGATGAGCGTCCGCAGGACCGGCTGTTCGATCCGCGCCACGGTCGCGGGGCCGGGTGCGCTCTCCGTCGGGTTCTGGGTCAACGGCCGCCGGGTCGCGACAGACTCCAGGCCGCCGTTCCGCGTCGCCGTCGTACGGCGCGGCGTCGTCTCGGTGCGAGCGCGCGTGACGTTCGCGGCCGACCGGCTCGTGACGGCCGACCGCCGCGTGCGCAGCTGCTAGCCGGCACGAAGGTCATGCCAGAGCAGGCCGCCGGTGGCGTCGGGACCGACCTCCGGCCACGCGTCCGAGGCGCCCCCGTCGTACGTCGCCGCCTGCTCGAACGGCGACGCCTCGATCGCGGCGCGCCACCTCACGGGCGTCCACGCCGTCATGTCGTGAACCTCCTCCAGGACGTCACCGGCACGCGGCCCTGACAGGACCTCGATCCGCGAGCGCTGGCGCGACACCCCGCGCTCGACGTCGACCTCCTCGTCCACCCAGTCGATCTTGAGCCTCGTTCCGTCGCGCTCCTCCTCCCAGTGGGAGCCGGCGAACGCCTCGCCCGGCGCGACGAGCCCGACCTGGACGAGGTAGCGCGAGGTGTGCACGGCCATGCGGTCGAGGTGGCGCGCGAGCTGCTCGGGCGAGAGATGGAGCAGCGTGTTGATGGGGCAGACGGCCCCGTCGAACCGCCGGCCGAGCTCGAGCTCGCTGATGTCGGCGAGCACGACCTGGCCGCGCCCGCCAAGACGGTCCCGCGCGAGCTCGACCATCCGCGGCGAGAGGTCGACGCCGACGACGTCGATGCCGCGGTCGGCGAAAGCGGCGAGCATCCGGCCGCTGCCGCACCCGGGCTCGAGCACCGACGACGGCCGGCCGAGCCGCTCGACGAGCCAGCCCACCTCCTCCGACACGTCCCAGTCGAAGGCGATGTCGTAGAGCTCCGCGTCATCCGTGTAGAGGCGCGTCACCGGCTGCCGATGATACGAGTCGTTACGCTGCGTAACGATCTCGATGGAGCACGCCCGCCAGCACTACAACGTCACGCTCGCGATCCTGACGCTTGCCGGAACCGCCTACGCCCTCCAGCAGACGATGGTCGTCCCGGCGCTGCCGGCGCTCCAGCGCGAGCTGCACACGACCGCGACGTGGGTGACGTGGGTGCTCACGGTGTTCCTGCTGGTCGCGGCTGTCACGACGCCGCTGCTCGGCAAGCTCGGCGACCAGCACGGCAAGGAACGCATGCTGGTGGTCGCCCTCTCGATCTTCCTCGTCGGCTGCGTCGGCTGCGCGCTTGCGTGGAACATCTGGGCGCTGATCGCGTTCCGCGCTGTCGCAGGGGCAGGAGGCGCCGTGTTCCCGCTCAGCTTCGGGATCATCCGCGACGAGTTCCCGCGGGAGAAGGTCGGCGTCGCGATCGGCCTCATCTCGGCGACGTTCGGCGTCGGCGGCGGCTTCGGGATCGTCCTCTCCGGCCTGATCGTCGACAACGCGTCCTGGCGCTGGCTGTTCGTCGTGGGCGCCGTCCCGATCGGGGTCTCGATCCTGCTCATCCACCGGTTCGTGCCGGAGTCGCCGGTCAAGACGGAGTCGCGGCTTGACGCGGTCGGCGCGTTCCTGCTGTCGGCCGGGCTCGTCTGCCTGCTGCTCGCGCTCACGGAAGGCGAGACCTGGGGCTGGGCGTCCGGCGGCGTCGGCGGCCTCGGCCTCGCCGCGGCGGGGCTGCTCGTGGCCTGGGTCCTCGCGGAGCTGCGTGCCCCGGAGCCGATGGTGGACATGCGCATGATGGCGTCCCGCCAGGTGCTGTTCACGAACGTGACCGCGCTGATCGCCGGGTTCGCGATGTTCGGCGCCTGGGTGCTGATCCCGAACTTCGTCGAGAGCCCGACGACCCTCGTCCACTACGGGTTCGCGGCCAGCGTCACCGTCGCCGGCCTCTACGTCCTCCCCTGCTCTGTCGCGCTGCTCTTCGCCGGCCCGGCCGCCGGCCTGATCGCTCGCCGCACCGGCTCGAAGTGGCCGCTCGCGATCGGGATGCTGACCGTCTCGGTGACCACCTTCTGCATCTCGCGGTGGCACGACGAGCCGTGGCAAGTGCTCGCCGCGATGCCGGCGCTCGGGATCGGGATCGGCTTCGCGTACGCGTCGATGGCGACCCTCATCACCCAGGCGGTGCGGCCGACCGAGACCGGCATCGCGACCGGGATGAACACCGTCATGCGCACCGTCGGCGGCGTCATCGGCGGCCAGATGGGAGCGGCGCTCCTGACCGCGTACACGATCGACGGCACCGAGCTTCCATCCATCACCGGCTTCGAGATCGCGTTCTCGGCGAGCGCCGTCGCCGCCCTGGTCGGCGCGGTCGTGGCGGTGTTCGTGACGCCGCCGCGGTGGCGGCGCCAGCCGCGGCGCGCGCTCGCGACGTCGGAGCTGCTCGCCACGACGGAGGGGATCGAGTGAAGGAGGAGGAGCGGCTCGCGCAGGTCGTCGAGCGCCTGATCGGCGTGATCATCCGCCAGCGCGGGGCAATCCCCGGCCCCGAGCCGGAGCAGCTGACGACGACGCAGGCGCTCGCGCTGCTCACGCTCGTCGACGAGGGCCCACTGCGCCAGGGCGCTCTCGCCGACCGGATCGCGACGACGGGAGCGACCGCGAGCCGGACGGTGGACGTGCTCGAGTCGCTCGGGCTCGCCGTGCGCGCCCCAGACCCGCTCGACGGCCGCGGCATCACGGTCGAGCCGACCGCGGCAGGCCGGCGCGAGGTCCAGCGGCGGCGGGAGCGCACGGCGGCGATGGTCGCGGAGCTGTTGAAGGGCCTCCCTCCGGACGAGCAAGCCCGCTTCGTCGATCTCCTCGACGACCTCAACCGCCTGCTGATCGCCGCCGACCGCCAGCCCGCGCGCGCCTGACCCGTTAGCGTCGCGCGGATGGACGACGCCGAGCGCCTGCACGAGGCAGCGCGATCGTCGTTCGAGGCTCTCTGCAGCGCCTTCGACGACGCGAGCTTCGAGCGTCGCGACGGCTACGACCTCGTGCTCTTCCCGCAGATCCCGATTCCGGCGTTCAACGCCGTCTGGCCGCTCGACGACGAGGCCGCAGCGGACGCGCTCCCTGCTGCGATCGCGGAGATCGAGTCGCTCGGGATCGCCCCCGGAGTGATGCTGCGGGACGGTCGAGCGCCGGCCTCCGCCGAGACGGCCCGGGCGCTCGGGCTGACCGCGGAGGAAACCGAGCCGGGGATGCTGGTCGCGGCCGACAACCTCGCCGTTCCCGATGTTCCCGACCTCGAGATCGTGCGGGTCACGACCCCCGACGGCTTCGCGCAGGCCCTTGCGGTCGCCGTGGCGGGGTTCGGCATACCGGCGGAGATCCTCGCTCCGCTTTACGGCCTCGAGATCGCCGCCCTCGAAGGCATGTCCTGCTACCTCGGCCGCGTCGCAGGCCGCGACGTGTCGACCTCCGTCGGCCTGACGCTCGGGAGCGACGTCGGGATCTTCAGCGTCGCGACGCCGCCCGAGCACCGCGGACGCGGCTACGGCGCGGCTCTGACGGCCGCCGCGGCTCGGGATGGGTTCGCGGCCGGGGCCGATCTGGCGTGGCTCCAGTCGAGCCGGCTCGGGCTCCCGGTGTACCGCCGGCTCGGCTTCAGAGAGGTGGAGATGTACGTCCTCCTCTCACGACCATCCCTCGTTTGAGCAAAAACTGGCCGAACGTACGGCATGTTTTTCGGCCCGATTGCCGAAACTGCAGTCCATGATCGAGCGAGAGCCGCAGAAGGTGACCCAGGTGACTCCGCTGACCTGCATCGAGTGCACGCGCGAGTGGCTCGACCGGGGCGAGCGGTGGCGGATCTACCTCACGATGGACGAGCAGCCGGAGCCGGTCCTGTACTGCGCCGACTGCGCCGCGTACGAGTTCGATCCCTAGGCCGGCGCCGCCTCGAGGACGGACAGGCCGGAGGCCGTAGGGGTCGCAGTCAGCAGCCGGAACCCGGCTGCGTCGAGCAGCGCGGCGTACTCCTCGACGGAGCGTTCGCGCCCGCCGGGATTGACCAGCATGTTCAGGTCGCTCAGCTTGGCGGCCGCGGCCTCGTTGGGCCCGCCGAGATCCCGCTCGATCAGCAGCAGGACGGCGTCGTCCGAGGCCGCCCGCCGGCAGGCCTGCATGAGCGCGACCGCCTCGGGGTCCTCCCAGTCGTGGACGATCGCCTTGAGCACGTACGCGTCGCCGCCTTCTGGCACGCCGTCGAAGAAGCTCCCGCTGACGACCTGACAGCGATCCGCGACGCCGGCCTCCCCCAGCACCTCGTGCGCCAAGGCGGTCACGTGCGGCTGGTCGAACAGGATTCCACGCATCCCGGTGAACGCCCGCAGGAGCGAGGCGAGCAGGGCTCCGTTGCCCCCGCCGACGTCGACGACGGTGCCGAACCGCCCGAAGTCGTAGGCGTCGAGCAGGGCCCGGTTCACGCCGCCGGTGAGCGACGCCATCGCGCGGTCGAAGACGGCGCTCTCGTCCGGCCGGTCGACGCGCCAGCTCCAGACGTCCGCCCCGTGCACGTGCCGGAACGCGTTCTCGCCCGTGCGGACGCTGTGCAGGAGCGCGCCCCACGACTGCCAGACCGAGGGCCGGCCGATGAACTCGGCCCAGCCGGCGAGCGAGCCCGGGACCTCCGACCGCAGCGGCTCTCCGAGCTCGGTCAGGGCGAAGCGCCGGCCGTCCTCCTCGTGCAGGACGCCGACCGCCGCGAGCGCGCGTAGCAGACGGTACAGCGCGTCTGCGTCCGCGCCGGTCTCGCGGGCGAGGTCGTCGCTCGCGCGCGGGCCGGCTGCGAGGAGATCGGCCACCCCGAGCGTCGCCGCCACCGAGATCGCCTGCGACGCCTGATAGCCGTTGACGAGGTTCCGCAGCTCGTTCACCCGCGCAGCTTCGCACGAGCCGAGCGACCGTCGAGACTGCAAGGGGCGAACCCCGCAGATCGCGGTCCTGCCGCAATAGGACCGTGTTGACGGAGCTTCCCTCTCGAGCGGCGAGCTCGGCTCACTTCGCATTGAGGGTCACTGCGACGAGCGGCGCGCCCGACATTCGGCCAGCTTTCGATCAGCGGACGGGCGGCGCAGAACCCCAATCGGGCCCCCGCGCGCCGAGATCCGGCGCCCTGGTCACGCGCTGGAGGCCCTTCCCGTCGGCGCCGACCACGTAGAGGTCGCCGCCCGGGCCGACGCGTGCGTTGCGGACGAACACGATCTTCTTCCCGTCCGGCGACCAGCGCGGCGCGAGCGAGTTCCCGGACAGGCGGGTCAGCTGGCGCGGGCTCTTCCCGTCGAGCCCGACGGTGTACAGCTGCGCTCCGACCGGCGGCTGGCCGCAGTTCCCGAACCAGCAGTACGTGCTGTAGAGGAGCTTCTTCCCGTCTGGCGACCACGACGGAGCACCGGCGCCCGGCCAGCCGTGCGCGAGCGAGCGGACCGCGCGGGGGTGCGTCCCGTCGGCGTTGATGACGTAGATCGTCGCTGCGCCGGCGGGCTGGTACGTCGTGTTCGCGGACATGAAGGCGATCTGCTTGCCGTTCGGCGACCAGCTCGGCGCGCGGTCCTCGGTGCGGAACACTCCCGTCCGCTGGGTCAGCTGGCGAACGTGGCTGCCGTTGGCGTCCATGACGAAGATCCCGACCGCGCGCGGCCGGGCCGGAGCCGGCGCCCCGATCGAGCGCACGAACGCGATGCGCTTCCCGTCCGGCGACCATGCCGGCTCCTCGTTCGCCACGCAGGACGCCTTGCAGCTCGCTGCGGTCAGGTTCCGCAGGCCGCGGCCGTCGGCGCCGACGACATAGACCTGCGCGCGCTCGCCGGCCGAGCCCGGGTCGACGAGCCGGCGGAAGGCGATCCTGCGGCCGTCCGGCGACCAGCTCGGCTCCGAGTCCGGCGCCTGCGCCGACGCGAGAGCACGCAGGCCCCGGCCGCTGGGCTGGACGACGTAGAGCCGCGTCATGCCGGCCCTGGAGTCGAAGCGCTGGAAGACGATGCTCCCGTTCCGCGCCGCGCCGACGACCGCGCGGGCAGGCGCCGCCGAGCCGCCCGCGGTGGTGACGACGACGACGGCCGCGCAGAGGATCACGACGGTGCGCATCGCAGCGGCATTCTTCCTCTGCACCGCGGCCTCTAACCGCAATGGGCCGCCCGGCCCATTGGCATGCCGCCGGTTCCCGCCTACAGTGACCCTGCCGCCGCTGGGACGGCGGTATCTGCGGCAACGGGAGACGCATGTTCGGAAGACGTGGTTGGGCGACCATCGCCGTCGCTTGCGCGATGCTCGCGCCGGCGGGCGGCGCCGCGGCGGCACATCGGGACGGCGGGGCGGCGGCCGCGTCCCTCTCCGCTGCGGCGTCGCCGGCCGTCGGGCCGGTCTCGCGACCGCCGAGGCCGAGCGGGTACGTGCTCCACTGGAGCCGGCAGGCACGCGCGGGCCGCGAGCTCGTGTCCGCGAACGGATTCCCCGGCGGCGAGGCCGTCGTGGGCCTCGCGCTGCACGCGACCGCGGCGGACGTCGCCACCCGTTTCGGCCTTCGCGTCGTCACGGCCGACGACCGCGTCCACGCAGTGAAGCTCGCAGGCGATCCCGCCGCGCTGCGCGCACTGGCGCGTGCGGTGGGGACGGACGGCGCGCTGCGCTACGTCGAGCGCGACCGCCCGGTCGAGCTCGCGCACCGACGGAACGACCCCGCGACGACGATGCTCGACCAGGCGACCGGGCTGCCGTACGAGTGGCAGTTCACGCGGGTGGGCCTCGACCGGGCGCTCAATCTCACGCACGGGAGCCCGGACATCCTCGTCGGGGTCGTCGACAGCGGCGTCTCGCCGGTGCGCGACCTGCAGGGCAAGATCGCCAAGAGCTGGTTCTTCAGCGACGAGACCACCGACGCCGCCGACACCGAGGGCCACGGGACGTTCGTCTCGTCGATCATCGCGGCGACCAACGACGACGGGTTCGGCCTGGCCGGGTTCTGCGGCGCGTGCCGGGTCGACGTGTTCAAGACCACGGCGCCGACCGACTTCTCGGTGGCCCTCGCGATTCGCCGCCTCGTCGACGACGGCGTGCACGTCATCAACCTCAGCCTCGGCCGGCAGGGAACGCCCGCGTCGATCCTGGCCGATTCGCTGAGCTACGCGGCGGCCGCCGGCGTCCTCGTGGTCGCTTCGTCCGGGAACGACGAGTCCGGGCAGGTCAGCACGCCGGCGTGGTGGCTGCAGCCGGCGAACGGCGCCCGCTCGTACGGCCTCGCCGTCGGCGCCTCCGACGTGACAGGCGGCCGAGCGTTCTTCTCGAACTGGGGCGCGCACCTGTCGCTCATCGCCCCCGGCTCCTTCAACGCGAGCTGCAGCGTCGGAATCTGGTCGGCCCTGCCGCCGGTGGCCAGCGACTTCGACTCCAGCCGCGCCTGCGCACGGACCTTCACCGACCCCGCGTCGGGCCAGCGGTACGCGTACGCCAGCGGCACGTCGTTCGCGGCGCCGGAGGTCGCGGGCGTCGCGGCGCTCGTCTGGGCGGCCCGGCCGGAGCTCAAGAACTACGAGGTGGCGGACATCATCAAGCAGTCGGCGACGCGCCCGGCCGGCGGCGGCTGGACGCCCGACCGGGGCTGGGGCGTCCTCGACGCGGCGCGGGCGCTGGAGCTCGCGACGGGGATGCCTGCGCGCGACGAGGTCCTGCTCGGCATGCCCGGGTACGACGCCGCGCCGCGCGCCGGGCGGCGGTTCGCGGTGCGTATGTCGGCCGAGTGGCAGGACGACGTCGCGGTCGACCGTGGCACGATCCGCTGCGTCGCGAGCGCCGGTGGACGCCGGATCGCAGCGGTCGGCGGCACCGTCGCCGCCGGCTCGGCCTCGTGCGCGTACCGGATCCCGGCCTGGGCCGCGCGGCGGCGGATGTCCCTTTCGATCACGGTCGCGGACACCGCGCAGAACGTCGCCCGGCGCACGCTCGCCGTGTCCGTCCGCCGCTGACGGAGCGCACGCCGCGAGGCGTATCTTCGGGTCGTGACCACGAATCTGAGCCCGGCGCTGCGGGCGGTCAGCGACGCCGTCCTCGCGATCGGCGCGCAGGTCTCGGTCGAGGAGGTCCTGCAGCGGCTCGTCGACGCCGCGCGGACACTCGTCCCCGCGCGCTACGCCGCGCTCGGCGTGCCCGACGGTGAAGGCGGCTTCGGGGCGTTCCTGACCTCCGGGATGAGCGAGAAGCTGATGGCGAGCCTCGGGCCGCTGCCGCGAACGCACGGGATGCTCGGCGCGATGCTGGAGACACCGGCTCCGTTCCGGACTTCGGACATCCACGACGACCCGCGCTTTCGCGGCTGGTGGCCGCGCGGCCATCCGGACATGCGCTCGTTCCTCGGCGTCCCGATCGTCGCGCCCGAGGGCGTGATCGGCGCCTTCTACCTGACCGAGCGCGAGGACCTCGCCGAGTTCACGGCCGAGGACGAGGAGCTGATCCAGCTGCTCGCGGCCCACGCGGCGATCGCGATCACGAACGCGCGACTCCACGAGCGCAGCCGTGAGCTCTCGGTCCTCTCCGAGCGCAACCGGCTCGCGCTGGACCTCCACGACGTCGTCAGCCAGAAGCTGTTCGGTCTCGTCCTCAACGCGGAGGCCGCGGTGACGCTGCTCGACCGGGATCCCGAGGCCGCTCGGGCACAGGTGACCCGTCTGCAGGAGCTGGCGAGCGAGGCGCTCGACGAGCTGCGCTCCCTCATCTTCGAGCTGCGCCCGCCGGACCTCGCGCGCGACGGGCTCTGCGGCGCCCTGCGGAAGCACGTTGAGGTGCTGCGCCGGCTCCAGCCCACGGCGATCGAGCTCGAGGGCGACCTCGAAGTCGAGCCCGATCCACGCCGCGACCAGGAGGTCTTCCGCATCGCGCAGGAGGCGCTGCAGAACGCGCTCCGCCATGCCGAGGCGAGCCGCGTGGTCGTGCGGCTGCACGGCGAGAACGGCCGGCTGCGGCTCGAGGTCGAGGACGACGGCGTCGGCTTCGACGCGGACGCGCCGGAGCTGCGGTCGCGACGCCTCGGGTTGACGTCCATGGAGGAGCGCGCCCAGCGCATCGGCGCGCGGCTCGAGCTGAGGTCCACGGCCGGGGCGGGCACCGTCGTGCGGCTGGAGACGGCGCATGGCTGAGCCGATCCGCGTCCTCATCGTCGACGACCACGCGGTCGTAAGGGAGGGCCTGCGCAGCTTCCTCGAGCTGCAGGACGGGATCGCGGTCGCGGGCGAGGCCGGGGACGGGGGCGAGGCCGTCGATGCGGTCGAACGCCTGCGGCCGGACGTCGTCTTGATGGATCTGGTCATGCCGGACGTGGACGGCGTCGAGGCGATGCGGCGGCTCCGCGAGCGCGGCACCCGGGCCCGCGTGATCGTCCTGACGAGCTTCCTCGACGACGAGCGCCTCCTACCCGCGATCCGCGCGGGAGCGGCCGGCTACCTGCTCAAGAACGCGCAGCCCCAGGAGCTCGCGCGGGCGATCCGCACGGCGCATGCAGGCGAGGCGCTGATCGATCCGGCGGTCGCCGCCCGGCTCGTGGACGCGCTCGCGAGCGACCGGCGGGACGACCGGTACGACGAGCTGACGCCGCGCGAGCGGGACGTCCTCGAGCTGATCGGCCGCGGCTACTCGAACAAGCGGATCGCGCAGGAGCTCGACGTGGCCGAGAAGACCGTCAAGAACCACGTCTCGCACGTGCTCGCCAAGCTCGACGTCGCCGACCGCACGCAGGCCGCGCTCTATGCAAGCCGCCTGAGCAGCCGGTTCCAACTGCCAGACCCCCGGAACTGCGTCCAACCACTTCCTTGCCGCCGAAGGGGCCGCTGCCTCCCCCCACCCGGGAAGTGGCTGACCTGGGGCGAACTCCGCGACCCCCGCGCCGTCCGCCGGTGCCCACGCTCG
>Ga0207693_10004782_pt1 | contig 11391 bp, 15 predicted proteins | sample LARL81metaG_FD_184347 | JGI IMG/M metagenome (GOLD analysis project Ga0207693, IMG submission 184347) | Corn, switchgrass and miscanthus rhizosphere microbial communities from Kellogg Biological Station, Michigan, USA - LAR L8-1 metaG... | ecosystem: Host-associated > Plants > Roots >...
GTGGATAAATTCTTTGTTCTTATAAAATAATTTAGTAGAACAAAAGAACATTTTATATGACTTTATCAATGTGGAGAACTCGTTAAAAGAGCTTTACGTATCAATTAGAAGTAGGCGCAAAACCTTGCGGCCTCTAGCTTAAATGCAGAGGTTAAGCAAGGATCATATGCAGCATACCATCTATTTGTCCCTTTCAAGAGTGAATATAACGACTGATATAGAAAACGAGAAAATCATACCACCATTAAAGTTAATACCAGAAATGAGGTGATGAATGACTTGCTTAAACTTCTAGATCTAGTCCAGAAAATGCTGATAAGAAAGGATGCCAACATTGCCTTGGCCTACTAGAATCTGTTTTTTGGGCATTAAAAATAAAGACTTTTGGCTAATTGGCCTACGTTAGTTGGTACGTGCAATATTTAAGGTGCTATAAGGTGCTCATAAAATGATATCTATATATAGTAGCAGTTAGTGGATGAGTCATTCTATTTAATTCTGTTAAATCTTAAAGTTTTCAATTTATTTTGCATTTCGATCACGAGTGGCGAGCGCCAAATAATGTGTTGCGCCTATAGGGCATATCGTGTAAACCGATGACATCTTTAGGCCAGTTGGGGACACAATCTGTCATTAAATCTAATCCATTCATTTAAGACAGCAAGGCATTAAGGATAGATATGTACAATAACGATTATACCAAAGATAAAATATTATGAAGCGACCACAAATAAATACAAAATCAGGATGGAAGATGCATGTATACTACTTGGATGCTTGTAATTGCGACTGGGGATGTCCATGTCAGTTTAATGCAAAACCGACCTACGGGAACTGTGATGGGCTAAGTGGAATTCATATAATAGATGGTAGTTATCGCCACCATAACAATTCTATTAGACTAGATGGACTTAATATGGCATTCATTGGTTCTTGGCCTGGACCAATACATGAAGGACATGGAAGAGCATCATATTATGTAGATTACCGTGCTGACGATGCACAATTTGATGTACTATCAAGAATTATAATTGGAAAAGCAGGTAATGGTGGTCCTTTTGTACTTTATGCTAGTATTATAGAAGAACATGACGAGGTGAAAAGAGCAGATATTAGATTTGAAATGAAGGGTATCAGGAGTCACATGACCATTGGCAATAAAAGTAATAAAATTGTAGATGCATGGCTTGAACCCATAAGAAATCCAGTAACAAGAAAGATCCATAGAGCAGTAATAGAATTACCTGAGGGTATTGAAGCGACTAGAATGGATCAAGCATCAACAAAAAGACTATTAGTAAATAACAATCGCCTCAAATTTAGGTATGAAGGAACATATGGCAGCTTTTCTGAAAATGTTTGGAAAGGATCACAATAAATAATTTGAATGGTAAGAATATTGTCATCTGATGCACGGTACATTTCGACCACTCAAATATTTATTGTACTAACTGGTAAGCTACAAGTTTGTTGTCTTGCATAAGAGGTATTATAATTGTACTTTGGCCTGGTCTAGATCCTAGGTCAGCAGCCCTTGTGTATGCAAATCTATCAAAGTAACATATCCTGTCCCATCAGCATTAACGGTATATACCTTTCCTGCAGGATTGTCAGTAACATAATAATGTGTTATGGTAGCATCTGATACTATTCCGTCAAGACTACCAAAGGGAGATGTGGTTCCTGCTTTTCCTAAACTGCTTATTTTCTTATTTTTTATATCGATAACCTCCATGCCTCCCCCAGGTTTACTTAAAGGTCCTAAAGAAACAACGATTAATTTATTTTTGTTATTGTCTATATGCAAACCATTAGGACCATTTAATTGGCGGCTTTGCAGCCAAACTTGTAAGGAAGATAATGTACTGTTGCCAAAATTAGTATCTAGCTTGTAGATAGTATTTGTACCTGTATCAGATACATAGATATTTCCTAGATTATCTGCTACGACATCATTAAGGAAAGAGCTTCCTGGTCCATTGAATCGCTTGATTATTTTTCCACTAGCAATATCTATCTCTACTAGGTCAGTGATATCCGAAACATACAATTTATTGCCATCATTAGAAATAGCTATACCCTTTGGTGCATTTAGCTCTTTTACCCAATTTAATTCAATTATGCTTCCATTAGAAGGTGATACTTTAGAAATGAATCCATTCTGATCCTTTTGATCTGGCTTTCCATTTACATTTGAAAAGATCAAGACATTTGGTTTAGATGCATAAGCTACTGATTCTGGGTTCTTTAAGTTGGCAGGTGTTTCCCACAGTTTGTTGGCCTTTGTATGCCCTACTTGTTGTTGCTGATCCTCTTGTGCTTGTGCTTGATTGTTATTCAAATTAATGCTGATTCCACTGAATAATGTCATCCCCGATATTGCTAATATGAGCAAACAGTTCAAAAACAATGATTTCTGTGAAAGCCCTTTATTATTTGCAACCAACATGGAAACGTTATTATACATAATTAATAAACATACGTTTCTTTTTCCTTATTGTCATTTCATCTAGCCATAGTCTGAGTTTAGATAAAACAGAGATTTAATAAACATAGAATAACGATAGAACAGGGCATTACCTTTAGAAGGATAATATTTTATTAATCTTCAATCAAATCAAAGCCATTGATTGTAGATGATTAGCTAATAGTTTAGGCTACTACAAAGTGATGATCCAATATAATTTTCTGCAACCTAGCCGATAAAGACACAAGTTGATCTGGTAGTTGTACTATAGCATCATCCTTTACCTTTTCACGCTGTCTTAGTGATTGATCCAATTCTTTCAATTCTTCTATCTTGGTTTGTATGTCTGCGCCCTGTCTTTGTAGTTGACGGATATTAAGGAATGTTAGATAAGGCTCTATCTTACGGAATATTTCAGCTTTTTCTGAATCCTTTTCAAGGATGTTTTTACATAATATACTAATATGATGACATTGCTTATAATTCGCTTGATTCAATATCGAAGATACGGATTAATCAGCAGGAATTTTCATTTGGACTGATTGAAATGCGCAGCAATTTGGTAATTATTCTATGTGAAATACAATAGCTAAATGTTGTAAGAATATGAAAGTTAGAGTTTTTTTCTGTAAAGAGCCCGATCCAGAAATTATCCTAAGTCATGACAATCTTAGTAGACAAGCCTTAGATACTATTTATGATTTAGTATGGGAATGCGAGTTTAAAAATATACTTAATGTAGGCAGAATATGGATAAAGTTTAGGCAAGAAGAAAAACCGTTTGGAATACCACTGAGAATAAGGAGAAGTCATTATAAAATATCAATTGGTGATATTATTCAATTGGCCAATGATTTTTATATGGTAGATCAGATTGGTGCTAGACAAATTAGGATAATTGACTAGTCTATACTAAACTTAATTATTGGTAGCTCATATGGAAAGGGAGCTATAGAATATGAGCCAGCTCCATCATAACAGTCGATCAGAAGCATACAGCAACTTTATTAATTCAATAAATAGTGTCGTAACAAGAAAAGAGTACAACCTAAAGTTTTCGTACTTTATGCAGTATTGTCAGCGGTCTAGCCATAACGACATGTTATCCATTCCAGACGGCGAATTAGAAAGCAGGATAAGAGACTATATAGTACATCTACGACATGATAAGAAGCTAGCACCATGCACGGTAACAAGCTACATATCTCCAATCGTGCATTTCTACGAAATGAACAACTTTACATTACACTGGAAACGTCTAAAGAAATTCAAAGCAAAACATTACAGCGTAGTAGAAGATAAACCATATACCATCGAGCAAATAAAAACACTTCTAGATGTAGCCACACTTAGAGACAAATGCATCATACTACTAATGTGTTCTTCTGGTCTACGATGTGGTGCATTCCAGTACCTAAGGATAAGAGATATCCAAAAAATAGAAAAATATAGTATATACCAGATCAGAGTTTACAAGAGAGAGCAAGAGCAGTATACAACATTCTGTACCCCCGAATGTGCACGGTATATAGACCAATACCTAGAATGGAGACAGAGACTAGGCGAAAAGCTCAAACCCAGTTCACCTCTATTCAGAATAGAGTTTGATACAGTAACAGAGATAAATGTACCAAAGTCAGTCAGTTCGCATGTAGTAGCGTTCAGTGTTTACAAGCTGTTACATAGTACAGGAGTAAGAGCTCAGACCGGCGACCATACCCAACGTACAGAATTAATGCAATGCCACGGCTTTCGCAAGTTCTTTAAAACTTCTTGCATTCAGGCTGGTATGAATCCTTTGTATAGTGAATACGTAATGGGTCACCGCAGCGGCCTAACCAAATCTTACTTTAACCTACCGATCAAGAATTACTTGAGGGTAATGACAAAGCTCTTGGTTATGTAGCCGCAATTAACGATCTGACAATAAATGAAGAGAACAGACTAACCAAGAAAGTTAATGAATTGCAGTTGAAAAATGATCAGATTATGGAGCTGGAAAAGCAACATAGAAAGGAACTAGAGAGTGTTCAAAACCAAATGAGCCAGATATTTGCAATGATAAGACAAAATCCCAAATTAGCAAAAATTAAACCACAAGTGTTACTAAACAAAGAGCTAGGCGCATAGAGTAGGCATTCTTGACAAGAATTGATAATTATGAATATATCTCAATCTCATTTTTAATACATACTACATTGGAAGCTAGAGGTAGAAGTATTGAGGCGAAATTGTCGGAAAAAGATAGAGAAGTGCAAGCCATGAAGCAGAAATATGAGCAAGATATTCAAACTATTCGTGAGGAGACCAATCAGCGATTTAATCAGATTATATCAATGATACAGTATAACCCCACATTGGCATAGGTTAAGTCGGAGGAATTAGCAAAGAAAAATGTCAAATTATCATTTCAAAGTTTAATATGAAATGAAATAATGAATAGAAGCTCTGGTACCAAATAATGTTCTAAATTCCATTAAAGGACATTAACAATCCAGGCAAAACAGGAGTAATACGGCAGCTATCATTAAAGTATATTGACTTAACCTAATACTGATCAATTATTGGAAAATTAACAACCAGATCGAGCAATAACTCATTTAACTTGGATTTTTTCCCATAAATCTCATCGAGATAGTTTATTAAACTACATATTTGGTTATCATATCCCTGAATAATTTTTTACCTTCGATCTGTGTACCAGGCTTCTTTCTTAAGTCTTTTCTAATTTCATGTGCTTTGGCGATAGTAAAATCAGTGCCTTTCTTCCCAAAGTAAAGTCCAAGGACCTATCTGTCGTTATCATCAGGTTTTTCAATGTACGTAATTTTAGTAAGGGTCTTATGAACGGTTATTTCTTGAATATACATTATGATTGTTATGAAACGTATTAGCGAATCATCCGAAAGGTGGTACCGTGTTTCTCCGGCAAAAATAGAAGGAATAATCCTAATTAAACCTGCCTTATGAAATAGTTGAATAGCTTCCTCTATTTCTGTATCGGTAAAGTTTCTGTAAAAGACATAGGGGACAGGTGGTGGATAATGTGAAAATGGGCGTGGCTCTTTCCTTCTTGCTAGTTTTTTTATGTACATTATAAATTCCATTACAGTAAATCCAGGTATGTATAGATAATACACAATATTGTTCCTTGTTAAGTGACTATTCTCGTTATCTCTATACTCTACTATGCCAATATTTCTAATAGGATACAGAAGAGCTTTAATTTCGGTATATTTTATGTTATCTATTGGAGTGGACATCTGGGGTTGCTTTCTGTTTATTTGTTGAAAATCTTCAAATCTTAGTCCGAATTCAAGTAATTTTTTATTCAGCTGTTTTCGCTTAAGCAATTCGCCTCTCTTAAAGCTGTGAAAATAAATTAATAGTTGATAAATACTTCTCTTAGTTTCGTAATCCTTATCGACTTTGAGTATTCGTAATTGATGCTGTTTTCTTGCATTGTCACTTAGAGAATAGTGTACTTCTGAGCCTCTTTTGCCAGTCTTATCGATCTTGTTTACTATGTTTTCGTTGACCATCGCTTGCAAACAGCTTACAAAATCTCTGTGAGACAAGGTGAACTCAATATTGGATAAAACCTTCTTGTATAGTGCCGAGTAAGTAAGATCAGTTTCAGACTGCAGTAAGATCTCTGCTATCGTATTGAAAATGTCTGTTCTATATTTAAATCGCAATGGTAGTACTACCGTTCAACAATATTTATTGGTATTACAAGATTACAATGTTGAAAAAAGTAATTCCTCCTGGTCTATCATTACCTATTGAACTGATGCGGCAAATTGATTCAGAACGTGGAGATATTCCGCGTAGCAGATATGTATTAAGAATACTTCAAAGGCAGTACCTATCAAAGCAAATAAGAGATAAGGGTTCACTTGATAGTAAGTTTGAGACCTTACAATCAAGCAAACATTTTAGTTATTAGGAGTTTAGTTCAGATGACCAATAATAGTAACAACTCTGAACTTAATAACCCTATATGTGAAGCAGTTGACTGCATTCAAGAAGCAACAGTTGAAGTTAATGTTCGAGTAGGTCATAATAGTACACTCACATTGAATCTCTGCAAAAAATGTGTAGCGTGGTTTCAAGAGAGCGGTGAAATATTAAGCAATGATTCAATGCGATATTCTACACAGTAATATTGCACCTCTAAAAAGATATGACCCCTGTACTTCAAATGACCCAAATAGACTATAACAACAGGACTTACGAGGATATATTAAGAGAATTTCAGATGCTTTTTGCAAATGCCATGAAAGCATTTCAGCTTATTCCTGTTATGTACAATAGACTTACACTTGTAGATAAGCTATCACACAATCAGACAGTAAAAAAGATCCATGATGACCATATTCATCTCCAAGGTTTCAGTCCCAGGAGCATAAGGCGATATTTGCCCGCAGACAACCCTGCAGTACCCCCCAGAGTTAGGCCAACATGGCCAAAAAAAAGTATTACTCAACCTGTCAATGAACAAATGTTAAGTATTAATAAACAGTGTAAAGGAAAAAATCGATCAACAACTAATTCCATTTTTCTAAACAAAACCAAAGTTTCAATGATAGAAAATGAAAAACCGGAATTGGATCGCATGCAAAAAATAGAAGATGAAAAGCAGCAGTTAGATGAGCAAGTTACTACACTGAAGACACTCCGTAAGATAGACAAAGCCACAATTAAAGATTTGAATAATATGATATCCAACGGTTCATTTGTAACTGCAGAGCACGTATTATCCAGGGCTACTGGAGAGAATATAACTTTTGAATTTTCTATTGGAATTAAGGAGGTTAAACACTATGTATCTTCGATTACTGCTACGGAATCAACCGAGAATCTATGGTTTAATGTCACAATAAATAAAGAGTCAAATAAAGTCATTGAGATCTGTCTTGGAAGAAGGACATCAGATAACATCATGACATGAATCAGGAACACTTGCATACGCAGTACATCAGTAAAGATACTTCCAGGAATCGAATAATAAATCCACATACTATTGGTATAGTCGATAAGGATAGCAGCTTGTTAATACCTTCTTTTTTCCTTTTGATGACAGTGACAGGTAACTGTGTATAAGTGGACCTGAGGTAACTATCTAACGAGTAAAACAAAATTAGATTATCCAATGAAGATGCACATTCAAAGATTGGTGAGAGTCGAGAAGACACCTTTTTGCTTTCGCGATTTTTTAGACTTTAAAGTAGATGGTAAAAGGTATGGTATGATTCCCGGGACGTTTAGGAACAAGATTTCCATACTAAAGAAATGTGGTTACGTACAGTGGCAGTTCTATTCTGGCGCGGCCTTCTACAGCCTAAGAGGAGTAGACTTCACTAAGCCTAAACAAAGCATGACAGATAACCATACGGTGGTCTCTCCACTGTCATCAGCGTCATCAGTGTCATTTATCGATAGTCTACCAGCAGACAAGTAAGCATTACATGACATTCGTTTTAAATTCAAAGTTGATAATATATGGACTGTCATTACTACTAATCATCCAGAATTAAAACCAAATGATGTTAGTATAGATATATCTCTAGATCCAATAACGACCCATGATCTAACCATTAAAGTAACTGTACATCATACTGATACTGTTAGCGTCATTGTTGCCTGTTCTCTAAGACCTGTTGCTGCGGATATCAAAGGACTGTTACAACTTTCTAATGCATTAACTCGTGTAGAGGAGCGATTATTGAGATATATAGAATGCCGGCCGCTGTCACTGTCATCATCCTCCTCCTCCATTCCAGATCATGATTCTTGGATTGTTACTATGTGGCATTTCGGGTCTGATTCCGTTGAATATGCCGGCGAGAGATTTGAGTGCACTTGGCAGGATGGAGAAAACGCTTTGGTACGTAATTATACTAAGGATCTCAAAGATGGTAAGGGAACCAGGATAAGAAGGGAGCGCCAGGAGTACCCTGACAAAAGATTCGAGGAGGCTATACAAGAGAAATTATCTCGCGAGAAGTGCGACGATCAACTACGTAAGTACACATACCACACATCTTGATATTTCACGACATAATTCATGAACTAAAGAACCGCAGAATAAATTCCATAATGCATTTAACTCAATTGGCAAGAATGTTTCAAAGCGAAGTCAAATCGGTAAATCTCAATGGTACTACCCACAGGCTGATTTCAATTCCTGTTGCAAAGTTCATAGAGTTCATTTCGCCGGCAATCTCTCTCTAGGTTACATCCGAATCAAAAAAGGTTACATCTGGCATGTAACCCGGCAAGATCTAAATGGTCTAATACTTGCATCTCTCTAATAGACTTTTACTAGTTTTTATTAACTTGGCTAGTAATATCTTGATCAATTAGATACAGCTCGCCGGTTACGAGGGTTACATCGATTACATCATATTTCTCATCATAGAGTCCGACCCGGCAATCTTATCCTTGTTCATTCAAATCATCTTTTGTATATGAAATGCTATGTAACCAATGTAACTGATGTAACCGATAGATATAATGATTATTAATTCCTAAGAATAGAAAAAGTATGGCGTATATGTTCATTTAGTATAATAATTACAAGAATTTTATACCACTGGTTACATCGGAAAACGACCAGCCTTTGTAAAGGCGCTATGTGCTTCCTAGTACCTTACTATATTATATCAGCTACCAGCGGAACAGTTTGACTTGTTCGCCAGTTTTTATGATCATGTGAGATCTTCGCCGGTTTGCCGGCGAACTACTCAATTTCCTGACTGACATGGCTAGTCCGTATTCTTCTGACTATCCTCCGCTAAACTACAACCCTTCATGAAGCCATCTTCATAGTTCTTACCACATACATCAAACTTGGCCGCATCGAAAGGACCATTCGCACCGTCACTTGATCCATGCTTGAAACATGTTGTATGCTTCTTTGCTTGTACATGTCCTACAGTCATCATTGTAATAACCGCAATTACAATAGTTGCTATCGTTAATACCCTAACTGTCATTAGTCCAAGCTTCCTTGAAACATTCGTCATGATTAGGTCCAAAGTGACAAGATTTGTCTTGTGATTGTTCGAACTGCACACGGCATTGATCGTGACTGGGACCAAAGTTACAAGGATTACCTTGAGCGTCACTAGCAGTACTGTCTTCCTTTTGTGTGTCAGTAAAGTGATGATGTTTTTTCGCATACACTGCCGGCAAACTCATACTTGCCGTAGTTAACACTGCTAGAATTGTAATCAACGAGATTGCTAAAGTTAATTCTTTCCTCATATGCTCTAACCCTCCCCGTCGTTAACAATATCACATCCCAATTCGTTGTTATCTCCACTTTCTTCACATTGTCCATAGTGTTGACCCCTTGGAAGCTTCGGGAAGTTAGATGTATCATGTCCGAAACACTCATCATTCTTATGACTGAATGTACAAGGTATATCTTGATGATGTTTCTTTGCCTGTACGTTTCCAGTCAGTGCCACTGTTAGAACCATAGCCAATGTCACGATTACAACTACTACTATTCTTAACTCCTTAGTCATTTATATTCACAATCCTTATCATATGTATTATAGATGCATATTATTGAATATTCTAAGTATTATTTCTATAAGAAGATTCTATTTACAGTCGATTAGAAACAAAGTGCCACTTCATTGTCAAGACCTGTAACCATAGGTAGAACATAGTTCGACAGTGTTTCACAATATGGTACCTTATCATCATTAATCTATCAAATTCACTTATTAACCACTTTCTATATGTGAAGCCGGTCAGTCACCACTCTTTAATTTTTGATATTCTTCGCCGGCTTTATAGATGATGCACTGACGAGGCAGAGCTTCGCCAAGTCCTCTACTCGTTACCCCTTCATATCTGGATGAAGGTCAACGTTACGCCGCTGAGTTCACATCCCAATGATCCGGAATCTCACGCCCGTCAGGCCATGGAACATTCATAGACCTAGCGGCATTACTGAAACTAAACCAATTACGACAAATACTGGACATCAGTGGAATGTCGTCTTCTCATCTAAACTGTATAGACACAATAAGTGATGGTGAAACTAAAACATGCACAGTAACTAATACTAAGACTGGTAACTAATCGCTCACTTACTCGGCCGGATTTAATAAATTCCTGATCGTACAGCAACTGAGCTATCGAAATCGAATTTTAGCAAGATCGTAAGCCGGCAAACACATCAAGAAATATAGTTTATACAGGCCTCACTAACTCAAATCGGAGCCTATGTAAATGAATTAGACGCCCAAAATGCCGACGATATTTATCGTGTCTAACTACGCTCTATGGCTTTACATCATACTAGGTTGACGTACAGGTGTAAATCTGAAATCTTTCAAAGTCATAATTCTCTGTTGTGATAGTATTCTATTGGCGAATACGAGAGAGCCGCATACGTTACATCGTAGCATTATACGTTTAGTCTTGGTAGACTTTAACGTAGCCATAGAATTGCAAAAAAGACAATGCACGGTTCGTTCCCATGAATCTATAATATACAAGTTACTGTAGTATAGTATACTGTTTCTAAGCTATATATAGCGATAAAAAGAAAACAAATGGATTACTACACTCAATATTCTTAGAAGCTGCCAGACAAACCTGCCGGCGTGTAAACGATCTTATATTCTAAAAAGTACACATATTATATAATTCATTCTTGTAGCATGGGCACATGGAATGTGAAATGGATCGTTTGGAAAAACTAAAGTCAGAAAACTCGTATTTATATAAAACGATTAATGAGCAGTAAAGCAGACTAAACTGGAACAATCCTATCATTGTGCTATCTTCTTGCAGCCGTCCTTCATCGATCATCTACTTACTTATGGATTCAGCCGCGTTCTACTGCTTTTCGTATAAGATCAAATTATCTCCTTTTTGTCTACTGCTGGCCCATAACC
>Ga0207693_10004783_pt1 | contig 11391 bp, 3 predicted proteins | sample LARL81metaG_FD_184347 | JGI IMG/M metagenome (GOLD analysis project Ga0207693, IMG submission 184347) | Corn, switchgrass and miscanthus rhizosphere microbial communities from Kellogg Biological Station, Michigan, USA - LAR L8-1 metaG... | ecosystem: Host-associated > Plants > Roots >...
CCGGGCGACAGGAGCCCGTCCGCGTTCCCGGTCGCGGTGGGGCAAGGTGCGCTCGGGCAGCGCCGGCTCCGAGCCGCAGCCGAGCTTGACACCCTGCTGCGATTCCTGGGCAGCGACGCTGACGGCATCGCCGACGGTCTGGTCCACGCGGCCGAGATTGACGTCGGTGGTGGCCTGCAGGATCAGCGTGTTGGTTCCGGTGCCGCCGTCGATCGACAGCTCGGTGCCGCGATAGGACACCGTATCGTTGCCCGCGCCGGTGCTGATGACGTCCAGGCCACCGCCGCCATCGACAGTGTCGTTGCCCGAGCCGGTCTGGATCGTGTTGACGCCGGACGAGCCGGTCACGGCCAGCGCCGTCGTCAGCGCACTGCCGTCCAGATTCTCGAAATTCGTGACGCTGGTGCTGTCGCCGGACGTCTGGTCGTTGCCCGCGGTCACCGAAAAATCCACCGCGGTCACGGTGGATCCGGCCATCAGGACAAGCGTATCCGAGCCCGCGCCGCCATCCACTGAAGCCTCGGTGCCGTGGAACGTGACGATGTCGTTGCCGGCTCCCGCGCTGATGACATCAGCGCCGCCGCCGCCGTCGATCGTATCCGCGCCGCCGCCGCCGGTGATGATGTTGGTTCCCGATGAGCCCATCACCGAGACCACCTGGGTCGAGGTCAGTCCGGACGCATCGACGTTCTGAAAATTGGTGACGGTCGCGAGATCGCCGGCCGACTGATCCGACGCCGAAAGGTCGAGCGTCGCCGACGCGCGCACGACCAGGGTATTGGTCCCGGCCCCGCCGTCGATCGAGACTTCGGTGCCCCAATAGTCGACCGCGTCGTTTCCGGCCCCGGCGTTGATGATGTCGGCGCCGCCGCCGCCACGGATCGTGTCGTTGCCAGAGCCGGTCGTGAGCGCATTGGCGCCCGAGGAGCCCGTGACGTTCAGCGCGGTCGTCATGGCGCCGGCGTTCAGGTTCTCGAAATTGACGATGCTGACGCTATCGCCTGTCGTCTGGTCGGTGCCGGGCGCCACCGCGAAGTTGACCGCCGTAACGGTGCTCGAAGCCGTCAGCACCAGCGTGTCGGAGCCGGTGCCGCCGTCGATCGATGCCTCGGTCCCGCGAGTCACGACGCTGTCGTCGCCGCCGCCGGCATTGATGATGTCGGCGCCGCCGCCGCCGTCGATCGTGTCGTTGCCGGCCCCGCCGGTGATCGTATTGGCGGCAGCCGAGCCGGTGATCGTCGCCCCGACCGCGAGCGCGGACGCGTCGACATTGGTGAAATTGGCCACGGTCACCGAGTCGCCCGTGGTCTGGTCGGCGCTGCCGAGGTCGACCGTCGCGGCATTGCGCAGGACCAGCGTGTTGGTGCCTGCGCCGCCGTCGATCGAGACTTCCGAGCCGTAATACGACACGACGTCGTTGCCGGTTCCGGCGTTGATGGTGTCAGCACCGCCGCCGCCGTCGATGGTGTCGTTGCCGGACCCCGTCGTGATCGCATTGGCGGAGGACGACCCGGTCACGACGATGCCCGTGGTCAGGATGGACGCGTCGATATTCTGGAAGTTCGCGACATTGACGGTGTCGCCGGTGGTCTGGTCGGAACCTGGCGCTACGCTGAGATCGACGCGCGTGATGCCGCCCGCGTTGTCGATCATCAGCGTATTCGAGCCGAAGCCGCCGTCGATCAGGACTTCGGTTCCGTGATAGTGGACGGTGTCGTTGCCGCTGCCGGCATCGATGACATCGGCGCCGCCGCGGCCATCGATGATGTCCGCGCCCGCGCCACCGGTGATGGTGTTTCCTTGCGCATCGCCGCTGATCGATACGCCTTGGGCTGGACCCAGCGTGCTCGCATCGACATTTTCAAACGCCGTCACATTGACGCCGTCGCCGGTGGTCTGGTCGGCATTCGCCAGGTCGACCGTCACCACCGCCTTGAGCTGCAACGTGTTGGTGCCGGTGCCGCCGGCAATCGAGGTTTCCGTGCCGCGATAGGCGACGGCGTCGTCGCCCGCGCCGGCATTGATGACGTCTGCGCCGCCGCCGCCGTCGATCGTGTCGTTGCCCGCGCCGCCGGTGATGACGTTCGCCACCGCGCTGCCGATGATATTGATACCCTGTGCCGAGCCGAGCGCGCTGGCGTCGAGGTTCTGAAAGTTCGAGACCGTGACGGCATCGCCCACGGTCTGATCGACGTGACTGAGATCGATGTCGGTCGCCGTTTTCAGCACAAGCGTGTTGACGCCGGCGCCGGCGTTGATCGAGGCTTCCGTGCCGTAATAGGTAACCGTATCGTCGCCCGCGCCGGTATTGATGACGTCGGCGCCGCCGCCGCCGTCGACGACGTCGTCACCCGAACCGGTCGTGATGCTGTTGGCCGCGCTCGATCCGGTGACGGTCAGCGCCGTCGTCAGCGCTCCGGCATCCAGGTTCTCGAAATTCGAGACCAGAACCGCGTCGCCGGAGGTCTGGTCGGCGCCTGCCGCGACCGCAAAGTTGACCGCGGAAATGCTCGAGCCCGCGCTGACAACCAGCGTATCGGAGCCCGCCCCGCCATCGACCGCAACTTCAGTGCCGTGGATCGTGACGGTGTCGGCGCCGCCGCCGGCGTTGATGGTGTCAGCACCGCCGCCGCCGTCGAGCGTATCCGCGCCACTGCCGCCGATGATGATATTGGCGAGAGTCGAGCCCAGGATCGACACGCCGGTCGACACGGTGCTCGCGTTGACGTTGACGAAGTTCGAGACCTGCGTGGAGTCGTTGGTCGTCTGGTCGGAGGCGGACAGATCGACATCCGCCGATGCACGCAGGACCAGCGTGTTGCTGCCGGTGCCGCCATCGATCGAGACTTCGGTGCCCGTATAGTCCACGGCGTCGTCACCGGCACCGGCATCGATGATGTCACCGCCGCCGCCGCCATGGATGATGTCGTTCCCCGAGCCGGTCTGGATCGTGTTCGCCAGCAGCGATCCCGTGACGGTCAGCGCCGTCGTCATCGCGGTCGCGTCGACATTCTCGAAATTCGTCACATTGGCCGTATCGCCGGCCGTCTGGTCGAGGCCGGACGCGACGGCGAAATTGACCGCGGTGACCGTGCTCGAGGCCGGCAGCACCAGCGTGTCGTTGCCGTCACCGCCGTCGATGCTGAGCTCGTTGCCGTGAACGAAGACGGTATCGTTGCCGGCCCCGGCGCCGATGGAATCCGCGCCGCCACCGCCATCGATCGTGTCGTTGCCGGCACCGCCGATGATCGTGTTGGCGGCGGCCGATCCCGTGATCGTCGCACCGGTCGTCAGCGCCGACGCATCGACATTCTGGAAGTTGGCGACGTTCGTCGCATCGCCGATGGTCTGGTCGGCGCTGGAGAGATCGACCGTGGCGGACGCGCGCAGCACCAGCGTGTTGGTGCCGGTGCCGCCGTCCAACGAGAATTCGGTGCCCCAATAGGATACGGAATCGTCGCCGGCGCCTGCATTGACGACGTCAGCGCCGCCGCCGCCATTGATCACGTCCGCGCCGGCACCGCCGATCAGCAGGTTGGCGCCGGACGACCCGATGATCGACACGCCTTGCCCGGCTCCGAGCGCGCTTGCGTCGACGTTCTGGAAATTGGTGACCTGCACGGAATCGCCGATCGATTGATCGGTGTGGCCAAGATTGATATCGGTGACATCCAGCAACCGGATCGTATTGGTGCCGGTTCCGCCGTCGATGCTGGATTCGGTCCCGTGATAGGCAATCTGATCGTCGCCGGCGCCCGCGTTGATCACGTCGGCGCCACCGCCGCCATCGATAAGATCGTTTCCGCTGCCGGTCACGATGGAATTGGAGCCCGTCGAGCCCGTCACGGTCAGGTTCGACGAGAGCGCGCTGGCGTCGAGGTTTTCGAAGCGCGTCACGTTGACGGTGTCACCGACAGTCTGATCGGCGCTCGCCGCGACGGCAAAGTTCACCTGGGTGGTGCCGCCCGACACGGCCAGCACCAGCGTATCGATGCCCGCGCCACCGTCGATCGAGGTTTCGGTGCCGTGATAGATGACGGTGTCGTTGCCCGCCCCGGCGGCGACCGTATCGGCGCCACCCGCACCATCGAGGGCATCGTCGCCAGATCCACCCTTGATCGTGTTGGCGCCGGTAGAGCCGGTGATGCTGACGCCGACGCTCAGCGCCGACGCATCGACATTGATGAAATTGCTGACGGCCGGGGCGTCGCCCGTCGTCTGGTCCGCGTTGCGCAGATCGACCGTCACTGCTGCCTGCAGCAGCAGGGTGTTGTTGCCGCTGCCGCCATCGATCGTGTTCTCGGTTCCGCGATAGGCGATCGTGTCATCGCCGCCACCGCCGGAAATGACGTCCGCGCCGCCGCCGCCGTCGATGGTGTCGTTGCCGGCGCCGCCGATGAGGATGTTGATGCTGCTTGATCCGGTGATCGACACCGGCTGCGTGGATGTCAGTGCCGAGGCATCGACGTTCTGGAAGCTCGTGACAACAGTGGTATCACCGCTGGTCTGGTCGGCCGCCGCGAGATTGACGTTGGCTTGCGCCAGCATCACCAGCGTGTTGGTGTCGCCGCCACCATCGATCAGGGCTTCGGTGCCGCGATAGGTCACCGAATCGTTGCCGGCGCCGGCATGGATGACGTCGGCACCGCCACCGCCATCGATCGTGTCTGCCCCGGCCCCTCCGGTGATGACGTTGATCCCGGTCGAGCCCGTGATGGAAACGCCGGTGCTCAGCGCGGAGGCATCGACATTCTGGAAGTTGGCGACGTTGACGGAATCGCCGCTCGTCTGATCGGCATTGGCAAGGTTGACGACGACCGCGGTCGCCAGCGCAAGCGTGTTCGTTCCGGTGCCGCCATCAATCGAGATTTCGGAGCCACGATAGACAATCGAGTCGTCGCCGCCGGCGCCAATCAACGTATCAGCACCGCCGGCACCATCGATGACGTCGTTGCCGGCCCCGCCGGTGATGACGTTCGCGCCGCTGTTGCCGACCAGCGTGTTGTTGCCGGTGGCCGAGCCGATCAGATTGCTGATTCCGGTCAGCGAATCGCCGTTGGCGAGTCCGCCGGAGCCGACACCGGTCGTGAGATTGACCGAGACACCCGCCGTCGAGCTGCTGTAATCGACAGTATCGACGCCGCCATTGCCGATGATGATGTCGCCGCCGCCGCTACCGTAAAAGATATTGTCACCGCTGGTGCCGGTCAGCGTGTCCGCAAATCGCGAGCCTTCGATGTTGGTGAAGTTCTGCAGGACGTCGCCTTCGGCATAACCGCCGTGCGCGTTACCCGTGGACAGGTCAACCGTGACGCCTTCGTTGGAGTACTTGTAGGAAACGGTATTGTTTCCGGTGCCGCCGTCCAGATTGTCGTGGCCGGGTCCCGCATAGACCCAATCGTCGCCCGCGCCTGCGGCGATATTCGCGCCCGGCGGCGTGGCGTTCAGCCCGTAGATCGTCGACTTTCCGTCCGCTGATGTAATCTCGACGTCGCCCGCGCTGGTAATGTCGCGAATGACGAAAGTCTGGCTTCCGGAATACAGACGCGTGGCACCGCTCGAATCCACGGTGCCGAACAGGATGTTGAGATTGAAACTGCCCAGAAATCCGTTGGCGTCCGGCTGCGTGGCGGAAGTCGGCAGGACGTAGCGGAGCGCGATCTGCAGATGAGTTGGATCCGACGGATCCAATGCAACGATCCAGTTCGAGCCGCTCTGGGTGCCGTTGTTGATCGCGTAGCCGGCAGGAAGGTTGGTGATTGTCGCGGTCTTGGCCGTGATGCCCGCATCGGGAAACGAGACATGAACGTCGATGAGGCGTTCAGTCGTGCCCGACGGCATACGATTGGGATCGGCCGCGTAGATGACGTCGTTCTGGCTGGTGCCGACCAGTGTCCGCATCTGCTGCTGGACAGAAAATGTCGGGTCGGTCGTTGCCGGAATTTCGGACGCGGCGCCGAGAATCTGCACGCCGCCTGAAGGCAGCGCCGAGACATGATCCCCGGACACACCCAGCAGGATAATGGAGAGATCGGCCGCACTGACGTTGCCGTCACCGGTGTTTGTATTCGGGGGCGTCGGCACGGCATCGGACGTATGGTGCGATCCCGGCGGCGATCCCGACGAGGTCGGGATCGCATCATCCGGTGGCCGCTTGAAAGAACGATCCGGGGGCGGCTCAGGCGGCTTGTCGAAATCCGCGACCGCAGTGACCTTGGCGGTGGGAGCCGCTGGTTGCGGCGGCGGCGCAGGCGGCGCTTCCTCGGTGGACGTCTCCTTCTGGTCGTTCTTTCCCTGGTCCTGATTCTGCTGATCCGCCTTGGACCCTACCAGCGGCGCATTGTTGTCGGCGAGCAGATGCAATTCGTCGACAAACGAAAGCAGCTGTTGTGGAGAGACGACCTTGTCCGAGAACGCGGCATCGGTACTTTCGGGCCCGACCATGTTGAACGCATAGCCCGGCAGAATGACCTTCCCGCCATCCGGGAAAAGCATGACGAGATCGACATCGAGCACCGCGAACTTTGCTTCCGTCGACGCAAAGTCGAGCTTGAGATGCGCCCCCGGAGGCACTTCGACCACACTGATCGAGCCTGGCGCCGGACGATGAATAGATGTGACGATGGCGTCATTGGCCGGCGCGAGAGCAACCGCCGTCGCCTTCTCGTCATGCGAGGACGGGGAAGGATCGCTGGGTTTTGCGCCGTTCGAGTTTGTGTCGACAACGTCCATAACGGCAACACCGGAACAAATTGGCGACACGAAAAGCTGTCACTGGTCCGGCTCAGTATCGGCGCATTTCGTTAACTATGACTTAGGCTGCATCCGTATAAGCACGTGTTTTCGCGATTGATATCAAGTCGTTGGCAGATTTATTGGTTGTTAACGCTCGTCGGCCGGCGGCGCGCGGCAAGCAGACATCGGAGATCTAAAGCGCGATGAGATCAGGTTGAATCGTTATCGCGCTTTAGATCTTCGATTGAGCATGATCTTTTCGGAAAACCGCTACACACTTTTCCGGATCATGCCCTAGCCGGCCGGCGATCGAACGGCTGTTTCGACCAGCTGTCCCATGTTGCGCAGAATTCCATAGGCGGCACGAAGCTGCTCATACTTGCCGGTGACGGCATTCTTCTGCATCGTGAACACGACCATTCGGCTATCCAGCACTTCGAATACTGTCCGCTTACCCGCCTTGAACTGCTCCAGATAAAGCGAGTTGGCTTTTTGCGCGGTCGCGGTTCCCTGAATGGCCGCGGTTTCTTTGACACGATTTGCGGTGAGCGCCTGATAGAAGCGTTTCAGGTTGAGTTCGATACTTTCCTTTTCATCCAGCGTTCTGAAGTCGTTGGCTTTCCGGTCCTCGAGTATCCGGTCGGCCTGCGACGCCATGATGCCGCCGTCGAGCAGTTTGTAGGAGACCATCAACATCAAACGCGAATCGACGATACCCTGGCTCGCGGCGGCGCTTCCAACGTAGTGCTTGACCAACCCGTCACCCTGCACATCAACGCGCGGCAATCGCTGAGCCTGCTGCGACGCAAGTTGATAATCGATCGAAGCTCCGCTCGCACCCAAGGCAAGAAGCGAGGGATTGGATCGCCTGGCTGCTTCGAGCGCCGGTTCATACGACGGTGGAATGCGCGGCAACCCGGCGAGCGGCCGCCGAACCTGGCTCGGGTCGAGTTTCGTGAGGCGATAGAATTCGTCTTGGGCGGTTTGATATGCCGTGCTGATGTCAGTACGTACCGCCTCGACCTCGATGACCTTGGATCTAATTCGGTTTACGTCGGCAACGGTGCCGTTTCCCTGGCTTTCGTTGAGCTTCACGAGATTGGCAAAATTGTTGTCGTCGGCGACGACCTTGTCGATGAGAGCGATCAGCTCGCTCTGCTCAAGAAGGTTGAAGTAGGCATTGACCGTGCGAAGCGCGATGTCTTCCGCCTGGTCAGCAAGACGCAAGCGCTCGGCATCCACGAGCGACTTGCTGCGTGCGATATCCGCCTTCGCCGCGCCGAAATCGTAGACGAGCTGTCTCAACGTGAAACCCGCATCGGACCGCGCGCTGCCAGGGACATTCATCGCGTCAAACTGATTTGGATAGTTTGCGTATGTTCCAAGATACGACCCTCCGGAACCCGCGTAGACCTGCATCTGAGGCTTGGTGGCGCCTTGTGCGGTCCGGACATCGGCGAGTGATCCTGTCACCCTGGCAGCCTGCGCGCCCATCAACGGGTGGCTCAGAACGGCCGCGCCGACGGCTTCACCGAGCAAAACTCCACGCCCTTTGAGCGCTGGTCTCGCAACTGCCCCCTGATCTGATCCACCAATCTGCGGAACGGATGGAGCGACAAGCGAAGCCATGTTGCTGGCAGCGTACGCAACCTGGGGATAGACTTCTTTTCGTTCGACGACGGGGCTCGCCGGCAAGGCAGCAGCAGCGTTCGACACGATTGGTTGCGGAGCGACTTTCTGACCTTGGCCTGGCGAGGCTGTCTCAGGCGCGGCCGATCGTGTCGTCGAGCTATCGATCGCGGCTGCATTTGCGTTCACGACCGAGCTGGAGAGATTCGCAGGCGCCGCGCCGGCACCTGATTGAGGTGCGAACGGATTGGCGCGTATCACCGCGGTCAGGAAAGGACTCGAAGGAACCGTCGTCGACGCGGTCACGCAACCTGCGAGCTCGGCTACCAGAACAAAGAGAACAGCGAACCGCCCGATGCCGGCGCAGGCTCGGAGCTTATCCACGCGCAATGAACTCGCGTGGCACATCATTTTGCAAGGCCGATTGAGAGCAGGCTCGCCGCGCGAAAATCGCACCGGGACGCGTCATGAACCAAGCACAGCAACTCGACAACGACATTCATGGTTCAATACGCTGATAAGCCCAATCTATGTCGTTGTTAATGCTCCATTATCGTTAATGCGGGTTAAAGGAACGAGTACGTAGTTTAACGGAGAACGCTGCAAATACAGGGGTGCAAGCGTTCACGATAAATCCGCTCACGCAACATCGTCACGACCTGCGGACGCCGGTCGCGATGTTCCCAAATCGCTGCGATGACGAAGTTAGTTGCGTTTTGCCAGGAACGAGTCGGTGACGTGGAAGCCGTAGTCGGCAACGATACGATCGATCACGCCATCCTCGACTTCGCCGAAGAATTGTATGCCGTATCCTTCAGCGCGGACGGCACGGATCCGGCCTTCGAGTTCGAAAAACTCGGTGTGGATCAGAACCGTCTCGTTGATGCGCTCCAGGACAAACATGCTGGCTTGCCGGAACGTGCAGCCGCCCCGGGATATCTCGAGCAGCGCGCCGTCAAACTCTGCGCCGATCTCGATGATCTTCATCGTGCCGATGACGACACACTCGTGACGGTTATGGCGCCTGGAAAAGGTTGGCTTCTTGGATCTCAGAAGCTTGGGCAACGGGAGTCGGATCCCGCCGGTACCCCTGGTGGCCGCATTGGTCATCCGAACATTCCTGTTTCGCTCATCTCATGGGGGATCAGACGTCAGTGGCTCGCAACCATTTCCGTTCGATCCGAAGCCGCTCTTGCCTGGTCGAACGAGCGTCCGACCGGCTTATCCTGCGGAAATTGCGAAAACGCTTTTTCCAGCCTCTGCATTTGATCCGCGACGGTCAGCCCCATCGGAGCGATGGCCTCTTTGACCGCATGATGAATTCGAGCTTCAATACTGTCACTCAACTGCGTGGACAATTGTTCAGCGATTTGCGCATTCTGTTCAATTGCTGCAGCAAATTGAACGGACGTGCCGGCATGACCGTCGGCGAGCAGCCTCAAATCTCCGCTGTGCGCGCGAGCCACGTCGTGCACCATGACCCGCGTCGCCGCCAATTCGGTGGCAACGGTTTTCGTGACACCATCGGTGAGCGCATCCAGTCCGGCGCCCACCCGGGACAGGGTTTGCATCACGCTCTCCACGAGCTTGCCGTGGTCCTGCTGCCTGGCCTCGAGGCTTTGCATCAATCGAACCGCATCTTCAAAGCTCGAAGCAACCTTCGAGTAGTCTGCCAGCATACTGGCGGTCGCCTGAATGAGAGAGCCGTTGAGCTGCCCCTCGGTTGCCATGGCGCCCTTTGGCGCCATTGCGTCCTCACGCTCCTGATCGCCGATCTGCACGACGCCCGCCAGCCACGATTCAAATTCATGCTTCAAGACGCCGGCAGCCTGCCCTGCCATGCGATTGAGAAGGCCGACGACCAGTGAGCTGAACAGGCCGAAAAGCGACGCCGCGAAACCCGACGCCATGCCCTTGAGCGGCTCCTGCAACGCACCGAGAAGCTTTTGAAACGCATCGGGCCCCGCTGCTTCAGCCGAACCCGCCAGGGAGCCGATGATACCGCCCATGGATCCGACCATGTGCAGCAGGCCGATGAAGGTGCCGATCAGGCCCATGAACACCAGGAGGCCGGACATGTAGCCGAGCAGCGACTTCTCGTCATCGATGGTCTGGCTGATCTTGTGGACCAGCGTATTCATCGTCTCGACGGAGATACGAATCTTCTTCGTACGCGCCAGCTCTTCGGTCACGAGGTCGTAGGCGTGACCTAATAGCCGTGGCCTTCTGAACAGGCGGCCCGGCCGCGAGCAGCGATAGTGCCGCCACAACGGATCCGACGCCTGCTCGGTGGGGCCCATCCGGATGTCGTCCCACATCTCCTTCAAGGCGTTGAAGGCGATGACTTCATTCTTGAGCTTCGAAACGAAGATGAACGCCATCACGATGGCAAACCCGAAGGCGGCCAGGATCGAACCCGTCACGTAGACGTGGGCGGTCACGCCTTCGGCGATGAATTCGTGCTGCCATGCGCTGACGAGCGCGATGATCGCAATCATTGCGATCATCTTGTTTCGTATCTGCGCGATTTGCTTTTCCATGATCCAGTCCTTCGGGCCCGACGTCTAGTGAGCGCCGCCCCCTGCAACTATCAATTCGACCGTCAGCCCTTTGCCCTTGTCGGCGGTATCATTGACGCTGATACGAATGTCTTCCGGCTTGACCTTGCCGCCGCCTTCACCAAGAACGGGAGGGATGGCGCCAATGACGAACGAAAGTCTGCCGCTGCATATGCGGCCGGAGCGGTCCTTCCAGGGGCTGATCCTGGCGCTGCAGCGCTATTGGGCCGATTGGGGCTGCGTCATCCTGCAGCCCTATGACATGGAAGTGGGCGCCGGCACCTTCCATCCGGCGACAACATTGCGGGCGCTCGGGCCCAAGCCCTGGAATGCCGCCTATGTGCAGCCGTCGCGTCGGCCCAAGGACGGACGCTACGGCGAGAATCCGAACCGGCTGCAGCACTATTATCAGCTGCAAGTGATCCTCAAGCCGTCGCCCGAGGATTTGCAGGAGCTTTATCTCAAATCG
>Ga0207693_10004784_pt1 | contig 11389 bp, 9 predicted proteins | sample LARL81metaG_FD_184347 | JGI IMG/M metagenome (GOLD analysis project Ga0207693, IMG submission 184347) | Corn, switchgrass and miscanthus rhizosphere microbial communities from Kellogg Biological Station, Michigan, USA - LAR L8-1 metaG... | ecosystem: Host-associated > Plants > Roots >...
ATGACCGGGCATGGCATGGCGGCCACGCACACAGCAGAGGTCGCCGCGACTATACCGCCGGACCGGCAGCGGGACGACCGCCCCAGCGGCTGGTCGGCCGAGGTCCTCGGCGTCGATCGCGTCGGCTCGTTCCTCGAGGGACCTTGTGTCGCGCCGTGCGGCGGAGTCTACGTGTCCGACCTCGCCCACGGCCGGATCTTCCGCGTCGGCCCGGACGGCGGGTTCACCACGCTACTGGAATACGACGGCCAGCCGAACGGGCTGGCGTTGCACGCCGACGGCCGGCTGTTCGTCGCCGACTACCGGCTCGGCCTGCTGGCACTGGACCGCACCACCGGTGAGGTCCGGCGGCTGGTCCAGGGGTACCGGCTGGAGCCGTTCCGCGGGCTGAGCGACCTCGTCTTCGGCCCGGACGGGACACTCTACTTCTCCGACCAGGGCCAGTCGGACCTGAGGTTCCCGACCGGACGCCTGTTCCGCTGGTCCGCCGCTGCCGGGCTGCAGTTGCTCATGGACGAGATACCGAGCCCGAACGGCGTCGCGCTAAGCCCGGACGGCAGGATCCTGTACGTCGCCGTCACCCGGGCGAACTGCGTCTACCGGGTGCCGCTGCGCCGCGACGGGGCAATCGGCAAGGTCGGGATCTACCTGCAGCTGTCCGGCGGCCACGGCGGCCCGGACGGCCTGGCCTGCGACTCGTCGGGCGGCCTGGCCGTCGCGCACTTCGGGCTCGGCGCGGTTCATCTCTTCGACGCTCTCGGCCGGCCGCTGCTGACCGTCCGCAGCCCTCTGGGAGCGGGCACCACGAACGCGGCCTTCGGCGGGCCGGACGGGCGCACCCTGTTCATCACCGAGGCCGAGTCCGGGTCACTGCTGTCGACCCGGTTGGACGTGCCCGGCTTGCCACTGTACGGCCAGGCCGGCGCCTGGCCGGACGCTATTGACACGAGGTAAGGCCCGGTTATGATGATAATGTTCATTATTTGAACTTTTTATTCATATAATGAGCATAATTTCAAAGTATCGATAATACCCGGCAGGATCGGAACGAGAGGACAAGAACGGCGATGGCCGCGACGGCGACGACGATAGAGTTCCTGGGGCTGGACCACGTAGCGCTCGGGTGCAGCGACATGAAGCAGACCGTGGACTTCTACCACGGGCTGCTGGGCATGCCGATCCTGCATACCATCGAATACCTGGGCGACGACGGCTCAGGCAACCAGGTACCGATGGGCCAGCACTTCTTCTTCGGGGTCGGCGGCGAGAACCCCAACGCCCACCTCGCGTTCTTCTACTGGAAGAACGGCTACCACCCCGAGGCCGGAAACATGAGCACCGGCGGCCCGCCGTCCGGCGTGTATCCCCGGGCGATCAAGCCCGGCGTCGTCGGTCACGTCAACTTGCGCGTCGCGCAGGAGCGCATCCCTGAGTACTGCGAGCTGCTCGCGGCCGCCGCACTCCCGTTCCGGCACACCACCCGGTACGCAAATCCGTGGCGGGAAGTGACGACCGTCAACGGCTATGCGCCCCCGCAGCCCGGGTGCCTGATGGACTCGGTCTACTTCGACGACCCAGACGGCATCCACCTGGAGTTCAACGCGTGGCTGCCGGAGTGGGACAGCTGGCCAAACGACCACGAGCCCTGGTCCGATCCGCGCACGACACGGTAGCGCCAGCGACCGTGCACGAGCTGATCGACCTAGGAGGACGCTAATGCCCAGACTTACCCAGCCGCACCGCCCGCACCTCGCCTCGGCGGAGATACAGGCGGTCTTCCAGCGCGTATTCGGCGACCGGGATCCGGTGGACGAGCCGGGAACCGAGACCGGGACCCCCGGCAACTGGTGGACCACGATGGCGATCGAGCCGGGCATCTTCCACCTGATCGAGCTCCGTCATGAGTGGCAGAAGAGCCCTGAGCGCAAGCTCGACCGGGTGCTGCGCGAACTGGCGATCGTCCGGGTGGGCTGGGCGCGCGGCTCGCAGTTCGTCTTCTCCCAGCACTGCAAGCTGCTGCGGCGCCTCGGCGTCGACGAGCAGTGGATCTCGCGAATCCCGGACTGGGCCACGGCAACGTGCTACGACCAGCGTGCCCGGATGGTCCTCGGCTACGTCGATGACCTGGTGCTCGCCTCCGGGCGCGTGCCCGACGCCCGCTTCGCCGACCTGAAAGGGGCACTGTCGGACGTCGAGATACTCGAGCTGACGTTCCTGGCCTGTACCTACGACATGTCGGCGACCATGTCGCGGGCCCTCCGGCTCGAGTTCGACGACCGGCCCGACCCGGTGGTCGAGGTCGCCGTGCCAGCCGAGGTGCCGCGTTGATCCCCTCGACCAAGCAACGCCTCCGGCTCCTCGTCCAGTCACAAGAGCTGACCGTGGTCCCCGGCGCCGGGAACGCACTGACGACACGCATCATCGAGGACGTCGGCTTCGAATCCGCCTACGTCTCCGGCGCCGCGATCGCCAACCTCTTTCTCGGCTCACCCGATGTCGGCCTCACCAACCTCACCGAGGTCGCCATGCACGTCGCCGCCATCCGCGACGCCTGCTCGGTCCCGATGATCGTTGACGCCGACACCGGGTTCGGCAACGTCGTCAACACCTGGCGCACGGTCCGGGTGCTCGAACGAGCCGGAGCGGACGCCATTCAACTGGAGGACCAGAGCTTCCCGAAGCGCTGCGGGCACTTCGCCGGCAAGTCGGTCATCTCCCCGGAAGAGATGGCCGACAAGATCAGGGCCGCCCGGGAAGCGCGGACCGACCCGGACCTGCTGATCATCGCCCGTACCGACGCACGCGCCGAGCATGGCCTGGGTGAGGCGTGCCGCCGCGCCCTGGCGTACCACGAGGCCGGCGCCGACATGCTGTTCGTGGAGGCACCGGAGAGCACCGAGGAGGTCGAGACGATCGCCCGCGAGCTGCCCGGTCCCCTGGTACACAACGTCGTCGAGGGCGGCGTAACGCCCCCGATTCCGCTGGCGAGGCTTGATGAGCTGGGTTATTCGGTCGCGCTGTTCGCGAACATCTCGCTGCTCGCCGGCATCCGCGCGACGCGCGAGATCCTCCTGTACCTGCGACGGAGCTTGGCCGACCCGCGGCCTCCCATCGCCACCTGGGCCGAGCGCCAGGACCTGGTCCGCAAGCCCTGGTTCGACGAGTTCGGCGACCGCTTCGATTCCACCGCACTCGCCGTCGGCACGGACGACCGGCTAGCCACCTGATGACGGAGAACATGATGATGACCAGCTCCCGCGCCTCCATCGACGACAGGTTCCTGATCGGGGGCCGCTGGGTCCCGCCGGCCGACCCGGCTAGCCGTTACTCTGTCGTCTCGCCGGTGACCGGCGGCGTGATCGCCGATGTCGCCGATCCGTCGCCCGACGACGCCGACGCTGCCGTCGCGGCCGCGCGCCGTGCCTTCGACACCGGCCCCTGGCCCGGCATGTCGGTGGCCGAGCGGGCGAAGTACCTCGGCGACTTCTGCGATCGGTTCGAGCAGAGCCTGCCCGAATTCAACGCGGCCTGGACCGCCGAGTCCGGCGCCCCGATCAGGCACGCCGCCCGTCTGGGCGGCAACGTCGTGCTGCTCTGGCGTGACCTGCTCAATCGCGCATCCCAGCTCGTGCTGTGCGAGCGCCGCGCCTTGCCTGGCGGTGATGTCGACGTGCTGCGGGAACCGGCTGGGGTGGCGGTCATCATCAGCGCCTGGAACGCCCCGGCGCTGTACCTGGCCATGAAGCTGGTACCGGCCCTTCTCGCCGGGTGCACGGTGATCTGGAAGATGGCGCAGGAATCCCCGCTGACCGCCCGGGTGCTAGCCCGGGTCGCGTTCGAGACCGGCCTGCCCGACGGCGTGCTCAGCGTGTTGCCCGCCTCGCCGCAGGTCAGCGCGGCTCTTGTCGACCACCCCGAGGTAGACAAGGTCAGCCTTACGGGCGGCGTCCCCGCCGGGCGGGCGGTGATGGCCGCGTGCGCCCGCCGGATCGCGAACGTCACGCTCGAGCTCGGCGGCAAGTCTCCGGCGATCCTCGATGAGGACATCCCCCTAGACCGCGTGCTACCGACGCTGGTGCCGGGGTTCATCACGTTCCAGGGGCAGGTCTGCATAGCCCTCTCCCGCCTGGTCGTACCGGCGAAGCGGCGCGACGACGTGGTGGACGCCGTCGTTTCCCGCCTGGCCAAGCTCAGGATGGGTGACCCGGCTGATACCGCCACGGACCTCGGTCCGCTTGGCACCCGCCGACAGCTCGAGCGGGTAGCCGGATACGTCCAGTCCGGTCAGGATGAAGGTGCGCGGCTGGTGACCGGGGGCAGGCAACCCGCGCACCTGCCTGACGGGTTCTATTTCCAGCCGACCGTATTCACCGACGTGCGGCCAGACATGAGGATCGCCCAGGAGGAGATCTTCGGGCCCGTGCTCTCGGTGCTCGGCTACCGCACGTATGACGAGGCGATCGAGATCGCCAACGGCACGCCCTACGGACTGGCGGCCTCGGTATACACCGATGACGTCGACCTGGCCGAGCGCACCGCGCGGCGCCTGCGCGCCGGGACCGTGGCGCACAACGCCGCGGGCCCGTCGCTGTTCGCGCCGTTCGGCGGGTACCGGCAGTCGGGGATCGGCCGCGAGGGCGGCCTCGAGGGCATCGGCGAGTTCTTGCAGTACAAGTCCTTCCGCCGCGTACCGCGCGGATGACACCCCAGGAGTCCGACCGATGTCCTCGCTCATCACCCTCGAACCCGAACAAGCGGCGTTGCGGCGGATGGCCGCCGACCTGGCCGCGGACCGGTATGCGCCGTACGCGCGGGCGTGGGACGAGGCCCGCACGCCGCTGCCGGACTCAGAACGCAGGGTTCTGGCCGACCTGGGCCTGCTCGGCATCACGCACCCGGCCGAGTACGGCGGGTCCGACCGGCCGCTGCTCGAAGCGCTGATCGTCATCGAGGAACTGGCCAAGGCTAACCCGGTCGCGGCATGGCCGGTCTTCGAGGCCTGCACCGGCCCGGCGCGGGTCATCCAGCTGTCCGGTACCGAGGAACACAAGCGCGCGCTGCTGCCGCCGGTGATCCGCGGCGAGACCACGATCGCGGTGGCGATCTCCGAGCCCGACGCCGGGTCGGCGGCGACCGACATGAAGGCGACCGGCCGGGTATGCGGCGACCGGCTCGTCGTGAACGGGGTCAAGCGCTGGTGCTCCGGAGCCGGACACGCCGAGCAGTACCTGGTCTACCTGCGGATGTCCGATGCACCCGGATCGGCGGGCATAGGCGCGGTCGTGATCGACCGCGACGTCCCCGGGCTGTCGTTCGGACCGCGGGAACAGCTGATGGGTTTCCGCGGCGTTCCCTCGGCCGACATGATCTTCGAAGGCGTCGAGGTACCGCTCGATCGCGTGATCGTGCCGGCTGGCGGTTTCCGCACGTTGTTCCGGGCGTTCTCCATCGAGCGGCTCGGCAACGCCGCCATGTCCCTCGCCATCGGTCAGACCGCGCTGGACCGCACGGCCCGCTACATCCGCGAGCGGCAGCAGTTCGGCCGGCCGATCATGGATTTCCAGCTCGTCCAGAGCAGCCTGGCCGAGATGATCATGCGGGTGGAAGCAGCCCGGCTGCTCATCTACAGCGCCGCGGCCCAAGCCGGCCGCGGCGCACCGAGCGCCCTGGCGGCCTCGATCGCCAAGTGCACCGCCAACGAGATGGCCAAGGCGGTCGCCGATCTGGCGATCCAGCTGCACGGCGGCTATGGGTACTCAAGCGAGTTCGGGATCGAACGGCTGAGCCGCGACGCTCACGGCTGGGCTCTGGCCGGCGGGACGCTCAACATGCAGCGGCTGCGCATCGCGGCGGAATATCTGGGCGTCCGGCTGAGCCAGCGGGCAGGGGCGGCAGTTGCGCCGTCTGCGGTCGGCTCATGAGGCCTGCCCCCGACCGCGACCGGACGACCCCGGCTGAAGCATCTGTGGCACCGGGTATCCCCGGCCCCGCGCAGGGAGCCCTCAACGGCCTTCTGATCGCCGATTTCTCCCGCGTTCTCGCGGGTCCGTACCTGACGATGCTGCTCGCCGACCTGGGGGCCACGGTCATCAAGGTCGAGTCCCCGGAAGGGGACCAGACGCGGGCGTGGGGGCCGCCGTGGCGCGAGAAGGACAGCACGTACTACCTCGCGGTGAACCGCGGCAAGAGGTCCGTGGTCCTGGACCTGGCCGATCCTGGCGACCAGCGGCTGGCCAGCGAGCTCGCGACCAGGGCCGACGTCCTCGTCGAGAACATGATGCCGGGGCGGATGGCCAGATTCGGACTGGACTATCCGGCAGTGGCAGCCGTCAACGAGCGGGTCGTCTACTGTTCGCTGACCGGTTTCGGGCCGCAGCCCGAGGGTGGCGCAATGCCCGGGTTCGACCTCGTCGCGCAGGCGGCGAGCGGACTCATGTCGATCACCGGCGAGGCCGGCGGCCCGGCCACCAAGGTCGGCGTCGCGGTGGTCGACGTGCTCTGCGGGCTGCATGCGGCTGTCGGCATCCTCGCCGCCCTGGCAGCACGCACCCGCACCGGCCGCGGTCAGCTGGTCGAGGCCAACCTGATGCTCAGCGCACTGTCGGCACTCACCAATCAGGCCGGTGGCTACCTGGCGGCCGGCGTGGTGCCGGCCCGGCTGGGCAATGCCCATCCGAGCGTCGCCCCGTATGAGGTCTTCCCGTTGCACGACGCGGAGATCGTCATCGCCGTGGGCACCGACGCGCAGTTCCGCAATCTGTGCCGCGTCCTGGAAATCGACGCGGTGATGACCGATAACCGGTTTGCGACTAACTCCGCGCGGGTCCGCCACCGGGACGAGCTTCGCGAACTGCTCACCGCGAGCCTGGGCCACCTCCGCATGGCACAGGCCCTACGCCTGTTCCGGGAAGCTGGCGTCCCGGCAGGCCCGGTCAACAACATGGACGAGGCGTTCGACTTTGCGCGCACGCTGAACCTGGACGTGACCTGGAACGTCGACGGCGTGCCCCAGGTGCGTACGCCGTTCGAGCTGAGCGCCACCCCACCACGGCCGACGCTCGGCGCGCCAGCGCTCGACGGCATGGGCGAGGATATCCGCCAGTGGCTGGCGTCCCCTCACCGCCGGCCCAGGCCGGCTGCGGGAGGGCCGGGTCGAAGGAGGACCCCAGGATGAGTCAGCTGAGCCGCGATGTGTTCGTGGCACCCGAGCTGGCACTCGCGGGCGATGACCTGCCGCCCGGGCTGAGCACCCGCACGTGGGGACCGGTGAGCGCGACCTTGATCATGGGCCGTGAGGATGCCGTGCTCGTCGACGCCCTCCTGACCACGGCCCAGGCAACCGCCCTGGCCGGGTGGATCCAGGCCCGCGGCCGGAACCTGACCACGGTCTACGTAACGCACGGGCACGGCGACCACTTCTTCGGGCTCCCCGTCATCCTGGACCGCTTTCCCCGGGCGAAGGCCGTCGCCCTGCCGGGGGCGATCGAGGTCATGCGCGAGCAGCTCGTCCCTCCGGTCAGCGCCTACTACGACGCCATCTTGCCCGGCCAGATCCCCGGCCGCCGCACCCTTCCCGGACCGCTGGCGGCCGGGCCCATCACCCTGGACGGCCACGCCCTGATCCCGGTGGAGCTCGGGCACACCGACACGGCCGCCTCCACCTGCCTGCACGTCCCCTCGCTGGGCCTGGTCGTCGCCGGGGACGCGGTCTACAACTCCACACACGTGTTCACCGGCGAGTCAGACGCCAGCGCCCGGCGCCAGTGGCGGGCCGCCCTCGACGTCATCGCCTCGCTGTCGCCGCGCACCGTCATCGCCGGCCATAAGCCGCCCGGCGCGGACGACAGCCCCCGGCACATCGAGCTCACCCGCCGCTACCTCGACGACTTCGACCGGCTCCAGGCCGCCGTACCCGGCGCCGCCGCACTGTATGAGGCCATGCTGAGCCGCTACCCCGCCTGGGCCAGCCCCGGAACGCTCTGGGGGTCGATCCGTGCACAGGCCGCCGGCACGTAACCCGACCCGGAGGAGCGCGGATCCGGCGCCAGCCTCACCGTCGAGCTGACACGCCAACCGTTCCACTGAGCCCGCCCGGGTCGCGATCGACTACCGCGAACCGACGGGCCAGACAGAGCACCGCCACGGCCTGAACATGTGCCGCCCGGCGAGCGGCATAAGCCCTCTCGTCGATCCCCCACACCCGCCGCCGGAGCCGCCTCAACGACACACCGGGCCGGTGGGCGCAAAGGCAAACGGTCACATTTCCATCGCGGCAGCGGGTTGACAGACACGACCTCTCATTGCCAAAATGTGTCTCACTAACTGAAATCGATGCTCAATAATTGAGCATCGAGACGACTCGCGAGCCGGAACCGGAGGAATACAAGTGGGCATAAGACGAAGCGGGGCTGCGACAATGCTGCTCCTCGCAACGAGTCTGCTGGCCGCGTGCAGCTCAAGCTCGACAGGGACGTCGCAGCCGGCCGCCAACGCCGCCACACCGGCCAGCGCCGGCAGCTCCGGCACGGGCAATGTCGCCGCGGCCACCGCGGCAATGACGCGGTACCTGACGACTCCGAGCAGCATCGGACTGACCACCGCCTTGAACAGCGCACCGCCCAAGGGCCTCACCGTCGCCTATCTGGAAGGCAACATAACCGCCTACAAGCTCCTCGTTCCCGGGCTGCAGGCCGCCACTGGCGCTGTCGGCTGGAACCTGAAGATCGTGCCGTTCGACGCGACCAACCCCACGTCGCTGTCCGCCGCCATGGAACAAGCCGTCGCGGAGAAAGTGAACTTCATCTTGGAGACAGGCGTCGGGTCGGATCAGTTCTCCGCCGGTCTCGCCGCCGCCCAGGCCGCGCATATTCCTGTCGTCGAAGCGATTCAGAACCCCGAGAAGGCGAACGGCATCATCGGATGCGTCGGCTGCCAAGCCGCGACACTGGCCGGCGCGGTGGCCGCCGACTGGATCATCTCCGGCTCGGGCGGCAAGGCGAACGTGCTCTTCGACACCGACCCGGAGTTCACGACCTTCGCACCTCTACAGACGAAGTTCCTCAACACCATTCACCGGTGCGGCGGGTGCACCTCGGCTGTCCAGCAGACCTCCACAGCGCAGCTCGAGTCTGGCGCGACCGGTCCAGCCATCGTCTCCTACCTGCAGTCCCATCCGGAGGTGAACTACATCTTCTTCTCCCTCTCTCAGCTGTCAACCGGGGTGCGGTCGGCGCTGAACGCCGCCGGAGTCGGCTCCAAGGTGAAGATCATTACCGCCGGCCCGGTGCTATCGAACATCCAGTCGGTGATTGACGGTTCCGAACAGGCGACCTTCAACTATGCGCCGATCGGTGAGGCCATGTGGCGAGCAATCGACATGATGGCCCGCTACCAGCAGGGCATGAACATCGCCGACTCGGTGAACACCGCGATCAGCTCGGTGCTGTGGACCACGGCCAACGTGCCCAAGCCGGCGGCCGTCTACGACGGTGCAACCAACTACCAGGCCCAGTACAAGGCCCTCTGGCATGTCTCTTGAGAGCGCCAACCACCACATGGTGAGCTCGTCGCTACCGGCGGGACCCCCTCGCGGCGATCTCAGGCCCGAGCCGGGGCCTGCGATTTCCATCCGGGCGCTGGACAAGTCCTTCGGAGGGCAGCACGCTCTGAAATCGATCGATCTGGACATACCAGCCGGCGAAGTGCACGCCCTGGTCGGACACAACGGCTCCGGCAAGAGCACCCTGATAAAGGTGCTGGCCGGCTACCACGTGCCCGACGGGGCAGGCAACTGCCACATAGAGGTCAACCGGCGCCAACTCCATGTCGGATCACCCCGCTCATCCGAAGCTGCCGGGCTCCGCTTCGTCCACCAGGACCTGGGCCTGGTCGGATCCATGTCGGTCAACGACAACCTTCGACTGCGGGTAGGCGACCGCCGTCCCATCAGCCGGATCGACCGCAAAGGCGAGCGAGCCGACGCTCAACGGCGGCTCAGCCGGCTCGGGTACTCGATATCACCGGAAGCGCTGGTCGACAACCTATCGGAAGCGGAACGGACCGCGGTGGCCCTGGCCCGCTGCCTCGACGGCCCCGATGAAGGGACCAACATCGTCGTTCTCGACGAGGTGACCGCCTCGATGCCCCGAGCCGAAGCCACCCGGCTGTTCAAAGGCCTACGCGAGCTGGCCGCACGCGGTACGACTATCATCTTCGTCTCCCACGACCTGCACGAGGTCGTCGAAGTAGCCGACCGTGTCACCGTGCTGCGTGACGGCAGTATCGTCACGAGCCGACCGGCCGCCGGGCTTGCCCACGCTGACCTGGTCGAGATGATGTTCGGGCGGGCCCTGGCCGCTGAGACCCGACCGAAGGCCGCGTCCCGCAGCACGGCAGATGGCGCCCTGCTCGAAGTGGTCGACCTGGGCGGCGGGAGTCTCGAATCGTTGAGCTTCCGCCTCCAAGCCGGCCGAATCGTGGGAGTGGCCGGCCTGACCGGCTCCGGACGCGAAGGCGTGGCGGACCTGCTTGTCGGCGCCGCGCCGCGCCGCGGCCAGGTGTCGGTCGCCGGCGCCGCGATCCCACCCGGATCGATCCGGGCAGCCAAGGTCGCCGGGCTGGGCTACGTCCCAGCCGACCGGCTGCGCCGGGCGATACTCCCCGGCGGAAGCGTCCGTGAGAACGCCACAGCCGCCGATCTACGGCCGTTCTGGCGGCGCTGCCGTCTGAGCGCAAAGCTCGAGCGCCACGAGGCGCAGGACTGGATCGGCCGCCTCGGAATCGTCTCCGGCGGCCCCGACGCTGGCATATCCACTCTGTCGGGCGGAAACCAGCAGAAGGTGATGCTGGCCCGGTGGCTGCGAGCCCGCCCCAAGGTGCTGGTCCTCGACGAGCCGACCCAGGGCGTCGACGTCGTAGCCGCCGCCGAAATCCACCGCCTCATCCGCGTCGCCCTCAGCACCGGGATGGCCGCGGTCGTCTGCTCGTCCGACGCGGTCGAGCTGACCCGGCTCTGCGACGACGTAGCAGTGCTCTACCGAGGGCAGGTGAGCAGCCACCTGCAGGGCGACGACCTCACCGAAGACAACATCGAGACTCACCAACTGGGGCCTCTGGCGAGAAACGGCCACGAAGGAGCAGGACGATGAGCGCTCTTCGAAGTGATGCCGGACGCTCGGCACCGAGCTGGAAGTCGCTGGTGCCGACGCCGCGCAGGGCCAGCTCGTTGTACCTGATGGCGCTGTCCATGGTGGTTTTCGCCCTATGGATACCCCACCTGTTCTACACGACAGCAACGTTCCGGGTCGTGGCGTCCAGCCAGGCTGCCACCGTCGTCATCGCGTTGGCCGTGTTGGTACCGTTCACCACCGGGGTATTCGACCTCTCCGCT
>Ga0207693_10004785_pt1 | contig 11388 bp, 11 predicted proteins | sample LARL81metaG_FD_184347 | JGI IMG/M metagenome (GOLD analysis project Ga0207693, IMG submission 184347) | Corn, switchgrass and miscanthus rhizosphere microbial communities from Kellogg Biological Station, Michigan, USA - LAR L8-1 metaG... | ecosystem: Host-associated > Plants > Roots >...
CAGGCCGATGTCGAGGATCAGGCCGCCCTTGACGACCTCGATGACGGTGCCCTTGACGGCCTCGTCCTTTTCCTTGAGCTCTTCGATGGTGCCCCAGGCACGCTCGTACTGAGCGCGCTTCTTGGACAGGATCAGTCGGCCTTCCTTGTCCTCCTTGGTGAGGACCAGAGCTTCGACCTCATCGCCGACGGACACAACCTCGTTGGGGTCCACGTCGTGCTTGATGGAGAGCTCACGGGAAGGGATGACGCCTTCGGTCTTGTAACCGATGTCGAGCAGGACTTCGTCACGGTCAACCTTGACGATCGTCCCTTCGACGATGTCGCCATCGTTGAAGTATTTGATGGTTTTGTCGATGGCGGCGAGAAAGTCCTCGCTCGAGCCTATGTCGTTGACGGCTACTTGCGGCGAGGTGACGGAGGGACTTGGCATTTGGTGGGTTGCTCCGGACAGGTTTGGTCGTAGGGACTTGGGACTCTTGTTACTGGTGTGAACCCGCATCGAGCACAGACGGATACCTGTCGAGGTTACTCGACGGTGTACATGCTGGACAAACTCACCTCCCCCGAGCCGGTCGATCATGATCAGCCCGCGGCTACGCTGCTCTGGTGTCATACGCAGGCGCACCGCAACCACCGGAGAGATTCGGACCGCCGTTGCGTCCTCCCTTTCAAAGGCGAATCCGCAAGGTCGGCGCGCCGCTCGCCGTGATCATCGTGCTCGGCACCGTCGCCGGGTTGATCGTGATCGCGCTGACCGCGCTGAACCCGGTCGGCACGGCGATCGGGTTCGTCCTGTCCAGCGTGGCGATGACAGTCGTGGTACTGGCATACCTGTGGCTGGACCGGTGGGAGCCGGAACCGCCGCGGCTGCTCGTACTCGCTTTCCTCTGGGGAGCAACGGTCGCCGTCGTCATTGCTTCGACCATTCAGATCTACGCCGAATCGGTGATCAACCCTGGTGGCACGGTGACGGTCAGCTGGGTATCCGTGGTCATCGGCGCGCCGCTCACTGAGGAGGCGGCCAAGGGCCTGTTCCTGCTGCTCATGATGACCGGACTCCGCCGAAACGAGCTCAACTCGCTGACCGACTGCCTCGTTTACGCGGGGCTCACCGGGGCGGGTTTCGCCTGGCTGGAGGACATTCTCTACATCGGCGGCGGCGAGTCGCTGGCCGACTCACTTCTCACCGCCGCGCTACGGCTCATCATGGGCCCGTTCGCCCATTCGCTGTTCACCACGATGTTCGGCATCGGCGTGTACTTCGCGCTGCGGCAGCGAAACAGCCTGGCCAAGGCCGGCTGCATCCTGCTGGGCTACCTGGGCGCGGTGATCATGCACGGGCTGTGGAACGGTTCGTCGCTGCTCGGAACCGGGGCCTACCTCGGGGTCTACGTGTTCTGGATGGCGCCGATCTTCGCGCTGGCCATCGTGCTCGGCGTCCGAAGCCGCCGCAGGGAGCAGGCGGTCGTGGCCGCCAAGCTGCCGGGCATGGTCGCGGCGGGCCTGGTGAGCCCCAACGAGGCGACATGGTTGGGCTCGATCCGCGACCGCAAGCTCGCGATCGGCGAGGCGACACGGGTCGGCGGGCGACCCGCAGGCAAGACGGTCAAGGCTTTCGCCGCCCAAGTGGTGGAACTGGCGTTCGTGCGGGACCGGATCGATCGCGGCTTCGGCGACCAGCGGGTCTTCGCGCTGCAGAACGAGGAGGCCAACGGCGTCTATGCGGCGCGGGCGGCCGCGCCCGTCCTTCAAAGAATGGCCGGATACCGGGCGCCTAATGCGCCACGGAGCCGCTAGGCGGCGACTAATGCGCGTCGAGCCGCTAGGCGGCGACTAATGCGCCGCCGAGTCCCAGCTCCGGCCGAAGCCCACACTGACCTCGAGAGGCACGTCCAGCGGGTAGGCGTTGCCCATCTGCTCGCGCACCAGCTTCTCCACCTCGTCGCGCTCCCCGGACGCAACCTCGAACAGCAACTCGTCGTGCACCTGAAGCAGCATGCGTGACTTCAGGCCTGCATCCTTGAGCGCCTTGTCGACGTTGATCATCGCGACCTTGATGATGTCGGCGGCGCTGCCCTGTATCGGCGCGTTCAGCGCGGCGCGCTCGGCGGCCTCTCGGACCTGCCGGTTGCTGCTGTCCAGCTCGGGCAGGTAGCGCCTTCGGCCCAGCACGGTTGACGTGTAGCCGTCCTTGCGGGCCTGGTCGACGACCTCGTGCAGGTAGTCACGTACCCCGCCGAACCGGGCGAAGTACTGCTCCATCTGCACCTTGGCTTCCTCGGTCGAGATCTTCAGCTGCGCGGCCAAGCCGTAGGCGGACAGCCCGTAGGCCAGCCCGTACGACATCGCCTTTACCCGTCGCCGCAGTTCGGGGGTGACGTCGTCGATCGGCACATTGAAGGCCCGCGATGCCACGAAGGAGTGCAAATCCTCTCCGGTATTGAAAGCTTCGATGAGGCCCTCGTCCTGGGACAGATGGGCCATGATGCGCATCTCGATCTGGCTGTAGTCCGCCGTCATCAGCTCGGCAAAGTCTCCCTGGCTGCCCTTGCCGACGACGAACGCGTCGCGGATGCGGCGGCCGGCATCGGTGCGGATCGGGATGTTCTGCAGGTTCGGTTCGGTCGACGACAGCCGTCCAGTAGCGGCGATGGTCTGGTTGAACGTGGTGTGAATGCGACCGTCGGACGCCACCGAGTTGAGCAGGCCGTCGACGGTGACCTTCAGTCGTGTCGCATCGCGGTGGGCCAGCAGGTGCTGCAGGAACGGGTGCCCGGTCTTGTCGAACAGCGACTGCAGCGCGTCAGCGTCCGTGGTGTAACCGGTCTTGGTGCGCTTGGTCTTCGGCATCTCGAGTTCCTCGAACAGCACCACCTGCAACTGCTTGGGCGAACCGAGGTTGATCTGCTTGCCGATCACCGCATACGCCGCTTCGGCAGCGTCGCGGATCAAGTTGGCGAACTCGCTCTGCAGCTCGGACAGCAGGTCGAGGTCAACAGCGATTCCCGCGGTTTCCATCTCGGCGAGCGCACGCTGGACCGGCAGCTCCATGTTGCCCAGCAGCGCCGACGAATCGATGCGGGCCAGCTCCTCGTCGAGTGCGTCCGCCAGATCCATCACCGCGCTGGCACGCAGGATCACGGTCTGCACCGCTTGGTCGTCGACGCCCCCCTGTTCATTCAAGCTGTCGTCAAGCAGCGAAAGCTGTTGCTGCTCAGGGTTATCCGCACGCAGCTCACGCTTCAGGTAGCGCAGCGACAGGTCGTCGAGCGCGAAGCTGCGTTGACCCGGCCGCACCAAGTAGGCAGCCAACGCGGTGTCGGACGTGACGCCGGCCAGCGTCCATCCGCGGCCTTCGAGGTCGTGCGTGGCGAGCTTGGCTTCGTGCAACGCCTTGGGCTGTCCGGGGTCGGCCAGCCACGAGCCGAGTGCGGCTTCGTCGTCGGGGTGCATCGCGGCGGTGTCGATGTAGCGGCCGTCGCCGTCCGCGGCGACGATGGCCAGCGCGGTGGCGTCGGCGTCGAATGCCAGGTGGGTGCCGACCACCGCCATCCCGAATCGGTTGCCGTGGCTGTGCTCGGCCAGCCACGCCGCCAGCTCACCTTGCTCGAGCGCCCCGCCCCGCACGTCGAAACCCTGATCCACCTCGGGATCCGCCGAAGCCAGCGTGTCGAAGAGACGGTCCCGCAGCACCCGGAATTCCAGGTCGTCGAAGAGGCGGTGAATCTGGTCGCGGTCCCACGGCTGCATCCGCAGGGTGTCCGGCGTCTGCGGGAGCGGCACGTCCTTGACCAGGTCGGTGAGCTCGCGGTTCAGCACCACGCTCGACAAGTTGGCCCGTAGCGCGTCGCCGACCTTGCCCTTGACCGCGTCGACGTTGTCGACCAATGCCTGCAGCGACCCGTACTCGGCGATCCACTTTGTCGCGGTCTTCTCCCCCACACCGGGGATGCCGGGCAGGTTGTCGCTGGGATCGCCGCGCAGCGCCGCGAAGTCGGGGTACTGCTGCGGGGTCAGCCCGTACTTGTCTACAACCGCATCCGGGGTGAACCGGGTCAGCTCGCTCACCCCTTTACGCGGGTACAACACGGTGACGTCATCGCTGACCAGCTGTAGCGAGTCACGATCACCGCTGACGACCAGGACGCGGTATCCGTCGTCCTCGGCCTGGGTGGCCAGCGTGGCAATGATGTCGTCGGCCTCGAAACCCGGCTCGGCGAGCACGGTGATGCCGAGTGCGACCAGCACCTCCTTGGTGATGTCGATCTGTCCGCGGAATTCGTCGGGTGTGGACGACCGGCCTGCCTTGTACTCCGGGTACTTGTCGACGCGGAAGGTCTGCCGGGATACGTCGAAGGCCGCGGCGATGTGTGACGGCTGTTCGTCGCGCAGCAGGTTGATCAGCATCGCGGTGAAGCCGTAGACCGCGTTCGTGGTCAGCCCGCCCTGGGTCTTGAAGTTCTCGGCGGGCAGCGCGTAAAACGCCCGGTAAGCCAGCGAATTACCGTCCAGCAGCATCAATGTGGGCTTCTCGGCGGTTGCGCTTGCGGTCACGGGCCTAACTCTATGCACCCGCGCCGACACGCAATAACCGCCGCGCCTTATCGACGAGCACGCGGGCAGCCGGGCTCATCGGGCCGCCTGACCGCCAGGCCAGCACCAGTCGGCCCCGCAGTTCCGGGATGATCGCCAGCCCGTGCAACCCGTCTCGGCCCCGGGGTACCGATGCGGGCACGATCGCCACCCCGAGTCCTCGCTCCGCAAGGTCGACGAGCGCCAGCGGTGTGCTGGCCTCGAACGCGACACGCGGGCTGACCCCGGCTTTGGCACAGGCGGCGTCGAACTGATGCCGGATGCCTGCCCCGACAGGTAGCGCGATGAGCTGCCGGTCGGCCAAATCTGTCAGCCGGATGATCTTTCGAGACGCCAGTTCGTCGGTCCGCGATACCGCGGCTGCAATCGCCTCGTCGGTGACGACCTCCACTTCAAGGCCGTCCGGCCGTTCACCGGGTCCGACGGAGACGATCGCCGCGTCCAGCCGTCCGGTGCGCACCATCTCGATGAGCGTGTCGGAACTGTCTGTGCTGAGGGTGATTTCGACTTCCGGATGGTCGGCGTGGAAATCGGCCAGCAGCGACGGGATGTCGACGCTATGCGACGTCACCGTGCCGATCGCGACGGTGCCGCGAACCAATTGGGTCAGCTCTTCGACCGCGACGTGGATGTCGGCGACGGCGGCAAGGGCCGCCCTGGCGTACGGCAGCGCGGCCTCACCGGCGGCGGTCAACCGCACGGTGCGACGCGACCGGTCCAGCAGCGGCTGTCCGAGTTCGCGTTCCAGCCGCTGGATCTGGGCACTGACGGCTGGCTGCGCGACGTGGATGCGCTCGGCCGCGCGAGTGAAGTTGGCCTCCTCGGCGACGGCGACGAAATACTCGAGCTGCCGCAATTCCATAACAGATGATTATAGTTTCTGGCGAGTATCGATATTGGACTTATAGAACGGCTTCGCCGACCCTGGACATCGAGGAAGGAGACGAAATGACTGAGCTATTGATTGCCGGTGGCGGGATCGGCGGCCTGACCGCCGCATTGACATTGCACGCCCACGGCATCGATTCGACCGTTCTCGAACGCGCCTCGCACCTGCGGCCGTTGGGCGTCGGCATCAACCTGCTGCCACACGCCGTCAGCGAGCTCTATGAGCTCGGACTCGGCGACGAGCTGTCACAGGTAGCCGTCGCGCCCACCTCTATCTCGTACTACGACACCGACGGCAAGCTGCTGTTCCGTGAGCCACGTGGAATCGACGGTGGCTACGGCTATCCGCAGTATTCCGTGCACCGCGGCCAGCTGCAGATGTTGCTGTTGTCTGCGCTTCGAGATCGCCTCGGCCCCAATGCCGTTCGCACGGGAACGGAGCTGCACAGCTTTGCCGAATCCGGAAACCGGGTGCTGGTGCACACGTCCGCCGGCGACTTCACAGCGGATGCGCTCGTCGGCGCCGATGGCATCCATTCGGCGGTCCGGGCGCAGCTGCATCCGGAACCCGACCCGCTGCTGTGGTCGGGCGTTCGGATGTTCAGGGGCGCGGCGCCCGGCGAATTCCTCGACGGCCGCACGATGGTGATCGTCAAGGACCCCGACGGTGTCGACCTCGTCACGTATCCGATCGGTGGCGGCCTGATCAACTGGGTGGTCATGAAGCCCGAGTCAGATCCCGGACCACTGCCGGGTGACGCGAAATGGAATCAGCTCGGTGACAGGTCGCAGGTGTTGCGGCACTTGGAGCGCTGGGATCTGGGCTTCCTGGATGCCGCCGATCTGGTGCGGCGCACCGACACAGCGCTCGCGTACCCGATGGTCGACCGTGACGTACTGCCGTGGTGGGGACGCGGACCGGTGACGCTGCTCGGAGACGCCGCGCATCCGATGTATCCCGTTGGCGCCAACGGTGGTTCGCAGGCGGTCGTCGACGCGCGGATGCTCGCCAACGAGCTGGCGCGTGACTTCGACGGCGGGTTGCGGTCCTACGAGGACATCCGCCGTCCGGAGACTGCGGACGTGGTGGCCGCCAACCGGGAGATGCACGTCACCGGCGCCACCCAGCGGCCGGCGGACCTGGCCCGGGTGACCGGCAAGTACCGCCAGGACACCCTCCCCCGCAAGCGGGTGGGGGTACCCCCAGCTCGGCGAGGGGGAGTGCCTCCAGCCGACAAGGTGCGGGCATGACGACCTACGTCCTGATACCCGGTGCCTGTCACGGCGCGTGGTGCTTCGACGATCTCGCCGACGAGCTGCGGTCCCGCGGGCACCGGGTGCTGGCCATCACGCTGACCGGTATCGCCGAGCGCGCGCACCTGCTGCACGCCGGGGTCAACCTCGAGACACACGTCGCCGACGTGCTCGCCGAACTGGCCGTGCACGGCGTCACGGGCGCGGTGCTCGTCGGGCACAGCTATGGCGGCATGGTGATCACCGCGGTCGCGGATCGTGTTCCGCAGCAAGTGGATTCGCTGGTCTATCTCGATGCGCTGGTGCCAACTGACGGCGAATCCTGCTGGGACTTGGTCAATGACGAAGAGCGGCAGTGGTACCTCGACGTGGACGACACCGGCTACGGCGTCCGACCGATGCCATTCTTCGACTCGCGCGCGACAGCCCATCCCCTGCCCTCGTTTCTTCAACGAATCAGGCTGACCGGTGACCTGAACAGGTTCCATCGCCGCGAGTTCGTCTATGCGCTGAAATGGCCTGGCGATTCACCGCTACGCCCGTCTTACGAACGGGTCCGGGACGACGAGAACTGGAACATCCACGAACTCGACGGCGCGCACAACCTGATGCGGGACAACCCTGACGACCTGCTGCGCATCCTGCTCGACGTCGCGCGCCACTAGACGGGGCGCGCCCCCGGCTCGCCCGGCCCCGGTGTGGAACCGGGCGGCGGCGGGCAAAGTTGACCGGTGCGAATCCAGTCGATCGCCATGTCGACCGGGTTCTGCGGGTCGACGAACACCGCGATCGTCGCGCCCGGCTGCATCCGCGCAATATGCATCTGCGCCACGACCTCATCGAATACGGCGCCGTAGGGCTCCGAAGGCCCAGGGCCGTCACATTGAACCCGGCCCTGGACCCGCAATACGGGCGACATGTTCAGGTAGGACCCGACCTGCCAGACGCCGTCGATTGTGACGGTTGCGGGGAGGCCTGCGCCATTCGTCAACTGCGAATGCCGCATCATCTTCAGGCCGATCTCGCTGGCGTCGGCCGCCTCGTGAATCCGGTTGGGGATGTCGCCGATCTGGCCGAGGAACGACGACGGGCGACCCTGCGACTGGAGGTACTGCTTGTTGGCGCCGTACATCCGCGCCCAGTCCTTGAATGGGTTGGGCATCTGATGGTTCCCGTCAGTAGCCGAGGAACTTGCGGAACTGCTGCCCGACGGCCATCGACTGGCCCATTCGCTGCACCCAGCCGTCGAGCGCCGCTTTGGTGTCTGAAGGGTTCCACCCCTTCTCCCGCGCGATGGCGACCATGCCGGCCTCATCGGTGACGCCGCGGGCCTGTGCGTCACGGGCGAGCTCGGCGTAGTCCTGCAGCGAGATGCCGTTGATGGGCTGCCAGATCGGGTCGTCCGCCGCCACCGAACGCGTCGACGGCCCGCCCAACGTTGCGGGGTCGATCGGTCCGGCGCCCTGCACGTGCACCATCCCGTCGCCCTGCTGTTGTCCAGCCTGCTGGGCGAAAGCCTGCTGTGCCTGAGCTGCTGCTTTCTTTGCCTTGTCGAACAGTCCCATCGGAGGTCTCCGTTTCTTGTCCGGTCCCGGGCGGTGTTGCCGGGGACGCTACTCCCGCACAAGTTCACGCGGACCGGTTCGCTACCGATCCCAACTTCACGGACAGAAACTGAAACACGTTTCAGTTTCTCCGCCGGAGTCGGTACGCTGACCGGCGTGTCTGCATCCACACAACCCGCGATCGACGGCTGGTTCGCCACCGATGGGTCTGGTGAGGCCTACCTGATCGGCGGCAAGTGTCATCACTGCGGGACGTATGTGTTTCCGCCGCGGGCCAACAACTGCCCCAACCCGGCTTGCGACGGCGATGAGCTGGCCCAGGTGCCGCTGTCGCGACGCGGGGTGTTGTGGAGCTACACCGAAAACCGCTACGCCCCGCCGCCACCGTATCCGTCGCCGGATCCGTTCGAGCCGTTCGCCGTTGCCGCCGTGCGACTGGCCGACGAGGGCCTGATCGTGCTGGGCAAGGTAGTCGAGGGCACACTGGCGGCCGATCTGAAGGTCGGCATGGCGATGGAACTGACCACCATGCCGCTGTTCGTCGACGACGACGGCGTCGAGCGCGTCGTCCACGCATGGAGAATCGCCTGATGAGCATCGGTGCCGCCGCGGCGGCGACTTCCAGCCCCGAGCCTCTCTACATCCTCGGCGCGGGAATGCACCCGTGGGGCAAGTGGGGCAACGACTTCACCGCATATGGGGTGGCCGCTGCGCGCGCCGCTCTTTCCGAAGCCGGCTTGGACTGGCGCCAGATCCAGCTGGTCGCCGGCGCCGACACCATCCGCAACGGCTATCCGGGATTCGTCGCGGGCTCGACGTTCGCCCAGAAGCTTGGCTGGAACGGCGTGCCGGTGTCGTCGTCGTATGCGGCGTGCGCCAGTGGGTCTCAAGCGCTACAGAGCGCCCGCGCGCAGATCCTGGCGGGGTTCTGCGACGTCGCGCTCGTCATCGGCGCCGACACGACGCCGAAGGGGTTCTTCGCTCCGGTCGGCGGCGAACGACGCAACGACCCCGACTGGCAGCGTTTCCACCTGATCGGCGCGACCAACACCGTGTATTTCGCGCTCCTGGCCCGCCGCCGGATGGATCTCTACGGCGCGACAGTCGAAGACTTCGCAGCCGTCAAGGTCAAGAACGCCAAGCATGGCTTGGAGAACCCGAACGCCCGCTACCGCAAGGAGACATCGGTCGAGGACGTGCTGGCGAGCCCGGTGGTCTCCGATCCGCTTCGGCTGCTTGATATCTGCGCGACGTCAGACGGGGCCGCGGCGTTGATCGTGGCCAGCGCCGAGTTCACGAAGAAGCACCTGGGTTCGCTCGACGGCGTACCGTCGGTGCGGGCAGTATCCACGGTGACGCCCAAGTACCCGCAGCATCTACCCGAATTGCCCGATATCGCAACAGATTCCACCGCGGTGGTGGCCGCGCCGGATCGGGTGTTCAAGGACCAGATCCTCGACGCCGCCTACGCCGAGGCCGGCATCGGGCCCGAGGACCTGAGCCTGGCCGAGGTCTACGACCTCTCCACCGCGCTGGAACTGGACTGGTATGAACACCTCGGACTGTGCCCGAAGGGTGAGGCCGAGCAGCTGCTGCGCGGCGGCGCCACCACCATCGGCGGCCGCATCCCGGTCAACCCTTCCGGTGGCTTGGCGTGCTTCGGCGAGGCCATCCCCGCGCAAGCCATCGCTCAAGTCTGCGAGCTGACCTGGCAGCTGAGGGGCCAGGCGACGGGCCGCCAGGTCGAGGGTGCCACCGTCGGCGTCACCGCCAACCAAGGCCTATTCGGCCACGGTTCATCGGTCATTGTTGCTCGCTAGGCAGTTCACGGCCTACGGCCCCTCGCACTGGGGCGTCCTCGCGGTGTTCGTCATCGGTGCCGTGCTCCTGGTGTGGGTCGGGCGCAGGCAGTCCGAACGGCAGGCTCAACGCCTCGGCCGCATGCTCGGGGCGGCGACCGCGGTGATCTACGCCGCGATCCTGGTCTACGTCCTCACCCCGCCGACGATCGAAAGCTCGGTACCACTGCAGCTGACCGACCTCGCGACCGTCGTCGCCGCGTACGCGTTGTGGTCGCAGAAGCAGTGGGCGTACGCACTCACGTATTACTGGGGGCTGGTGCTGAGCACACAGGCATTGATATCGCCCGCGCTGCAGAGCCCCGATTTCCCGCACTACCAGTTCCTGGCATTCTGGGCCATTCACCTACTCGTCGTCTGGGCCGCCATCTACCTCACCTGGGGCCGTGGCATGCGGCCCAATTGGCGCAGCTTTCGGCTCGCGATCGTCGTCACCCTGGCGTGGGCGACGGTTACGTTTACGTTCAACAGGATTGCCGGAAGCAACTACGGCTTCCTCAACCGAAAACCCTCCACCGCGTCTCTGCTCGATGTGATGGGCCCGTGGCCGTGGTACGTCGTCATCGCGGCCACGCTGGTATCCATCGTCTGGGCGCTGATGACTTGGCCGTGGGAGCGGATGCGGTCGTCACGCTAGGGGCTATCGTCGGTGTATGGCGATCCCCGACGACTGGGCGCCGGACGCGTGCACGCTGCCGACCGCTGAGCGTCCGCTGCGGGTGGCCGAGTTCGACGACCTGTTCGCGTTCGTCGTGCGGGCGGAGCGCCGGCAGCCGCAACGACTGGATGTCGTGTTTCGGAGCATCGTCGAGGCACCCGCGCGCGATCTGGCCCGCCGGGAAAGCGAGTGCTGCTCGTTCTTCACGTTCGAGTTCGAATCGGTCGGCGACGATGTCGTGATGCGCATCGGCGTCCCACCGGAGCATGTCGAGGTGCTCGACGCGCTCGAAGCGCGCACGACGTCGACGTGACCGAAACCGTAGTTTCGGCGAGTTAGGCGACGCCGAGGTAGGCGGCGCGGATGCTGTCGTCGGCCAACAACTCTCGCGCGTTGCCCTCTCTGGTGACCTCACCGGTCTCCAGGATGTAGGCGCGGTCGGAACGGCTGAGCGCCTGCTGCGCGTTCTGCTCGACGAGCAGCACCGTGGTGCCCTGCGAGTTGATCTCGGCGATGATCTTGAAGATCTGCGATATCACCATCGGCGCCAGGCCCATCGACGGTTCGTC
>Ga0207693_10004786_pt1 | contig 11387 bp, 12 predicted proteins | sample LARL81metaG_FD_184347 | JGI IMG/M metagenome (GOLD analysis project Ga0207693, IMG submission 184347) | Corn, switchgrass and miscanthus rhizosphere microbial communities from Kellogg Biological Station, Michigan, USA - LAR L8-1 metaG... | ecosystem: Host-associated > Plants > Roots >...
TCCCTCCCCAACGGGATCGTCGGCGCGACGGCCGCAGGCGGGGGCGGGGGCGCCGGCGTCGAGGGACGAAGCCCGATCACCAATCCGACCACGCCGAGCGCCAGCAGAACCAGCGGCCAGCCCAGCAGCGTGCCGTGTCCGGATCCCGCCATCAGGGCGAACGACAATAGGACCAGGACGCCGATGTAGGCGGGTCCTGGCTCGCGGTCAGACCCGGCGTAACCGATCAGCCCGAAGCCGATGGCGAGCAGATACAGCTCCCAGCCGACAGGGGCGGACGCGCGCCCGAAGGCAAAGCTCTGCACGCCGCCGAATCCAGACCGCGTGGCCTGGAAGCTCAGGACAATCGAGGTGACGTAGGTCGCGGACAGCGCCAGCGCGGCGACGCCGGCGGCGTCCACCAGCGATACGGCGTGACGACGCTGGCCGTCTCGCAGGCGCACCGCACCCGCAGCGAAACACAGCGACAGCAGGAACAGCACGAGCCTGATCGTGTCGAGGTCGCCTCCGAAGATCCAGCGCACGCCCGATTCAACGGCGACAGCGCCCGCGAGCGCGGCAATCAGCGTGCACGCGGCGGAGTTGGCACGACGAGCACACGCGAGCGCAGCCGCCGCCTCGGCCGCGAACGTCCAGGCGAGACGCCCGGCGCCCGCAAACGGCGGCGGGTACGAGTTCGCGCCCAGCACCTCGGCCAGCAGCTGCAGCGCCAGCAGCAACGGCAGCAGACCCGCGATCAGCAGCATCGAGTGGTACTGCGTCGGGGCCGGGCCGTCGAGTGGCGTCAGCCACCCCATCGTCAGGATCAGGATTGCGATCCCCGCCACCACGACCAGCCTGACGCCGGTCGACCACTGCGTCATCCGCAGGTCGATGACGATCGCCGACAGCGCCAGCGGTATCGCCCCGGCGGCCGTTATGTCGCCGCGATAGGGCGCAGGCCGCAGTCGTTCAAGCACCGGATTCATGCGACGGCAAGGCTACCCGTGCTGCTGCCACTGCACGGGGCCGGCCGACAGCACGTGGCTGCCCAGAGGACGCCCCAACACCTCCTGCGCCGCGCGCGAGGCGGCGATCAGGGCCTCGAGGTCGATGCCCGTCGCCACCCCCATCTCGTGCAGCATCGAGACGAGGTCCTCGGTGGCGATGTTGCCGGTCGCGCCCGGTGGCACCGGGCACCCGCCCAGCTCCCCGAACGAGGACTCGAAGCTATCGACTCCGGCCTCGAGCGCCGCGAGTACGTTGGCCAGGCCCTGGCCGCGAGTGTTGTGGAAGTGAGCGGTGAGCTCTACTCCGGGCAACGCCCCGGCGGCTGCCGTGAAGAATTCTCGTACCTGCATCGGGTTGGCCATCCCGGTGGTGTCGCCGAACCCGACCTCCTCGGCGCCGGCGTCGGCGAGCGCTCGGGCGATCGACAAGACGCGGTCAACCGGCACGTGGCCCTCGTACGGACATCCGAATGACGTCGAGATCACTCCCTCGCACCGCAGCCCCTCCGCCCGCGCCCGGGCGAACGTCCGCTGCAGGCCCGCGAGCGACTCGGCGATCGGCCGCCCGACGTTCTTTTGGTTGTGGGTCTCGGACGCCGACAGAAAGCCGTTGATCTCGTCAAAGCGCTCGCGGTGCACGAGCGCGCGCTCGAGGCCGCGCTCGTTGGGGATCAGCACGCTGACTGACACCGAATCAGGCAGCGACACCTCAGACAGCACCCGCTCGGCGTCTGCGAGCTGCGGGATCACGTCGGGCCGCACGAAGCTCGTCACCTCGAGCCGCTGCAAGCCGGTGGCGCCCAGCAGCTCGATCAGGCGCACCTTGTCCGCGGTCGCGATCACCTCGGGCTCGTTCTGAAAGCCGTCGCGCGGACCGACCTCGCGAATCCGTACGCGTTCAGGAACGCCTGCCACCGATGATCCTGCGCTCGTGCGTGCCGACGCCTACCGTGCGCCCGTCGGCAGATAGGACCTCGACGGCGAAGCGCAGCTTGCGCCCGTCGACAATCTCCTCGAGCCGCGCCCGGCACACGCAGCTGCCGCCCTCCAATACCGCAGCGACGTGCTTGATACAGACCTCGAAGCCAACGGTTGCGGCACCGTGCTCCAGGTAAGGAGCCACAAGCCGCGTCGCGGTGTTCTCCATCACGCCGATCATCCCTGGCGTCGACAGGACGGCCTTCGGCAGCGAGCCTTCGACGTCAGTCAGCAGAAGGCCCTCGGCCTTGAACTCGTGGGTGCCTTCGAGGCCCACTTCCAGAGATGCGCTCATTGCTCTGACCCTACAACGCCTACACTGCCGCCCGGTGCCCGCCCCTGTCTGCATCATCGGAGGTACGGGTGCGCTCGGGTTCGGGCTGGGGCTCAGGCTCGGCCGCGCCGGCGTGCCGATCGTGATCGGCTCACGCGACCCCGCGCGTGCGCAGGAATCCGCGACGCACGCCTCCGAGCACGTTCCCGACGCTTCGTTCACGGGACTCCAGAACGAGGAGGCCGCGAAACAAGCCGAGACGGTGATCATCAGCGTCCCGTTCCGCAACCAGTCCGAGACGATGACCCACCTGAAGAACGTCCTGAAGCCCGGACAGCTGCTGATCGACGCGACCGTGCCGCTCGCGGCTGCGGTCAGCGGCAAGGCCACCCGGACGCTTGGCGTGTGGCAAGGGTCGGCAGCCCAGGCGGCACAGGAGATGGCGCCCGAGGGCGTCCGCGTCGTCGCCGCGTTTCACACCGTGAGCGCGGCGCTACTGCGCGACCTCGAGCACGAGCTCGACGAGGACGTGCTGGTCTGTGGCGATAAGCGCGAGGACAAGGCCCAGGTCGCCGACCTGGTCGACCTGATCCCGGGGTTGCGGGCCGTCGACTGCGGACCGCTCGAGATGGCCCGGATCGTCGAGCAGCTGACGCCGCTGATCATCTCGATCAACGTGCGCAACAAAGTGCGCGCCGGGATAAAGATCACCGGCCTGTGACGGGCCAGGTGGTCGTCCTTGCGGGCGGCACCGGCGGCGCCAAGCTGGCCCGCGGCATGCTCGACGTCGTCGGCCCCGAACGCCTCACGATCGTCGCCAACACGGGTGACGACGTCGAGATCTACGGGGCCCACGTCTCCCCCGACCCCGACCTCGTCACCTTCTGGCTCGCGGACCGCATCGACGAGCGTGGCTGGGGTCTGGAGGGCGACACGTTCAACGTCATGGACGGGCTACGCGAGCTGGGAGTCGACGTCTGGTTCAACCTCGGCGACCGCGACCTCGCGCTCGGTATCGAACGTGCACGCATGCTCGACGACGGCGCGCGGCTTACGGAGGCCCACGCCGCGCTCATCAAGAAGCTCGGCGTCCAGGCCCGCGTGCTCCCGATGAGCGATCGTCCCGTCCGCACGCGCGTGCTCGCCAACGGCAGGTGGTGGCCGCTTCAGGAGTTCATGATCAAGGCGCGCGGCGAGGGGCCCGTGGAAGACGTCGACTTCCGCGGCGCCGCCGCCGCGAGCCCCAGCCCCGAGGTCGCCGAGGCGATCGCCGGCGCGCAGACGATCGTGATCGGTCCCTCGAACCCGATCATCTCGATCGGACCGATCCTCGAGACACCGGGCATACGCGACGCGATCGCGGCCAGCGGCGCCCCCGTCGTGGCGGTCAGCCCGCTGGTGGGCGGACAGGTCCTCAAGGGCCCGACCGCTGTGTTCATGGAGTGGACGGGCCAGCCGCTGTCTAGCGATGGGATCGCGGCGGTCTACGACGGCCTGATCGACGGGCTAGTGGCCGACGAGCGCACCGAGGCCGTCCCCACCCTCGAGATCGACGTGCCACTCGCAACTCCTCAGCAGCGCCGGGCCGTTGCAGAGCAGACGCTGCACTTCGCGCAGGCACTGGGATAGCGTTCCCCGCCGATGAGGACGGTCGCGATTCTCCCGATCAAGAGCTTTGGCGAGGCGAAGCAGAGGTTGGCGCACGAGTTCGACGCCCCGACCCGACGCGCGCTGGCCCAGGCGATGTTCTCCGACGTGCTCGTGGCGCTGCGGCGCGCCCCGTCGATCGAAGAGACCGTCGTCGTGACCGCGGACAACGGCGCGCAGCGCATCGCCGGCGGCTACGGCGCGATGGTGCTCGACGACGACGACCGGGGCCACAACCCCGCGGCGCTCAACGGCATCCGCCACGCGCTGATGTCGGGCGCCGACCGGACGCTGCTCGTCCCGGGAGATTGCCCGATGCTCGATCCAAAGGAGCTCGAGGAACTGCTCGCGCGCCCCGTGCCCGAGCGATCTGCGTTGATCGTCCCCGACCGCCACGGCACCGGCACCAACGCATTGCTGCTCACACCCCCGGAGGCGATGACCCCGGCGTTCGGGCCGGGGAGCTGCCAGCGTCACGTCGAGCATGCCAAGGCCGAGAACACGGAGCCCGAAGTCGTGAAGGTCAGCTCGCTGGCGCTCGACGTCGACACGCCCGAGGACCTCGCGCACCTGCAGAACGCCTTGGCCACGTCGCGCGGCGGGGCCGCGCACACGCGGGGCATGCTCAACCAGCTGGCGCGCAGCATGGCATGAGCCCGGTGAGCGCGGTCGCCGTCGAGGGGCTGCCGGAGGTGCAACCGGGAGACGACCTTGCGGCCCTGATCGCGGCGGCATCGGCAGCGACGCCGGTCACCGGCGAGGACGTCGTCGTGATCGCCCACAAGATCGTCTCCAAGGCCGAGGGGCGCACACGCGCCTTGGCGGATGTCGAACCGAGCCCCCGTGCGATCGAGCTGGCCGGCGACCACGGCAAGGACCCTCGACACGTGCAAGTCGTGCTGGACGAGTCCAAGGAGGTGCTGCGCGCGTCGCGCGGCGTCCTTATCTGCGTCACCAGGCACGGCTTCGTGTGCGCCAACGCCGGCGTGGATGCATCCAACGCGCCCGCCCCCGACACGCTGGTCCTGCTTCCGGTCGACCCGGATGCGTCGGCCCGCCGCATCCGCACGGGCCTCGCACATCACCTCGGGGCCGCCCCAGCGGTTGTGATCACCGACTCCTTCGGGCGCGCCTGGCGCCACGGGCAGTGCGACGTCACGATCGGCTGTGCCGGGATCTCGCCACTCGAGGACTGGCGCGGGCGCCGCGACGCCGCCGGCCGCGAGCTGACCGCGACCTGGATCGCGATCGCCGACGAGCTGGCGTCCGCTGCCGACCTCGCGCGCTCAAAGGACGCCAGGCAACCGGTGGTGATCGTCAGGGGCGTCGGGCGTCACGTCACCGACGACGACGGACCGGGCGCCGCCGCGCTGCTCCGGCCGGAGGCGGAGGACCTTTTCAGGTAGCGTGGCGACCGCAACAGCGCCCGATTCGCAGGAGAGAGCATGAGCGACGAGACCGTCAAGTACCTGCTGCCGGAGAGTGAGATCCCGACGCACTGGATCAACCTGCTTCCGGACCTTCCCGGCGAGCCGCTGCCGCCGCTTCATCCGGGCACGCTCCAGCCCGCCGGGCCCGACGACCTGACCCCGATCTTCCCGATGTCGCTGATCCTTCAGGAGGTCTCGGCCGAGCCTCAGATCGAGATTCCCGAGCCCGTCCGCGACGCCTACAAGCTGTGGCGCCCCACCCCGCTCTTCCGTGCCCGTCGCTGGGAGCGCGCGCTCGATACCCCCGCGCACATCTACTACAAGTACGAGGGCGTATCGCCCGCCGGGTCGCACAAGCCCAACACTGCGGTCGCGCAGGCCTACGAGAACGCGCAGGCCGGGATCAAGCGGCTGTCAACGGAGACGGGCGCCGGGCAGTGGGGCTCCGCGCTCGCGTTCGCGTGCTCGCTGTTCGGCATCGAGTGCGAGGTGTTCATGGTCGGCTCGAGCTACGACCAGAAGCCCTATCGCCGCTCGATGATCCAGACCTGGGGCGCGACCGTCCACCGCTCGCCGTCGGACCTGACGCAGGCCGGCAAGGCCAACGCGAGCCATCCGACGGGGTCGCTAGGGATCGCGATCTCCGAGGCCGTCGAGGTCGCCGCACAGCGCGATGACACCAACTACTCGCTTGGCTCGGTGCTCAACCACGTGTGCCTGCACCAGACCGTCATCGGCCAGGAGGCGATCGCGCAGATGGCGATGGCGGGCGAGCAGCCCGACGTGGTCGTCGGGTGCGTCGGCGGCGGGTCGAACTTCGCGGGCCTGACGTTCCCGTTCATCCGGGAGGTTTTGCGGGGCAACGCGAAGACGCGCTTTCTCGCAACCGAGCCGACCGCCTGCCCGACGCTCACCCGGGGCGTCTACCGCTACGACTTCGGCGACACCGTCGGGCTGACGCCGCTGATGCCGATGTACACGCTGGGTCACGACTTCGTGCCCCCACCGGTCCACGCGGGCGGCCTGCGCTACCACGGCGACGCGCCGATGCTCTGCGGGCTGGTCAAGGCCGGCGTCGTCGAGGCGAAGGCCTACCACCAGAACGACATCTTCGCGGCGGCGGTCGAGTTCGCCCGTGCCGAGGGGATCATCCCCGGCCCCGAGCCCGCGCACGCGATCAAGGGCGTCGTCGACGAAGCCCTGGCGGCGCGCGAGGCCGGCGAAGAGCGCGTGATCCTGCTCGGCCTGTCGGGCCACGGCCACTTCGACCTGTCGGCGTACGACGCCTACCTGGCGGGCGACCTCGAGGACCCGGAGTTCTCTGAGGCCGACATTGACGCCGCGATCGAGCGGCTGCCGGAGGCGCCGGCGATCGCCTGAGAGCCCTTGAACACCCGCGGCCGCGACGGCCGGGTCGCGGTCAGCAGCGCCGCGAGCACGAGCGCGACTCCGGCGAGCTGGAGCGGGCTGGGCGACTCGCTGAAGATGATTGCCGCCAGGATGACCGCGCCGACCGGCTGCACGGTCAGCAGCAGCGAGGTGATCGCGGCGGGCAGCCGCGACAGCGACGTGATGATCAACAGCCACCCGAGCACCTGCGAAGTCAGGGCGAGCGTGATCAGCCAGGCGGCGCCCGGCCACGCCGGAATCAGGTGGCCGTCGCCGATGATCCATCCTCCGAGCACGCAGAACACCGTGGCCACCGCGGTCGCGTCGAACAGCGGACCCGCGGGCCTGCGCACGTCCGACCCACCGTGGCGCAGGAGCAGCAGGAAGCCGACGTAAGCGATCCCGGCCCCAAGCCCGAACGCCGCCCCACGGCCGGGATCGCGTCCGTAGGCACCGTGCTCGAGCACGCCGGAGATCAGGAACACCCCGAGCAGCGCCAGCGGGAGCGCCGCGAGCACCTTTCGCCCCGGCTTCTCCGACAGCACCGCCCAGGCAACGAGCGGGACCAGCACAACCTGGACGTTGGCGAGGACCGTCGCCAGGCCCGCGCCGACGTCCTCGATCGAGTGGTGCCAGAGGATCAGGTCAAACGCGAAGAACACCCCCGACGCCAGCGCGACGCGGCGCTCGCGCCAGGCGCGACGGCCAAACCGACGGTCCTCCAGCCACGCCAGCAGCCCCAGCACCGGCAACGCGTACGCGCACCGGAAGATCGCCGCAGTCGACGGCGAGGCGTGGCTGAGGCGAACCAGGATGCTCGAGAACGCAATCGTGACCGCGCCCAGCACCGCGCAGATGCGAACGTTGCGCTCCGATGACAGCCACCGCTCCACGAGGCTGAGACTAGAGGAGGCGGTCCGCTACGAAAGGTCGGCGGGCGCGCCGACGCAGTGAAACCCGCCGTCGACGTGGACGATCTCGCCGCTGATCGCCCGCGCGTATTCCGACAGCAGAAAGCAGATCGTGCTCGCCACCGGCGACGGGTCCTCGATGTCCCAGCCCAGCGGAGCCTGTGAGCGCCACAGCTCGGCGAGCTGCTCGAACCCCGGGATGCCTCGCGCCGCCACCGTGCCCAGCGGGCCGGCCGACACCAGGTTCACCCGGATCCCTCTGGGCCCCAGGTCACGTGCCAGATAACGGGAGACGGATTCGAGCGCGGCCTTGGCCACGCCCATCCAGTCGTAGATCGGCCAGGCGAGACTGGCGTCGAAGTCCAGGCCGACCACGCTCCCGCCCGATTCCATCAGCGGGGCCAGTGCCGCGCCAAGCGCCTTGAACGAGAACGCGCTCGTCGTGAACGCCTCGGCGGCGCTCTCGGCCGGCGTGCTGAGGAACCTGCCTCCGAGCGCGTCCTCTGGTGCGAACGCGATCGCGTGCAGCACCCCGTCCACCCCACCCCAGCGATCGCGCAGGTCGGCGACGACTCCGTCCAAGTCCTCGGGCTTGTTGACATCGAGCTCGAGCACATCGACGGGCTCGGGCAGCCTGTTGGCGGCGCGCTCGGTCATGCGCCGGACCCTGCCGAAGCTCGTCAGGACAACCGAAGCGCCCTCTCGCTGGGCCTGTTCGGCGACGTGGTAGGCGATCGAGTCCTTGGTTATGACCCCGGTGATCAGAAGCCGCTTGCCGTCCAGGATCACGAACGCAGCCTCGCAAGCGCCCTCAGCGCCCACACAAGCCGCTTGCGCGTATCCGCCGGCTCGACGATCTCGTCGATGAATCCCGCCGCGGCCGCAGCGTCGGCGCGCAGGTGCTCGTCGGCGTACGCGGCCGCGAGTCGCTCGCGCTCGGCCTCGGGGTCGGGCGCCGACTGCAGGTCGCGGCGGTTGACGATCCCAACCGCAGCACGCGCGCTCATGATCCCGAGCTCCGCCTCGGGCCACGCCAGCACGAGGTCGGCGCCGAGGTCGCGCGAGTTCATCGTGATGTACGCGCCGCCGTAGGACTTGCGCAGGACGACCGTCACCTTCGGCACGCGGGCCGCGGCGAACGCGCGCACGAGCGAGGCGCCGTGGCGGATCACGCCGGCCTGCTCCTGCTTGGAGCCAGGCATGAACCCGGGCGTGTCGACGACCGCGATCAATGGCAGGCCGAACGAGTTGCAGAAGTTGACAAACAGCGCGGCCTTCTCGGAACCGACTGCGTCGAGCACGCCGCCGAGGTGATGCGGCTGGTTGGCGACGATCGCGACCGGGCGACCGTCGAGGCGAGCAAACGCGGTGACGATGTTGCGTCCCCACCTCGGGTGCAGCTCGAGCATTGAGCCGGCGTCGATGATCCCGACGAGCGCGTCGCGCACGTCGTACGAGCGTCTCGGCTCAGACGGCACGACGCGGCCCGGGTCGTCGAGGTCGGGCTCCACGGCATCGACCAAGGGCGGCGCCTCACCCGCTGCCGACGGCAGGTAGCCAAGCAGCTCGCGAACGCGGGCGGCGGCGGCGGGAACGTCTCGCTCGACAAGGTGGCAGACCCCGTTTCGGTCGTGGACGCGAGGACCGCCGAGCGCGGCCGCGTCGATCTCCTCGCCGAGCGCCTCGCGAACCACGCCGGGCCCGGTGAGGAACATGGCGGCGTCCTCGGTCATCAGGATCAGGTCGGTGAGCGCCGGGGAGTAGGCGCCCCCTCCGGCCGACGAGCCCGAAACGATCGAGATCTGCGGTACGACTCCGGTCAGTCCGACGGTGTGGCGGAAGATGCGGCCGTAGCCGCCCAGCGCGGCCGTGCCCTCCTGCATCCGTGCGCCGCCGGACTCGACGAATCCGACCACGGGGATGCGGGCCCGCTCGGCCGTCTGCAGCACCCGGACGATCGTGTCGGCGTGACGCTCGCCCAGCGACCCGCCGAGGTAGCTGCCGTCCTGCGCGTAGCACGCGATCGGCCGGCCGGCGACCATTCCGGTCGCGCCGACGACGCCGTCGCCGTCGATCGCGCGGTCACCAAGCCGGGTCGAGGTCACGCGGGAGCGCATCACCTGAACGCTGCCTGGATCGCAGAGCACCTCGAGGCGCTCGAACGGGCTCAGGCGCGCGGCGGGCTCGAGGACGAGGGTCGCGGTCATTGCGAGGCTCCTTGCAGGATCAGCGACACGTTGTGGCCGCCGAACGCAAAGGAATTCGAGATCGCCACGGGAGCACCTCCGTTGGAGCTGATCAGTGGGCGCGCCTCGCCCGGGACGTAGTCGAGGTCGAGTTCGGGGTCGGGCACCTCGTAGCCGAGCGTCGGCGGAATCACGCGGGTGTCGAGCGCCTCGATCGTGGCCACCGCCTCGACCGCGCCCGCAGCGCCCAGCAGGTGCCCGATCGAAGATTTCGTCGAGGACACTGGGATCTGCTTGGCGCGGTCCTCTCCGAGGGCACGCTTGAGCGCTGCGGTCTCGGCCGAGTCGTTGAGCTGGGTGGAAGTCCCGTGCGCGTTGACATAGGCGACTTCGTTGGGAGTCACACCCGCATCAGCGAGCGCCAGCTCGATCGCCCGTGCGGCCGGCGCACCGTCGGGCTGCGGCGCGGTCAGGTGGTAGGCGTCGGCGGTCGAGCCGTACCCGATGACCTCGCCCAGGATCGTGGCGCCGCGCTCGCGCGCTGCCTCCTCCTCCTCGAGCACCAGCACACCGGCCCCCTCGCCCATCACGAACCCGTCGCGGCGGGCGTCGAACGGCCGCGACATGCCGGTTGGAGACAGCGCCTGCATCGAGTTGAAGCATGCGAACCCGAACGCCGTCAGTGCCGCCTCGGCGCCGCCGGCGACGACCGCGTCGGCGTCCCCGTATTGGATCATCCGCAGCGCCGAGCCGATCGCGTGAGCGCCGCCCGAGCACGCAGAGACCAGGCCGTACATCTGACCCTGAAGGCCGTGCTTCATCGAGACCGCGGCGGCCCCGGCATTGGGCATGTACAGCGGGATGCCGAGAGGCGAGACCATCTTCGCCCCGCGGTCGCGCATGACGTCGTGCTGGGTCTCGACGGTCTCGATGCCGCCGATCCCGGTCGCGATGATGCAACCAATTCGCATCGAGTCATACGGAAGCTCGCCGTTCCAGCCGGCCTGTTCGATCGCCTCGTCGGCCGCGACGATCCCCAGCTGCGAGAACCGGTCCAGGCGGCGGATCTCCTTGACCGACAGGAAGTCCTTGGGCTCGAAGTCCGTGCAGGTCCCGGCGCCGTCGACGATGCCGACCTCACCGGCGGCCCACCGCTCGTGCAGCGGCTTTGCGCCGATCCCGAGCGGCGTCACGGCTCCAAGCCCGGTCACCACAACTCGGCGACGTGCCATGACGCGATCGCTCACTCCGCGCGGCTGACGATCAGGTCGATGGAGTCGCCGACGGTCTTGAGGTCCTTCATGTCCTCGCCCTTGAGCACGACGCCGTACTCGTCCTCGACGACCTGGGCAAGCTCGACCAGGTCGAGCGAGTCGATGTCGAGCTCCTCGAAGGTTGACTGCCGGGTGATCTGGTCGGCGTCGGGGCCGAAGCTGGCGAGCGTCTCGACGACGCGGGCCTCAACTTGATCTGCGGTAACTGCTGCCACTGATTCTCCTTTGATGATCTTGGCCGCCAGGGCCGATTCACCCCGCCTAGGCGGCGAGTCCTCCATCCACGCTCAGCACTGCGCCGGTCACGTA
>Ga0207693_10004787_pt1 | contig 11385 bp, 10 predicted proteins | sample LARL81metaG_FD_184347 | JGI IMG/M metagenome (GOLD analysis project Ga0207693, IMG submission 184347) | Corn, switchgrass and miscanthus rhizosphere microbial communities from Kellogg Biological Station, Michigan, USA - LAR L8-1 metaG... | ecosystem: Host-associated > Plants > Roots >...
CGCCGACGCGAACGGGCTGCGCGCGATGCTCGAGGCCATCGACGACTGTCCCGCGCCGGTCGTCGCACGCGTGCAGGGCCACGCCCTGGGAGGCGGGGCCGGCCTCGTCGCGGCGGCCGACATCGCGATCGCCGCACCCGACGCGGTCTTCGCCTTCTCGGAGGTGAAGCTCGGGATCATCCCGGCCGTCATCTCCCCCTTCGCGCTCGCCCGGATCGGCCCGGGCGCCGCGCGCCGCTACTTCGTGACGGGCGAGCGCTTCGACGCCGAGACCGCGCTGCGGCTCGGGCTCGTGCACGAGGTTGCGGAGGATCTCGACGCGGCAGTCGAGCGCGTGGTGGACGAGCTGCTCTCCGCAGGCCCGCAAGCGGCGCGGTGGGCGAAGCGGCTCGTGCGCGAACGCCCGGACGGGCCCGAGACCGCCCGCTGGATCGCCGAGCGGCGCACGAGCGACGAGGGGCAGGAGGGCCTGCGCGCCTTCGTGGAGAAGCGCCCGGCGAGCTGGCGCTAGCCGGGCGAAGGAACTGCGCTCGCGCCGCCCAGCAGAGCCTCCGAAGTGAAATGGGACGGAGCGGGCCGGAAACCGCGCTTTCCGGGCCGCGCAGTTCCTTATCCCAGCGAGCGGGTGCGCAGCACCCGCGAGCTAGCGGCAGTCGGCACACAGGCCGACGATCTCGACCCGGTGGTCGGTCGCGACGAAGCCGTGGCGCTTCGCGGCGGCGGTGACCCAGTCGTCGAGCCCGCACTCCTGCACCTCGACCACGCGATGACACCGCTCGCAGAGCAGGTGATGGTGATGCTCGTCGCCGCAGAGGCGGTAGCACTGCTCGGCGCCGTGATGCGAGAGGACGTCGACGACTCCCTTCTCGCTGAGGAGGGCCAGGGTCCGGTAGACCGTGGCCAGGCCCGTGCTCGAGTCGCGCTCGCGGAGGCGGCTCCAGAGTTGCTGCGCGGTCACGTCGTCGCGCTCCCGTGCGAGCTCCTCGAGCACCTCCAGCCGCCGCGGCGTCGCCCGGACGCCGTTCCGCTCGAGCAGCGCGGAGAGATCCTCCCGGGTCGCGGTCACGTCCACTATCCTAGCCGTTGTGCGAATGAGAACCGTTATCGTTCTCGCTGTGGCGCTGCTCGTCTCCGCGTGTGGAAGCTCGACCGGAGCCGGAGGCAAGCTCGACGTCGTCGCCGCCGAGAACGTGTACGGAGACATCGCCGCGCAGATCGGCGGCCCCCACGTCGCGGTCACGTCGCTCCTCACGAGCCCGACCGCCGACCCGCACCTCTTCGAGCCCGGCACCTCCAGCGACCTCGCCCTCGCGGACGCCAAGGTCGTGCTGCAGAACGGGCTCGGCTACGACGCCTTCATGACGAGGCTCGAGGACGCCGCGCCGAGCAAGAGCCGCCTCGTCGTGACGGTGGCCGACGTCCTCGGCGTCCACGGCAACGACGCGAACCCGCACCTCTGGTACGACGTGCCGCAGCTCGACCGGATCGCGACGGCGATCACAGCAGCCTTGGCCAAGGCGGATCCGTCTCACGCAGGCGCGTATCGCGTGGGGCTGCGGCGCTTCAAGCACACGCTCGGCCCGCTGCGGCGGGAGGTGGCGACGATCCGCACCCGCTTCCCCGGCGCCCCCGTCGCGTACACAGAGCGGGTCCCGGGCTACCTCGTGTCGGCGGCCGGGCTGCGCAACCTCGCACCGGACTCGTTCACGCGTCCGCTCGAGGAGGGAGTCGAGCCGTCCGCCTCCGCGGTCGCGGCCATGAGCGAGCTCGTTGCGCAACGCCGCATCCGGGTGTTCCTCTACAACTCGCAGGCCGTCTCCCCACTCACCGCTCGGCTGCGCTCGGCCGCGCAGGAGGCGGGCATTCCCGTTGTGCCGGTGACCGAGACGCTGCCGCCGCACCTGACGTTCCAGCAATGGCAGCTCGAACAGGCCCGCGCGCTCGCGGCCGCCCTGGCGAGATGAGCGTCGTCGCCGTCGACGACCTTGCCCTGCGGTTCGGCGACCGCACCCTGTTCGAAGGGCTCGGGTTCGAGCTCGAGCGGGGTGAGCTGCTGGCCGTGCTCGGGCCGAACGGCACCGGCAAGACGTCGCTGCTCCGCATCCTGCTCGGTCTGCTCCAGCCGAGCGCGGGCAGCGTCGTGGTGGAGGGATGCCCGCCGCAGGAGCGCTGCCACCGCATCGGCTACGTGCCGCAGCAGCGCGTCTTCGACCGCGACGTCGTCCTGCGCGGACGCGACCTCGTGCGGCTCGGCCTCGACGGCCACCGCTGGGGCTTCGGGCGCTTCGGCGCCAACGATCGCGCGCGCGTCGACGCCTCCCTCGCCGAGGTCGGGGCGACGGCGTACGCGGATGCGCCCGTCGGCCGGCTCTCGGGCGGCGAGCAGCAGCGGCTGCGCGTGGCGCAGGCGCTCGTCGCGGACCCGGTGCTCATCCTCGCCGACGAGCCGCTGCTCTCCCTCGACCTGGCCCACCAGCGCGGCGTCGTCGACCTGCTCGACGCGCGGCGGCGGAGCGCCGGCACGCCCGTCGTCTTCGTCACCCACGACGTGAACCCGGTGCTGCACACGGTCGACCGGGTCCTCTACCTCGCGCCCGCCCACTGGGCGATCGGGACGCCGGACGAGGTGCTGACTTCCGGCACGCTGTCGCGCCTCTACGGGACGGATGTCGACGTCCTCAACGTGCGCGGCCGCGTCGTCGTGGTGGGGACGCCGGACGACCAGCACGTCCACCACGTGGAGAACGGCCACTGATGTTCACCCAGCTCCTCGCCGAGCCGTTCGTCCATACAGCGCTCTGGGCCGGCGCGGCGGTCGCGGTCGTAGCGGGCGCGATCGGCGTGTTCGTCGTGGCGCGCGGGATGAGCTTCGCGGTGCATGCGATCTCGGAGCTCGGCTTCACCGGCGCTACAGGCGCGCTCGTGATCGGGATCGATCCCGTGGTCGGGATATTCGGCGGCTCGTTGCTCGTCGGGCTCGTGCTCGGTCTCCTCTCCCTGCGCGGGCGGGAACGGGACAGCGCGATCGGAGCGGTGCTGGCGTTCGGCCTCGGCCTCGGCTACCTCTTCTTCTCGCTCTACCAGGGCTACGCGACCGAGGCGCTGAACCTGCTCTTCGGCAACATCCTCGGAGTCTCCGGCACGCAGTTGCGGAACCTCGTGATCGTGGGGGCGGTCGTTCTCCTCGGCCTCGCGCTGCTCTACCGGCCGCTGTTCTTCTCGAGCGTCGACCCGGAGCTCGCGGCGGCGCGCGGAGTGCCGCTTCGCGCGCTCTCGGTCGCGATCTTCCTCCTGCTCGCGCTGACGACCGCCGAGGCGATCCAGGTCGTCGGCGTCCTGCTCGTGCTGACGCTCGTGATCACGCCGGCCGCGGCCGCCCAGCGCCTGACGGGACGGCCGACGCTCGCCCTTCTCCTCAGCGTCGCGATCGCGCTCGTCTCGACGGAGGGCGGGATCCTGCTCTCGCTCGCGAAGCCCTGGCCGACGAGCTTCTTCATCACCACGATCTCGTTCGCGTTCTATGTCGCAGCTCGGTTCTACGACTGGAGCCGCGGCCGCCAGAGCCGCTCGACCTCGAGCCCGCCGCGGCGCATCTTTGCTGTCAGGTAGCCGACCCCGGCGGGCCCGGCCGCCTGTGGGCGTCAGGAGTGCTGGAGACCCTCGAGCATCCGCCGCGTCAGATGGAGCGACTTCTGCACGGCGGCCATCCTGCCGGCGGCGACCGTGATGCGGTAGTCGACCGGGCGCAGCGGCAGCTCCGTCCGGAAGCTCCCGCTCGCATCGAGGATCGGATGCGCGACTACGCGCCACCGGCCGCGCACCACGCGCCAGACCGCAACGGCCGCGTCCGGTCGCGGTGAGACCTCGCCCACGAGCACGCGCGGGCTCTGCGCGTGGACCTGCAGGCGCGGGGCCACCGCCACCGACACCGAAGTCCCGTTCGTGCCGGGCGCGACGAGGCGGTACGCCGTGCTCGCGCGCGGATGGAAGCTGAGCTCCGACTGGCGCCGGATGTTCTGGACGGCCTGCCAGGCTCCGTCGCTGCTCCGCTCCTGCAGGACTGCTGCTTTCACGTTCAGCGCGCGGGCGGAGACCGTCACCCGGCTCCCGTAGAGCACACGCGCGCTGCTCGCCGAGAGCGACAGCTGTCCGACCGAGAACCAGGTCGACAGCAGGTGCAACGACCGGGTGATCCGGTTCGCGCTGCGCCTCACGGTGGCACCGGACGCCAGGTGGAAGAGAACCGACTCGGCCCGCAGGCTGCCGTCCCGTTGCACCTGCGCCGACTCGACGGCGCTTCCCAGCCCCAACGCGGACGCCAGGCGCGAAGAGGAGAAGTTGTACGGGCCCCAGTCGTGATGCGGCGAGTAGCCGTCATACGGATCCGGCACCGAGCGCAGATACGGGATCGGCGCCGATCCCGGCCAGGCGTCCTCCACGGACTCCGTTCGGCCGCCCGAGCTCGAGGAGTAGTACGTCCGCGCGACCTGGCCGTCCCACGTCAGGACCTGGCCGAGCGTTGCGTACACGGCGTGGTCGGAGCGCGGCCGTTCGGCTCTGACGCCGCCGTAGACCTGGTCGGCCGTGGTCGGCACCAGGTCGTACCAGGACGTCGGGTGCAGCTCCGCGAGGGCGTACGAGCGAGCCGCCACCGCCTGCGCCTCGAGCGCGGCGAGCGGCCAGTGCGAGGGCGACTCGGACGGGACGACGCCGCGGAGGTAGGTGTCGAGCGGGAGGCCGTTGACGACGGAGACGCCCCCGCCGCGGCTCCAGAGCACGAGCGTCCCGTGATACTCGCGGCCGTCGAAGGTGAGCGGCGCGCGAGCGCAGTCGAGGACGGCGACGTGCCCGAAGGAGAAGCCTCCTCCGTTGCGCCGCACCGGGAACACGAGGCGCGAGCCGACGCCGTACGTCCCGGCCGGCAGCGTCCGCGTCAGGCGCTTGCCGTCGGTCACGCGGATCGGCGTGGCGCACCCCACGGTGATGGAAGACGCCGCTTGCGCGAGCAGCACGCGAACGCGCGGCTCGCCGTACTGGCTGAGCTTCGTGCCCGGGTAGTAGTGCGCGAGGATCCGCCCGTACTTCCAGCCGTGCCGTGCGTAGCCGTAAGCGCCCCACTGGCTCATGCCGACGCCGTGGCCCCAGCCGTGGCCGGTGACGATCAGCTCCGTGCCGGCGCGCGCCGTGCCCGCGGTCGCGCAGACGACCGCTGCCACCAGCAGAGCAACCCCCAACCTCAGCCGCACGGCGATGCTCCTTCCACCTCCCAGGGTCGGTCAAACGATGAGGAAGAGTAGGGCCGAACCCGCCGACTCGCCCGGTTCTTTCGGCGAGGCGAGCCTAGACTCGGCTCCATGCGCCGCCTGCTCGTCGCCAACCGTGGGGAGATCGCGCTCCGCATCTTTCGCGCCTGCCGCGCCGAGGGAATCGAGACGGTCGCAGTCGCGGCGCCGGACGACCGCGGTTCGCTTCATGCGGAGTCCGCGGACGTTCTCGTCGGGATCTCGTCCTACCTCGACCCGGCCGAGCACGTGCGTGCCGCACGCGAGTCCGGCGCCGACGCCGTCCACCCGGGTTACGGGTTCCTCTCCGAGAGTGCGGAGCTCGCCGAGGCCGTGCTCGGAGCGGGACTGACCTGGGTCGGCCCGCCGCCGTCGGCGCTGCGTGCGGGGGGCGACAAGCTGGCGGCGAAGGAGACGGCGCGGGCGGCGGGCGTCCCCGTCCTGCCGAGCGGGACTCCCGAGCAGATCGGCTTCCCTCTGCTCGTCAAGGCGGCTGCGGGTGGGGGCGGCCGCGGCATGCGCGTCGTACGTGCGCCCGAGGAGCTCGACGAGGCGCTCGCGGCCGCGCGGCGCGAGGCGGCGGCGGCGTTCGGCGACGACTCGGTCTTCTGCGAGCGCTACCTCGAGCGGCCGCGCCACGTCGAGATCCAGCTCCTCGCCGACACGCACGGCAACGTCGCGGCGCTCGGCGAGCGCGACTGCTCGATCCAGCGCCGCCACCAGAAGGTGCTCGAGGAGGCGCCGTCGCCTGCGCTCGACCCGGAGCTGCGGACGGCGATGAGCGACGCTGCGGTCGCCTTCGCACGCGCGATCGGCTACGAGAGCGCGGGCACCGCCGAGTTCGTCCTCGACGGCCGCGACTTCTGGTTCCTCGAGCTCAACGCGCGGATCCAGGTCGAGCATCCGGTCACCGAGCTCGTGACGGGCGTCGACATCGTGCGCGAGCAGCTCCGCATCGCGTCCGGAGAAGCCCTGTCCACGCTTGTAACGGAGTGTTCCTTGCGCGGCCACGCGGTCGAGGTGCGGCTCTATGCAGAGGATCCGCGCTCGTTCCTGCCTCAGGCCGGCCGGCTCGAGCGGCTGCGGCTGCCCGAGGGGATCCGCGTCGACTCGGGTGTGCGCGAGGGCGACGAGATCGGCACCGCGTACGACCCGCTGATCGCGAAGCTCATCGCCGCCGGCGACACACGCGAGGAGGCGTTCGACCGCCTGGCACGGGCGTTGCAGGAGACGGAGATCGGCGGCGTCACGACGAATCTGCCGTTTCTTCGCTGGCTCGTCGCGCACCCCCTCGTTCGCGCGGGCCGTGTCACGACCGCGTTCCTGACCGAGCACCCTCCCCTGTCCGAGCTGCCGGCGGCGGCGCCGGCCCACGTCTGGAGCGAGCCGTGGCGGTTGAACCTTCCCCCGCCGCCGACCCGGCCTGCGCCCGACGTCGACAGTGCCGCGGACACGGCCGGCTCGGGCGGGCACGAGCAATCGGAGGTCGTGGCGCCAATGCCGGGCACGGTGATCCGCGTGCTCGTCGAGGTAGGCGCGACGGTGGCTGCGCGCCAGCCGCTCGTTGTGCTCGAGGCGATGAAGATGGAGACGCCGCTCGTCTCGCCCTACGCGGCGACCGTGCGCGCCGTGCATGTCGGCGAGGGAGACCGCGTGTCCGGCGGCGCAGTGCTCGTGGAGCTGGACGAGTAGTGGAAGTTCTCGGATTCGGCGACGCAGCGGCGTTTCTCGCCGAGGCGGAGCCGCTTCTGCTCGGCTACCGCCGCGTCGCGGAGTCCGCCGAGATCGCGTTCGGCTAAGGCACCGCGAGGGGCCGCCGTGGGCGGCCCCTCGCACCGTCGATCCGTCGCCGAGGCTACGGAGTCGCGGCGTAGATGTCCTCCTCGACGGTTCCCCGGAGACCACGCGTGTCGGCCCAGGCGATCAGCGGGTTGCCGTGAGAGTCGCTCGAGGCCCACATGTAGTCGCCGATGAATCCCGCCTCGACCGGATCGTTCGCGACGACGAGGTTGGGCATCGACGCCGTCGTGATCCGCTGGTACTTGATCGTCGGCGAGCCGGTCGCCGCGTTCGAGATGGTCGAGAGCGTGATGTCGTTGCAGCCGGTCGTCTCGCAGTTGCCGTACCGGCGGTCGTAGTAGGCGACGTAGAACTTCTTGCCGTCCGGACTGACGGCGCTCCACGGTTGCCACTGTGCGCTCGGACCGATCTTGGACGCCGGTGTGACGTCGACGGTCGGGCTCCAGGTCGCACCGCCGTCGGTCGAGTACGCGTAGAAGACGTCGTTGTCGCATGGCGGCGTCGCGGTCGCAGCGGGGCCGTTCGGATTGCAGTTGGCCTGGATGTTGCGGCCGTCCGCCCACGCCGAGTACAGCGTGCCCTGCTGGTCGACCGAGATCGACCCTTCGACGAAGTCGTCCATGCGGTAGCCGTTCGGCGGCAGGCACTGGCGGCCGCCCGGGCACGCCGTCGACGGGACCGGCCCGTGCGGCTGGAACCCGAAGTCGTCGCCGATCTTCGTCGGCGCGGTCCAGTTGGCGGAACTCGAGCAGTCCGCCGTCGCAGGGCACTTGACCATGAGGTGCTGGTTGACGCCCGTGCCGGACGTGTTTCCGTTGCCGAACGCGACGTAGACGGTCCCGTCCTTGCCGACGATCGGATCGGAGCCCTGGTCCTGGTCGCAGGCGTTGGGGTCGGCCTCGCCGCTGAAGACGGTGCAGAGGGCGGAGCTCGAGCCGCTGATCTCGATTCCCGGCGACCAGGTCGCGCCGCCGTCGGTCGACTGGCTGAAGTAGATCGGGCTGTCTCCACCGACGCCCTGACCGGTGTTGGCGAACCGCGTCCACGTCACGTAGACGTTGTTCGCCTTCGGGCTCGACGCGGTCGCATCGGCGACGACGAACTCCTTGTCGTTGGCGACGTCCCCGCTGCCGTCGCTCGCCACGACGCCGAGCGGAGTGTCGCTGTACTCCTGGAACGGGCCGCTCACCGGCGAGTGGTAGAAGGCGCCGCCGACGTCTGCGTTCGACTTGGCTACGACGACTGCGCTGGCGGGCGACGCGACGTCGAACAGGACGCCTGCGACGTAGACGTTCCCGTTCGCGTCGAAGGTCGCGGTCGGATCGCTGCACGCGTCGGCCGTGTGTCCATCGGCCATGAGGAACTGGTAGAAGGGCGGGACCTGGTCGCCCCAGGTCTTGCCACGGTCGAGCGACCAGTCGTAGCCGCACTTGTTGAAGCCGAGCCGGGAGTCGTTCTGGCCGGCGATCAGGTGGTCCGGGTTGTGCGGGTCGGCGACGATCACCTCTTCGGCCTGCCGCCTCAGCGAGCAGTCCTGGTTGACGCGGACGTTCGCGGGCGCGCTGCCGGCATGGAACACGTTCTGGCAGCCCTGTGTGTCTGCAGACGAAAGTGCGGCAGATCCCGTCGGTCCCGCCGCGCCCTTGATGCCGTTCGCCCGGGCCTCGAGTTGGCCGGTGAAGTCCAGAGCGGCGTTCACGACGCCGCCGGACATCTGCGCCCTGTGAGGCGCCTGCTTCGCGGTACCGAGGTCCACCTCGATCGCGTGTGCGAGCAGCGTGTTTCGGGTGCCGGTACCAGGTGTTCCACCGGAGGCGGCAAGCACCACTGCCAGCAAACCGGCTACGGCCACGACGGCCACGACGGTGAGGCGGATAGGCCTCTTCATCGATCCCTCCTTTGTTGCAGACGGCAGCGGAAAGCGGCAGCGAAACTGCCGATCTGGCTCCCACGAGCTCCCGTGCGCGCTCCCCCCTTGCCGACGTTGACTGGCGAAAGAGCCCTCTCTCGACCATGCCCGTCGACCGAGCAGCGTCGATGATGACAAAGCGCGGCGCGGCGTGTTGCAGATGCCCGCCGGCGCTCGAGTGTCGGGGCGACGGCTAGTTGTCGGGGAAGAGCTTCTGGAGCTTCATCGCAGCGCCCATGTCGCCCTTGAGCTTGAGCTTGCCGGTCATGTAGGCGCTCGTCGGGTTCTGCTCGCCGGCGATGATCTTGCCGAAGATCTCCTGGGAGGCGCTGATCGTGCAGTCGACCCCGTCCGCGACGCCGTCCTCCACGCTGACATTGCCGTCGGTGACCTTGACGGTCCACTGTCCGGCGCCCTCGATGTCGAAGGCGTACGAGTTGTTCATGCCGGCCGTCTTCGAGGTGTCGGCGCGGGACGGAAGCGTCTCGAAGAACTCCTGCACGCTGTCGGGCATCTGTCGCTCCTTGTCGGGGTAGAGCGCGAGTCTATGCGCCGCCGCGATACCATCGCGCTCCGATGACCAGGGTCGAGATCGCGCTGCCTGGACAGGCCGGCGCGGACGCACTTGCGGTGCCGGTTGCGCAGCCGCTGGGGGGCGACGGCGCCAAGATCGTCGACGACAGGCTCGGCGGGAGGCTCCGCAAGCTCGGTGAGAGCGGCGACCTGCGCGGCGAGTGCGGCGAAGCGGTTCTCCTCCACCTCGACGGTGAGCTCGAGGCTCCGCGCCTCGTGGCGGCCGGGGTCGGCCAGCGCGACCAGGTGGATGCAGACGCGCTGAGAACGGCCGGCGCGGCGACCGCCCAGGCTCTCTCGCGCGTCGGCGGCACGCTCGTCTGGCTGCTCGACGAGTCGCTTCCGGTGCCACTGCCCCAGCAGGCCGCGGCGCTCGTCGAGGGCACGATCCTCGGCGCCTACTCGCCCGGCAACTGGAAGTCGAGGCACGAGACGAAGGCACCGGGGCGAATCGTCGTCGGCCACGCCGGCGGCCCCGAGCTCCAGGAGGCCGTCGAGCGTGCTGCGATCGTCTCCGAGCGGGCGAACCGCTCGCGCGATCTCTCGAACATGCCGCCGAACGAGCTCACGCCCCACACGCTGGGCGAGAAGGCGCAGGAACTGGCGCGCGAGCACGAGCACCTCACGTGCGAGGTCCTCGCGACGAAGGAGCTCGACGATCTCGGCATGGGAGCGTTGACCGCCGTCGGCCGTGGCAGCCGCAACGAGCCGCGCCTGATCGTCCTCCGCTACGACCCGCCCGGCGCGCGCGACGACATCGTGCTCGGGCTGGTCGGCAAGTCGATCACGTTCGACGCCGGCGGCATCTCGATCAAGCCGTCGGGCGGGATGCAGGACATGAAGGGCGACATGTCGGGCGGCGCCGGGACGCTGCACGGGATCGGCGCGCTCGCCGCCCTCCGCACCCCGGTGCGCGCGATCGCAGCCCTCGCCGCGGCCGAGAACCTGCCCGGCGGCGACGCGTTCCGGCCCGGCGACATCCTCCGCGCCGCGAACGGCAAGACGATCGAGATCATCAACACCGACGCCGAGGGGCGGCTCGTGCTCGCCGACGCGCTCTGGTACGTCCGCCGCGAGGGAGCGACGCACGTGCTCGACCTCGCGACGCTGACCGGAGCGATGGAGCTCGCACTCGGCGACCTCTACGCGGGCGGGTTCGCGAACGACGTCCAGTGGGGCGAGCTCATCGTCGAGGCCGGACGCCGCAGCGGCGACCTGGTCTGGCCGTTCCCGCTGCACCCCCGCTACCGGCGCTACATCGACTCGACATTCGCGGATCTGAAGAACAGCTCGACGCTGCGCCAGGCCTCCCCGGCGCTCGCCGCGGAGTTCCTGCACGAGTTCGCCGGCGACGGTCCCTGGTGCCATGTCGACATGGCCGGGCCCGGCTTCCTCGAGCGCAGCCGCGGCGACTACCTGCGCGTGCCCGGCGGCACCGGCTACGGCGTCCGGCTCATCGCCGAGCTGGGCAGAATGGTCGCTTGAACTTCGAGCTCAGCGACGAGCAAGAGCTGATCCGCCGCACCGTCCGCGAATTCGCGGAGACGAAGGTCGCTCCGGTCGCGGAAGAGCTCGACCGCGAGGCTCGCTTCCCCTACGACCTGGTCGCCGAGCTCGGCGAGCTGGGGCTGATGGGCCTCCCGATCCCCGAGGAGTACGGCGGCGCCGGCGGCGACACCGTCTCCTACGCGATCGCGATCGAGGAGCTGACGCGGATCGACTCCTCCGTCGCGATCACCGTGGCGGCGCACACGTCCCTCGGCACGATGCCGATCTTCCTCTTCGGGAACGAGGAGCAGAAGCAGGAGTGGCTGCCCCGGC
>Ga0207693_10004789_pt1 | contig 11382 bp, 14 predicted proteins | sample LARL81metaG_FD_184347 | JGI IMG/M metagenome (GOLD analysis project Ga0207693, IMG submission 184347) | Corn, switchgrass and miscanthus rhizosphere microbial communities from Kellogg Biological Station, Michigan, USA - LAR L8-1 metaG... | ecosystem: Host-associated > Plants > Roots >...
CACGTTAACTAGCTTTGGCTGGCGGTCAATGCCGTTCCTGAAGATGCGGCACTGTTGCACGCGTTTCGGACGGACGCCATAGGCCGAACGGCCCTAATTGCGACTTCTGGGTCCTATTTGTAAAGTGGTTGAACCCACGTTCGGGATTAGACGGCCGCGGCGGCAAAGCCGCCACGGCCTCTTGGTCGGCGTCGCAAGCGAGCGCCTGATGGGGCTGGGAAATGGGGCACGGACCTTGGTGCGCCGTGGATTTGCCTCATTTTTGGGGCAGGCGGGCAAGGAACTCTTTGGCGGCCGTGCCGAGGATTGTTTGGCGGCCATCTGCGTAGGCGATGCTCAGCTGGCGGCGGGCCTCCTGGAGCAATCCGACCCAGAGCGACAGCTCACCTAGGTGAAAGCGGACGCTCTGCGAACGGGGAAAGCGGACGGCGAGTGGGCCGAGCTTCGAGAAAGCGAGCGCCGGCTTCGCCTTCGAGAAGAGCCCAACGGCGGCGGCTGCCTGCGCTTCGGCATCGCTCGGCGCGAGCGTGGCGGCCGCGGCGAACTCGCGCTCGGCCGAGACCGATCGTCCGAGCCGCTGGAGCGCCGCTCCGTACAAAAGCTTCGCGTGGACCCCACCGCCGCGGGAATCGCGTGCCAGCGCCGCGAACTGCTCTGGCGGTGAGCGCCGCGCGATCGAAGCCGGCACGGCGAAGCTCGGCACGAACGGCGGCCTCCCGGGGGCAAAGCGCGTGTGAAGCAAACTTTCTGCCTGAACGGCCGCCTCAGTGTCGGGGTCCGCGGCCAGCGCCTGCCGCCAGGCCGCCTGGGCAGCCTCTGTCCGGCCTGAGGCGACCTGTGCCAGGCCGAGATGAAGGAGCACGACCCCGCTCTGCGGGTGCTTGCGGGCCAGTCGCTCGAGGCGCGTGACGGTTCCGTTCGGCCAGGCGGCCACCGCCGCGCCGACCCGAGCAGGCACCGAGCGATAGCGCCCGAAGATTCCCGCCGCTTCGTGCCGCTTGCCGCTCGCGTAGAGCTGGTTGGCCCGACGGAGCGCGACAGCCTCGGGATCGGTGCGCACCCCGAGGTCGAGCGCGAGCGCCGGCGGCCGACCGGTCACGCTCGTGGTGGTTGGCGGGCTAGTCTCTGCCGCGCCCGTGCTGGTGCGTGTGAACGCGACGGTGCCGACAACCAGCCCCGCTGCGGCGACTGCGGCTAAGGCGACGACCACGTACGTACGCGTCCGGGAGCTCATATTTCGACGATAGCCACGGGCGGCTCGCTATAAATTGGAAAGCAATGAGTTCCTACCGCGAATTCCTGCACGAGACCCGGGGTCAGATCGACGAGATCGACGCCGAACGCGCGCGAGAACTCCATGATCACCATGATCACGCGGAGGGTGCGGTCTTCCTTGACGTTCGTGAGCGCGAAGAGTGGGACGAGGGCCACATTCCCGCTGCGACCCATATCCCGCGTGGGTGGCTGGAGTCCCGGATCGAGCAAGCTGTCCCGGACCGCTCGCGCGCGATCGTCGCCTACTGCGCGTCAGGCAACCGCTCGATCTTCGCCGCCAGAACGCTCGATGAGCTCGGCTACGAGAATGTCGTCTCGCTCGCGGGCGGGATCAACGACTGGAAGCGGCACGGGTACCCGCTAGAGGTCCCGGCCGGCGCGCTCGGCCCCGAGCAGCGCACCCGGTATAGCCGCCATCTGCTGATCCCCGAGGTCGGCGAGGAGGGCCAGCTCAAGTTGCTGCAGTCGCGGATCCTGCTGATCGGGGCAGGAGGGCTCGGCTCGCCGGCCGCGCTCTACCTTGCCGCAGCTGGCGTCGGGACGCTCGGGATCATCGACGCGGACGTCGTCGATGAGACGAATCTCCAGCGTCAGATCCTGCACTCCACCGCCTCACTGGGGGAGCCAAAGGTCGAGTCCGCCTCACGCACGATTCGAGAGCTCAACCCCGATGTCGAGGTCAAGGCCTACCAGGAGCAGCTGACCTCCGAGAACATCGAGCGGATCCTCTCCGACGGCTGGGACGTGATCGTCGACGGGGCCGACAACTTCCCGACCCGCTACCTCGTCAACGACGCGGCCGTCTGGCACGACATCCCGCTCGTCCACGGCTCCATCTTCCGCTTCGAAGGGCAGGCGACCGTCTTCAAGCCGCATCAGGGCCCCTGCTACCGCTGCCTGTTTCCCAATCCCCCGCCGCCGGAGCTCGCACCGAGCTGCGCCGAGGGCGGTGTGCTCGGCGTCCTCCCGGGCGTGATCGGCTCGCTACAGGCCAGCGAGGCGATCAAGCTCGCGCTCGGAATCGGCGAGCCGCTGATCGGGCGGCTGCTCCTGTTCGACGCGCTGACGACGACGTTCACCGAGGTCGCGCTCCGCCGTGATCCCGAGTGCCCGGTTTGCGGTGAGCACGCGACGATCACGGAGTACGTCGACTACGTCGAGTTCTGCAGTCCGGTGCGCGCTTGAGTGTCGTCCGGATCCCGCCCACGCTGCGCCCAGAAACCGGGGGCGAAAGCGAGGTGCTGGTCGAGGGCGGAACCGTCCGCGAGCTGCTCGATGACCTGACGACTCGTTTCCCGGGCCTGCAAGGCCAGCTCGAATACGCAAACGTCTACGTGGGCGGCGAGGACATCCGTACGCGTGACGGGTACGAGACGCCGGTGGCCGACAGCGACACAGTCATCCTGCTCCCGGCGATGGCGGGCGGACAGTCCCTCTTTGCCTGAGCGACGGGACAGTCCCTCGTTGCGCGAGGGACTGTCCCCGCAGGCAGCCCGCAGCCTGCTCGATCTAGTCGGCAGCACCCCGCTCGTCGAGCTCCCGAGGCTGAGCCCCAAGTCCGAGGTCCGCTTCTACGCGAAGCTCGAGGGGCAAAACCCCACCGGCTCGATCAAGGACCGCATCGCGCTGGCAATGGTCGAAGACGCCGAGTCGCGCGGCGAGCTCGAGCCGGGGCAACAGCTGCTCGAGCCGACCAGCGGGAATACCGGGATCGCGCTCGCGCTCGCGGCGAAGCTCAAGGGTTACCGCCTCACCTGCGTGATGCCGGAGAACGTAACCGAGGAGCGCCGGCGCCTGCTCGGCCTCTACGGCGCCGAGATTGTCGAATCCCCGGGTTCGGAAGGCTCGAACGGCGCCGTCAGGCTGGCCCAGGAGTTGGCCGCGGAGGAGCCGAGCTACTTCATGCCGTTCCAGTACGGCAACCCAGCCAACCCTCGAGCGCACTACGACGGCACGGGCGCCGAGATCGCCGAGGCACTCGAGCGCGTCGATGTCCTCGTCGCAGGTCTGGGGACCGGCGGGACCTTGATGGGGGCCGGCGCTCGGCTTCGCGAGTGCTTTCCAGACGTCGTTGTCGCCGCGGCAGAACCGCTGCCCGGCGATCCGGTGATGGGGCTGCGCTCCCTGGAGGACGGCTACGTGCCACCGATCCTCGACGTCTCGAAGCTCGACCGGAAACTGCTCGTCACGAACGCGGAGGCGGTCGCAGGCGTTCGGGCCTTGCTCGACCGGGAAGGCGTGTTCGCGGGAGTATCGGCGGGCGCCGTCGTCCACGCGGCCCACAAGCTCGCAGCGGAGCTCGAGGAAGGCGTCGTCGTCTCGATCCTTGCCGATGCGGGCTGGAAGTACCTCTCAGCATCGTTCTGGGACTCCGAGGACGTCGAGGCGGAGATGGAGGCCGATCTCTGGTGGTGATCGGCGCCGAGGTCCGTGCGGCGCTGGAGCATCACGCGCAAGCCGAGGCGCCGAACGAGGCCTGCGGCGTGGTCGTCCTGCGTGACGGGCGAGCCGAACGTTATGAGCCAGGGCGCAACCGCGCCGCCTCGCCATTCCGGTTCGAGCTCGACGTCGACCCTGAGGTTTGGTTTCTCGAGGACGAAGGCAACGAGCTTGCGGTTTTCCACTCTCATCTCTCGGCGCCGGCTCACCCATCGCGCACAGACGTTGAGAACATCGGCCTCTGGGAAGGCCGTCCGTACTTGATCCTCTCGCTCGGAACCGGGGAGCTTGGCGCCTTCACGATCGAGGGCGGCCGCATCTCGAAGCTCGAGCTGGACTGAGGCGCTCAGCCTTCGGCCGCGGCCCGCTCCTGCTGATCGTCCTGATCGAGCGCGGGGGGCTCGACGAATTGAACCTCCAGCTTCTCGATCCGTGAGCCCTCGGTCTCGATCACCCGAAAGCGAAGCCCGTCGAACTCAACCTCGTCGCCTGCTGCGGCCGCCCGGCCCAGCAAGCCGAAAACGAAGCCGGCAACGGTGTGGTAATCCTCGATCGGCAGCACAGTCCCGAACTTCTCGTTGAAGTCGTCGATCGGGAAGGTCCCGTCGATCCGCACTGTCGTTTCGTCGACCTGCTCGATCGACTCGTCGGGGAGATCGAACTCGTCCTCGATCTCGCCGACGATCTCCTCGAGCAGGTCCTCCAGCGTGACGAGCCCTGCCATCGTCCCGTACTCGTCGACGACGACGGCCATGTGGAAGTTCGTGCGCCGGAAGTCCCCGAGCAATGCGGCCAGGTCCTTGGTCTCGGGGACGATGTACGCCGGCCTCAGCAGCTCCTCGATCCGAACGTTCGCGAAGCCCTGGTCGTTGAGCGCGGAGAAGAGGTCGCGCACGTGGAGAATGCCGACGATGTCGTCGAGCGTCTCCCGGTAGACCGGATACCGCGTGTAGGGGGACTCGATCACCGCTGCGAGGGATTCCTCGGGCGGCAGGTCGATCGAAAGCGCAACGACCTCCGGGCGCGGCACCATCACGTCCGCGACTTCCTTGTCGGCGAAGTCGAAGACCTTGTAGAGCATCTCCTGCTCCTCCTGCTCGATCTCTCCGTACTCGGTGGCGCGGCCCAGCAGCATCCGCAGCTCGGCCTCTGAGAGCACCTCACGCTCGTCGCCCGGCGAGTCAAGGCCGAGTGCGCGCAGGATCAGCTCGGTCGACCGCTGGAGAATCCAGATCAGTGGATACGCGAGCACGAAGAACCCGCGCACGGCCGTCGAGACCCCCAGCGCAATTCGCTCGGGATACCGCAGCGCCACGGCCTTCGGCACGAGCTCGCCGATCACCACGTGCAGGTAGGTGATGATCAGGAACGCGATCACCACAGCGAGCACGGTCGCGACCACCGGGTCGAGCGCACGTGCCAGCGCTTGTTCGCCGAGGGCACCGATACCCAGGCTCGTCAGGGTGACGCCGAGCTGCATGGCGGCGATGAAGCGCGGCGGGTCGGCGACGATTCGCTGGACGGCGCGTGCGCGCCTATTGCCCGCGTCCCCCAGCTCTTGGATCCTGGTCCGCCGCGCCGTCACGAGCGCGTACTCGCCCGCCACGAAGAAAGCGTTCAGCAAGATCAGCGCCGCAACGCCGAGGAGCTCAAGGGAAAGGGTCACGTTCCGGCCGCCGCCGGCGTGGGACTCAGTGGGTCGTCGTCCAAGGGCTTCGCTGAGTGTAGCGATGGGTCCTGCCGGCATAAGCGAACGCGTGTTCGTATACTTGAGAGGTGCGCGTCGAGTACCGCGAGGAGCCCTGCAAGAGCGCCCTGAACCGGGTGAAGGGGATGATGTTCGACTGGTCGCTCAACCCGTACATGGGCTGCGTGCACCGCTGCACCTTCTGCTACGTCCGGGCGTTCGAACGTCGCGCGGACCGGCCCTCCGACGACCGCTACGGCCAGTCGATCAGGGTCAAGGTCAATGTCGCCGAGGTCTTGCGGCGGGAGCTCTCGCGCGCCTCATGGGAGCACGAGACGATCGCGATCGGCGCAGCCACCGACCCCTATCAGCCGGCGGAGGGGCACTACCGGCTCACGCGAGGGTGCCTCGAAGTGCTGGCCGACGCTCACAACTCGTTCAGCATCATCACGCGCGGTCCGATGATCGTCCGCGACGTCGATGTCCTCACCGAGGCGGCAAGGCGCGCGGATGTGTCGGTCACCTTCTCCATCCCCACGCTGGACGAAGACGTCTGGCGGAGGACAGAGCCGTCGACCGCTCACCCACGCCAGCGCCTGCGGGCGTTGAAGACCCTCGTCGACGCCGGTGTGCGCGCCTCAGTGGGAATGGCCCCCATCCTGCCGGGCATCTCCGACCGGCCCGAGCAGCTCGCGGAGGTCGTCCGCGCCGCCCGCGAGGCCGGCGCTTGCGGGATCTGGGCGAACCTCCTCTTCCTCCGGCCGGGGACGCGAGAGCATTTCCTCGAGAACCTCGCGCGCGACTGGCCCGAGGAGCTCGACCGTTACGAACGGCTTTACCGGCGCCGCGCGTACCTCGGCAAGGAGCAGACGAAGCCGCTCCGAGAGGGGGTCGGCGAGCTGGCCAGGGAGTACGGAGTGCGAGACCGCCGCCGCGTCCGCCTGGAACCTGAGCCGCCCGTTGTTGCCGAGCAGCTCGCCCTCGCCGTCTAACCGCCTTCCGATTTCCCACATACAATCCGCCAAGCCGTGGTGGAAAACGGGCAGGGACGCAAGGAGATCACGTGTTTGATCGTGGACGACCACGAGGTCGTCCGCGAAGGCCTGCGCCTCTCGCTCTCGCGCGCGCCGCACATTCGCGTCGTCGGCGAGGCCTCCGACGGGGCCACAGCGGTCGCGCTCGCCGAGCGTCGCAAGCCCGACGTGGTGATCATGGACGTCCGCATGCCCGGCATGGACGGGCTCGAGGCGACCAAGATCCTGACGGAGAAGGTTCCGGAGACGGCGGTTCTGATCTTCACGGCCTACAGCGAGCGCAGCCTGCTCGGCCGCGGCCTCGAGTCGGGCGCCAAGGGTTACATCCTCAAAGAGGCGCCACACCAGACCCTGCTGAAGGCGATCGACAAGGTCGTCGCCGGGGACGGCTTCGTCGACCCGGCGCTGATGCCCGCGTTCCTCGGCGACGCACGCGACGAGATGCTCACTGGCCGCGAGCGCGAGATCCTGCAGCTCCTGGCCGACGGAATGTCGAACGCGGACGTCGCCGCGCGGCTCTTCATCAGTCAGGAGACCGTCAAGAGTCACGTGCGGCACATCCTCACGAAGCTCGAGGCCGATACGCGGACGCACGCAGTTGCGATTGCGCTTCGGGACGCGATCATCGACTGAGGCGTCGCTTGCGATGCCTACTGCGCCGCGACGGGTGCCGCCGGGGCCGCTTCAGCCGGGTGAGGGGATGATTCACCCTTGAAAGTTCTTGTTCCAATCATCAGGGCGGCGCCGGCAGTCGTCGCATGCGCGATCATCGCGGCCGTCGGGTTTGCGATCGGCATAACCTGGCTTGGCTGGGTTGGCGTTGCCGGCGTGGTCGCAGTGATCGGCGCGGTCGGTTTCTCGCAGGTTCTGTTCGCGGAACGACGCCGCCACAAGGTCGCTGAGGGCGAGCTTGTGGCGCATGCGAGCTTCCTCGAATCACTCGTGGAGTCGATGGGGACGATCGCGCAGACGCGTGAGGCAGCGGAGATCCTCGAGCAGACGCGCCGCGAGGCCGAGCGGATCTTCCGGGCGCGTGCGCAGATCCTGCCTGCCGGCGCGAAGCCCGAGACGGCGCCTCCCGACCGCTCGGTGCTCTTTCCTCTCCGCGTCCACGGTGAGGAGATCGCATCGCTGCGCCTGGTCCGCAACCGCCCCTTCGACCGCGCAGACGTTGCTCGGGCGACGGTGCTCGCGGACTTCGCCGCCCGAGCCACGGAGAACGCACGATTGCTCGCGGAGGCGAAAGTGCGTGAGGCACAGCGGGCGCGCCTCTCCGACCAGCTCGTCACCGCCGAACAGGACGAACGCCGGCGCCTCGCCCTTTTCCTGCACGACGGCCCGGTTCAGTCGATGTCTGGGATCGGCTTGATGCTCGACGCCGCGATCGGCTCGATCGATTCGCAGCGGCTCGACGATGCTCGGCGCGTACTCGCCTCAGCGCTCGAGCGCCATCGGGAAACGATCCGCTCGCTCCGCGAGCTCTCCTTCAACATCGAGCCCGTCGTACTGCGTGACCAGGGTTTCGCCGCGGCGGTCAGCGGGTTTGCCGACCAGGTTGGCCTCTCGAACCAGATCCAGTTCGACCTGGATCTCGGAGCGGCCGACAGCCTGGCGGAAAAAGTGCAGGTCGGGCTCTACCAGATCATCCGCGAAGCGGTCACCCAGACGATCCGCCGTGGGCCGCCCACCCGGATCTCGATCCGGGTCGAGCAACTCGACGGCGAGATCGCCACCGAGATCTCAGACGACGGCAGCGGCGAGCGCCGTCGACGGAGCTTCGAGGCGATCGAGGAGCGTGCGCGAGCACTCAACGGACGCATGACCGTGGGGGCCGGCGCCAACGGCGGCACGGCCGTGCGGGTCCTTCTGCCGCGGTATGCGGCGGAGAGCGAAGGCTCCGCTGACTAAGATCGCGGCCGCGAATGAGTGCGAACGGCTATCTCCTCTTCATCTCGAAGCCATCCGGCTACGAGCTTCGCTCGCGCGACGGCGAACTGCCGGGTTTGGGCGACGAGATCGAGGAGGACGGGACCCGGCTGCAGGTCTCGAAGATCGCGACGTCGCCTCTTCCCGGCGATCGGCGTCGCTGCGTGTACCTCCAGCCCGTCAGCTAGTGATTTCCTCGGCGGCGACAAGTCCGAGGACGAGCGCAGCTGCCAACCCGCTCGCGTAGCCGCCGGTCGACCAGCCTCCCGCGTCGACCCCTGCCGCATAGAGCCCGGCGATCGGGGCCCTGTCCTTACCGAGAACGCGGGCGCGCTCGTCGACCGCGAGGCCGCCGATCGTGTGCGTGACCGCCGCTACGACGTGAACGGCGAGGGTGCCGTCGGCCCGAGTTTCGATTGTGCCGCCGGCTGAGCGAGCGCGCTCGATCACGTCCTCGATCGTTCCGTACGGTGTTTGGCGGCCGAGCTCGTCGCGGCCGACGACATACCAGGCCCTCCCTCCCCGGGCGGCGATCTTCTGGACGAGACGGTTCTCCGACCAATCGTCTCGGTCAGTCGGGATCGCCAGTCCCGCATCGTCGACGACGCTCGCCAGGCGTCCGTACAGCTGGGCGTGGTCGACGAACTCGGCTTCACTCCACTTGGCGGGCGGCGCGGGCATCGCGCGTCCATAGAACTCGTCCATTCCGCTCGTGGTGGCTGCGCCCTCGGCCAGCCCGAGCTCGAGACCGTCTCCGTCACTCCACGAATTGGAGCGGAGGGCGAGACCGCGCTCGCGAGCGAGGCGAACCGGAAAGCCGCCGGTAGCAAGTACGAGCGGCTCCTCGGGACGTGTCCGGGGGTCAGGCATCAGGCCGCGTCCCAACTGGACCTCGCCGGCCGCCCGCACAAGCACCCCAGTAAGGCCGCCGGGGTCGAAACGCCGACCGACAGTGCGCGGATTCCCGGTCTCGGCCCCGACCACCGGAGCTCCGACCGACTCCAGCCACTCGAGCGCGTCATCGAGCCGTTCGACGATTTGGCGTTGAAGCCGCGGGTCTCCGTGCGGGCACTCGTGCCTGAACTCGTCCAGGGAGCGATAGCGCCAGACGACGCCACTCGAGAGCAGCATCGAGCCGCCGGGCCGGTCACCTTTCTCCAGTACCGTCGGCGAGGCACCAAGCTCGCGGGCGCGAGCGGCCGCGCAGAGGCCGGCCATGCCCGCGCCCGCGACGACCAACTAGCGCCCGGTCACTAGGTCAGCGAGAACGTCGCCTTGTGCTCCACGTACTCGATCCGGACCCGCTCCGGGCCCCAGAGGAAGACCGCGTACGTGTTCGGAGCGTCGACGACGTTGTCGATCTCGACGCCCAGCTCCTCCGCCTCCGAGATGTGCTCGTCGGTCGAATCGACCAGCACTGCGAGGTGGTTCAACAGTGGCCGCTCGGGCTCACCGGGATCGCCTTCGTGAAGCTCCACGAAGGCCCCGCCCACCTCGACCCGCGGCTGCTCCGAGGGGCCTGGAGGCGAATAGCGGAATCCGAGGCGCTCGTAGGCGCGGGCCGTCGCGATCGGGTCGGGCGAGAAGAGCGCGGCGTGGTCGAGGTCGTACTCGACGTCGGTCCCACCCTCGACGAGCCCGAGACGGAGGCCCTCGCGCACGTCGAAATAGGCCTCGCCGTCGCGCGGCTGCTCGACCTCGAGGTTCTCAGGCAGTTCCCCGATCGCCATCCGCAGGTCCGAAACACGAAGCGCAATATGCTTCAGCGCGCCCCGCTCGCGAGGGCCCTCCGCCTCGAACAGGGTCAGCTTGCCCCGGCGAGCATCGGAGCCGACGAGCGTGAACTTGTCAGTCCGTTCGATCACGTGCATGCCGAGATAAGCCGTGACGAAGTCCGCAATCGGATCGCGCTCGGCGACCCACAGCGCTACATGGTCGAGTGTCCGCGGCCTCACGGCGGCAGGATAACGACCCGCAGGTAGGTGACCGAGAGCATGTCTTAACGGCTCTTGCCGGCCAACGCCCTCTGAAGCTGCGTCTTGTTCATTCGCGAGCGCCCCTTGATTCCTCGGCGCCTCGCCTCGTTGTAGAGCTGCTCTTTCGTCCGGCCCTTTGGCCGGTTCGTCCCTGAGCGAAGACCTCCGCGCCGCCCAGACGAGATGTCACGCGTCGAGCTCGGAGAGGCGGACTTGGCCTCGCCCTTGCGCGCGCGTTCCTTGTTGACCGTTGCGGCCGCTATCTGTTTCGCACGCTTCGTCGAGCTTCCCTGCTTCCGCTCGCTTTTCTTGATGTGCTCGTACTGACGTTCGCGCTTAGCGCTCCATGCTTGCTGCGGCATCAGGAAACCCCTTTCCTTGCTGGTTGACGCCCAGCCTTTTGCCCACCCGCCCGGAGATGTAACGCGGGAACTAACCCTCGAGGGGCGGGTTCTGCACGTTGTGCTTAGCGGCGTACTCGTTCGTCAGTTGGTTGACGACGTCAGCGCCCTCGCCGTAGGCGTAGTTGATCTTGACGAAGTCGTTCCACTTCTCCGGAAGAGCATCCTCGGGAAAGATCGCCTCAACCGGGCATTCCGGTTCGCACGCACCGCAATCGATGCACTCCTCGGGGTCGATGATCAGAATCCGCTCGAACTCGTGGATGCAGTCGACAGGGCAGACATCGACGCATGAAAGGTCTTTGATGTCGATGCACGGCTCGGCGATGATGTACGTCATTCGAGCCGGTCAGTCTACTTAGAGCTCCTTTCCTGATGGGGCCTCGTCGACCGGACGGTTAGCCATAGGACTGTCCCCGAAGGGGACTGTCCCCTCAAAGCGGATCCGCTCCTTGCGGCGCAGGACTGTCCCCGGAACGGGGACTGTCCCCTCAAAGCGGATGCGTTCCTTGCGGCGCAGGGACTGTCCCCGGAACGGGGACTGTCCCTTCAAGCGGATGCGTTCCTTGCGGCGCAGGGACTGTCCCCGGAACGGGGACTGTCCCTTAAAGCGGATGCGTTCCTTGTGGCGCAGGGACTGTCCC
>Ga0207693_10004790_pt1 | contig 11380 bp, 12 predicted proteins | sample LARL81metaG_FD_184347 | JGI IMG/M metagenome (GOLD analysis project Ga0207693, IMG submission 184347) | Corn, switchgrass and miscanthus rhizosphere microbial communities from Kellogg Biological Station, Michigan, USA - LAR L8-1 metaG... | ecosystem: Host-associated > Plants > Roots >...
CCGCCGTGGCACTCTATCGAAAATTCGGGTTCCGCATCGAAGGCACCGCGCGGGGCTACGCGCTTCGCCGCGGCGAGTACGTCGATGCGTTCATGATGGCGCGGCACGCGCCGGCGCCCGCGCATCGCGCGCCGCCGGATGCGTCAGGCGCGGGCAACGCGTAGCGGAGCAGTTATGCGAGTCGGATTCGTCGGTTGGCGGGGCATGGTCGGCTCGGTGCTGATGCAGCGCATGGTCGAGGAACGCGATTTCGACGCGATCGAGCCCGTGTTCTTCTCGACGTCGAGCGCGGGCGGCAAGTCGCCTGCAATCGGCGGCGCGACCGGCGCGCTGCGCGACGCCAATGCGCCCGACGCCTTCCGCGGCCTCGACGCCGTCGTCACGTGCCAGGGCGGCGACTGGACCACCGCGATGCACCCGAAGCTGCGCGAAGCGGGCTTTCGCGGCTACTGGATCGACGCCGCGTCGGCGCTTCGCATGAGCGACGACGCGGTCATCGAAGCGAAGGTCGCCCAGGCCCTCGCGAGCCTGGGCGCGAAGTGGGAGCTCATGCGCATCGATCCCGACTTCGCCGACACCGCGGCCTTCTGCGAGAAATACGGGGTGGCCCTCGACCACTCCGGCAACACCATCATCGTGGCCTCGAAGAAGGAGCCGAAGAAGTTCTGCGCCTGCCTCGTGCTCGCCACCACGCGGCTCGACGTGAATCACGCGGTGCGACGTCTCATGGAGGTGTCGCGCGTGTCCTTCGCCACCGCGGAGGAGACGGCCGCCCTCACCGGCATGATGATTGGCGGGGTCACGCTTCTCGCCCTTCCCCCTGACCTGCCCATCTACGTCGACGAGGGCATCATGGAGCTCGACTACGTGATCCTGGGCGGAGGGAGCCGCTCCTCCAAGATCAAGATCGCCCCCGACGCGCTCCGCGGCCTGCCCGGTCTCAGCGTGGTCCCCGGCCTCGCCCAGGCCATGGAATGAAGATCGGCGTCAACCTCATCAATTTCGGCCCGGGGGCGGAGCCGGCGGCACTCGGCCGCTGGGCGCGCGTGGTCGAGGACCTCGGCTATCACCTCCTCATGACCTCCGACCATATCGCCATCACGCCCGACGTGGCCGCACGCTACCCCGCACCCTTCTACGAGCCCTTCTCCATGCTCGGATGGCTCGCGGGCGTCACGAGCCGGGTCGAGCTGGGCACCACCGTCATCATCCTCCCTTATCGCCATCCGCTCCAGACAGCGCGGGCCACCGCGGTGGTGGACCAGCTCTGCGGCGGACGCTTCATCCTGGGCGTGGGCGCGGGCTGGGCGAAGCAGGAGTTCGAGGCCATCGGTGTGCCCTTCGAGAAGCGGGGCGCATTGACCGACGACTATCTCCAGGCCATCAAGGCGTGCTGGACCCAGGACATCGCGTCCTACGAGGGCCGCTTCCTCAAGTTCCGGGACATCCACACCGCGCCGAAGCCGGTGCGCCAGCCCGGCCCGCCCATCTGGGTCGGCGGCTCGAGCGAGGCCGCGCTCAGGCGGGCCGTGCGCTTCGGCGAGGCATGGCATCCGATCCGGAGCCGGGTGGACTGGCTGAGGGACAGCGGCCTGCCCAAGCTTCAAGAGATCGCGAAGAGCGAGGGCCGGCCGGTGCCCGCGCTCTGCCCGCGCATCATCCTCAATCTCACGGACCGCCCCGCCCCGGAGGACAAGCGGGTGGCGGGACAGGGCAGTCTCGAGCAGGTGCGCGGAGATCTGCGGGCCCTCGCGGCCATGGGCGCGACCTACGTCGTCCTCGACACCTTCACGGGCGATGTCGAGGCCACGCGCGATCCCGAGCCGGCCTGGCGCACCCTCGAGGCCGCGGCGGAGCGCCTGTTCGATCTCGGCCGCAGGACCGTGCGCTGATGCGCGGGGCGGCGCTCGCCATCGTCCTGCTCGTCACCGCCAGCGCGGGAGCGAAAGCGGAGGGCATCATGGTCACGCTCGGCACAGCCACTCCCGGGGGAGGCTTTCCCGTCTACGGCGACGCGGTCGCCCAGACCATCAACGAGGTCGATCCCTCGATCGAGGTGCAGACGCGGAACACCAAGGGCTCGACGGAGAACGTGCCCATGCTCGAGGCGAGTCAGCTCGATCTCGCCCTCGTGCAGGGGGAAGTCGCTCACGAGGCCCTCGCCGGCGTGGGCCGCCCCGCGAGCAAGCTCCTGATCTTCACCGCCATGTACACCACGCCCGGCATGTTCGTGGTGCGTGGCGACCAGCCGTACCGCACCATCGCCGATCTCAAGGGCAAGCCGGTGGTGTGGGGGGCGCGCGGCTCTGGCCTCGTCGTGCTCGCGCGCTATGTTCTCGACGGCATCGGCCTCGACATGGAGCGCGATTTCCAGTCGACCTATCTCGATCGCGCGGGAGACGGCCCCGCCATGGTGATGGATGGTCGCGCGGCGGCGCTGTGGGGCGGAGGCACGGGCTGGCCGGGCTTCGCGGCGGTGGGGCGCGGCCCGCAGGGCGCGCGCTTCATCGCGCCTGGTACAGAGGAGCGCGCGCGCATCCAGGCCCGGCACCCCTTCCTCAAGACCATGTCCATACCGGCGGGCGCCTATCCCGGCCAGGCGGAGGCCATCGTCTCCGTGGGCTCGTGGAGCTTCGTCCTCGCGCGACCCGATCTGGCCGACGAGACAGTGTACCGGCTCGCCAAGGCGCTCCATGGCGGCGAGTCCAAGCTCGCCGCCCGTCTGCCCCAGGGACACGAAACCACCGCGGCCAATACCGTAGCCGCCGCGCCGCGCCCCGAGTTGATTCATCCGGGAGCCCGGCGCTATTTCCGAGAGATCGGACTCACACCCTAGAGGAGGATTCGCCATGATTTACGAGATCCGCACCTACGGGCTCAAGGTCGGCAGCCAGGCCGAGGTCATCAAGCGCTACGGCGAGGCGTACGAGCACCGGAAGAAGTATTCCGAGCTCACCGCCTTCTTCTACACGGAGATCGGTCCCCTCAACGAGATCATCCACATCTGGGGCTACGAAAGCCTCGAGGAGCGCACGCGCATCCGCGGCGCGGCGGCCAAGGATTCCAACTGGCCGCCCAAGATCCAGGAGTTCATCACGCGCATGAGCTCGGAGATCGTGGTGCCCTTCCCCTTCGCGCCCCTGCCCAAGCCGGGCAAGTACGGCCCCTACTACGAGTTCCGCCAGTACGAGATGAAGGCGGGGACGCTCCCCGGCCTCCTCGAGCGCTGGGAAGCCAAGCTGTCCGGCCGCATCGCGCTGTCCCCCATCGCGCTGGCCGGTCACGTGGAGTTCGGCACCGCGAACCGGTTCGTGCACATCTGGCCGTATCCGAGCCTCGACGCGCGGGTGGCCACGCGGAAGAAGGCGGTAGCCGAAGGCCTCTGGCCCCCCGGTGGCGGCCCCGACACGCTGATCACCCAGGCCACGAAGATCGTCATGCCCTCTGCCTTCTCGCCCATGCAATAGGCGATGACCATGGCGATCGAGGTCGATCTCTACAGCGATACGGTGACCAAGCCCACCCTGGAGATGCGCCGCTTCATGTGCGAGGCGGAGGTGGGCGACGAGCAGAAGCATGAGGACCCCACCGTCAATCTCCTCCAGGAGATGGTGGCGGAGCTCCTCGGCAAGGAGGCGGCCCTCTTCCTGCCCTCGGGCACCATGTGCAACGAGATCGCGCTGCGCGTGCATTGCCGGCCGGGCGAGGAGATGCTCGCCCACAAGACAGCGCATCCCATCCACTTCGAGGCGGGCGGGCCGGCCGCCCTCGCCGGGGTGAACGTGCAGTCCCTCGAGGGACCCCGCGGCCAGTACGATGTGGCCACCCTCGAGGCGGCCATCCGTCCGGACAGTCGCCACATGCCGCGAAGCCGTCTCGTGTGGATCGAGCAGACGTCGAATCTCGGCGGCGGCTCCATCTGGCCGGTCGAGACGGTTCGCGCGGTTGCGGGGACGGCGCGGGCCCGCAGGCTGACCACCCATATGGACGGGGCCCGGCTCATGAACGCGGTGGTGGCTTCCGGAATCTCCGCGCGCGACTGGGCTCAGCCCTTCGACACGGCGTGGATCGACTTCACCAAGGGGCTGGGCGCTCCCGTGGGCGCGGCCATCGCCGGCTCGCGGGACTTCATCGCGGAGGCCTGGCGTTGCAAGCAGCAGATGGGCGGGGCCATGCGACAGGCCGGCATCATCGCGGCGGGTGGGGTGTTCGCCCTGCGGCACCACGTCAAGCGCCTCGCCGACGATCACGCCAACGCCAAGCGTCTCGCCGAGGGGCTGGCCGCCCTCCCCGGCATCAAGCTCGATCCGGCCACGGTGGAGACCAACCTCGTCTTCTTCGATCTCACGGGCTCTCTCGACGCACCCACCGCCGTCGAGCGGATGCTCGCCCATGGCGTCCGCATGGGCGCCCTCGGCCCGCGGACCATTCGCGCGGTGACCCATCTCGACGTGAGCGCGCCCGGCATCGAGCGGGCTCTCGACGCGGCCCGGAGAGTCTTCGGAGGATGAGCCGGGTCGATCGGGTCCTCTTCGACCACATCGCCATCGGGGTGCCGCGAATGGCCGATACCGCGCCCTTTCTCGCCGGCGTGCTGGGCGGCGTTCCCGACTCCGGATATCCCTCGGGGCCGTTCACCTGGGGCACCTATCGATTCGACGGCGGCGGCTGCATCGAGCTCATCGAGCCGGTGGGGCCATCGGGATTCGTCCACCGCTTCCTCGCCGAGCGCGGGCCGGGCATTCACCACGTCACCTTCAAGGTGCCGAGCCTCGACGAGGCCTGCGCGCGGGCCGAGGCGGAGGGCTATGGCATCGTCAGCCGCGACGACTCGGATCCGGAATGGAAGGAGGCCTTCCTTCATCCCAAGCAGGCGCTCGGCATCGTGGTGCAGTTCGCCGAGTCCGGGCCGGCGGTCGAAGCCTCGCTCCTGCCAACCCCTCCTCCCGCCGTGCCGGCGCCGCCGTCGCCCGTGACCCTCCGAGGACTGCGCATGCGCTGCCAGTCACGCGAGCGCGCTATGACCCAGTGGAGAGGCGTGCTGCAGGGAGAGATGACGGAGGGTCCCCGAGGCAGTCTACACTTCCGCTGGCCCGGCTCCTTCATGCGGCTGGCCGTCGAGATCGACCCCGTCCAGAATGAAGGCCCGCTCGCCATCGAGCTGCGAAGCCCGCGACGCCTGACTCTGCCCTCGGGCGCGCATCCGGTGCTGGGCACCGTCTTCACGGCAGACGAGGTCTGACGTGGGAATCCTCGTCACGCCCGTCCGGGGAGACTTCGTCGCGCGAGTCACCGGGCTCGATCTGTCCAACCAGCTCGACGAGGGCGACTTCGGCCAGGTGCGCGATGCCTTCCATCGCTACGCGGTGGTGGTCTTCCCCGAGCAGGCGCTCACCGACGACGAGCAGATCGCGTTCAGCGAGCGCTTCGGCTTGCTCGAGGTGAGCCTCCGCAAGGACCGCCAGCGCCGCATCGACAACCCGCGCATCTCCGACATCTCGAACGTGGACGAGAAGGACCGCGTCTTCGACCCCGACGACGAGCGCGCCATCTACAATGCCGGCAATCGCCTCTGGCACAGCGACAGCTCGTTCAAGCGGGTGCCCGCCATGGCCTCGCTCCTCTCCGGCCGCGAAGTTCCTCCGGAAGGCGGGGAGACGGAGTACGCCGATCTGCGCGGGGCGTGGGATGCCCTGCCCGCCGATCGCCAGCGCGGGCTCCCGTCGCTGGTGGCCGAGCACAGCTTCGTCTACTCACGAGGGCTCATCGGCTACGACCAGTTCACCGCCGCGGAAAGGGCCGCGGTGCCCCCGGTACCCCAGGCGGTGGTGCGCACGCATCCCGCGACGGGGCGCAAGTCGCTCTATCTCGGATCACACGCCTCCCACATCCTCGGCCGGCCCGTCGACGAAGGGCGCACGCTCCTGCGCGAGCTGCTGGAGTTCGCCACCCAGCCGCAGTTCGTCTATCGTCACGTGTGGCGCCCGCACGACCTGGTCATGTGGGACAACCGCTGCGTGCTTCACCGCGGACGTCCCTGGGACGAGCGGCGCTATCGTCGCGTCATGCACCGTACGACGGTGGCCGGCGCGGGCCCCACCGCGGTCGATGGGCGGCCCATTCCTGTCGGCTACCTATGCCCCCTCACCCTGCCCTCTCCCCCTCTGGGGGAGAGGGAAGTGGGGTCAGACGGTCATGCCGCTGCCACCGTCGAAGTTGATGGCGGTGCCCGTGATGTAGGTCGCGCGCTCCGAGACGAGGAAGGCGAAGAGGTCCGCGAACTCGGAGGCGTGGGCCACGCGGCCGAGGGGCACGCGCTGCTTGGCCAGCTCCGCGTAGTGGGCCTCGAGGTCGCCCTTGGCCCGGCGGGCGATCTGGGCGCTCCGCACCAGACCGATGCAGATGGTGTTGACCCGCACGTTGTCGGGCGCGTACTCGTTGGCGAGCGACTTCGTGAGGTTGAGGCCGGCCGCGCGTGTTACCGTGGTGGGAAGTGATCGCGCGGGTGGCGTCTTGCCGCCCACCGTGGTGATGTTCACGATGCGCCCGCCCCCGCGCTTCTTCATGTGTGGGAGGACGAGGCGAGACATGCGCACGGCGCCCATCACCTTGAGCTCCCAGTCCGACTGCCAGGTCTCGTCGTCCACCTTCTCGAAGGCGGCGGCGGCCGAGGTCCCGGCATTGTTGAGGAGGATGTCGACGCCTCCCCACTGCGCGACCACCGCGTTCACCAGCCCCTCGCAGTCGGCGGCCCGGCTCACGTCGGCGGCGTAGGCGAGCACCTGGCCGTTGGTGGCCTTGCGGATCTCGTCCGCCGCCTGATCCAGCTTGTCTTTGCGCCGGGCACAGATGGCCACCCGCGCCCCCTCGGCGGCGAGCTTCTCGGCGGCGGCGCGACCGAGCCCTTCGCTTCCGCCGGTGATGATGGCGACCTTACCGTTCAGACCGAGATCGAGCATGGATGGATCCTCCTCGCGGGGTGAGTAGTCGGCGCGGTGGCGCCCGAGCCCGCATCCTAACACTTCGCGCCCGATCGAGAGGCCGGGAACGCGAGAGAAGGACGAGCGGGCTCGTTCACAGTCCTTTACACCTCGCACACACGCCGTTCACATCGCTCGCCGATGCTCTCCCTGGCGGCGGGATGGCCGGGGAGTCCGCGACCGATCTCCCACGCGGGAGGGCGACATGTCCACGAGCGTCAGGCGCAGGCTGTTCCTCATCATCAGCGTGCTCTGTCTGGTGACGATGGGCGGGGGCGGCTATCTCTACGCGCGCGCCCTCGCGAGCCGCCACGTGTACCGTACGGTGCCGGTGACGCGGGGAGCGCTGGCCTCCGCCGTCTCGGCCACCGGCACCCTCAACGCCGTCATCACCGTGCAGGTCGGCTCGCAGGTCTCGGGGCAGGTCAAGGAGATGTTCGTCGACTTCAACTCCGCGGTGAGCAAGGGGCAGGTCATCGCCCGCATCAACCCCGATCTCTTCGAGGCGCAGGTCAACCAGGCCATGGCCCAGCTCGACGGGGCCGAGGCCATGGTCCTCAACCAGCAGGCCGTCATCGAAAAGACGCGGGCGGATCTCGAGAGCTCGCGGGCCGCCCTCGCGTCGTCCCACGCCCAGACGCTCAAGTCGCAGGTGGCGGTGGTGGACGGCAAGCGAAACCTCGGCCGCCAGCACGATCTCCGCGAGCGCAGCCTCATCGCGCAGGCGGACGAGGACGCGGCGCAGGTGCAGTACGACTCCGCGGTGGCCCAGTACGAGTCGAGCGCGGCCCAGGAGCGCGCGGCGGGGGCCGCCTTGCGGTCGGCGGAAGGGCAGCTCAAGGTCGCCGACACGCTCCTCAAGAACCTCCAGGCCCAGGTCGCGCAGAACGAGGCCAATCTCGCTCAGGCCAAGCTCAGCCTCGGCTATACGATCATCCGCGCGCCCGTGGACGGCGTGGTGGTCGCGCGCAACGTAGACGTCGGGCAGACGGTGGCGGCGAGCCTCCAGGCGCCCGTGCTCTTCGTCATCGCCCAGGACCTGAGCAAGATGCAGGTGGACACCAACGTGGACGAGGCCGACGTGGGGCGCGTGCAGGTCGGCCAGCAGACCACGTTCACCGTGGATGCCTTCCCCGGACGCACCTTCAGCGGCGCCATCACCCAGGTCCGCAAGGCCGCCCAGATTCTCCAGAACGTGGTCACCTACGACGTCGTCGTCTCCGCCGACAACCCGGACCTCAAGCTCCTCCCCGGCATGACCGCCAATATCAAGGTCGTCACCGATCAGCGGGACGGTGTCCTCCAGGTGCCCAACGCCGCCCTTCGGTTCCGTCCACCCGGAGTGGAAGCCGACGCCCCGCGGAACCCATCCGAGCCGCCGCGCAGCCCCGCCGCCCCGACGGGAGAGGCCCGGCCGGGCGGGGATCGGCGGGCGCCGTCGGAGGGGCGGCCGGGAGGCAATCGGACGGCCGCCGATGGCGCGCCCCGACGCGGAGGAGGTCAGCCGGGTCGGGTGTGGGTGCTCGGCGACGACGGCAAGCCGCGCCCGGTGGCCGTGCAGCTCGGCATCAGCGACGGCACACGCTCCGAAGTGGTCGCGGGACCGCTCAGCGAGCAGAGCCAGGTCATCATCAGCACGGGCGGGCCGAGCGACAAGAACAACCGGACGGGAAGCGAGCCGCGCCTGCGCTTCTGAGGGCTAGGCGCCCATCTCCGCCGCGCGGATCGACTCCACGCGGATCTCCTCGGTGAGCCGCGCCTTGTAGGCGGAGAACTCGGGTGAGGTCTTGAGCGTGTAGTGACGCGGATGCGGGAGGTCGATGGCGATGTCGCTCTTGATCCGCCCCGGGCGCGCCGTCATCACGGCCACCCGGTTGGCCATGAAGATGGCCTCGTCGATGTCGTGGGTGACGAAGAGCACCGTCTTGCGGTCCGCCTCCCAGATACCCAGCAGCAGCTCCTGCATGAGCGCCCTCGTCTGATTGTCGAGAGCCCCGAAGGGCTCGTCGAGGAGGAGAACCTTGGGATCGTTGGCGAGGGCCCGGGCGAGGGCGGTGCGCTGCTGCATGCCGCCCGACAGCATGCGCGGGTAGTGCCGCTCGAAGCCGCGCAGGCCCACGCGCTCGATGAAATGTGCAGCGACCCGGCGTCGCTCCTCGGCGCGCACCCCCTGCTCGCGCAGGCCGAAGCCGATGTTTTCCTCGACGGTGAGCCAGGGAAAGAGCGTGTAGGACTGGAACACCATGCCGCGGTCGGCCCCCGGCCCGGCCACCGGCTCGCCGTCGAGAAGGACGCGGCCCGTGGTCGGGCGGTCGAGCCCCGCCACCATGCGCAGCAGGGTCGACTTGCCGCAGCCCGACGGCCCGAGGAGGCACAGGAAGTCGCGGTCGGCCACCCGGAGCGAGGTGGGCTCGATGGCCCGGGTGGGCGCCCCGCCCCGCACACCGGGAAAGGTCCGGCTCAGCTCCTCGATGGAGAGCGTGGGCACGCGCGAGGGCTCAGGCGAGGCTCCAGGGGAACAGCCGGTGGTTCAGCGTCTTGAACGCGTAGTCGGAGGCAAGACCGATCACCCCGATCACCACGATGCCGAAGATGATCTGGCCCGTGTCGAGGAGAGCCTGGCTGTCCGTGATCATGTGCCCGATGCCGCTCGAGGCCCCGATGAGCTCGGCCACGATGACGTAGGTCCACGCCCAGCCGAGGACGAGGCGCAGCGTCTCCGCGATGTCGGGCGCGCTCGAGGGCAGGAGCACGCGGCGCACGATGCCGCCCGCGCGCGCGCCCAGGGTGTAGGCCGCCTCCACGAGATCGCGCCGCGTCGAGCCCACGGTGACCGCCACCATGAGCACGATCTGGAAGAAGCAGCCAATGAAGATGACCAGCACCTTCTGCGCCTCGCCGATGCCCGCCCACAGGATGAGGAGAGGAATGAACGCGGAAGCGGGCAGATAGCGGGCGAAGGAGATGAAGGGCTCGAAGAACGCCTCTACCGGCTTGTAGGCGCCCATGAGCATGCCGAGGGGCACCCCGATGGCCGCGGCGAGAGCGAAGCCGCCGAACACGCGCCAGATGGTGACGCCGATGTCCGCGTAGAAGCCGTGCACCACGAGCAGGGTCCAGCCCGACCCGACCATGGAGAGGGGATCGGCGAGAAAGGTCCGGTTCACGAAGCCCCCGAGCGTGGCCACGCCCCAGACGAGGAAGAACAAGACGAAGAAGGCCACCCCGAGGACGAGGCGGGCCGGGCGCGCGAGGGGGACGAGAGGCTTCAGCGCGGGGCCCGTCCGCCGCTCATCCGGCCCTCACTTGATGAAGCGCGTGTCGATGGTGGAGGCGACGTCGGGCACGCTCTTGATGATGCCGAGCTCGAGGAGGAGGTCGGCCGCTTCCTTGCTGAAGGCCTGCATATCGCCCGCGAAGAACTTGCGGTTGGCCTCGCGGTTCTGCCAGCGGAGGTAGGACTGCGACTTCTCGAACTGCTCGCCCGTCTGCTTCACCACCGCCCCCATGATCTCGAAGCTCTTCTTGGGCTCCTTGGCGATCATGTCCACCGCCTCGAAGTAGCTGTCCACCATGGCCTGGACGAGCTTGGGATTCTCGGCGATGAACTTCGGCGTGCAGCCGAAGGTATCCATCACCATCGGATAATCGAGGGTGGTGGCGATGATCTTCCCCGCCTCCGGCTTCTCGCGCACCGTGGACAGATACGGCTCGTAGGTCATGGCCGCGTCGTTCTGGCCCGCGATGAAGGCCTGGGCGGCCGCCGCGGGCTCGAGGGTGGCCACCTTCACGTCCTTGACCGTGAGGCCGTTCTTCTTGAGCATCCAGGCCAGGGTGAAGTACGGCGCGGTGCCGGGAGCGGAGGCGGCCACCGTCTTCCCCTTGAGGTCGGCGATCTTGGCGATGTTGTTGCGCACCACCATGCCGTCCGCGCCGTAGGACTTGTCGAGCTGCAGCACCTGCTTGGTCGCCACCCCGTTGGCGTTCCAGACGATCCACGTCTCCACCGTGGTGGCCGCGCATTGCACGTCGCCCGACGCGATGGCGAGGTGCCGGTCCTTCTGGGGAATGAACTTGATGGTCACGTCGACCCCGTTCTTCTTGAAGATCCCCGCCTTCTCGGCGAGAGAGAGGGGGGCGAAGCCCGTCCACCCGCTCATGGCCACGGTGACCTTGGGCAGATCCTGGGCCGGGGCGGACTCGGCGAAGGCCAGAGCGACGACTCCCGCGACCAACGCGGTGACGTGGCGCATGCGCGTACCTCCTGAACGATTCGTGGCCTGAACGATTCGTGGGCACAGAGACGAGCGGTCGTGACGGCGCTCAGAGGATACTACACAGCGCGCCGGACAGGCGTGGGCGCTTCAGCCCTCGTACACGCGCTTGAGCTCGCCCTCCGC
>Ga0207693_10004791_pt1 | contig 11378 bp, 8 predicted proteins | sample LARL81metaG_FD_184347 | JGI IMG/M metagenome (GOLD analysis project Ga0207693, IMG submission 184347) | Corn, switchgrass and miscanthus rhizosphere microbial communities from Kellogg Biological Station, Michigan, USA - LAR L8-1 metaG... | ecosystem: Host-associated > Plants > Roots >...
ATCCTGATCGTGCTGGTGCCGATCAACCTGCTGCTGCGCAAGCGCCCGGAGGATATCGGGCTGCGGCCGGACGGCGACGCCGCGCCGTCTGCGTCATCGGCCAAGCCGGTCTCGAACATTCTCGATCACGCCTGGGCCACGACCGAATGGACGTTGGCGCGTGCGTTGCGCACCGCGCGGTTCTGGTGGATCGCGCTCGGCTATTTCTGCGGCCTGTATTCCTGGTACGCGGTGCAGGTGCACCAGACCAAGTTTCTGCTCGACATCGGCTTCAGCCCGAGTCTCGCGGTATGGGCGCTGGGTCTTGTCAGCCTGCTCGGCATTCCCGGCCAGATCGTGCTTGGCCATCTGTCCGACAGGATCGGGCGGGAAGCGATCTGGGCGATTAGTTGCTTGGGCTTCGTGATCTGCTATGCGGCGCTGATCGCGCTGAAATCCGAGCCTTCGCTGGTTCTGCTCTATCTCATGGTCGTCGCTCAGGGTGCGCTGGGCTACGGCCTGACCTCGGTGATGGGCGCAGTGGTGCTCGAGATTTTTCAGGGGCCGCATTACGGCAGCATTTTCGGCACGCTCATGGTGCTGGCGCTGGCCGGTGGTGCGGCGGGTCCGTGGGTGACCGGGTTTCTGTACGATCTGACAGCGAGCTACACGCTCGCCTTCGCGATCGGGATTCTCGTCAGCGTGGTGTCGGCGCTCGCGATCTGGCAGGCGTCGCCGGGAAAAATTCGCGCGGTCGCCGGTCGGCTCGCATCAACATGACGAGATCCCCATCGCGCGCTGCAGATCGTCGATGGCACGCAGGAAACTGTCGGGCGGCGTGGTTTCCGGGTCGATCAGGCGATGCAGGCGGAAGCCGTCCTCCAGCGCCAGCACGATCGCCGCGATCCATTCCGGGTTGCGCGCACCGTTCTTGCCGCTGTTCTTCGCCGCGGTCTCGACGATGTCGGCGACCAATTTTCTGCGCGCACGAAGCCGCTTGGCGAGTTCGGGCCGGCGCTTTTCCGCGCGCGCCACGAACAGGATCATCTCCATGTGCAGAAGGGGAGAGCGGCCGAGCGGGTCCTGCCGGCTGCGGTCCATGCTTCTCAACGCATTGAGAAATTCGGGCATGGTCTTGTGCTCGGCGAGAAGGTCGAGATTGCGCCGGATGGATTGCGCGACGTGATCCTCGAGCATGGCGATGATCAGTTCGTCCTTGCTCTTGAAGTTCGAGTAGAAGGCGCCACGCGTGAAGCCGGCCGCGGCCGCGATCGCCTCGATGCTGGCGCCGCCAATTCCCTGTTCCTCGAATACCTGCGCTGCCGCCTCGAACAGCTTGTCGCAGGTGTCGTCCCTAGTCGGTCTGGTGCGAACTCTTGACATCGGCTCCCTTTAAGGCACAATGCAACTCGATACAAGAGTGTATCGAGTTTCCGGTTGGAGACCGCCGTCGCCCTGGATGGCCCGGCGCGGCAACGAAGGAGGGTCACCATGAACGAGCATGTTCAAGCTGCGAAGACCGAGCCTCTGTTCAATCCGCTCGCACCGGAGTTCATTCGCGATCCCTATCCGTTTTACGAGCGGATGCGCGCGACCGATCCTGTCCATCTCAATGAGCACGGCTCTTTCGTTGCGAGCCGGCATGCGGAGGTTAGTCTCGTCCTGCGCGACAGGCGTTTCGGCAAGGATTATGTCGAGCGCACCGTGCGCCGCTATGGCCCGAAGATCCTGGACGAGCCGATCTTCCGCAGCATGAGCCACTGGATGCTGCAGCAGGATCCGCCGGATCACACGCGGCTGCGCGGCCTCGTGGTGAAGGCCTTCACTGCGCGCCGGGTCGAGGACATGCGCCCGCGCATCCAGCAGGTGGTCGACCAGACCATCGACGCCGTGATCGACCACGGTCATATGGACCTGATCGAGGACTTCGCCTTTCGTCTGCCGGTCACGATCATTTGCGACATGCTCGGGATTCCCGAGGAGCACCGCGAGGCCTTCTATAAGGGTTCGCGCGATGGCGGCCGCGTGCTCGAGCCGGTGCCGATGACGCCGGAAGAGATTGCACAGGCCAATGCCGGAAACTTGATGGCAAAGATGTATTTCGAGCAGCTGTTCGAGTTGCGTCGGCGCAATCCCGGCGATGACCTGACGACGCAACTGGTGCAAGCCGAGGAGGATGGCAGCAAGCTCACCAATGAGGAACTGACCGCCAACATCATCCTGCTGTTCGGCGCAGGGCACGAGACCACCGTCAACCTGATCGGCAATGGCCTGCTGGCGCTCTATCGCAATCCCGATCAACTGGCGCTTCTGAAAGCCGATCCCTCGCTCACCAGCAATGCGATCGAGGAGTTCCTGCGTTACGATTCGTCCGTGCAACTCACCGGCCGGGTGGCGCTGGAAGATATCGAAGATCTCGGCGGCAAGAAAATCCCAAAGGGCGAAACCGTGCTGTGCCTGCTCGGTTCAGCCAATCGTGATCCGGCCGCCTATCCGGACCGTCCCGATCGCCTCGACGTCACACGTCCGAACGTGCGTCCCTTGTCGTTCGGCGGCGGTATTCACCATTGTCTGGGCGCCCAGCTCGCGCGCATCGAGGCGGAAATCGCCATTTCGACCCTGTTGCGGCGGCTGCCCGAGCTGCGTCTGGATGACGCGGACAATCCGGAGTGGCGGCCGACCTTCGTGCTGCGCGGCCTGAAGCGGCTGCCGGCAACTTGGTGAGCTAAAGCCGCGGGTTTGTGCGGCGCGCAGGTCCGATTCGACGTTTACCATGCGACTCGTGAGAGGCCGGTGGTAAGGGTGGATTCAACCGCGCCGGGCTGTGACTTCGCCTCACTTCCCTCTATATGTTGTGCGGTGCCGTTGTCAGCGCAGCCGCTGGGCGCGCCGACGCCGGCACCTGCCCTTAAGAGGAGAAACCGTGCAGACGACGCTGCTCGGAGTGGCCATCGCCTTCATCGTTGCGCTGCTCGCCGCGCTGATCGGGCCATATTTCATCGACTGGAACCAGTTCCGGCCGCAGTTCGAGGCCGAAGCCAGCAAGGTGGTTGGCGCGCCGGTGCGGGTTGCCGGCGATCTGAGTGCGCGGCTGCTGCCGGCGCCGTCGCTGGGATTGCGCTACGTGGTCGTCGGCCGAGCCAACGACCTCGGCAAGGTGCGCGCGGAGCGGCTCGACGTCGAATTCAGCCTCGGCGACATGATGCGTGGCGAGTGGCGTGCCAACGAATTGACCGTCGCCGGTGCCGCGCTTGATATCGGACTCGACCAGCAGGGCCAGGTCGACTGGCCGATCGCCAACGGCAAGTTCAATTTCGGCTCGCTATCGATCGACCGGCTGAAACTCAACGGCCGCGTGGCGCTGCACGATGCCGCAAGCCGGCAGACGCTGGAATTGAACGACATCGTCTTCTCTGGCGAGGTGCGCTCTCTCGTCGGCTCGGTTCGCGGGGAGGGCAAGTTTTCCATGGACGGCGCGCGCTACGGCTTCAACGTGTCCTCGGGCCAGACCTCCAACGGTAGCGGCACTCGCCTCCATCTGCGCATTGATCCGAGCGAGCGCACCCCATCGGCCGATCTCGACGGCGTGCTCGGCTTCGAGGGCCGGTCGCCGCGCTTCGATGGCGCGATCGCACTCGCAGCACTTCCGCCGAAGACCAAGTCCGGCGATGCCGCGTTGGCCTCCTGGCGGATCGCGGCCAAGGTCAAGGCCAACCGCGGCGCGGCGCAATTCGAGCAGATCGAGGCGAGCTACGGTAATGACGAACGCGCGCTGAAATTCGCAGGTCTCGGCGATGCGCAGTTTGGCGCGTCGCCGCTCTTGCGTGTGACACTCTCGGCACGCCAACTCGACGCCGACAGGTTCCTGTCCAAAAATAACGAGAAGGACAATGCAAAGGACGGCACCAACGATGTCGCCAAGGACAGCGCAATAGCGCCAACACGCCTATTGCCGGGACTGCGGGCTCTGATCGCGGCGCTGCCGCGCCCGCCGATCGCGACGCAGGTCAGCTTCGGCTCCGAACAGATCACGCTGGGTGGACGACCGCTGCAGAATCTCGCGGCAGAACTGCACAGCGACGCTGCAGCCTGGGCGATCGACCGGCTGGATTTCCGTGCGCCTGGCGCGACGCAGATCTCCCTCACCAGCGGCGGCAGCCTGTCCGGTCCGTCCGGCGATTTCTCGGGCGTGCTCGATATCGACTCCTCCGATCCCGAGGTGCTGATGATGTGGCTGCAGGGCCGCGGCGATGTCGGCTATCGCAGCCAGAGGCCCTTGCGGCTGCATGGCAACATCAATGTCGCCGCCGATCGCGTTACGCTCGACGCGTTGAAGGCCGAGATCGAAGGCGGCGTCGTCGAGGGACGCGTCGAGTTCGCCAACCCCGTGGCCGGAGCTGGATCGCATCTCGACGCGGCATTGAAGGCGGAGCGCCTCGATCTCGATGCCGCAAGCGCCGTCGTCCGCTCGTTGGGCGGCCCGCAGGCAGACTGGCCCGACGAGGTGCAGGTGTCGCTCGACGTCGGGCGTGCGATCTCCTCCGGACAGGAGCTGCGGCCCTTCTTCGCGAAATTCGGCTACACACCGAAAGCGTTTCTGCTCGACCGCCTGAAGTTCGGTCAGCCCGATGGCGTCATGCTGGATGGCGGCGGCAATTTCGATCGTGCCAATTTGACCGGCAGGCTGGCCGTCGATGCCTCGACGGTCTCGATGGCCCAGTTGACCGGATTGATTGCACCGCTTGCGCCAACCCTGGCGGCACGGCTCAACGCGCAGGTGGCGCCCGGCCCGGTGCGTACGAAATTCGTACTGAACCTCGGCGGCAGCAAGGAGCAGGCCGCCGACCATATCGCTGCACGCGTCGACGTCGATCTCGATGCACCGCAGCTCCGTGGCCGCGCTACCGTGACGGCAACGCCGCCGATCGCCGCGATCCGCAGCCTCGATCTCGAAACCTTGCGCCTCAGCGATCTCAAGATGGAGACAAGACTCACCGCGCAGCGCGGCGCTTCACTGGTCGCCTTGCTCGGGCTTGAGCAGGCGGTCGCGGCCGGCGAAGGTGCGGTGCAGTTCGAAGGTACGGCGAACGGCGTGTGGGGCGCGCCGCTCAGGCTGAACGCCAAGCTGTGGGGCGCCGGAATGGACGCCGACGCACAAGGCACGGCCGATCCATCGACGTCTCAAGCCAGCGTGAATTTGAGGGTTCGCAGCGTCAATCTGGCGCCGATATTCGGCTTGCCGCCGTCGGACAGCTCGCTGCGGAATGTCCGGTTGTTTGCGCGTGCCTCTCTTGCGGGCAACAAGCTGACATTCGACGATCTCGACAGCGTCGCCGCCGGTTCGAGGTTGCGCGGGCGGTTGACTCTGAACCTGGACGACCAACGGAGCGTGGACGGCGAAATCGGGCTCGACGCGCTCGACCTGACGTCGGGGCTTGCCTTTGCGATCGGCGCCGCGGGCCATGACGCGGCAGAGCCGTTCACCTCCGGGTTGGTGAAGGGCTGGCGCGGCCGCATCGCCTTTCAGGCGCTCGGCGGCGCACTGCCGGATGGCGCGGAGTTGCGTCCGGTCAGCGGCACGATCCGCAGCGACGGTCAGTCGTTGACATTGGATGCCATCAAGGGACGGATCGGCGGCGGCGACGTGACCGCAACGATCGATGCGAAGCAGGACGCCGCCGGCATATCGTTGAACGGGCGGCTCGAGCTTGCCGGCGTCGACGGCGCGGCGCTGCATTATCGCGGCTTGAAAATGCCCGCAGGACGCACGTCGCTGCAGATGACGCTGTCGAGCCAGGGTCGCAGCGTCGCGGCGCTTGTCGGGGCGCTGTCCGGCAGCGGCACCGCGACGCTCGACTCCGCAAGTCTTGCCGGGCTCGATCCGCGCGCCTTCGATGTTGCGATCCGCGCCAGCGACTCCGGCCAGCCGACCGACGAGGCGCGGTTGCGACAGATCGTCGACCCCGTGCTGTCCGCAGGCAGCCTGCCGGTTGCTTCGGCGCAGATTCCGTTCAGCATCAGGGACGGGCGCCTTCGCATCGGCGCGACCACGCTGGAGGCCTCAGGCGCGCGCGCCATCATATCCGGCGGTTACGATTTCCCGGCGGATCAGGTGGACATTCGCGCCAGCCTCGCATCGACCGCGCCCGGCGCGCCGAGCGGCCTGCCTGAAATCCAGCTCTTCACGGTCGGTTCGCCCGACGCTCTGCATCGCTCGCTCGACGTCGCCGCGTTGTCGTCGTGGCTTGCGGTGCGAACGATCGATCGCGAGACGCGGCGGCTGGATTCGATCGAGCGCGGCGAGCCGGTGCCGCCCGAGCCGGGGGTGCCGCCGTCGACCGCGTCATTGCCGTCTCCCGGCCTGGCGCCCGACGTCTCTCCGTCCGAGGCGCTGCTGCCGCGTCGTCCGGCGCCCAGGCCGAGAGTGGTCGCTCCGCGTCCGCCGGCGGTTGCGCCACCGCCGATCGTGTCTCAGCAGGTCGCGCCGCTACCGCCGCCGATCGACGTCAAGCCGGTACCGGGCTCGCCCGCGCTCAAGCCGAAGCCGCGCGCGCCGATGGTGCTGACGCCGCCGATTCCGTAAGCGTCAGAACGATCGCGTCCTCAACCCGCGCCGAGCGCGACGGCGATGTTGTAAGTGACGAGGCTCGCGACATAGGCGAGCGCCAGCATGTAGGTGAAGGTCACGACCATCCACTTCGTGCTGCCGGTCTCGCGGCGGATCACGGCGAGCGTGGATGCGCATTGCGGCGCGAAAATATACCAGGCGAGCAGCGACAGCGCGGTCGCAAGGCTCCATTTGGTGGCGAGCAGCTGCCCGATCTGCTCGGCGGCTTCCTTGCCGCCTTCGATCGCATAGACGGTGCCGAGCGCTGCGACCGCCACTTCGCGCGCCGCCATGCCCGGGATCAGCGCCACCGCGATCTGCCAGTTGAAGCCGACCGGGGCGAGCAGCGGCGCGATCGCCTTGCCGATGATTGCGGCAAGGCTGTAGTCGATCGCCGGCTCCGTGGCGCCTGCGGGCGGCTGCGGGAACGACGCCAGGAACCAGATCAGCACCATCATGGCGAAGATCGTGGTGCCGGCGCGCTGCAGAAACATTTTGGCGCGGTTGGTGATGCCGATCGCGATGCCCTGCAGCCGCGGCAGCTTGTAGTCCGGCAATTCCAGCATGAACGGCGCGGGCTGGTAGTCGCGCCACATGAAGAATTTGATCAGGAAAGAGACGCCGAGCGCACTGGCGATGCCGACGGCATAAAGGCCGAACATCACGAGTCCCTGCAGGTTGACCCAGCCCCAGACCTGTTTCGCCGGAATGAAGGCGGAGATGATCAGCGTGTAGACGGGAATGCGCGCCGAGCAGGTCATCAGCGGCGCGATCAGGATCGTGGTCAGCCGGTCGCGGCGATTGTCGATCACGCGTGTCGCCATGATGCCTGGGATCGCGCAGGCAAAGCTCGACAACAGCGGAATGAAGGCGCGGCCGTGCAACCCGGCGCCGCCCATGATGCGGTCCATCAGGAACGCGGCGCGCGCCATATAGCCGAAATCTTCCAGGAGCAGGATGAACAGGAAGATGATGATGATCTGCGGCAGGAACACGATGACACTGCCGACGCCGGAGATCACGCCATTCTGCAGGAAGCTCTGCAGCAGGCCGGCGGGCAGGGTGTCGTGAACAAATTGCCCGAGCGCATCGAAGCTCGACGACAACAGCTCCATCAGCGGCTGGGCCCAGGCGAACACCGCCTGGAACATCACGAACAGGATCAGGAACAGGATCGCAAGGCCGCCGACGGGATGCAGCACGACGGAGTCGATCCGTGCGGTCCAGGTGTCGGGCCGCTCCGGCAGGCTGACGCTGGTCGCGATGATGCGGTCGGCCTCGCGCTGGGTGGCGCGAAGTTCCGAGACGGTGAGCGGCTGCCAGAGATTTTGCCGGTCGGGCGAGGGCGCCTGCGCCAGAAGCTCGTCGGTGAGGCGCAGCAGGTCGGCGGTGCCGCCCTTGCGCACGGCGATCGAGGTGACGACGGGAACGCCGAGCGCCTCCGACAGCGTCGGCACGTCGACGGTGACGCCGCGTCGCGTGGCGATGTCGAACATGTTGAGCACCAGCGCCAGCGGCCGGCCGGTGCTCTTGAGCTCGAGCAGCAGGCGGATCGTGAGCCGCAGATTGGTGGAATCGGCGACGCACAGCACGAGATCGGGCAGCGCCTCGCCCCTGGTGCGGCCGAGCACGATGTCGCGCGTGATCTCCTCGTCCGGGCTGCGGCCCCGCAGCGAATAGGTACCGGGCAGGTCGACCAGCGAAACCTGCCGTCCCAGCGGGGTGACGAACGAGCCTTCCTTGCGCTCGACCGTGACGCCCGGATAGTTCGCAACCTTCTGGCGGCTGCCGGTCAGCGCATTGAACAGCGAGGTCTTGCCGCTGTTCGGCGTGCCCACCAGCGCCAGATGCATCAACGGAGTTTCCATGACGTCTCGTGTCCGGTCGCCTCAGGCGACGATGATGGCCATCGCTTCGCGCCGGCGCACGGCGATGGTGACATTCTCCACGCGAACCGCGATCGGGTCCCGTCCGACGATGCCCTCGTGCAGCACCTCGACCCTGGCGCCTTCAACGAAGCCGAGCTCGATCAGCCGGCTTTCGAGCTCCGCGTCCGGCAGCGCCGAGCCCGTGCCGCCGACGGCAAGATGCTGGATCACCCCGGCATAGCCGGGCCGCGCCAGGCCGAGCGGGAGCTGCGGCTTCGTTCCGTTCTGTTCGGTCATGGAAGCTGTATTTTCAATCGGATGGCGATAGGTCAAGCGCCGCGATCCGCACGCTCTCGCACCTTAGAGTGATTGTAAGGCGCAACCATGAGGCCGACGTAAATACGACACGGACGGGCCTTTCGCGCGTCGCGCTTCGGGCCGCTGGCCGGCCGTTCATTGTTCGATCCGCTCACGTTTCCGAGAGACCCAGTCGCCCTGGAATTTCGGCGGCAGGCCGGGGTCACCACCGCACGCGGAGCAACCGCGCCAGACCGCAAAAGGGAGGCTCGCATGACACGATTTGCGACCAGCTTGGTGACGCTGGCATTGTTATCGGCAGGGGTCATCGCAACGTCGCCGACGATACCGGTCCTTGCGGCCGGTGGAGGCGGCGGGGGCGGAGGCGGTCCCAGCGACGATGTCATGAGGCCGCCCGCGACATCGCCTCCTCCCCCGGGCACGCGATCGAGCCATCGGAAGAGAGCCCAAAAGCAATCCTTCCTCAGCGACCCCGCATTCGTGGAGGGATACCGATCGGCCTATTCGACGATTTATGATCGTAACGACTACGCCTCGGCCATTGCGGAACTCAGGGCGCTCGGCCACGACGATTACGCCAATGTCGCTAACCTGATCGGTTATTCCTATCGCAAGCTCGGCAACTACGAGCTCTCGCAGGTCTGGTATGAGCGCGCGCTCAAATCCGACCCGAACCATGTCCTGACCTGGAACTACTACGGCCTCTGGCAGATCGAGCGGGGCAATCGTGATCAGGCGGAATTCCACCTGAAGCGCATCGCCGCCATTTGCGGCACCGATTGCAACGAGTATCGGACGCTGGCCGAGGCGCTGGAAAAGCCGCCCGGCACCGTCCTCGTCTACTGACCGAAGGCTTGTTCGCAGCGCAAGATGCCTGCCCCCGCGGTTGCGGGGCGGCCATCTTGTTTTGAGCCGCCAAGCCCCAACCGAGACCCGATGCGCGCGATACGCCCGCGACGCGGAGCTGTAAAACCAGTCACGGCAGGGACGGCGTCGAGCAAGTCGCCGTCATGTTGCGGCGCGAAGTAGACCGGTGGGCGCGCATACTGACATAGCGCCCACCGGGATCCGCCGATCTAACTCTTCCTGTTCTAGCTTTGCGGCTTCGATTCCTGCGGCGAGGCGAGTGCGCGGGACTTGAAGTAGTCGAGCACGAACAGCCGGATCGCCGAGGACAAATTTCCCTGCTGGCGGTTGCTGTCGATTTCGCCGACGAGTTCCGACAACGTCATGTTGCGGAGCCCGGAGATCTCCTTCATGCCGTTCCAGAACGCCTCTTCGAGGCTCACGCTGGTCTTGTGACCCGCGACAACGATCGAACGTTTCACCACGGGCGACTTCATGACGCGTCCTCGCTCTCCAGTTTATGCTGATCGAGCGTGTCGCTCGCATGCTGGGTGCGCTTCGCATCTGCGAGGCGCTCGGATTTGTTTCTTCCAAATCGGGCGCGATTAGTCTCGGCCTGTCGATCGGACTGCTCGCGCTCTTTGCGTTTCTTGAAACGTTTCAGGTTGACTAAGTCCCCCATGGCGACCTCGTCAGGACACGATAAATAATTTAGGGCGCGGGTGCGCAAAATTGCCATCCGCTAACACGGTACGCGCGGTGGCTTGCTTGGTCATCATTGCTGGAAAACCTCGATAAACGCTCACAGTTAGCATCAACAGGCATGTTTCGCGGTGCGAAAAAAACGAGTTTGGTGCTGCCGCAGCCGAGTGAAAATGACGCAATCGCCAATCGAACTCAGTCTTCAGTTGCTACGGTCTATAGCTATATCCGCGTACCGTAACTACCCGTAGTATTCCGGTGTGCGTAAATCAGATTAACGGGGGTGGATCATCTGCCCCGGCTGCACGAGACGATCGAACTCTTCGGCAGACACAAAGCCGAGACGCAACGCTTCTTCTTTCAATGTTGTGCCACGCAAATGCGCGGACTTCGCTACTTTTGCGGCGTTGTCGTAGCCTATTTTTGGCGCGAGCGCGGTGACCAGCATCAGCGAGCGCTCCATCAATTCACGAATGCGCTTCTCGTCGGCGCGAATTCCCTCGATGCAATTTTCCCTGAAGGAGCGCGCGGCATCCGTCATCAGTTGTATGGAGCTCATCATGCAAAAGGCGAGCACCGGCTTGTAGACGTTGAGTTCGAAATGCCCCTGGCTGCCGGCGACCGTGATCGCCGTATGATTGCCGAATACCTGGCAGCAGACCATCGTCATGGCTTCGGCCTGTGTCGGATTGACCTTTCCGGGCATGATGGACGAGCCCGGCTCGTTCTCCGGCAGAATCAGTTCGCCAAATCCGGAGCGCGGCCCGGATCCCAACAGGCGGATGTCGTTTGCGATCTTGAACAGTCCCGTCGCAGTCGAATTGATCGCACCATGCGCAAAGACATAGGCGTCGTTGGAGGCGAGCGCTTCGAACTTGTTGATGGCGCTTGTGAAGGGGAGCTTGGTGAAGGCTGCGACGTGCTTGGCGAACAGCCGCGCAAATCTCGGTTTTGAGTTGAGGCCGGTGCCGACGGCGGTGCCGCCTTGTGCGAGCGGATAGAGATCCCTCAGCGAGGTGCGCAAGCGTGCGATGCCACTCTCGACCTGCGCGTCGTAG
>Ga0207693_10004792_pt1 | contig 11378 bp, 10 predicted proteins | sample LARL81metaG_FD_184347 | JGI IMG/M metagenome (GOLD analysis project Ga0207693, IMG submission 184347) | Corn, switchgrass and miscanthus rhizosphere microbial communities from Kellogg Biological Station, Michigan, USA - LAR L8-1 metaG... | ecosystem: Host-associated > Plants > Roots >...
GGGCGGCGGCCACCGCAGTGATCGCCGCCGATCCGCCGATGACCAGCGACATGCTAGCCACCAGCTTCTCCTGCTGGCCGAACGCGGGCGTCACGTCGTCCCCGAGCACCAGCACGTCCGGGTTGCAGTCGCCCAGCACCACCAGGTCAGGTGCTGGCAACGTCGGCCCCGGCGTCCCGCCGCCGGGACCCGTCCCCGGCCGCGTCCCCCGCCTGCGGCTGGCGCGCGGCCGCGAGCAGCTCCAGCAGCTCATTCCACCGGCGATAACGGCTCACCGGCGCCTCCCGCCATCCTGCCCGTCCCGGCCCGCCGGGGCGGCCCGGTCCGCCGCACCGATCACACCGAGCAGCCGGGCCACTTCCGCGGCGATCGCATCCCGCCCGGCGGCACCGTACCGCCGGGGATCGACCAGACGCGAGTCATCAGCCAGGGACTGGCGTATGGCAACGGTAAACGCCTTATTCAGCTGAGTCGCCACGTTGATCTTGGTCATCCCAGCGGCGACCGCCCCGGCCAGGTCCTGGTCGGGCACGCCGGACGAGCCGTGCAGCACGAGCGGCACCGGGACCGCGGCCCGGATCCGCGCGATCAGCCCGAGGTCCAGCGCCGCGTCGCGGGTCAGCATGGCGTGCGAGCTGCCCACCGCGACGGCCAGCGCGTCCACCCCGGTCGCCGTCACGTAACCGGCCGCCTCGTCCGGGCGGGTCCGCGCGGCCGGCGCGTGCACGCCGTCCTTGCCGCCGATCTCGCCGAGTTCCGCCTCCACCCAGATGCCCCGCTGCTGGCACCACCGGGCCACGCCGGCGGTGGCCGCGACGTTGCCGTCGTAGGGCCGGGCCGACGCGTCGTACATGACCGAGCCGGCGCCCAGCCCGGCCGCCTCCCGGACCAGGTCCACGCTGGTCGCGTGGTCCAGGTGCACCGCGGCCGACACCCCGGCCGCGCCCGCGATGGCCAGGCACGCAGTCATGATCGGCGCCAGCGCGCCGTGGTAGGCGGCGCAGTTCTCGCTGATCTGCAGCACGACCGGGGCCCCGGCCGCCTCGGCGCCGGTCACGATGGCCTCGGCGTGCTCGATGCCGATCACGTTGAACGCGCCCACGCCCCGGCCGGCCGCCCGGGCCGGCCCGGCGATGTCCGCCATCGGGGTGAGCGGCATCAGCCCGCCCCCTCGCGGCGCACGGTGACCCCGGCCAGCAGCTGCTGATAGTCGGCCGGCCGGAACTCCCCGGCCACCGGCGCGGCGGCCACCGCGGTGCCCAGCGCGACCGCGTGCCGCAGCCGCTCGTCCCACGGCAGCCCGGCGGCCAGCCCGTACGCCAGGCCCGCGGCCACCGCGTCGCCCGCGCCGGTGGCGTTCCCGGCCACCGCGGCGGGCGGGGCCGCCACCCAGCTGCCGTCTTCGGTCACCGCGAGCAGCCCGTCCGCGCCGAGCGTGGCCACCACCGCGCCCGGGCCGGTGGCCCGCAGCGCCCGGGCGGCGGCGCTGACCGCGGCGCGCCCGGCCAGCGGCTGGCCCACCAGCCCGGCCAGCTCGGCCCGGTTGGGCTTGACGATCGCGGGCCGGGCGGCCGCGCCGAGCCGCAGCGCCTCGCCATGCGCGTCCAGCACAGCCGGCACCCCGGCCGCGGCCGCCGTCTCGACCAGCCGCGCGTAGCTGCCAGCGGGCACCCCCGGCGGCAGGCTGCCGGACAGCACCACCGCCGCGCACCCGCCCACTGCCTTTTCATACCTAACGGCCAGTTCCGTGAACTCCCCCGGGCCGGCCCGCGGGCCTGGCTCGTTGAACGCCGTGACCGCGCCGCTGGCGCCGTCGACCACGGTCACCGTGCGGCGGGTCTCGCCGCCGATCGGGGTGAACGTGGCGGGCACCCCGGCCTGCGCCAGCGCCGAGGCGACCGCGGCGCCGGTGACCCCGCCGGCCAGCCCCAGCACCAGCACGTCGGCGCCGAGAATGCGCAGGGTGCGGGCCACGTTCAGGCCCTTGCCCCCCGGTCTGGTGTGAACCGCACTGGGCCGGTTCACACCAGACCAGTCCACGGCCGGCACCTGGTAGGTGATGTCCAGGGCCGGGTTGAGGCAGACGACTGCGATCACGGCGGGCGGCTCAGCGGGGGGTGAGGATGACCGACCGGGCCAGGTTGCGCGGCCGGTCCGGGTCCAGCCCACGGGCCCGGGCCACGGTGGCCGCGAGCAGCTGCACCCGGACCAGCTCGGCCAGCGGGTCCTCGTCGCTGTGCCACGGGATGCCGCCCGCCGCCCGCACCTCGGCGTCCAGCCCGTCCGGCGGCGGGCCCAGCAGCCACACCACGCTGCCCGGGCCGGTCACCGCGGCGGGCCCGTGCCGGTACTCCATGGCCGGGTAGGCCTCGGTCCACATCCCGGCCGCCTCGCGCAGCTTGAGCGCGGCCTCGCTGGCCAGGCCCACGGTCCAGCCGGTGCCCAGGAAGGTGAACTGGCGGGCCGCGGTCAGCTCGGCGGGCAGCGGCTGGGCCAGCACCCGCTCGGCGGCCCCGGCCACCGGCTCGATGTCCTGGCCCAGGCTGGCCCGCAGCAGGGCCAGCTCGGTGGTGGCGAACCGGGTCTGCACCACGGATTCCTCGTCGGCGAAGCTGAGGTCGACGGTGGCGCCGGCCGCATCGGATACCGGGTTCGGCAGCCCGGCGGTGATCGCCACCGTGGGCACGGCGCCGCGCAGCCGGTCCAGCAGCTGCCGGATCTCGGTGGTCGTCCCGGACCGGGACAGCACCAGGACCCGGTCGTAGCGGCGGTGGGTGGGCATTTCGGAGGCGGCGAACGCGTCGGTCTCGCCGTGCCCGGCGGCTTCCCGCGCGGCCGCGTACGCCTGCGCCATGAACCAGGAGGTCCCGCACCCGGCCACCGCGACCCGTTCCCCGCGGGCGGGCAGCGTGCCCGCGACCTCCGGGGCCAGCCCGGCCGCCTGCCGCCAGCATGCTGGCTGCGAGGCCACCTCCACCTCGATACTGCCGGTGGCTGCCACCTCCGCCTCCTCACTCATCGCCTGCTCCTCATTCCTCTGCACTCGTTCTCCTCCGGCGCCCGGCCGATGTCCAGGGCTCACGTCCAGCGGCACACGTCCCGGGCTCACATCCCGGCCAGGCCGAGCGGGTGCTGCCGGGTCATTGTGCTCACGCCCGGGTTATCTGGAACCTGGCTGTCGAGCAGCACTCGCACTGGCGCCAGGGCAGGAGGAGCGCTCACGCTCACCTTGATCAATGTCGACAGCTCGCCGCCGCCCGCGCCGAGTACCCGAGGCTGGCCGCCACGCGACACCTCCGTCGTCCGGATCATCGCGGTAAGCCCGTGGTCTCGTTCGCCGGCTGGGTCTCCGGGCCGCCCATGGGCCATCCCTTAACGGCCCCGTTGATCGCCAGCGTGAACCGGCGTTGACCAGCAAGGAACACGTTCCCGAGAACTCGCTGTCGTGTCATTGCTTTCGTTCTCGCTCGGATGAGCGGATATTAGAACACACTCGTGCGCACGGCAAGGCTGCTTCTGGTCGTTAGTGTTGCTGCCTGAGCGAGCAGAACGGTAGATTCACCTGGGTGCGTGCCATTACAAGCGAGATCGACAGCCAGCCTGCCCTGTGGCGGAAGACCGCAGGCATGGCTTCGGCGGTCGCGGGCTTGCTTCCGGCGCCGGGCGAACCAGCTGCCGCGATCGGCTGCGGGACTTCCCTGCACGTCGCGCGGGCGTACGCCGCGCTCCGCGAGGAAATGAGCCTGGGCACGACGGACGCGGCGACTGCCTCTGAGCTGCCACCGCACCGCAGTTACGGGCGCGTGGTCGCCATCTCGCGCTCGGGTACCACGACGGAGGTCCTGCGCGCGCTCGGGCGGCTCAGGGGAAGCATCGCCACGGTCGCGATCACCGCGGTCCCCGGATCGCCGGTCGCGTCGACCGCCGACGACACGATCGTGCTGGACTTCGCGAACGAGCAGTCAGTTATTCAGACGCGCTTCGCGACCACGGCGCTCGCCCTGCTGCGCGCGCACATCGGTGACCGGCTCGAAGCCGCGATTGTGGACGGGGAGGCAGCGCTCGCCCGGGCGCTGCCAGCAGAGCCCACGGAGTTCAGGCAGTTCGTGTTCCTGGGGCAGGGCTGGACCGTAGGCCTCGCGGATGAGGCGGCCCTCAAGCTGCGCGAAGCGGCCTCTGCCTGGACCGAGGCGTACCCTGCGATGGAATACCGCCACGGCCCGATCAGCGCGGCCGGCCGCGGGACCCTCGTGTGGGCCATCGGACCGGTCGATCCGGGCGTGCTCGCCGACGCGGCGGGCACCGGGGCCACCATCGTCAACGGGGGGGCAGATCCGATGGCCGAGCTCGTTCTCATCCAGCGGATGGCCGTCGAACTCGCTGAGGCTCAGGGACTCGATCCCGGTCATCCGAAGCACCTGACTCGTTCGGTCGTGCTGCCGTGAGTCGCGACCGCTCACGCAGGAGGTCCTGATCGTGGCCGAGGTTTCGTTCCATGAGGTCGCGAAGGTCTTCCCGAACGGGACGAGGGCGGTTGACGCGCTCACCTGCACCATCGCCGACGGCGAGTTCATGGTCCTGGTCGGGCCGTCCGGCTGCGGAAAGACGACCGCCCTCCGGATGATCGCGGGGCTGGAGGAGCCGACCTCCGGAGCGATCGCCATCGGCGGGGAGGTCGTGAACGGCGTTTCCCCCCAGGACCGCGACATCGCAATGGTGTTCCAGAGCTACGCGCTGTATCCGCACAAGACAGTCCTCCAGAACCTGGCCTTCGGGCTCCGGCAGCACAAGATGCCGACCGCCGAGATCACGGAACGGGTCAGGGAGGTGAGCTCGCTGCTGACCCTCGATGACCTGCTGGACCGCAAGCCCGCCCAGCTCTCGGGCGGTCAGCGGCAGCGCGTGGCAATGGGGCGCGCGCTCGCCCGCAGGCCGCGCGTCTACCTCCTCGACGAGCCACTCTCGAATCTGGACGCCCAGCTCCGGACCCAGCTTCGCGCCGACCTCAAGCAGCTGCATCAGCGCTTTTCCACCACCACCCTGTACGTCACGCACGACCAGGTCGAGGCCATGACGCTCGGCGAGCGCATTGGCGTGATGTCCGGCGGGAAGCTGCTTCAGCTCAGCACACCGCAGGAGATCTACCGGCGCCCGGCGAACGTGTTCGTGGCCGGGTTCATCGGCAGCCCCCCGATGAACCTGCTCAGCGCCTCCGCGAGGGACGGCCGCGTGGACGCGGGCGATCTCGTGCTCGAGGCTCCCGGCGCCCCCGACGGCGAGCTCGTCATCGGCGTGCGGCCGGAGGCCCTGCGCCTCAGGACGGACGCCGCCGAAGAGCACGGTATGTCGGTGCGCGTGGAAGTCGTGGAGTTGCTCGGCCACGAGACGATCGTCTACGGGAGCATTCGCGGTCACCGTGTCGCCACCGCCTCCACCACCCCCGGGATCGAATCCCTGCCTCCCGAGCGGGCGATCGTCGTCGCCAGGCTCGACGCACGCCGTCAGCCAGCGGTGGGCGAGACGATCAACCTTGGGATGTCACTGGAAGACGTGCACTTCTTCGATGCCGCGTCGGGCGAGGCGGTGGCCTGGTCCGAACCCTTCGCCTCCCGGCGCCTGGCCGGATCCTGAGGAGGGCTGCGATGCGGCAGGCCGAGCGGCTGGAAACGATCCTGGAGTGGCTGTCCGGGAACGGCAGCGTGAATGTCGCCGACATCTCGGACGAGCTGGGCGTGTCGGCCGCCACGGTCCGTCGTGACCTCGATCTTCTCGAGCGCCAGCGCCTGCTGGCGCGCACGCATGGCGGCGCGGTCGCGCAGGGGGTCTTTTACGAGCTCCCGCTTCGCTACAAGGGCGGCCGGCACAAGGAGGAGAAGCTCCGGATCGCCCGCGAGGCCGCGACGCGAGTCGCCGCAGGTCACGCGGTCGGGCTCACCGGCGGAACCACCACCACGGAAGTGGCGCGGGCGCTGGTCGACCAGCAGCGCCTCACGCTGGTCACGAACGCTCTGAACATCGCCTCCGAGATGGCGGTACGCCCCAATCTCAAGCTCGTGGTGACGGGCGGGGTGGCCAGGTCCGAGTCCTATGAGCTGGTCGGGCCCATTGCCGAGGCGAGCCTGGGCGGGCTGAACCTCGACATCGTGTTCGTGGGCGCGGATGGGATCTCCCTCGAGGCCGGCCTCACAACGCATCACGAGGTGGAGGCCCATACGAACCGGGCACTGATCGAGCGCTCCCGTTCGGTCGTCGTGGTAGCCGACAGCTCCAAGATCGGCCTCGTGGCCTTCGCCCAGATCTGTACGGTCGGAACGGTCGACGAGCTGATCACCGACCAGGCCGCCGACCCCGCAGTCCTGGCCGCCCTGACCGAAGCCGGCGTGAAAGTCATCACCGTCTAACCCGGCCAGACCCAGCTGGCTAACCCCGGCCGGACCCAGCTGGTTCTTTCGCAAGATTGCTCGCACTTGCTCACTTGAGGCATACATGGAACACTCTCGCTCATGATCCGAGTCGCGATCATCGGTGCCGGCAGCGTGGAGTTCACCCGCAACGTGGTGGCCGACCTTTGCTCGTTCCCGGAGCTAGCCGGGCAGGTGACCATCGCCCTGCACGACATCAACGCGGAGCGTCTCGCGTACTCGGAGCGCGCCGCCGCGTCGATCGTGCGGCGGACCGGCGCCGGGCACCGGGTGGAGGCCAGCGCCGAGCGCCGGCCCGCCGTGGCGGGCGCGGACTACGTCATCAACGAGATCCAGGTAGGGGGGTACCGGCATACCCTCATGGATTTCGACATCCCGAAGAAGTACGGGGTCCGCCAGACGATCGCCGACACGATCGGGATCGGCGGCATCTTCCGCGGGCTCCGCACCATTCCCGTCGCGGTGGGCATCGGCAACGACCTCCACGAGCTGGCTCCGGACGCCCTGCTGCTGAATTACACCAACCCGATGGCCATGGTGCCGTGGGCCGTCTACGAGGGCACCCCGTTCGCGAACGTGGTCGGCGTGTGCCACTCGGTGCGGGACACCCATGCCTTCCTGGCCGCCGCCATTGGCGTGCCCGAGGAAGACGTCGCCTTCCGCACGGCGGGCTTCAACCATCAGTGCTTCGTCCTGCGGTTCCGCCACCGTGGCACCGGCGAGGACCTCTACCCGCGGCTCCGGGAAGTGATCGAGGCCGATCCGGACGGGCTGGGCAGGCGGGTGCGCGTGGAGATCTTCCGGCGCTTCGGCTACTTCCCCACCGAGTCCAGCGAACACTCGAGCGAGTACGTTCCCTGGTTCCTCCACCACGACGAGCAGGTCGAGCGGTTCCGGTGCGAGATCGACGAGTACGTGCGCCGCAGCGAGCGGAACCTCGAGGACTGGGAGCAGACAAAGGCGGCCCTGGACGCCGGCCAGGAACTCGAGGTCGAGCCCGCCTCCGAGCTCGCTTCGGAGATCATCCACTCGCTCGAGACCGGCACCGCCCGTGAGGTCTACACGAACGTGCGGAACGGCGGGCTGATCGACGGGCTTCCCGGCAACGCCTGTGTCGAGGTACCGACCCTGGTCAACAAGAACGGTGTGCAGCCCACCCGGATTGGTGCCCTCCCCCCGCAGTGCCTCGCCTTGAACCGGACCTTCCTGAACGTAGTGGAACTCACAGTCCGCGCGGTGCTCGAGGAGCGGCGCAGCCTGGTCTACCAGGCCGCGCTGGTCGACCCGAACACGGCCGCAACCCTGACGACCGAGCAGATCGTGGCGATGTGCGACGACCTGATCGAGGCACACGGGGCGCTGATGCCCGAGGGCATCCGCAACGGCAGCTGAATGGGGGCCGCAGCCGCAGGCATGACCGCCCACGCTCCTGACCTGCTGGAGGTGCCCGCACCCGAGCGGGTGCTGGGCCGCCCCGTGCTCCGCAGCGAGGATCGCGCGCTGCTCACCGGAGCGGCCCGGTACCTGGACGATGTCGCGTGCGAGGGGGCGCTGCACGGGGTGTTCGTCCGGTCCCCGATGGCACACGCTCTCGTCCGGTCGGTCGATGCCGACGAGGCCCGTGCGATGCCTGGTGTCGTCGGGGTGTTCGCCGCCGGGGACCTGGGTGGGCTGCGCATGCCCCCCGTGGAAGACAGTCCCGAGGTGTTCGCCCGGCCCCTGCTCGCCATCGACCGGGTCCGGTTCGTCGGCGAGCCGGTGGCCGTGGTGGTGGCGCAGACGAGGGCGCAGGCCGTGGACGCCGCGGACGCCGTCGCCGTCGATTACGAGCCGCTCGCCCCGGTGATCGATCCCGAGAAGGCGCTGGAGCCTGACGCGCCGGTCCTGTTCCCGGCCCACGGCTCCAACCTCGCCATCCGCGTCGACGATGTGGCCGAGGATCCCAGCGCGCTCGAAGATGCCGAGATCGTCGTGCGGGCACGGTTCGTCAACCAGCGGGTGGCGCCGGTGCCGATGGAGCCCAATGGCGCTCTCGCCATCGCCGGCGCCAGTCAGTCATCGGTCACGCTGTGGGCCTCGGTGCAGGCGCCGCACGACACACGCCGCATTGTCGCCCAGGTTCTCGGCCTGGACCCCGCCCAGGTGCGCGTCCGCACCGCGGCGGTGGGCGGCGGATTCGGCGGGAAGATCCCGACATACCCCGAACACGTCGTGATCGCGTGGCTCGCCCGGCATATGGGCAGCGCGGTTCGCTGGTCGGAGACGCGAAACGAGAACATGCTCGCGATGACGCACGGCCGCGGGCAGGTGCAGCACGTTGAGCTGGGCGCCGCCCTGGACGGGCGGATGCTTGGGCTTCGTGTCTTCGTGATCCAGGACATCGGGGCGTACGCCAGCGAGGCCGCGACCCTGCCACCGCTCACCGGCCTCATGGCCTCGGGCCCGTACCGGATCCCCCGGATCGACTTCCATGCGGTCTCGGCCGTGACCACCACCACTCCGGTGGGTGCCTACCGGGGCGCGGGCCGGCCGGAGGCAACGTGGCTGCTTGAGCGGGCCCTGGACATGCTGGCGGCCGAGCTCGGGATCGATCCCGCGGAGATCCGGCGGCGCAATTTCATCCCCCCCGAGGCATTCCCCTACCGCACCCCGAGCGGCGCCAACTACGACAGCGGGGACCCGGGCCGGGCCCTCGATATCGCGCTTCATGCGGCTGGGTACGCCGAACTGCGCCAGGAACAGGCGGCACGCATCGGCCGGGGGGAAACGTGCCAGCTCGGCATCGGCATCTGCAGTTACGTGGAGGTCACGGGCTGGGGAAGCGAGTTCGCGTCGGTGGACGCCGACGACCAGGGGACGTTCACCGTCCTGACCGGGACCAGCCCTCAGGGACAGGGGCACGAGACCGCGTGGGCGCAGATCGTGGCCGACACCCTGGGTGTCTCGTTCGACGCCGTCACCGTCCGGCATTCGGACACGCTGCTCGTCCCGCGCGGCGAGGGGACAATGGGGTCGCGGTCCCTCCAGGTGGGCGGCTCGGCCGTGCTCCGGGCCTCGCTGGCCCTGCTGGACAAGGCCCGGCGTCTGGCGGCCCACCTGCTGGGGACGAGCGAGAGCGACATCCGCCGCCTGGACGGCCGGATCGGCGTCGGCGGTGCCCCGGAGCTGTCGCTTTCCTGGGCCGAGCTTGCCGCCGCCGCCGCCGACCCCTCGTCTCTCCCGCCCGGGATGGAGACGGGGTTGCGGGCGCAGAACGACTTCGAGATGGAGGATTCGACCTATCCGTTCGGTGCCCACATCGCGGTCGTGGAGGTCGACACCGAGACGGGGAAGGTGAAGCTGGTCCGGCATGTCGCGGTGGACGATTGCGGGCGCCGCATCAACCCGATGCTCGTCGACGGACAGATCCACGGGGGGATCGCGCAGGGCGCCGCCCAGGCGCTGTTCGAATCATTCGTCTACGACGAGCTGGGCAATCCGCTGACGTCCAGCCTCGCCACCTACGCGATGCCGAGCGCGGCGGAGCTCCCCTCATTCGTCACCGTCCCGCTTGCGACCCCCACTGCCCGGAACCCATTGGGGGCGAAGGGCGTCGGCGAGGGGGGGACTATCGGGGCCGGGCCCGCGGTCCACAACGCGGTGATCGATGCGCTCTCTCACCTTGGTATCCGGCACATCGACATGCCGATGAGCCCGGATCGGGTCTGGCGGGCGATCAGCGATGCGCAGCGCGGTGTGCCGGGCGGTGGGCCGGGCGATAGCGAGAAAGGAGAAGCGCATGGAGCGGCCGGACCTGAATGGTTTGATCGCGGCGATCGTCACGCCCATGCGGAGCGATACGTCGATCGACGAGGAGTCCCTCCGAGGATACGCTGACTGGCTGGCCGGCCAGGGCGTTCGCGGGCTGGCCGTGAACGTGGACACGGGCGAGGGGCCACACCTGTTTCCGGAAGAACGCCTGCGGGTGCTGGAGATCGTGGTTGAAGCGGTCGGCGGCCGGGCTCTCGTGGTCGCCGGGCTCGCGGCCTCGTTTACCGAGCAGGCCCGCCGGCTGGCCGCCGACACCGCCCGGGCCGGAGCAGACGCCCTGCTCGTCTTCCCCATTTCCGCGTACCAGGGCGAACCGCTGGACCCGGAGATTCCCGCCTCGTACCACCGTGCGGTGGCCGAGGCGTCCGGTCTTCCGCTCATCGCCTTCCAGCTCCAGCCCGCGCTGGGCGGGGTGAACTTCTCGGCCGAGACCATCGAGCGCACGATGAGCATCGACGGTGTGGTGGCCATCAAGGAGGCGTCCTTTGACGCGAAGCGGTTCGTGGAGACCGCGCGGCTGGTGAAGTCCTTGCCCTCCCGCCCCACCGTCCTGAACGGCAACGACAATTTCCTGCTCGAGGCGTATCTCCTCGGGGCCGAGGGTGCGCTGCTGGGCTTCGGCACGCTCGCCGCGCGCGAGCAGGTCCAGATGCACCAGGCCGCGCGCGACCACGATTTCCCGCGTGCGTTCGAGCTCCGCGACATGCTCCAGCCGTTGTGCGACGCGATCTTCGCCCCGCCCGTCCGCGACTATCGCGCTCGCCTCAAGCACGCGCTCATGCGCCTGGGCGTCATCGGCGAAGCCCACGTTCGCCCGCCACTGCGCCCACTGTCCAAAGACGCCGGCGACCTCGTGGACGGCGCGCTCAAGGAAGCGGGACTCCTCTAGTGGGCCTGCGCGGAGTGGGCGTGTTCCTGCCAACGTTCGCGGGGGACCACGGGCGCACCGGAGCAGAGCTCGCGGCGTTCGCGCGGCGCGCCGAGGACCTGGGGTTTGATTCCGTATGGGCGACCGATCACCTGCTGCACCAGAGCAGGTTCTACGCGGTCCCGTGGCTCGACCCGATCGTCTCGCTCACCTACGTAGCCGCGACGACGTCGCGGCTGCGCCTGGGCACCTCGGTCCTGGTGCTGCCGACCCGCCAG
>Ga0207693_10004793_pt1 | contig 11376 bp, 12 predicted proteins | sample LARL81metaG_FD_184347 | JGI IMG/M metagenome (GOLD analysis project Ga0207693, IMG submission 184347) | Corn, switchgrass and miscanthus rhizosphere microbial communities from Kellogg Biological Station, Michigan, USA - LAR L8-1 metaG... | ecosystem: Host-associated > Plants > Roots >...
AGCGGTGACTGGCAGGTCACCCGAAAGGCGGGCACCGAGATCCGCGTGCCGCGCAAGACGAAGCTGTCGCGCACCGTCGGCGCACAGATCCCGACCGGCTTCGACCCGATGGTGTACGGCGTAACCCCGGACATGGTGTCCTCGATCGACCGATTGGCACTGTGGAACCTCGTCACGACGGTCGACGCCTTCCTATCCGCGGGCTTCACCCCGGCCGAGCTGATGCGCTGGGTGCACCCCAGTCTGGTGGCCAGTACGCAGGGCACCGGCATGGGCGGCATGACATCGATGCAGACGATGTACCACGGCAACCTGCTGGGCAGGAACAAACCGAACGACATCCTGCAGGAGGTCCTGCCCAATGTCATTGCCGGACATGTGGTTCAGTCCTACATCGGGAGCTACGGCGCGATGATCCACCCGGTCGGCGCATGCGCCACCGCGGCGATATCGGTCGAGGAGGGCGTGGACAAAATCCGGCTCGGCAAGGCCGAGTTCGTGGTGGCAGGCGGTTACGACGACCTGACGCTGGAGGCCATCATCGGATTCGGTGACATGGCGGCCACTGCCGACACCGAGATGATGCGTGCGAAGGGCATCAGCGACTCGAAGTTCTCCCGCGCGAACGACCGTCGTCGGCTCGGGTTCGTCGAGGGACAGGGTGGCGGGACCATCCTGCTGGCCCGTGGTGACCTCGCGCTCAAGATGGGTCTGCCCGTGCTGGCAGTCGTCGCCTACATTTCGTCCTTCGGTGACGGTGTACATACGTCGATCCCCGCTCCGGGGCTCGGTGCGCTGGCAGCCGGTAGCGGAGGCAAGGATTCGCAGCTGGCGCGTTCACTCGCGAAGTTGGGCGTCGGCCCGGACGACATTGCGGTGGTGTCCAAGCACGACACCTCCACGCTGGCCAACGACCCGAATGAGACTGAGCTGCACGAGAGATTGGCGGCAGCCCTCGGTCGTTCAGCGGGCGCACCGCTGTTCGTGGTGTCGCAGAAGAGCCTGACCGGCCACTCGAAGGGTGGCGCTGCGGCGTTCCAGATGATGGGGCTGTGCCAGATCCTGCGCGACGGCGTCATCCCGCCCAACCGCAGCCTGGACTGCGTCGACGACGAACTTGCCAGCGCTGCGCACTTGGTCTGGCTGCGCGACACCCTGCGTCTGGGGGACAAGTTCCCGCTGAAGGCGGGTCTGGTCACCAGCCTCGGGTTCGGCCACGTGTCGGGCCTCGTCGCGCTGGTGCATCCGGAGGCGTTCCTGGCCGCACTCAGCCCTGAGGAGCGCGAGGCGTATCGGGAGCGTTCGGACGCCCGGGTGCTGGCCGGTCAGCGCCGGTGGGCGTCGGCGATCGCCGGTGGGCGGCCGCTCTACGAGAAGCCCGCGAACCGTCGATTCAGCAGCGAGGCGCCCGAGAAGCGGCAGGAGGCCGAAATGCTTCTGGATCCGGCGTCACGGCTGGGTGACGGTGATGTGTACGTGCGGCCGGGGGTGTGAGATAGCGTCTCCGGCATGGCGATAGTCGGGGTGGGGATCGATCTGGTCTCCATTCCCGACTTCGCCGAGCAGGTCGACCAGCCCGGCACCGTGTTCGCCGAGACGTTCACACCCGGGGAGCGCCGCGACGCCGCCGACAAGAGTTCCTCGGCAGCCCGGCATCTGGCCGCGCGGTGGGCGGCCAAGGAAGCCGTCATCAAGGCGTGGTCGGGCTCGCGCTTCTCCAAACGGCCGGTGCTGCCCGAGGGCATTCACCGCGATATCGAGGTCATCACCGACATGTGGGGTCGCCCCAAGGTGCGGCTCACCGGTGCGATCGCCGAGCACCTGAAGGATGTGACGATCCATTTGTCACTGACGCACGAGGCAGACACCGCCGCGGCCGTCGCCATCCTCGAAGAGCGTTAACCGCCGAGCTTGGCCCACGCGCCGAGCAGACGCGACGGTCTCCATTTTGTCGGCGTGTCGATGACCTTCGCGTTCCCCTACCTGCGGTGTGGGCCCAGCTCGGAGGAAGAGTGACCCGCTAGCCTCGTCCTATGAGTGATCTCGCGGAGCGAGTGCATGACGTGCTGCCGTCGGTGCGCCGTGACCTGGAAGACCTGGTGCGTATCGAGTCGGTGTGGGCCGACCCCGGCCGCCGTGCCGAAGTGCAACGCAGTGCCGAGGCGGTGGCAAAGCTATTGTCGGACGCGGGATTTGGCGACGTTCGAATCGTCAGCGAAGGCGGTGCGCCAGCTGTCATCGCCAGGCACCCGGCTCCGCCCGGAGCGCCGACGGTGCTGCTGTATGCCCATCACGACGTGCAACCGGAGGGCGATCACAGCCAGTGGGCGTCGCCACCGTTCGAGCCGACCGAGCGTGATGGCCGCCTGTACGGCCGCGGGTGCGCCGACGACAAGGCGGGCATCGCAGTCCATCTGGCAGCGTTTCGGGCGCACGGTGGCCAGCCGCCGGTCGGCGTGACGGTGTTCGTCGAGGGCGAGGAGGAGTCGGGCTCGCCGTCGCTGAGCCGAATGCTCGCGGTGCACCGGGAGACGCTGGCCTCTGACGTGATCGTCATCGCCGACTCGGACAACTGGAGCACCGAGGTGCCGTCGCTGACGGTGTCGTTGCGCGGCCTGGCCGACTGCATCGTCGAAGTGGCCACGCTGGACCACGGCCTGCACTCGGGCATCTGGGGCGGGGCGGTGCCCGATGCGCTGAGCGTGCTGGTGCGACTGCTGGCCAGCCTGCACGACGACGACGGCAACGTCGCGGTGGCCGGCGTGCACGAGGGCACAGCGTCGGATGTCGATTACTCGCCGGAGCGGGTGCGTGAGGATTCCGGCCTGCTCGACGGTGTGTCCGAAATCGGCTCTGGTTCAGTGCCACAACGACTTTGGGCCAAACCGGCGGTGACGGTGATCGGCATCGACACCACGTCGATCGAAAAATCGTCGAATACCTTGATTCCACGCGCACGGGCAAAGGTCAGCATGCGCGTTGCGCCCGGTGGTGACGCGTTGGAGCACCTGGCCGCGCTGAAGCGCCATCTCGAGCAGCATGCGCCATGGGGCGCGAAAGTCGTCGTCACTCCGGGCGATGTCGGCCAGCCGTACGCGATCGATGCGAGCGGACCGGTCTACGACGCCACCCGGGCGGCGTTTCGGCAGTCGTGGGGCCACGACGCGGTCGACACCGGCGTGGGTGGCTCCATCCCGTTCATCGCCGAATTCGCCGCCGCGTTTCCGTCGGCCAAGATCTTGGTCACGGGGGTGGAAGACCCTGCGACACAAGCTCATAGCATCAACGAGAGCCTGCATCTGGGCGTACTGGAACGCGCCGCGACGGCGGAGGCGCTGCTGCTGGCCAACCTCGGTTCAGACGGACAGATCGCGCCGTAATTTGGCGACGTGCCGGCCCGGAGATGGGCAACGACGGCAACGACCCAGGCTTCTCCGGGGGAGCGTCCAAGGCCGCGTTCAACGGAGAAGCTGGAGAAGGGAGACCTCAGCGATCCGGTCCAAATCAGGAACCCGCTGAATCTTGACGTCCACAACCCAGACCTGTCGGAACGGGTCAACGCCAACCGTGAGGCTGCGAAGTACCGTGTCCGTGCCCGTGAGGCTGAGACGGCTCTAGCCGAGACTCAGGCACGGCTGGCTGTGCTCCAGCGCGCCGAGATCGAACGGCTCGCCAGCGCTTGCCTGTCACACCCGAGTGACTTGTTTACCCTCAGCGGGAACGAGCTAGCCAGCTATCTGACCGACGCCGGCACCGTGGACGCGGAGAAGGTCGCGGCCGACGTAGCAGCGATCCTGCAGGAGCGCCCGGGCCTGAAGCCCTCGTCGCCCGCGTACGACCGCACACAAGGCATGAGCGGCAACCCCAGCAGGCCAACCCCAACGTTCGGGGACCTTCTTAAGTCTTGAGTGCTGACCGGTAGCCCGTGGCTACCTAGCACTCGCAGTTAGCGGCTGTGCCGCACCCGAGGTCCGACCTGTGGTCGGGCCTTTTCTGTTCCTGACAACTCCCAAGGAGAAACACAATGGCACTTCAGCACTCGAATACCGCTCATGCTTGGACCCCGGCCGATTGCGGCCAGCTGGTCAACCTGGCCGTCCAGTCCAAGCCGGTCGCCTTCAAGGCGGCGACGGTCTTCAGACCGACAAACTGAAGGTGAACTTCCCCTTGTGCGTCAGCGACCCCACCGTGGCCTGGTACAACGAGCTGGACACCCTCACGGCCACTGACGGCGCCACAGGTGAGGTCGTAGTCACCCCGTCGAAGACGGCTGGTATCCATCACATTTCGTCCGAACTGGGCGAGGACACCGACCCCGCTATCGCCGACCAGATCGGCGCGGCACTGGCCAATCAGATCGCCGAAGCCGTCGACAAGGCTTGGCTGGCCAACACCACGGCCAAGGCCAACAGCGGTCTGCTGAGCATCGCCTACGGCTCCGTCGATACCGGCGCGATTGCGTCTGTGGCGAACCTGGACCCGTTCATCGACGCACAGTTCGCAGCGGAGGCTGTCGGAGCGGAGCTGACCTCTTGGGTCATGCACCCGACCATCGCCAGGCAACTGTCGAAGATCAAGGTCCAGACCGGCAGCAACCAGGCACTTCTCCAGCGTGTCGAGGACGGTCTACGTGTCGCCGGTCTTCCGGTGTTCGTTAGCCCGAACTTGGACGCCAACACCTTGGCGTGGGGCATCCCGAAGGACCGGGTTGTGACCGTGCTCCGCAAGGGCACCGAGGTTTTCACGTCCAAGGATGCTGGCTTCTACAACGACGCCGTCGACATCCGCGCGATCGCCCGTGTCGGGTTCGGGTTCCTACGGCCTGTCTCTGCGATCCGGCTGTACGACGCGGCCTAGCCCCTAGCACCACCACAGAGTTCGGCCCCCGTCCGTCACAAGGGCGGGGGTCGTTCTCGACCCCACCCCCGACGAATACCTCATCGCGAAAACGACGTCAGGACAGCATTCCCCTGCTTACCCTGCTGCAATGCATGGGAAGGCAACTGCTATCGCTGGTGCGGTGATGGTTCTCGCAGGTTGCGGTGGGTCAAGCCAGACAGCGGTGACGCTGACATCCACACTGGAAATCACTAAATCAGTGACAGTGACCGCCCCGCCGCCACCATTCGCCCCCAAAACGATCATGGAAACCGATGGCACGTATCGAGTCGGCACCGACATCGTGCCGGGCACCTATCGCTCGGCGGGTACTAGCCCTGAAGGAGCAACCGATTGCTATTGGGCAAGGCTGAGCAGTCTCAATGAAACTCACATCATCGATAGCAACATCAGCACCGGCCCTCAGCTAGTGATAATCCAGCCGGACGACAGGGCGTTCCTGACGCATAGCTGCCAGCCCTGGCAGAAGGCTGACTGACCAACAGCCAAAAGATCACAGCGCGTGGGGTGTGCGCTGCGGGGTGGTTGGGGAGTTGGGATGCAGGGCCAGGCGTGGGGTGAGCACCGGGCACCGGGTGTGGGGGCGGTGTGCGGGGCACCCGGACAAGGCATCTACCGCGCAGCTCTCGAATCCGGCTTCACCGATGAGCAGTGGCAGGTGATCAAGCACGGCTCGGCCGACCGTCTCGAGATGTCTCGGTGCTCGCCGCCCAGCTCGCTGCGTTCGTCATGGGTGATGACAGTTATTGGCGGATACCGACAAGGGCGGTTAAGCGTGGTCAGACGGGTCGGGCTAGAGCCCGGCGGCGGCTACTCCATATTCCGCCTGCGCTGGGGTGAATACTTCATACTCCAGCTGTGCGACGAGTTTGCTATGGGAGAAGCCAGACACGTAGAGGTAGTCCTTTGCAGACCTCGCCGCCTGCACATTCCAGTCAACGGTGATGTGGTCGACGGCGTATGCCCGTCGCGGGAACAGCCCGGAGGCTCTGGCAGATCGTCTGCCAAACGAACTCCGGTCGCTCGATGCCTGGTACTACGACGACGGCGGCGTGCCCGCCGGCCTGCAGGACTAACTGGCCGCGCTAGTGCCTCAGGTGGCGCCGCACGAGCCGATGCCAGTGATGGCCAGCGGCGTGGATTGCAGATGTCCGACTGGTACCGCCACATGCTTACGAGGGACTACCTGATGGCCAACTGGCCCACCCACGCCCGAAAGCGGGCTCTCAAACGAACCAACCGGCGCCGCACGATAGCCGAGCTGGCGAAGGAACAGCTGAACAGGGAGAAGACCTACGGCGTTCGGGCTGATACCTACGTAGTCACGCGGTCGATGATCTTCTTGATGTGTGTTGTCGTATGTGCAGCCTTGACGTTGTACTGTGCCACCGCGATCTTTCCCCTCTCGTCGACGACGAACGTCGAGCGAATGACGCCCTGAACGGTCTTGCCGTACATCGTCTTCTCGCCGAAGGCGCCCCAGGAGGTCAGCACCTTGCGGTCCGGGTCGGATAGCAACGGGAAGGTCAGTTTCTGGTCGTCGCTGAACTTGGCCAGCTTGGTCGGCTTGTCTGGGGAGATGCCGACGACGTCCAGACCGGCGTCGTTGAGCTCGGAAAGGTTGTCGCGAAAGTCGCATGCCTCTTTGGTGCAGCCCGGCGTCGACGCGGCCGGGTAGAAGTACACGATGACCTTGCGGCCCTTGTAGTCGGCCAGTGACACGGTGTTGCCATTGGCGTCGGGCAGGCTGAAGGCAGGGGCCTTGTCGCCCACCTCGAGTCGCGGGGTCTGTGGCATGCGTGGGGCAACCCTTCTCGTCGACCGGTGCACTCCGGTGAGCGCGAACTGATCTAGGGTAGTTCGGCAGGGCTTCGTGTGGGAGCAGCGACTGGGAGGCGGAAGTGGCGGATCGGGATCCCGACACCATCAAGCAGGAGATCGATCAGGCTCGCGACCTGTTGGCGTCGACAGTGGATTCCCTCGCCGAACGGGCCAATCCGCGCAGGATCGCCGACGATCTCAAGGCTGGGGTGGTGCGGTTCATCCAGAAACCGGCTGTCACTATCTCACTGGCCGGTGTGGGCGTGGTGGTTGTCGTGCTCGTCGTCCGCCGCATCAGGCGGCGTTGACGGGCAGGGACAACGGCGACACGCGGAGCGGAACCAATCGGCGAACGAGAAACTCGGCGGATTGGCGACCCGGCCGAGACGCCTGCAGCTGTAGACCCGGATCGGAAGTTGCGGAGTTACCTCGTGCACCCCGCATACGCTGGACGCACCCGTCGTAGACGATGCGTCGATCGGCGTCATCAGCTAAGTCTCCGTTTCGCACGACCTGGGATATCTGGGCACGCACCCAGGCATCTTCAGCTAACCGCACTGTAGCACCTTGACATCTGTCTGTGCAGCTTGGCCGAATAGTATTTGATAACTGTTCCTGACTCTGCAATCTTCCGCAGTAGGCACGGATTTCGAACCATAAGTCGCGTTACGCTGACGACGGCACACCTCTGGCAGCTCAGCGTCCGGCCGATCGAAAATTTACGCAAGCGTCAGCGGCAATGAGCAATGGCGGATAGGATATTGCGCCCCCGGGGCAACGGCACCGCGGCCTATGCAAGTCCAACGGGATCGGGTTCGGGGTCCCCTGGACGCGTGGCATTTTGGCTGGCGCGACTGGCAACCGCCACCGTCGGGCCAGACCGTCGGGTGCGGAATTCGACGGTAATCGCCGGGTCGGCATGATGGGCGATCGCACGCAGCGCCGACGGGCTGTAGGCGCGTAGCGAGCTGATGACACCATCGTGTGCCAGCGGGATCCCCGTGAACGGCAGCACCGCAGCCAACACCACCACGTGGAGCGCTGCCGGCGGCCTGGGAAGGTCGATGACCAACAATTTGTCCGCTGCCCGGGTCCCTTCGGCGAACACTTGGGCGGCCAGTGCGGGCGGCAGGTGATGTAACGACATCGCAAACACCGCAAGGTCGTAATACCCGTCCGGGGCGTCGATGGCGGTAGCGTCCATCTCCCGCACCGTGGCGCGTGGGTGACTGCCGAGGTCGTCAGCGGCGACAGCGGCCACAAACGTGGGGTCGATGTCGGTGACCGTCAGCTGAGCAGTGGGGTGAGTCTCCAGCAGCTTGCGCGACAGCCCGCCGAGGCCGGCCCCGAGTTCGAGAATCTTCGGAGAGGGGACATCGGCCACCTCATCAAGCGCCATCTTGGCCAATTTCGCGTGAGCACCGAAGAATCGTCGCCGTCCGGCGCGGTCGAGCGAGCGGACGACCTTTTGCTTCAGATCGTCGACGTCGTCGCGGTCCAGGTATTCCAGCCGATTGGTCTGCAACCGACGATCCAGCCAGGAGGCGTCCGGCCCGCCTCGGGGCATATTCACAATGTCGAGGGTCATCCCGTCCACGTAGACCATCATGGATGATGGCGGCCTTGTCGACCTCGGTTTGCACCCAACCCGTTGCCGGAGACGTGTCCCCATCTGGATCGCCGTGCAGCTTGGTCCAGCGCCTCGGTTAATTCATCGGTCTCGGTCACAAAATGACGACGGCGAGTGGTTGGCACCAGTCCGAATGGATCACTATCTCCAATCAGCGCTAAACCTGTGCTGGTGCCGTCGCGCCCTGCAGCCGCACAGAGAAGCGATGGCGGAGGCTACGGCGTTGCTGGCGCTCATCGAACGGGCTCTGGCGCAAAGTGATGCAGGTAGTGCTGTGTTGTGGACGTTACTGGTGTGCTCGGCGCCCAGGTTGTGTTAGAGGGCAGCCAACGATGAAGCTTCCCTTGGGTTGCTCTTGGCCAGGAGGCGCACGATTCCGATGGCGAAGTTGGGTGCGGCGGAATGACTCCATCGGCAGTTTCGCTACTGGTGCGCGAGCGCGAATTCGGGGTTGCCGAGAGTCGCTGCGGGCGGGTTGGGAAATGCGTGGCCAATTCGCCGCATTGCCCGACACATCGTGCCCATACTTTGCCCATGAGCTTCAAGAGCCGCCTGGTAACCGTCCCATCCTTGAAATTCTTTGCGAAGCACTACTATCCGTTCATCACCCGTATCAGCGGCGATGATCTGGTGTTCATGAATTGGGGCTACGAAGAGGATCCGCCGATGACCCTGCCGCTGGAGGGGTCAGATGAGCTCAACCGGTTTCCAATCCAGCTCTACCACCGCACGGCGACCCAGGTGGATCTCAAGGGCAAAAAGGTATTGGAGGTCAGTTGCGGCCACGGCGGCGGAGCCTCGTACCTCGTACGGACCCTGGGCCCGGCCTCCTATACGGGCCTGGACTTGAACTCCGCCGGCCTCGACTCGTGCCGAAAAAGGCACCAACTGCCCGGCCTGGATTTCGTGCAGGGCAACGCCGAGAACCTACCGTTCCCCGATCAATCCTTCGACGCGGTGATCAACATCGAAGCTTCGCACCTCTATGCCCAGTTTCCCCGTTTCCTCGCGGAAGTCGCGCGCGTCCTGCGCCCGGGAGGCCATTTCCTGTACGCCGATATCCGCCGAGGCGACAGTGTCGCCAAGTGGAACGAGGACCTGGGCAACGCCCCCATGCGGCTCATGTCGCAGAGAGTCATTAACGAGGAGGTTGCGCGCGCGGTGCAGAAGAATGTGCCGCAGTTGCTGAAGGTGATGTCCCGCGTTGCTCCGGCGTTCTACGTCGATAAGTTATATGGAGGGATCGGCCGCGAATTGTCGAACGGAAAGATCTCTTACCGAATGTTCTGCTTCGCCAACGAGTAAGGCGGCTTCTGGGGTCGCCTCATCGTAGTGGTCGCCAACACGCCGTCGGACTCCGCGAGCAGACCCGACTGTTACGCGACCTCCGCCTCATCCGTTTGAAATTTGCAACCCTCAGACTTCGGAAGACCCGAGGGCGTCCTACTGCAACGACACGCCCATTGAGGCCGAAATCACATCTGCCTGAACAAGATCGAAGAGCCCCTTGGGCTCCCGTCATCGATGACCACCTGGACGATGGCCTCGGGATGGGGGAAGGCGACGTTCACGTAATTCGGCTCTTCTCCACGAACCTGGGAGTGGGGAGACCGGGCGACACGCCTCGGGCTCTGAAATGAGCTGATCGTGGGCCTGGGGCTCGCACGATCCGTGATCACGACCAAGATCACACGGATTGTCGAGGAGCCCCAGGTGGAAGCAGAGGTTACCGGTTCGGTTGTTGCTGCGTTGTTCGGGTTGGACGGGTTCCGCGTGCTGGCCGCCGCGGATGCCGGCGGTGAGCTGGAGCTGCTGGTCGAAACCATCGCTCGGGTTGTACCGTGCCCCGACTGCGGCGCGGTGGCACGGCCGAAGGATCGCCGTGCGGTATGGGTACGCGACCTGCCGATCGGCGGCAGACCGGTGGTGGTGTGCTGGCACAAACGAGTCTGGTGTTGCCCACATGCGTGGTGCCCCAAGAAGACCTGGACCGAGGAGCATCCTGCGATCGAACCCCGCGCCTGTCTGACCGACCGTGCTCGGGCGTGGGCGTTCGAGCAGGTCGGCGCCCGAGACGGCGCGGTGTCGCGGGTCGCGTCCGCGCTCGGTGTCGGCTGGGCGACGATCATGCGGATCATCATCACCCGCGGCCAGCCGATCATCGACGACCCCGCACGGCTGGACGCGCCGACGGCGATCGGGGTGGACGAGACTGCGTTCTTGCGCGCCACCGGACAGCACCCGACGACGTATGCGACCGGCATCGCCGACCTGACACCGGGTCGGCCGGCGCGGCTGCTGGACGTGGTCGCCGGCCGGTCCGGGGTGGTGCTGGCCGCCTGGCTGCACGAGCGCGACGACGAGTGGAAGGCGCAGATCGCGACCGCATCGCTGGACCCGTTCCGCGGCTACGCCACCGCGTTGAATCAGCAACTCCCGCACGCGGTTCGCGTGCTCGACCCGTTCCATGTCACCAAGCTCGGGCTGACCGCGCTCGACCAGGTGCGCCGCCGCGTGCAGCACGATGTCCACGGGCATCGGGGTCATCGTGGCGACCCGCTCTACGGGATCCGCCGCATCCTGCGCCGCCGTGCCGACCGGCTCTCCGAGCGGGCCTGGGGTCGGCTGCGAGCCGGACTCGTCGCCGGCGACCGGTGCGGGCAGGTCACCGCCGCCTGGACCATCGCCCAGGACCTGATGCGCTGCTACCAGCTCCGCGACGCCAGCGCCGCGGCAGCAGTCATCACCGCCGCCCGCGACTGCCCAGTTCCCGAAATCGCCCGCCTGGGAAGAACATTGCACACATGGCGGGCGGAGTTCCTCGCGCACTTCGCCCACACCGACGTCTCCAATGGGCCGACCGAAGCGTTGAACCTGAAGATCAAGAACACCAAGCGCACCGCGCGCGGATTCCGCAACTTCGGCAACTACCGGCTCCGCCTCCTTCTCAACCACGGCCGAATCCAGAACAATCATCAGACATCACGGATCCGAACCCGCCGTCCCAGCTTGGTGGCGTAGAGCCA
>Ga0207693_10004797_pt1 | contig 11373 bp, 6 predicted proteins | sample LARL81metaG_FD_184347 | JGI IMG/M metagenome (GOLD analysis project Ga0207693, IMG submission 184347) | Corn, switchgrass and miscanthus rhizosphere microbial communities from Kellogg Biological Station, Michigan, USA - LAR L8-1 metaG... | ecosystem: Host-associated > Plants > Roots >...
CAGCGTGTCCGCGGCTGTCGTTGATGGCCTTGAAGTGATCGACGTCGACCATGATCACGCCGACCGGCTGACGGTCGCGCTCGGCGCGCAGCAACTCACGCTGCAGGATTTCGAGAATGACTTTGTGATTCCACAGTCCGGTGAGGCTGTCGTGCGAAGCCTCGCGGCGCAAAGCGTCCTTAGTCTGCAGAAGCCGATTTTGTGTGACTAACAGCCGCGCGCTTGAACAGATAAACGACAGTCCCACCGCAAGAGCGGCCAACGTTTCATGGTCGCGCGCAATACGCAGCGACATGAACAAGACCGCCATGGGATAGATCAGATAAAAGAGCTCGACATAAATGCGTTTTTCGCGCGGCCTGGATTCGAGTGAGAGTTCGGGTGCTTCAGCCTGCTTCCAGAGGTGGGCAATCCCCATGGGAATCAGCAGCACCAGGCTCCACAGAAGGTCGAACCATTGTCCGGTCCTCAGGCCCTGTCCCGGTCCATAGTAATAAAGAGCGTCGACGCAGCCGGAAAGGGCGAGGAAAACTCCCATCGGCCCGAACAGCATGCGGATATCGCGCGAGCGGGTGACGATCGCGCGTAGAACGAACGAGAAAGCGACCAGGCCGTAACCCGCAAAGTAAGGAGCCCAGACGCCGTGCGCCAGTTCCCCGGATTCCGACTTCGGCAAGTAGAAGAAATACAGGTATGCCGTGATGCAGACGAGAATGCCCTGAACGAAGTCGAGGGCGACAAGCGCGTCGAGACGTCCAGTTTCATGTTCGGGGTCGAGCACCAGCGCCATCGCCAGCGGGGCGAACCAGAAACAGAAAAGGAGATTCGTGATCCATGAGACGACCGGAACGCGGCCGAGATCGTTGTACACGCTCAGCGCCTGCGCCGCCATCAGGAAAACGTAAGCGCTGATAGCTAACTGCCAGAAGGCCCGGGCCATCCCTTCGGAGCGATTGCGGGCAAGTGTCAGCTCGCACAGCAGCAGTCCACCTATTGCGAGCTGGATCGTGTCGGACAGAAGAGGCGTGTAGGCTCGGCCTCCCATTGCAAAGATCACCACAGCGTGCATGAGCCATAGCACACTGCCGGCAATCACGATTGTCCGCGTGCGAGACACTTCGATCCTTTCCAGGCAAATTTCTACAGATGATTCGTTCAGGGGTAGGAAAGAATTCGGCGACCGCGACCCGAAGCGGTTCTTGCCGGCCTCACCCAGAGACCTGGGACCGTAACCCTAACCTTTTAGTATCGACGATGCTCCCTGTGGATTTCATCTGCCAATGGTAATCCTGGCAATGTTACCGAAGGGTAACAAGACGCTAATGCCAGTCGCAAAGAACGCGGCCAAGAATTTCGACGGCGTGGCCGAGGGCCTTCAGTTCCGCTGACGTGAGAAGTTCGAGATGCGCGGCGAGATATTGAATACGGCGCTCGCGTCCTTCCTGCAGGATGGCCTTGCCTTTCTCTGTGGCTCGAATATGCATGCGACGCGCGTCAGAAGAGTCGGACGCGATCTCGACCAGCTTGTCGCGGGCTAGTCCAGCCACCATGCGGCTCATCGTCGGAGGCTTGACCTGCTCTGCTGCGGCTAATTCGCCAAGCGTCTTTGGGCCTCCGAAGACGAGGACAGAAAGCGCTGAGAGCCGGGCGGGACCCTCTCCGGTGGCGACGTCCTGTTTTCGTAAGCGGCGGAGCAGATGGATCGCAGCGGAGTGCAGGCGGTCGGCGACGACGAGAACATCATTGTTGATTCTCGATTTTTGATTGTTGATTGAAGATCTGCGCGGCATAGGGTCTGCTTTGAGGAATATACCGTCCTCTCCGCGCTCTCGGCGGATTTCTTCGGCGGTCTCAGCGGTTATGTTTCTCTTATTCGTCGACAACGAATCTTCTGCTTGACAATTCACCAGTAATATAGTTAGCTATGCTAACTAATTTTGCAGTGGAGGTCAAGACCATGAGTGCACCGGGAATCACGAAGCTGGGACAGATTCAGATTCGAACGCACGATGTGGAGCGCGCAGCCGATTTCTACGAGAAGGTCCTGGGGCTGAAGCTGCTGTTCAAGGCGCCGCCGGGACTGGCGTTCTTCGATTGCAATGGAGTGCGGTTGATGCTTGACCGTCCGGAGAAGCCGGAGTTCGATCACGCGAGCTCGATTTTGTATTTTGCCGTCCCCGATATCAAAGCGGCGCACGCAGGGATGAAAGAAAAGGGCGTGCGCTTCGAAGACGAGCCGCACATGATTGCGCGCATGCCCGATCACGATCTGTGGATGACCTTCTTCCACGATACGGAAGACAATCTGCTGGCGCTGATGAGTGAAGTGAAGAGATAGGTTGAGCTCGGAACGCCGGATTACGATAAAAACCCGCGCAAAATTGGAGATTGCGCGGGCGCGGGGGTAAATTATCAAACGGCTAAGCAGCGAGCTTTTGACCTAGAAAGTCCTTGGCTTTCGCTACTTCTGCATCCCATTTGGATAGTTGGTCTGGCGTGAGGAATTGGACTACACGTTGACGAATAGATTCACGACTATCTGCCACCTTCTTGATCATGTCTGCGTGCGTCGCGTCGGGATTCTGTGTCTTGAATTCCTGCACCTTTTCTTGAGCTTCGGTCATGAAGGCATGCAGTTTTTGCTTCTGCTCCTCAGAGAGATTCAGGCTCGCTCCGATTCTTTTCAATTCGCTGACGACTGCATCGCGTTGTTCGGCTGTAAGAGGCATGGTTTACTCCTTTTTTGTTGGGCTGGCTGGGTTGTTGATTAACGCTTTGTGAGAGAGTCCGCAAGAAGTCGAACTAAGGGTATGAGGCAATCTACATGCGGCAGGGGCGGTTGTCGCCTGTTAGTTGTACTAGGACTTGACTGATGAATGGTTTTGAAAGGGAGCGGCTTCTCACGCCCTGCGGACGGCGACTGGCGGGCCCAGGTCTTCGCAATCGGCAATGGACATCCGGGTTCGCACCGTGGACGTCAGACTTTAGCTCGATCTTTTGTCGTTCTGACGACTCGCGCAGCGAACCGTGGAATCTGCGGTATGCCGGAAGGGTCGGCGCTGCATGCAGACAGCAGGTTACTCGTCGCTTGCGCTCCTCGGAATGACAAACCCATTTTGGCGGATGCCCAAAGCAGACGCCCAAAACCCGAAGGCCCGCATCTTGCCAAGTGGTTCATGAAGCGGCAGAATTCGAAGACCATGAGCCATAAGCGCAATCATTCTCCGCACGACACGAGGCCTGGCAATCACAGAGCGGGAGTGGAACAAGCCCGACATGAACTGCCTTCCGAGCACCGTCGCGGTCTGCTTCCCGAAAAGTATTTCCGCTGGCGCAGCGGCGAGATCACGCGCCTGGAAGCATTCTGCGACGTGGTGTTTGGCTTCGCGCTGACCTTGTTAGTCGTGTCTCTGGAAGTGCCGCGCAACTATGCAGAACTGATGGCGGCGATGCGCGGATTTGTGCCGTTCGCGGTCTGCTTCGCACAGCTGGTGATGATCTGGCGCGCGCACTACATCTTCTGCCGCCGCTACGGGCTCGAAGATGGATACACGGTGTTCCTCAACGTGGTGCTGTTGTTTGTGGTGTTGTTCTATGTGTATCCGCTGAAATTCGTTTTCACGATGTTGTTTCTGGAAGTCACTGGAGCGGCGCCTCCCGACGCGCTCAATGCAGTGCAAGCTTCAGTCGTTATGCGGATTTACGCGGTAGGTTTCGCATCGGTATTCGTCTTGTTCATGCTGATGTACGGTCATGCGTATCGTCTGCGGAATAAACTTGAACTCAGTCCCGTCGAAACACTCGAGACACGCAATGCGCTGCAGGAAAATATCCTGCTCGTGATGATCGGGGCGATTTCTTTCTTCATCGCATTTCGCAGCCCCGCGTGGTCCGGCTGGACATATGCTCTCATCGGTCCGGTGATGACTGTGCATGGCTCGATTTTCGGAAGGCGAGTGCGAGTGCTGGCGGAAAAGGGGTGAATCTTGGCCTCGGGCTCCGGCTTCGGCTTTGGACTCTGGACCTTAGAAATTTGCACCTTCACCTCTGGTTTTGTCATTCCGACGAGCCGCGCAGCGGCGACGGAGGAATCTGCTGTCGGCTTGCAGCATCGATACTGCCGGCCAGCAACAGATTCCTCCATTCTCGCTGCGCGAGTCGTCGGAATGACAAAAGTCGAAACAAGCGGAAACTCTGCCTCTGCTATCATCGCTGAAGAGAGTCACCCAGCGTCGTCATGAACCCCGTCATCATTCATCGCATGCAGGACTTCGAAGACGACGAAGAAGAAGATATCCCCGTTATTTCCGGTAGAGGAGAAGGAATCATGGAAGAAGCTCCAGCCACAGGTTCGGGCAGCCAGCGCCGCAACGAAGATATCGCCCTCGATCTGATGAAGTTCGTGGCCATGACCACAGGCTACGGCCGCACGACGTCGAGCGGTGTGGGATTCACCGGCACCGGATCAGCCGCCAAGCCCGAAGACTACGCCGAGAAACTGCTTGAGCTGTATTCGAGGTGCTTGGGTACGGTCGGCGGACAGAAATAAGCAGCCGGCATTCAGTTAGCGCCTGTCAAGTGTGATTATCCAATTAAGGGAGCCAGCATTGACAGGTTACTCTATCCTGCCGGTACCTGTAGAACTCTGATTCGACGCTGTCTTTCATTGTTTTTGTGAGGGCGCAGGCATAGTAAAATCAGCTCGGGTTTGTCGAGCGCCCTTCATGTTAGCTGAAAAACGGTTGCCCCTGCTGCTTCTGGCCGCGGCGTGTTCGTTTGTTTCCGCCCAAGTAAGTCCACCTGCCAAACCATCTCTTTATGCGCCTGACTTCTCGAAAGAAGCCTATGTAATCGAAGAGTTAAGCACTCGGATTACGGCCGAACAGGATGGCACCGGCACAAAAGAGACCAGCGCGAAGGTCAAGATAATTTCTGATGCAGGCGTGAAGGCATTCGCGGTCCTCAGTTTCACTTATACCAGCGCGAATGAAGTGGTCGAAATTGACTACGTTCGGGTTCGCAAGCCTGATGGCACCGTTGTCAAGACTCCCGATTACAACGTGCAAGACATGCCCGCCGAAGTGACGCGGACCGCTCCGTTATACAGCGACATTCATGAAAAGCATGTCGCCGTGAAGGGCCTGGGTGTCGGGGACGTGCTGGAGTATTCCATGCGCCACCGCATCGTGAAGCCGGAAGTCCCGGGGCAATTCTGGGCGGAATACACATTTTCCAAGGACGCCATTGCAAAAGATGTGCGCCTCGAAATCAGCTTTCCTGCGGGCAAATCCGTGAAGATCGTCAGCCCGGAATTCAAACCCGAGATCAGCGAAGAGGCCGGACGTCGGATCTATCGCTGGAAGCACAGCAACCTGATCGTTAAGCAGCAGGACCCGAACGAGATCCCGCGACGCATCCCTCCGAATCCGGACGTGCAAGTCACTACCTTCTCCAGTTGGGAGGAAGTTGGAAAGTGGTACGGAGATCTACAGAAGCCATCTTTGGAAGTTACGCCCGCGATTCAGGCCAAAGCTGCGGAACTGACCAAGGGCCTGAACACAGATGAGGAGAAGATCCATGCAATCTACAATTTCGTTGCGCTGAAGTATCACTACATCGGCCTGGATTTCGGTATCGGACGTTATCAGCCTCATGCGGCCGACGACGTCCTCGATAACGGCTATGGCGATTGCAAAGACAAGCACACACTGCTGGCAACGCTAATGAAGGCGGTTGGCATTGAGGCCTGGCCGGTTCTCATTCATGCGCAGCGTAAGCTCGATCCGGATGTGCCCTCGCCCGCGCAATTCAATCATGTGATCACAGTCGTTCCACTCGGGGGCAGTTTCGTCTGGCTCGACACTACGCCCGAAGTTGCGCCTTACGGATTACTGCTGCTGGCTTTGAGGGATAAGCAAGCCCTGATGATTCCTTCGAACAAGACGGTGGCTCTCGTGACCACGCCAGCGAATGCTCCATTTGCTCAGGAGCAGAAATTCACCACAGAGGGGAAGCTGGCAAACAACGGAACCTTTAAGGGACACATTGTGCAGGCTTACCGTGGCGACCTGAAGTCCTGATGCGGCTGGCGTTCCGGCAGGTTGCGGAATCGAAGTGGAACGAACTTGTTCAGCAAATCTCCTATCGGCTGAACTTTGGCGGTGATGTTAGCGATGTGAAGACCACATCCCTCGAGGATTTGGATAAGCCATTCGAAATCTCGTACAACTACGAAAGGAAAAATTATGGCGGATGGGAAGACCGCCAGATTGTCGCGCCTCTTCCTCCCATGGGATTCGAAGTACCCGGTGGAGCCCCTGAGAAAAAATTAGTTGAGCCGATGTCGCTCGGCGCCGTGGGAAAAACCATCTACCACGCACGAGTCGAACTGCCAAGCGGATATGAGGCCACGACGCCTTCATCGTGCCATGAAAGTCATTCGTTTATCGAGTACACAGGCGAAACGCACATCGAGAACGGGGTAATGAGCACAGACCGGGTTCTCACCATCAAGAAACCGAAAGTGGCGCTCACTGAGTGGGATGAATTTCGCAAGTTCGGGAAAGCTCTTTCCGATGACGAGTTCAACTACGTCCATCTGACCGCGATAGGAGCAGGAGCAGGCAGCGCGCCCGAGCCGACCAATCCCGATGAGATGTTCCGGCAGGCGACTTCGGCCTTGGAGGGGCGAGATCTCAAGAGAGCAGAGGAGTTGTTGGATAAGCTGCTCGTCAAGCAGCCGGACTACAAGGGAGCGCACTTAGGATTGGCCTATGCAATGGCTGGTCAGAATCGCATGCCTGAGGCCCTGGTTGAGTTGGAGAAAGAAGAAAAAGTCTCGCCGACCGATACCCGCGCTTATTTGGCCGCAGCCCGGATGGCGACTTTCCAGGGTAAGAAAGATTATGCGGCCGAACAGTGGCGCAGATTGCTGAAAGCAGATCCAAAGAACCGTACCGCCGCCGAAAGCGTTGCCGCATACCTCGTCGAGCAGCAAAAGTATCCAGACGCCATCGAGGTCCTGGAAGCATCCGCCAAGAATGCTCCCGACAGTTCGAGCCTGCAATTCCAGCTCGGTGAAACTTACATCAAAGCCGGGCAAACAGAAAAAGGGATTGCACACCTGCACGAGGCAGCCGACGCACACAGCACCGATGCAATGATGTTGAACAATGTCGCCTATACTCTCGCGGAGGCGAAAACCGATCTTAGCGGAGCCCAGAAGTATGGCGAAGCCTCTCTTTCGGAGCTCGACGATGAGGCTCGAGGAGCGGAATCTTCGAACTCCGCCGGCATGCGGGTCACCTATGACTATGGTCTCGTCTGGGACACGTTGGGCTGGGTCTATTTCCAGCAAGGCGACAATGCGCGTGCTGAGCAGTATGCGAGGGCAGCGTGGCAGCTGCAGGAAGAGGAATTGGTCGGAGACCATCTCGGCCAGATCTATGAGAAGGAGGGGAAGACGCAGCAGGCTGCACGAGCTTATGAATCCGCGCTAGCGGTCGCATCCATGCCGTCGTCTCCCGCTTTGGGCGGCCCAAGTGTCACGAGGAAACAGGAGCAGGAAATCCAGAACCGCTACAAAAGACTGACCGGGAAAGATCCCTCACTAACGGAAACCCATCGCCTTCCAAATGGCGAGTGGTCATTGACTCCGGCCGAAAGGTTGCGCCGCTCACGCGAAATAAAGTTAAACAATCATGGCAAACTCGACGGAAAAGCTGAGTTTATCGTTTCGATTAATCCGCAAGAGGTCGAGTCCGCGGATTTCGATGCCGGGGATGAGGAGTTGCGATCTCTGGAATCTAAATTGGAGAAAGCTCATTACCCGTACGAATTTCCTCCGGACAGCGACGCGACTCTCGTGGTGCGAATATTGATGCGATGCCACTCGGACTCAGATTGCATCGGTACTCCCATGCCACCGACGCAGGTGACGACTCCAAGGTCCTTCACAACTCCACAATGACTGCGCTGGCGTCATAGAAATTTTCAAAGAAAGATAGGGCCGAGATCTATGGCAAGTTGAATCAAGCACGTGATTCATTCCGATTTTTGAAGTGATCGCTTTACATTTCGTGACACTCTGACGTTCCCATTGTTCCTGTTTTGTCTGCCACTGCTCGTGCACAAAATTCCACAACTCCTCCTTGCTCTACCGTTTCTCGTACCTCACATCTACTGCGCATACTGCATTCCATAGCAACAAAACACTTCAAACCTGACTGACCCGTTCCAAGCTGCTGTGAATACAGTGCATGCGGCGATTTGGTGTTATGGCCGCGTCTTTGCATGACTCAAGGTCAGTGCAAACGTGGACTTCCCCTGCATGGAACACGCATGCGGTGTGATGTCTATGTGCGCGAAATGGAAAGGTCGAGAGGTAAGAATAAAAATGTTTACAAGAAGTCTCCCAGCACTGCTTTTGTTGTGTATCGCCGTCTCCGCATCGCTGTTGCGAGCGCAGACGACAACTACCGGTGAATTAGCTGGAACGGTAACGGATCCTTCCGGCGCAATCTTAACGTCCGCATCCGTGACGCTAACCAACGTAGCGACCGGAGCGAAGCAAATCACACAGACGAATTCCACCGGCGCATATCGCTTCCCGCTGTTGCAGCCGGGGAGTTATCGAGTGTCTGCTGTCTCCACGGGATTTCAAGGAATCGACAAGACGACCACGGTCGGACTAGGCGCAAGCGTGACAGTCAATTTGCAGCTTGCTGTCGGGAGTAGCCGCGAGACCGTGGAGGTCACGGGCGCGACGAGCACAATCGAAACCGAAGACGCTAATCTGAATACGAACTTCGGCGCGAAGCAGGTCGAACTCTTGCCCAATCCTGGCAACGATCTTTCAGCAGTTGCTTTCACGACCCCCGGCGCTGTGGTGAACACTGCCGGCGGTTCGATGTTCGGCGGCGGCAACTTCGAAATGTACGGTTTGCCTGCCACATCGAATCTGTTCACCGTAGATGGCGCAAACTACAACGATCCCTACTTCAATATCAACAACAGCGGCGCGACGAACCTTGCGGTCGGCCTGAACGACGTGCAGGAAAGCGCCGTGGTCGCGAATGGTTACAGCGGATCGTATGGCGGTCTGGCTGGAGCCAACATCAACTACGCGACCAAGAGCGGCAGCAATGGGTTCCACGGCAACGCAATTTATTGGTGGAACGGCGATTCGCTGAATGCGAACAACTATTTCTTCAATCAGAGCGGCACGGCACGTCCGTTCGTGAATGCGAATCAGTTTGCCGGATCGATTGGCGGCCCGATCAAGAAGGACAAGGCGTTCTTCTTCTTCGACTACGAAGGAATTTACCTGGCGATTCCGGTGCCTGGACCTGCGAACCTCCCGACTCCGGCGTTTGAGCAGGCTGTGATCGGGAATCTGAACGCAACCGGAATGAGCGCTTCGGTGCCGTTCTACAACACGATGTTCGGGCTCTACAACGGAGTCTCCCAGGCTGGTGCGATTCCGGTTCCGGGTAGCCCGAATGGAGGGTGCAGCGACGTCACCACGGTGAATGGAATCACCTTCGGCGCTACCAATCCTTGCGCAGTGCAGGTTCAGACTGCGCCTACGGTAAAGACGCATGACGTCTTCTACGCGGGCCGCTATGACCAGAATATTGGCACCCGTGACAAACTGTTCTTGCGTGTGGAGCACGAGCACGGATTGCAGTCCAGCTACACCGATCCGATCAACTCAGCGTTCAACGCGATCAGCGATCAGCCGCAGTGGACAAGCAATTTCCAGGAGACGCACACCTTCGGCACCGACAAGGTAAACAACTTCAACGCATCTTTGCTGTGGTACAGCGCACTGTTCACGATGCAGAACCCACAAGCCGCGGTCTCGGCGTTTACGACATTGCCGGGACAGACCATGACGCTGGCCTTCAACGATGGCTCGTTGCAGGGGCTGAATGGTTTGAATGTGGTATTTCCGCAGGGGCGACGCATTACGCAGTATCAAGTTGTCGATGACTTTAGTTGGGTGCGCGGACGACACACCTTCAAAGTTGGCGTGAATTTCCGGCGCGATGATGTCAGCGACCATACGTTCACGGCCGTCACTCCAGAGGTAGTCGAATTCAGCCTTGGCGACTTTGTGACCGGCGGAGGCGGGGGTTCGGGCAACCTGATTGTGCAGAACTTCCCACAGAAGACGGAACAACCCATCGCCATGTATCAGCTTGGCTTCTACGGAGCGGACGATGTGCGCGTGACCAACAAGCTCAAACTGACGCTCAGCTTGCGGCTTGATCACCTTTCGAATCCGGTGTGTCAGACCAACTGCTTCCAGAGATTGGCTGCACCATTCGGAACGATGGACACGTCACTGCCCGTCAACCAGGCAATCAACACTGGCCTGCACACGGCGTTTCCTTCGGTGACTGGAATCGTCGCCGAGCCGAAGATCGGATTCGCGTGGTCACCGCGCGGTGGAAATCACCCGACAGTGGTTCGCGGCGGCGCCGGCATTTTTGCCGACTCGTTGCCCACGGGAACGATTTCTTCGCTGATGGCGCAAGCGCCCAACGATCCGCAGTTCAACACGTTCTTTGGAACGCTTTCTCCTGCGGATCCAAACAACTTGTACCTCGCATCGCAGGCGTCGAACCAGACGTTTGTGGCAAATTACGCGAATGGCGGCCCAGTCGCTCCATTCTCGTTCTTGAACACGTCGCCGGTTAAAGTTCCTCGCTACTACGAGTGGAGCCTGGAAGTGCAGCAAGGCCTGGGTTGGAACACCACGATGAACGCCATGTACGTGGGCAATCACGGGTCCAACGAGCAAATTACGAATCAGGCGCTCAATGCATTCTCTCCAACTCCATTTGCCAACCTGCCGACCACCGTACCGGATGGAAGGTTCGGAGTAGTTTCGCAATCGCAGAACATCGCGAACTCGGGCTACAACGGTCTCGTGCTGGGTGTGAAGCACGACTTCAAAGGCGGACTGGCATTTCAGGCGAGCTACACCTACAGCCATGCGTTGGATGAAATCTCCAACAACTCTGTGTCGCCGTTCGGGCTGAATAGCTTCGGCCGGTACGCCGACATCATCAGCGCGCAGGATCCGTCGAACCTTCGCCTGTACAACTACGGAAACGCGGACTACGACATCCGCCACAACTTCACGATGAACTACGTCTGGAACGATGGCATTCGTCACCTGACCGCCAAAGGACCGAATGCACTCGTGAAAGGATGGACGTTCTCGGGAACCATCTTCCGTCATAGCGGATTGCCATTCACGGTGGTGGATGCGAATGCGACAACGACGTTGCAGGGATTTAACTACGGCCCAGGCGGCGGCACGCCGCCGGTCTTTGCCGACGTGCTTGGACCGATGACCACCAG
>Ga0207693_10004798_pt1 | contig 11372 bp, 12 predicted proteins | sample LARL81metaG_FD_184347 | JGI IMG/M metagenome (GOLD analysis project Ga0207693, IMG submission 184347) | Corn, switchgrass and miscanthus rhizosphere microbial communities from Kellogg Biological Station, Michigan, USA - LAR L8-1 metaG... | ecosystem: Host-associated > Plants > Roots >...
CCCGAGACGTTCGCCGGCCTCGCCGGCATCGGTGATCTTGTCGTCAGCTGCTGCAGCTCGAAAACGCGGAACCGTCACGCCGGCGAGCTGATCGCGCAGGGCCTGACACCGGAGCGCGCCGTTGCCGAGATCGGCCAGACCGTGGAGGGCCTGACGACGGCGCCGGTCCTGCGCGACCTCTCGCGCAGGCTCGGAGTCGAGTTGCCGATCACCGAAGGCGTGTGCGCAGTCCTCTCCGGGCAAGACCTGACCGAACTCGCCGCCGGCCTGATGGGGCGCGAGCCAACCGAGGAGTAGCCCGCGCGGTTCGGTAGCCTGCCGCTCTATGTCTAATCGCTCCTTCTCCTTCACCTCCGAGTCGGTGACCGAGGGCCATCCGGACAAGATGGCCGACCAGATCTCCGACTCCGTGCTCGACGCCGTCCTCACCGACGATCCTCAGGGACGCGTCGCCTGCGAGACCCTGATCACCACCGGCCTCGCCGTCGTCGCCGGCGAGATCACGACGAACACGTACGTCGACATCCCGAGGCTCGTCCGCGAGCGGATCCGCGAGATCGGCTACACCCGGGCTAAGTTCGGCTTCGACGCCGAGACCTGCGGCGTCGTCGTGGCGATCGACGAGCAGTCGCCCGACATCGCGCAGGGCGTCGACCAGTCCTACGAGCACCAGCACGGCGACACCGACCCGCTCGACCTCGAAGGTGCGGGAGACCAGGGGATGATGTTCGGCTACGCGTCGAATGAGACCGACGAGCTGATGCCGCTGCCGATCATGCTGGCGCACCGGCTCGCACGCAGGCTTGCGGAGGTGCGCAAGGCCGACGTCCTGCCCTACCTGCGTCCCGACGGCAAGACGCAGGTGACCGTGCGGTACGAGACGGACGAGCATGGCCGTCAGCGGCCGGTCGAGATCGAGCGGGTGCTCATCTCGACCCAGCACCGCGACGGGCTCGACTGCGACACCCTGCTCAAGCCCGACCTGATCGAGCACGTGATCGAGCCGATCCTCCCGAAGGATCTTTACGAGGCGCGGCGGCTCGAGCACGACCGCGACTTCGTCTACTGCAACCCGACCGGGAAGTTCGTGATCGGCGGCCCGATGGGGGACACCGGCCTGACGGGACGGAAGATCATCGTGGACACGTATGGTGGCGCGGCTCCGCACGGCGGCGGCGCGTTCTCCGGCAAGGACCCGACCAAGGTCGATCGCTCGGCCGCGTACGCCGCCCGCTGGGTGGCGAAGAACATCGTGGCCGCGGGGCTCGCCGACCGCTGCCAGATCCAGGTGGCCTACGCGATTGGCGTCGCGCATCCGCTCTCGATCCTCGTCGACACGTTCGCGACGGAGGCGATCCCGGTGCCGCGGATCGAGGAGCTCGTGCGCGAGCACTTCGACCTCCGCCCGGCCGCGATCCTGCGCGATCTCGACCTGCGGCGGCCGATCTACTCGAAGACGGCTGCGTACGGGCACTTCGGCCGCGAGGACGCGGGCTTCACGTGGGAGAGCACCGACCGCGCCGACGCGTTGCGCGCGGCGGCGGGGCTCGCGGAACCTACGAAGGTCTGACGAAGAGCCCGGCGGCGGCCTTCTCCGAGATCGCCCGCTCGCCGACCTTCTCGATCGCGACCGTGAACTGATCCGCCGCAGGTTCGGCGCTGCGGACGAGAACGCTCGTGCCGGGCACGAGGCCCTGGTCGTAGAACCAGTGCAGGAGGTCGCCGTCGTGCTCCGCGAGGCGGATGATCGTCGCCCGCGCGCCGGTCTCCAGTGTCGCGAGCGGCGCGAGCTCGGCGTTCTCTGCCTGCTCGACCTCGGGATCGACCGGCCAGCCGTGCGGGCAGCGCTGCGGATGGCCGAGCTTGTCGTCGATCCGCTCGATCATGTCGTCGTCGAACGTGTCGCCGAGCTCGTCGGCGCGCTCGTGCGACTCGTAAGCGGTGTAGCCCATGAAATCGGTGAGGAGCCGCTCGATGATCCGGTGCTTGCGGACGACACGCTCGGCGCGCTCGCGGCCGGTCTCGGTGAGGAGCGCCTCCTTCTTCTTGCCTCGCTCGATCAGGCCCTCGGCCTCGAGCCGCTTCAACATCTCGCCCGCGGAGGCCCTCGAGACGTGGAGCATCTCGGCGACGCGCGACGCGAGTGGGGGCGAGCCGGCGCCGTACGGCGTGTACTCGCCGATCGGGAAGGCGAGGAAGTAGATCGTCTCGAGGTACTCGTCTACGGAATGGCCGGCGGCAGGCACGCGGCTATATTGCCGAACATGGCCTGTAAGGGCACCCTTACAAGATGAGCACCAGCGAGATCCTGCTGCTCGGCGCGATCGCCGGCGGCACCATCTTCCTCGGCCTCCCGATCGGGCGGATGCAGCTAGGCCCGAACGCGCGCTCGGGGCTCTCGGCGCTCGCGACCGGCATCCTCGTCTTCCTCCTCTGGGATGTGCTCTCGGGCGCCGTCGACCCGATCGACACGTCGCTGCAAGCGCATCACTGGGGGCGGTTCGCCGAGCTGAGCACCCTGGGCGCCCTCGGCTTCACGGCCGGACTGATGAGCCTCGTCTACTACGAGTCCTGGATGAAGCAGCGCGCCGACCGGCGTTCTTCCTCGCTCGTCGGGCCGGGCGCCGCGGCGGTGGACGAGTTCCTCGAGCGCCAGCGGCTCGACCTGACGAACCCGGCTATCCGGCTCTCGTTCCTGATCGCGATCGGGATCGGCGTCCACAACCTTGCCGAGGGGCTCGCGATTGGCCAGGCCGCGGCCGCGAGCCAGATCGCGCTCGCGGTGACGCTGATCATCGGGTTCGGCCTGCACAACGCCACGGAGGGATTCGGCATCTGCGGGCCGTTGAGCGGCGCGGGAATCGTCCCGAGCTGGCGGCTGCTGGGACTGCTCGGCCTGATCGGAGGCGCCCCCACGTTCTTCGGCACGGTCGTGGGGCAGGCGTGGACGAGCGAGGCCCTCTCGGTGGTCTTCCTCACCGTCGCGGGCGGCTCGATCCTCTACGTCGTCCGCGAGCTGTTCGCGGTCAACCGCAAGTACGGGCATCCAGTGCTCGTCAGCTGGCTACTGCTCACCGGGATCCTGCTCGGCTTCGCGACGGACTTCGTCGTGACGGCCGCCGGCGTCTAGCCGGCGGCCGCCGATGCAATCCCTTTCCAGGTCTACGCCCCGGGCCGAAGGATCTGCTTACCGCACGACGTGGTGGAGGTCGTAGAAGCCATCCCGCGTCGGCATCGTGAAGTTGTCGGGATTCGGGAATGCCTGCGGGCCCTGCTCCACCATCGGCTGGACGTTCTCGGCCAGAAACCGCTCGGCGGCCTCGCGGCTCTCCCACACGTCGAGGATCCGGAACACGCCTGCGTCGTCGTCGAACCCGGCCGTATGTGCGATTAGGCCCTCGAATGGGCCGTCGCCGATCTTCTCCGCCACGAAGTCGTAGTTCGTCGTGCTGCGATCTCCGATCGGGAACTCCTGGATGTAGACAACTGCCACAACAGTCTCCTTTCGCGATTGGATCGATCATCCCACCCGCGGACAGAAGTTGCGGTCCGGTCAGTGATGCCGACCAGGGGCGAGGCTACGCTCGCTGTCCGTGTCCCGCCTCGCCTCCGTCTATCCGATCGTCAGCGCCCGCTCGCTCGCGAGGCTGTTCACCTACGAGATCGGCGACGAGGTGGGGAAGGGGGCAGTCCTCGCGATCCCGTTCGGAAACGCGCGGCGGCGCGGGGTCGTCGTGGACGCCGATGCCGAGGCTCCTCCGGACGTCGCGCCCGTTCTTGCCGAGCGGGTGCTCGAGACGCTGCCGCCGGCGCTCGTCGACCTCGCCCTCTGGCTCGCCGACTACTACGGCTCGACTCCCGCCCGCGCGCTCGCGCTGATCGCGCCGCAGCAGCCAAAGCGGCGCGGCGAGCGGCGAACGGTGGCCGCAACGGCCGGGATGGCCGCGGAGCCTGCACCGACACGTCTTTCTGATCCCCAGGAGCACGCGCTCCAGCGGATCGAAGGGCTTCTTGGGAGCGGGGGCGGCAACGTCCTCCTCGCCGGTGCCACAGGCAGCGGCAAGACCGAGATCTACATCCGTGCCTGCGAGGCTGCGGTCGCAGCCGGCCGCGGAGCGATCGTGCTCGTGCCGGAGATCGCGCTCACGCCGCAGACGCTCAGTCGCTTCCGGGCCCGCTTCGGCGATCGTGTCGCGATCATCCACTCGGGTCTTTCGGAGGCCGAGCGGCGTGACGAGCGCGAGCGGATCGTGGCCGGCGAGGCGCCGGTCGTGGTCGGGGCTCGCTCCGCCGTGTTCGCGCCGCTTCCCTCGCTCGGGGTCATCTGCGTGGACGAGGAGCACGACGCCTCGTACAAGCAGGAGTCGGATCCGCGCTACGACGCCCGTACGGTTGCCGCCAAGCGCGCGACCCTCGAAGGCGCGGTTGCGATCTTCGGCTCGGCGACGCCACGGCCCGAGTCGTGGCAGGCGCTCGAGCGGCTCGAGCTCGGCGGCCGTATCGCTACGCCGCTTCCCAGGGTGCAGGTCGTCGACCTCCGGCTCGAGACCGGCTACCCGCTGTCCACGCCGCTGCTCGCCGAGCTCGGCGGGCTCGCGGAACGCGGCGGCAAGGCGATCCTCCTGCTCAACCGCCGCGGGGTCGCGCCCGCGCTCCACTGCCGCGCGTGCGGCGTCACGCGCCGCTGCCCGAACTGCGACGTCGCGTTCACGCTCCACAGCGATGGATCGCTGCGCTGCCACCACTGCGGAGCGCGCGAGCCGGCGGGGGAGACGTGCCGCGCATGCGGCTCGCCCGAGCTTGCCCGGATCGGGGCGGGGACGCAGCGGCTCGAGCGGGAGCTGGAGCGTCACGTCCCCGAGCTCGAGCGGATCCGGCTCGACGCGGATGCAGTGGCGAAGCCCGACGAGCTGCGCGCGGCGCTCGAGCGCTTTGCGCGCGCGGAGCGCGCCGTCCTCGTCGGGACACAGATGGTCGCCAAGGGCCACCACTTCGCGGGCGTCGAGCTCGCCGCCGTGGTCGACGCAGACACAGGCCTCGGCCTGCCGGACTTTCGCGCCGAGGAGCGGACGTTCCAGCTGCTCACCCAGCTCGCCGGCAGGAGCGGCCGCGACGCGCCCGGCCGCGTGATCATCCAGACGTTCCAGCCGGAATCGCGCGCGGTCCAGCACGCCGCACGCCACGACGTCGCCGGCTTTCTCGCCGGAGAGCTCGAGCGTCGGCGGGCGCTCGGCTACCCGCCCTTCCAACATCTTGTCCGCGTCCTCGTCTCCGGCCCGGACCTCGCGGACGCGACCCGCGCGCTCGAAGAGCTGAAAACGGGCCTGCCGGAGTTCGAGCTACTCGGGCCCGCACCGCTGCTGCGGCTGCGCGGCCGCCATCGCGCGCAGCTCGTCGGCAAGACCGACCGGCCCCGCGCCCTCGCCTCGCGCGCGGCGGCGCTGCTGGCGGCCGCGGCTCCGGCGATGCGCCGCGCCGGCCTCGCCGCAGTCGTCGACGTCGATCCGCAGTCCGTCTAATCGGACAGACGCTGGAACAGGAAGAAGTCCTGCCAGTCGCCGGCGATGCGGAGATAGCCGCGCGCGAGGCCGATCCGCTCGAAGCCGTTCTTCTCGAGGACGCGCTGCGACGGGATGTTGTCGACGAGCGTCGCCGCCTCCACCCGGTGCAGGCCCAGCTCGCCGAATGCGTACTCGAGGATCTCCCCGACGGCGCCGGTCGCGAGGCCGCGGCGGTTCCGGGCGCCGTCCACCCAGTAGCCGATCGTGGCGCTCTCGGGGCCGTCGCGCACGATTCCGAACAGGTTGATCGTCCCCGCGATCGTGTCGCCGTCGAGGATTGCGAAGGGATGTGTGTCGTCGGCGAGCTGGCGCCGCAGCCGCGCCGCCTGCCCGTCGGGCGTGAAGAATTGGGGAGGCCGGACGGGCTCGAACGGGGCGAGGAAGTCCCGATTCGTCCGGTAGAGCGCGGCGAGCTCGCCGGCGTCCTCCGGCCGAACGCGACGGATCACGGGAGGGCGGCCTCACGGTCGGGCGGGAAGCGGCCGAGGATCCACCTCGCGTCGAGCTGCTCCCGCGCGTACGGGCGGCCGTTGAGGCGCACGAAGTCGCGGGTGCGCGGATCCATCGGCAGCCGGGCCTCGGTCGGAAAGTTGCGGTTGTGCCTCTCGATCAGGTCGTTCACCTCGACGAAGCTCCAGTTGCCGGCGAGCTCGCGCCATGCGGCGGCGAACTCGGCGGGATCCTCGAGCTCCTCGGCGAGCGTGCGCCACGCCTCTGACAGCTGGCGGTCGTGCTGGTCGATGCCGTCCTCGATCGCGCGCAGCCTTCGCATCCAGGCCGTCGGCCCGCCGAGCGCCCGGACGGCGGACTCCGCATCGGGGCGGAAGTTGCGGACTCGCTGCCGGAGCGGCGTTCCGCGCACGGGGCTCGACTCGAGATCCGCCTCGAGTGCCTCCCGCTCGCGTCGCTCACGCGGAGTCTCCGGCCGGGTCGCGCCCTGTCCCATGAGGTCTTTCAACGTCCTGGGATCCACTGCCGCGAGGGTACAGTCCGGCTCACGAGCGTAGGCTCGACGGAGCTCGACAAATAGCGGAAGCGCCGGCTTTGCCGGCGCTGGGAGCGGAAATGGCTGAGATCGAGGGACAGGTCAAGGAGGAGGAGCTCGACCCCGAGCAGCAGGCGCGGCGGCGGGTGGCGCTCGCCCAGATACGGCAATACCCGGACTCGGCCCTGAAGCTGGCCGCCCGCCCGGTGGAGGAGTTCGACGACAACCTCCGGCTGCTCGCCGAGCGGATGAAGCAGCTGATGGTCGACGCCAGCGGGATCGGGCTCGCCGCGACGCAGGTCGGAGTCCTGCAGCGGCTGTTCGTCTTCCAGGTCTCCGAGGACGAGATCGTCGCGCTCGCGAATCCCGAGATCGTCGAGCGCAGCGAGATGACGACCGTCGACGACGAGGGCTGCCTCTCGATCCAGGGTGTCCTCTTGCCCGTCGAGCGCTCCGTCACGATCGCGATCGCCGGCCAGGACGAGAACGGAGCCGACGTGCGGTACGAGCTCGAGGAGCCGTACTCGCGCGTCGCCCAGCACGAGACGGACCATCTCGACGGTGTCCTGATCCTCGACCGGACCACGCCCGAGGCGCGGCGCGAAGCGCTCGCGAGCCTGCGCCCGCGGATCGTCCTGAGCTAGGCGGCATGACCGACCGGCGGATCGCGGTCGCGGCGACCGCGCCGTTCGGCGCCGACGTGCTCGCGCGGCTTTCTGCCGAGCACGACGTCGTTCAGTTGCTGACACGGCCGGACTCGCCGAGCGGCAGAGGCCGACGCGTCGCGCCGCCCGCGGCGAAGGAGGTGGCTGGGCGGCTCGGCATCCCGGTGACGCAGCCGGAGCGGCTCGACGAGTCTGTTGAGCTCGCGGCCGACACCGTCGTGGTCTGCGCCTACGGCCTGCTGATCCCGAACGAGCTTCTCGGGCGCGCGCTGTGGCTCAACGTGCACCCGTCCCTGCTTCCGCGCTGGCGCGGCGCCGCACCGGTCGAGCGCGCGCTCATGGCGGGGGACGATGAGACGGGAGTGACGATCCACCGCACGGTCGAGGCGCTCGATGCCGGACCGGTCGCGGCACGGCTCGCATTCCCGATCGGGCCGGACGACGACGCCGGCACCGTCTACGCGCGGGCCGCGGAGGTCGCGGCGGAGCTGCTCCGCGAGGTGCTCGCGCAGGACGACCCGCATTTCGAGGCGCAGCCCGAGGACGGTGTGACATACGCGGACAAGATCCGCCCTGAGGACCGCGAGCTCGACCCCGGCGCGCCGGCCCAGGAGCTCGTGAACCGCGTGCGGGCTCTCTCGCCGCACATTGGCGCGCGGCGCGGCGACCTGATCGTCTGGCGCGCTCGGGTGGGGGAGGACGGCGCCTTCGAGCCTCTCGAAGTGCAGCCCGCGGGCGGCCGCCGCATGGCGTACGACGCGTATCTCCGTGGCAAGCGTTAGCCCGGCCCGGGCCGCGGCCTACGAGGTTCTGCTACGCGTCTTCGAGCAGGACGCGTACGCCGACCGCGCCTTTCGGAGCGCAGCGGAGGGGCTCGACGAGCGGGAGCGGGCCTTCGCGCAACTACTCGCGTACGGCTCCGTCCAGCGCGTGCGGACGCTGGACCATGCGATCGAGACGCTCGGGCGACGGCCGGTGCGGAAGCTCGACCCGCCCGTGCGCGCGGCCCTCCGGCTCGGTGCGTACCAGCTCGGTTGGACCGAGACGGCGCCACACGCCGCCGTGAACGAGTCGGTCGAGCTCGTCCGCCGCGCCCGGCTGGAGCGGGCCGTCCCGTTCACGAACGCCGTGATGCGGCGGCTCGCGGACGGGATCCGGCCGCTTCTCGAGGCGCTACCGGACGGCGCGTTGAAGGAGTCGTATCCCGACTGGATCTACGAGACGTTCGTGCGCGTGCTCGGCGCGGAGGGTGCTCTGGAGCTCATGCGGGCGATGAACGCGCCGCTGGAGACGGTCGTCCGCCTCGTGGACGGGGATCTTCCCGCAGGTGCCGAGACCACTGACATACCAGGCGCATATCGCGTCGAGCGCGTGGACGAGAACCTCGTGGCGTCAGGGCGGATCTGGCCACAGAGCCGTGGCTCGCAGCTGGCCGGTCTCTGCGTCGACTCAGTGGACGGCGAGCGGGTGCTCGATCTATGTGCGGCGCCTGGCGGCAAGACCGGCCAGCTCCGCGGCGAGGTCACCGCGGTCGAGATCGACGCCGGCCGCGCGCGCGAGCTGCGTGACAACCTGGCCACGATGGGCCAACGCGACGTGACGGTCGTGGAGGCGGACGGCACGGCGCTTCCGCCGGGGCTCGACGGCTTCGACCGAGCGCTCGTCGACGCTCCCTGCTCCGGCCTAGGCGTCCTCGCCCAGCGACCCGACCTGCGCTGGCGTGCGACCCCGCTACCGGATCTCCAGCTTGCGCTTCTTCGTTCCGCCGCCGAGCGGGTGAAGACCGGCGGCACGATCCTCTACTCCGTCTGCACGCTCAACCCGGACGAATGCGAGGCGGTCGTCGAGGCGAGCGGGCTCCGCATCGACCCCCTCGGCGACGAGTGGCCGGCGTACGCGCATCCGTCGCGTCCCGAGTTCCTCCTCACGCTGCCGCACGTCCACGGCACGAGCGGCTTCTTCGTCGCCCGCCTCGGGCGGGACTGAGACTTGGCTATCGCCCGGCCGGACTGCGTACGATCGCCAGCGATGAGCTGGCGTGACTGGGTGCGGACGGTGGAGGTCGAGCCGTCGCTCTACGCGGCGGACTTCACGCGCCTCGGCGAGCAGATCGAGGAGCTCCTTGACGCAGGGTGCCGGGTCTTCCACTTCGACGTCGGCGACGGCCATTTCGTCGACCCGATCACGATCGGGCCGGCCGTCCTCGCATCGATCGCGCCGCTCGTCCACGACGCGGGCGGGGTGCTCGACTGCCACCTCATGGTCGACAACCCGCTCCGGCACTTCCCGCAGATCGCGCGCGCCGGCGGCGACAGCGCCACCTTTCACTATGAGGTCGTCGATGACGTCCCCGCCACGATCGCTGTCGCGCGGGGGCACGGTCTCCAGGTCGGCGTCGCCTTCAACCCCGAGAGCGAGCCGGAAGACGTCGCCCCGGTAGCCGGGGACGCGGATCTCGTGCTCTGCATGAGCATCCATCCCGGATACAGCGGCCAGGAGTTCATGCCCGACGCGGTTGAACGCATCCGCAGGCTGCGCGCCCTCCTGCCCGAGCAAGTCCACGTCCAGGTCGACGGCGGGATCCACGACGAGACGGCTCCCGCCGCCTACGCCGCCGGTGCGACGCTCCTCGTCGCGGGCTCCGCGATCTTCGGCGGCGACGACCTGTCGGGTGCGTATCGCGGGCTCGTCCAGGCTCTTGACTGAGGACACCCACTACGCGCGGGCGCTCGAGCTTGCCGAGCGCGGGCGGGGGAAGACCGGAGACCATCCGCTCGTCGGAGCCGTCGTCGTCCGGGACGCCGAGGTCGTGGGAGAAGGCTGGTACGAGTACGACGCGGTGCGTCACGCTGAGGTCGTCGCGCTCGAGCAAGCCGGAGATGCCGCGCGTGGCGCAAGCCTTTACGTGACGCTCGAGCCCTGCTCCCACGACGGCCGTACGCCTCCCTGTGCCGACGCGGTCATCGCGGCCGGCGTCGCCCGCGTCGTCATCGGCGCGCGCGATCCGAACCCGCTCGTCGACGGACGCGGGATCGAGCGGATCCGCGCCGCAGGGATCGAGGTCGAGCTGCTCGACGATCTCGCCGCGCGCCGGCAGAACGAGGCGTGGCGCGTCTGGAAGTCCCTGGGCCGGCCCTTCGTCACGTACAAGGCGGCCGTGACTCTCGACGGCGGCGTCACGGTGCCACGCCGGCGCTGGGTATCGGGAGAGGAGTCGAGGCGCCGGGTGCACGAGCTCCGCGCGGCCTCGGACGCGGTCGCGGTCGGCATGGGGACGGTGCGGGCTGACTCGCCGCGCCTCGACGCGCGTGACGTCGGAGCCGACCGGCAGCCCCGGCGGCTCGCCTTCGGGAGGGGACCGCTGCCGGAGGGCTCCGAGCTCGAGCTGCGCAGCGGGCCGCTCGAAGAGGAGCTGCGCGCGCTCGCGTCCGAAGGCGTCCAGTCGCTCCTGCTCGAGGGCGGGCCTACCCTCGCCACCGCGTTCCTCGCGGCAGGCCTCGTCGACAAGCTGCTCCTGTTCGTCGCGCCGGTGCTCGCGGGAGACGGGCCGCACGCGCTGGCCGAGCTCGCCGAGCCGATCCAACTCCTCCACCTGCATGCCGAGCCCTCGGGCGAGGACATCCTCTTGGAGGCGTACCTGCGCGAGCCGTAACCTTTGTCGCATGTTCACCGGGATCGTGCGCGAGGTGGGAACCGTCGCGGCCTTCGACGGCTCGCGGCTCGTCGTCAGCGGCGCGGAGACGGCGGCAAGCTCGGCGGTCGGCGACTCCGTCTCCGTGGCCGGCGTCTGCCTCACGGTCGTGGAGAGGGAGGGGGGAAGCCTCGCCTTCGACGTCGTGCCGGAGACGCTCGCGCGGACGGGTCTCGGCGGGGTCCAGCCGGGCGACGCGGTCAACCTCGAGCCGGCCCTCCGGGTCGGCGACCCGCTAGGCGGCCACGTGGTGCAGGGCCACGTCGACGCCGTCGGCCGCGTCCGCTCTCTCACGCCGGAGGGGGACAGCCGCCGCATCTGGCTCGACGCGCCTGAGAGCGTCGTCCGCTACTGCCTCGAGAAGGGCTCGATCGCCGTCGACGGCGTCTCGCTCACGGTCGCGGCGCTCGACGACGACGGAGTCGAGGTCGCGCTGATCCCGCACACGCTCGAGGTGACGACGCTCGGCG
>Ga0207693_10004799_pt1 | contig 11372 bp, 9 predicted proteins | sample LARL81metaG_FD_184347 | JGI IMG/M metagenome (GOLD analysis project Ga0207693, IMG submission 184347) | Corn, switchgrass and miscanthus rhizosphere microbial communities from Kellogg Biological Station, Michigan, USA - LAR L8-1 metaG... | ecosystem: Host-associated > Plants > Roots >...
GACTTCGGTGAAAACGCCGCTGACTTGCAGGCCGGACGAATACTCACAGGTGGCGGCGTTCTGGCATTCGATTGCCTTGTTGATTCCTTCGAGTCCACCAACCTGGTAGGCCATCTTGCTCGCAAATTCTTCCAGCACATCTTTGAGGTGCTGAAAATCGTGGCAGACAAAAAGCTGCGGCTGGCGAGTTGTGATGTCGAACGCGGTATCCATCGCGTCAATGGAGTAGGGGATCTTCTTCACCCCGGGCTCGAGACATGAAACCGATTCTCCAATCGATGAAAGCAAACCGGCGCCGTAAATTTTCGGATTTTCGAGCGTGCCGATGAGTCCGTACTCAACGGTCCACCAATGCAGGCGCGACAGCAGCGCCATCTCGGAAGGTTCGCCCAACGTTTTCTGCCGATGTTCAACCAGTTTGGTTGCCTCATCGACTTCTTTCTGATCGGCGTTCGGTCGTTCCTTCAAGATCGATAGGTGCCGAATTGCTTGATACAGCTCGAAATCTTTTTTCGACGACATCGCTTTCGCGCCGACTTCTCCAAAGCGCCGCAAGTATTCCGAGTATTCGCGATCGACGATGATCGGCGCGTGCCCGGCGGCCTCGTGAACAATGTCCGGCGCCGGCGTGTATTCGATGTGATGGATTTGGCGCATGTCGCACGCTATCACCAGCACCTTGTAGGCTTGGAATTCCATGAACGCCGCCGGCGGAATAAAGCCGTCCACGGCGACTGCGCCCCAACCAATCTTCGCTAGGATATCGTTCATCTCTTGAATGCGCGGGATGCGATCGAACGAGATGCCGGTGTTGAGGAGCCCCTGGAAATAAACTTTGTGCGCGTACTCTTTCAGGAAAAAAATGTTCTGGCGCATAATAAATCGCCAGACTGCGTGATCGACCGAAGTGTAATCGTCGTAGCGCTGATCGACCGCGAATTGGAGTAAATGTTTGGGGCAACTTGCGACGGCCGCATTGTCGTAACTGATACCACTTTGAGAATTCATTCGGTGCTTCCTCGTTGGGCGAACTGTAAATTACGATTCGTTTCCCGCGCGAGCAAGGATGTTTCCGCTTTCCAATCACGATCTGCTTGCGCAGGCGTCCTGTTGTAGGGCGTTTGACTCATTCGCTCCCGCTCATTCAGCCTTTGGCCTGCCCGTCTGTGTCGCTGGTGTCCCCGCCGCTCCGCTCTGTGAAACGCCCTGGCGTCTGACACAGAAGCCCTACGATTTTCTCCTCGGGCGAATTACCCGTCTCGCGATCCAGACGATCGCGAAGACCGCAATTACCCACGGGGCAAGGAACGCAATCGCGACCCCAATCATGCGCAAACTCCACATGATTGCCCCAGCGCTTTGCGCCACGGTGTGTCGCAGCGTGGCGAGCGGACCACTCTGGTGCGAGACAATGTTGCCCTGGCTGTAGACTTGGATCGAGATGTCGGCCGGCGCATTGGCTTCATCAATTTGCGTGCCTGTGCGGTCCTGGCGTTGCACAGTCACGTTCTCCACCTTGCCTAACGAATCGAGCGATTGCATCAGGGCCGGGTAATTTTTCATCGGCACGCGCAACCAAACGTTGGCCAGTTCGCGTCCATCGGGATCGCGACTAAAGGTAGAACTGCGAACGCGTCCGCCCTGTTTCTCGGCGACGCCCCGAAGGTCCTTTGCCTTTTTGTCTACGGACGACGTGCGAATCCGCAGGCTCGTTTGCTGAAACGCCTGTTCCTGTTCCTCGCGGGAGATCGTGATGTTGAGCTCCACCTTGTCGCGCTTGGTCCTCGCGTTCTCCGACATGCCGTTGCCACCCTGAGCGATACGTTCCGTTTGGGTTTGGAAATTTTCGACACGGCCGAAAGATTTTACGCGCCCAATCACCGCTTCACTCTCTTCTGGAGCGATCAACATGCTCATTGTCGCGGAGATGCGCCCGGAGTAGTCGCGGTTGAGTTGCGCGTTCGTGATCTGCACTTTCTGCGAAGCGAGGGCTTTGATGTCGTTGTAAATTTTCTCTACGTCTGGCGCATACAGCGCGAGTTGCGAACGCTCTTTAATCAGGAAGGCCGCCGGCTCTTCCATGTCCTTTTCGGCCAGCGAGATCGTGACCGTGGCGAATTGCACCTGGGAATCCCAGTATTTCAATTCGCCCTGCATTTTTTCTATATCTTCACGCACGCGACCGAGTTCTTTTTCGACCTGAAGCAAATCTGAAACTTTTCCGGTCTTCGTTTTCAGCATCTCGATCAGCCGCTCTTCCATTACCCGGGCATTCTTCAGTCGCGCATCGGTGTCGAAGTATGTCTTGGTCACGTCTTCTGTGCCCAATGTTTGGTTCTTCAACTCGCCGAGTCCGCGAATCTTTTGCAGAAAGCGATCCAGATTTTCCGGTAAGACCTTGACGATCACCTGCCCGCGGAGTTTTCCATTTGCCTGTTTCTGCGAATTTGTTGTTGCCACATAGCCGCGTTCTTCGTTTGCAAATGCCGTGATCTTTTGCACGGCATCGTCAAAGCTGACGATCTCAAGTTCGACCGTCGCATTGCGAATCAGTTTGCGATTTGCCAATTCCGACGAAGGTGTTTCCGCTGAGGTCGCCTCGGCTGTGTAGCTCGTCGCTTCCGTCTCCGTGCCAGTTTCCGCGGCAGCCCCTTCTGTTTGCGCTGTTTTGGCTGGTGCAACAGTTGCGGGGAGCGCTTTGAAGTCTTGTTCGACCTTTGACCTGGTTTCAACGGCTGATTGCGGCGGTGCGAGTGCCAGGTCTTTTGGTTTTCCTGCGGCGAGTTCGTCCGCTTTACCTAGAGCGCCGGCACGACCAGGCTCCGACGTCGCTGCGACCTGTGACGGTTGTTCGAACAACTGTTTGTTCGCGTAACGATCACGAACGGCTGGCGGAGTTCCAGTTTCCCCAGTGATCATTCGGCCAAGTTGCACAAGTCCGAGCAGCACCGCAGCGACCGCGGTGACTTGCGCGGCGCGCATGCGCATCAAATCAGCAAGCAATTTCAGTAGTCCGGTTCTTTCGGGGACGCGGTTTCGAAACCCGGTCAGCATTCGTTGTTCGAACGTCGGATCGGGTTTCTGCTGAGCGAGAGTTTCTTCGAGGATTTTGTTCATAGCTTTTGTTTCCTGATGAGTTTTTCGGCATTCGGCGCAATCGACGAGGTGCGCGTGAAGAGCGCTGCGCTCGTCCGTCGAAAGCTGGCCGTGAAGATCGGCGGCGAGCCAGTTGTCGATTTCGTCGTGAACGATTGCCATAGATTTAGTCGGTTGAAGCGAGAGCGGGGCGAAGTTGTTTGCGCAGCGAAGCCAGGGCGCGGCCGAGAATTCCGCGCAGTGCGCCATTGGTTAGGCCGAGCGTGTTTTCGATCGTCGAATAATCCATCTCTTCGAAATAGCGAAGAGTGAGCGCTGCGCGATGTAGCTCCGGTAAGGTGGCGAGCGCTGAGTGTAATTGTTGATCCATTGCCAAGGTATCAGGCGTATTTGCTTGGTTTGGATCGATTGCTTCGTCAGTAAATGGTACCGGTCGCCGCTTGCGAAAAACGTCGTGCGCGCGATGCCGAGCGATCATGCTGAGCCACGCGGGAAATTTCTCTGGATCGCGTACGCGCCAGCGCATCTTCCACGCTTTCACCAGTGAGTCCTGCACCACGTCTTCGGCTTCCTCGCGGTTTTGCAAAATGCCGTAAGCGATCGCGAAAAGTGTTCGACTGTGCGTGCGAATGATCATTTCAAATGCGTCGCGATCGCCGTGTATGGCCGCCCTATACTGTTCGCGTTCACTGGCATCCATTTTGTTGCGATCTACAGCCTAGACGTTTGAGATCGCGATTCCGCGCGAAAAATTTTTCTGTAGGGCGTTTCTGTGAAACGCCAGGCGTCTGACACAGACGCCCTAAAAACATGGCGGGTTAGAAAATGATGACCGTGTTCCCCACGCTCACGAGGTCTTTTACGCGCGCGGCGTCCCAGTTGGCGAGGCGAATGCAACCGTGGCTCGCAGCGCGGCCAATTGTCTCAGGATTATTCGTGCCGTGAATACCGATTCCGGGTTTGTTCAAGCCCATCCATAGAACGCCCACCAAATTGTTCGGGCCCGGCGGGAGATTGTAGAAATTCTCAGTGCGCACGCCGTAGTTCAGCATGCCTTCGTCGTACCGGAACCACGGCCAGACGGTCGCACCGAGAATTTTCCATGTGCCGACAGGCGCCGGCAGAGTTTTGGATCCGGGCGTGATCGGGAACACGCAGACGAGCTGATCGTGATCGAAGACCTCAAGTAAATGCTCTTGTGTATCGACGAAAATCTTGCGAGAAGCGAACGCCGGATTTTCAGGCACTTTTCCTTCAGTGAATTTCTCGACTTCGAACGGCAATACATTCGGCACCTTGAGAGTTTCGCCCGGCTGAAGATGTTCCCAGTTTTTGCCGGGATTCAGTTTCTGAATGTACGTCTCAGCGGAATGAAAGCGCTCGGCGACGAATTCCAAGAACGACGTGTAAGGCAACCATTTTAACTTCGCCTGCTCTGCATGGCCGCTCGGAATGTCTCCAATCTGTTTCAGGTCTTCGTCTCTGATTGTATAGGTAGTGTAAGTCACCGGCACTTGATCGAGTATCCATTGATCGACCGCGCCGGTCTTCGGCATGGCCTGCGCGTGTTTGTATGAGATGAGCGCTTTTCGAAAAAATTCGCCCATTCGTCCGTCGATTTTGCCCGGTGCGAAATCGCTATTGTCCAAAAAAATCTGGAGCCGCGTAGCTGTCTCTTCGTCATAATTCGGCAAAGCGACAGGATAAACTCTCGGTGGCGGTGTGGATTCGGGTGTCGGTGTCGGTGCCTCCTGTGCAGATGCAAACACGCGCATTAAGGCAGTTGCGAGAATGACCCAAGCGATTTTCATCGGCGGAAGTTATGCGCTGTGAATCCCATTAGAGCAAATGCACGGAGAATGTGTGACCGCTTGCTAGCCTCACGGTTCTCTTGAGACTCGTCCAAGGCGTCGTTCTTTCGAGTGAACGCTAACCGGTCGCACCGCGGCGGCGGATTCGGCTGGCAAGATCCATTGGTCTGGAGCTGCGGTTGCAACCCTGCCTCCTCCTCCGCCGTAACCCTGCGATTCACTGGTCCAAAGCGTTTCCCATCTGCAACCGGCTGGCGGCGCGAGTAAAGGCTCCGAAGCAGGATTCACAACCTGGCGTTCTCCAAGATTCACCAACAGCAAACGATCGTCTTTGGCTTCCGAAAAATATCGGAGGACGAAACTCGTCGGACCCAGCACCGCGCCATCGATACCGCCCGATTCTTGCAGCCGAAATCGCGAATCTTCCCGACGCAGTTTCAGAAGATCGATATGCAGATCGTAAAGCTGGCGATTTTTTTCGCGCTCTGAAAAATCGAGTTTGCACCGTAAAAACGCCTCGGGATCATCTGGCGCAGGTAAGCTCCTCAATGTCTCCGCCTCGGTAAGCGATAAAAATGGCGCCAGCAATTCGGCGCGACCTTTGCGAATCGCATCGCGGACGGCTGCATCGCCGACGTCCGCAAAAAATAGAAAAGGACTGGACGCGCCGAATTCTTCGCCCTGAAACAGCAGTGGCGTCCACGGTCCGAGCAGAAGAAGAGCGGTGATTGCGCGATAGCGTCCGGGGGAAGTTTGAAAGCGCGGTCGCTCGCCCGGGCCCGTGTTCGCGATCTGATCGTGGTTTTCGATGAAACAAACGAACGCCTCCGAGGGAACGCCGAGCGTCGGAGTGCCGCGCAACACTTTTCGCCACGAAAGCGCCTGCCCCTGATAAAGAAAACCGTGTTTAGCAGCGGAAATGAATTCCTGCGGTTTGCCCGAGTAATCGCTGAAATAGCCGACGTTTCGACCGGTCAATGCCACAATGGCGCCGTGATGAAAATCGTCATTCCACATCCCATCCAAACCGTCGCCGCCTTCATTCTGCGGTCGCGTCATCTTTGATTCCTGCAGATCGTTCTCGGCGATGAGAATGATGGAACGCGAACCCGCCGCCTTGCGCGCGGCGCGACCTACTGCGCCAATGATGTATTCCTCGGATCTGTCGTGGATGGCGTGAGTCGCGTCGAAGCGGAAGCCGTCGAAATGAAATTCTTCGATCCAATAACGGCCGTTCGTGATGAAAAACTCGCGAACTGGTCCTGAATTCGGCCCGTCAAAGTTAATGACGTCGCCCCATTCGTGTCCTTTTCCCCGGAACAGATAATCGTCGGAATAAACGCCCAGATAATTTCCGTCGGGCCCGAAATGGTTGTAAACGACATCGAGAATTACGCCGAGGCCTAACGAGTGCGCACGGTCAACGAACGCGCATAAATCATCCGGCGTTCCATACAACTGTGAAGGCGCGAAGAGATCGACGCCGTCGTAGCCCCAGCCAAATTCGCCGGGGAACTCTGCGACCGGCATCATTTCGATGACGGTGATTCCGATGCGCGCCAACTCGGGTAACTGGTCGGCAGCGGCGCGCCACGTTCCTTCTCTGGTGAACGTGCCGATGTGCATCTCGTAAAAGATCTGGCCTTTAAGTCTTAATCCCGGCCAGTCCGCGTCGTTCCAACGGAATTTTGTCGGATCCACAATGCACGAAGATCCGTGAGGCCCGTCAGGTTGAAAACGCGACGCCGGATCGGGGTAAAAATTCTGTGCCCCATTTACGCGAAAGCGATACCGAGTGCCGGCGCTTACGCTGGCCGCACCCGAGAAATATCCGCCTGGCTCAGTTGTTAGGGCACAGAAGTGTGGTTTCCCTCCCGCAGCGCTTTCCAAAACAACATCAACTTCCTGCGCCTTCGGGGCCCAAACGCGAAAATGTGTCTGGTTTTCACCGATCAATTCGGCGCCAATCGGATAGTGGCGTTTTGCCTGCGACATCGACATTAAGATTGCTCTCTTCGGTTAACGCCACAACGGCTTGCAGCGGCTGTAGAATGCGCTGTCTCCAGCGCATTCGTTTCGTCATTCTGCGCTTGAGGACAGCGGACACTACAGCCACGTGAACGCGAGCGAAATTGTAAAGCAACCGTTCGGTTGATCTTCGTTTGGCTTGGCAACCGATGCGCTTGCCCTACAATCGCCGCCAGTTGCCACCAACGCGGTTATGAACGGAAACGGATCGAAAATCGAAATCTTCAAGCCGTTCGGCGAAGCATTCGAGTTGATGAAGAAAATTCTGTTTCAGCCATTCGATTTAAAAAAATGGCTCGTAATCGGTTTCGCGGCCTGGCTTGCGAACCTCGCTGGCGGTGGTGGAGGAGGCGGTGGCTTCAACTACCCGGATAATGAGCGCAAAGAAGCGCACAAGTTGAGCGAGACGATCGGCCAAATTCCGCAGCCGGTTCTCATCATAGGAATTTGCGTTCTGATTTGCGTCGTCCTCCTGCTCATTGTCCTGTTTGCGTGGCTGCGAGCTCGCGGGCGATTTATCCTTGTGGACTGTATCGCTCGCAATCGTGCCGCGATCGTCGAGCCGTGGAAAGAATTTCGTGCTGAAGGAAACAGCTTTTTCCTGTTCTCATTGCTCGTCGTGCTGGCACTCATCGCGGTTATCGTGATTGCAGGTCTTCTACTCATTGTGCCGTTTATCCCCTGGCACGGTGAGGCACAACCCGGTGTCGCATTTTGGATTGGCTTTTCGCTGTTCGTGTTTGTCGCGGTCTGCCTTGCTTTTGTTTGGGCGCTAGCCTCTCAATTGATGGTCCCGATCATGTACCGGCAACGCTGTCCGGCGCGGCTCGCGTTTGCCCAAGCCGTGGACCTGGTAAGCTCCCATCCCGGCCCGATCCTTCTTTACGTTTTATTTCTTCTGCTGTTGGCAGTCGCGGTGATCATGATTAGTTGCGCGGTAACCTGCGCGACTTGTTGCATCGCTGCGATTCCGTACGTCGGCACAGTTATACTTTTGCCAATTCCAGTTACGCTTGGCGCCTTTTCGCTGTTGTTCCTTCGGCAGTTCGGTCCCGATTACGATGTATGGACAGGCTTGATGCCGCCGGAAATTTCGCCTGGGTTGTTGCCACCGCCCGCGCCGTCGGGAACTGAAGCAGGCTAACGAACGAACCAAATAACAAGTCGGCCGAATCAAAAGACTCGACGGATAGTCAGCGTTTGAATAAACCCAGCGCTATGAAAAAACCATTCATTCTCTGTTGTATCACGCTGCTTGCGATAGCTCCTGTCTACCTCAGTCAGGGGAAGCCGGCGAAGGAAGGCAAATCCGCCGCCAGTGAGTCGACGATCACTGACCTCGAAAAATCCGCATGGGAAGCATACAAGAACAAACAGGCCGACGCATTCAAGGCGCTGATGTCGAAAGACTATTACGGCGTCTATGCCGAAGGAATGAAAACTTTGGACATCGAGCTTGCCGACATGGCAAAGAGCGATCTGCGCGACTACTCATTTTCAGACATCAAGGTGGTTTTCCCGCATCCGAAGATGGCTGTCATGACTTACAAGGCGAAGGTGCAGGCGACCGCTGACGGCAAGGACATATCCGGCACGTACAACAGCGGAAGCATTTGGGTCCAACAGGGCGGAAAATGGGTCGGAGCCTTTCATGCTGAAGCCAAGACGCAGTAGGTGGAGACGGCCCGCCCTCGGGCCGCTGCACGTCGGCGCGAGGGCGCGCCGGCTCCATCATTGCTCGTTATGAGAATTGCGAGCGAACTCACGTTACTCGCAACCTTAGCGGCGTTGCCGATTCTATCAGCTATTCCGAACGCGCAATCTGCCCCGCCCACCATGAAGGCTGTTGTCATCCACGAATACGGCGGCCCAGAGGTTTTGAAATATGAGGATGTCCCGCGACCAGAACCGAAGGACGACCAGTTGCTCATCCGTGTCATTGCGGCTGGTGTGAATCCGGTCGATGGCATGATCAGATCGGGAATGTTCGCTAAAGGCGAAAACCGCGCATTTCCAATAATTCTCGGCGGCGATGTCGCAGGCGTTGTTGAAAAAGTTGGAAGTAAGATCACGAAGTTCAAAGCGGGCGATCCTGTGTTCGCGTACGTCAGCTTGGACAATAGCGGCAGCTACGCGCAATACGCCGTGGTTACGGAACGCGAGGCGGCGCCCAAGCCGAAATCGCTCACGTATGTGGAGGCGGCAGCGGTGCCGATTGTCGCGATGACGGCGTGGCAGGCGTTAATCGAGACTGCAAAACTGAGCGCGGGTCAGATTGTGCTTATCCATGGGGGCTCAGGTGGTGTTGGATCGTTTGCGATTCAAATTGCCAAGGCGCGCGGAGCGAAAGTCATCGCGTCGGCTTCAACTGCGAATCAGGATTTCCTGAAGGAGCTCGGAGCGGATGTGGCAATCGATTATACGAAGCAAAAATTCGAGGATGTTGCTAAAGATGTTGATGTAGTGCTGGATTCGATTGGCAGGGATACACTCGCCCGTTCATATGGCGTGGTGAAGAAGGGTGGGATCATTGTTTCACTCGTTGCGCGTCCGAAAGAGTCCGAACTCGAGAAACACAGCATTCGTGGCACGGCCCTGAGTGTTGAGCCAAATTCAGAAGAGCTCGCCGAGATCGGCAAGCTGATCGATGACAAGAAAATCAAAGTAATCGTGTCTCAAACATTCCCGCTTTTGGAAGCGATGAAGGCGCAAGAACAGGTGGCGACTGGCCACACGCGCGGAAAGATCGTCCTTAAAGTTGCCGACGAACCGAAGTAGCGGCATTCAACGCACGCCGGCGTCATGTTGAGCGAAGCGCTGCAACGAAATGTGAAGCATGAGGCCAGGCTTTCAAACATCTCTGATCGTTCCGGCTGACGCATCGGTCAAAAATGATCAGAGATTCTTCGCTGCGCTCAGAATGACATTCGAGCGGAGTGCGATTTACATGGTACATTCGGACCGATGAACTGGGATGCGGTTAGCGCCATCTCGCAATTGATCGGCTCCCTGGCTGTCGTCTTGTCCGTGCTATATCTGGCTGTGCAAGTGCATCAGAGCACGCGTGTGGCCAAGCTCGCTATGCAAGACGCGGCGGCAACGGCCCTACGCGATGTGACAAAGCCGTTAATGGAAAATGCTGAGCTGGAACGAATCTGGCGCGTCGGGCTCGAAGATATCAGTGCACTCTCAATTGAAGAGCGCGCGAGATTTTTCCATGCTTCTTACCAATTCTTGAAGGCATTTGAGACCATCCATTTCCATTATGTTTACGGAATGATGGACAGGGACCTCTGGGAGGGCTGGCACGGACTGCTTCGACATTACGTCGTCGCGCCAGGCATGGCTCATTACTGGAAACTTCGGCCTGAAGTTTTCTCCAAACGGTTTCGGAATTTCGTTAACTCGCTCCACCCACCGACCGATCAACGCACGGTCGGCACGCTTTTCAGAGAGGAACGAAGTTAAGGGAGCGCGAGCATCTTGCTCGCATCATCCGGCATGTTGCCGGATGACCTGTGCGCGTACGGCAAGAACCACGAACTTTTGCGCTAAAATCGTGAGCGTTGCAGCCGGTTGGCTGGCAACATGCCAGCCAGGGCTAGCAGAATGCTCGCGTTCCCAACCCTGCAGCGTTACTTACATGGTCCCGGCACAGGAATCACGAGTTTGCCGTCCTTCTCGGCGACGAAGTTTTCAGAGCTGCTGGATGAGCTGCCGCTTGCGTCCTTGCTCTCAACCTTGATGACGAGTTTTTTCGTCGGTTTGAGATTCAGGCAAACTTTGCCGGTTGGCCCGTCCATCGGCGTCGTCGCTTTTTTAACGTCCTCCGGCGTGAGACTAACAAGCTCAATCGTCGAAATTTTCCCTCCGGCTCCCCCCGACTGCATCATTTTGTAAAACTCGAGGGCCTCGGGATCGGAGCCTTGTGTATAAAGGAAAGCCGTCAGGGTGGCTGTGTCCTTGCCTTCCATTGCTGCTTTGTACTTGTCAGTGAAAGCTTTTTCCTGCTCAGGCGTGGCGCCGACTACTCCGAACGCGAGCGTGAGTACGAGTGTGCCAGCGACTGTAAAGATTTTCGTTGAGGTTTTCATGGCTGCCACCGTAGTGGGCTCGATTTCCGCAACGCAAGCCAATTCGAAAAAGAAAAATCGTTGCTGAGTCCCGCTGAGCGGGCTATTCCACTTCCACTGAAATCGACAGGCGGCGGATCGATAATCGCTGTTTTTGCGAATGAATATCCACGAATATCAAGCCAAAGAGTTGTTGCAGAAATTCGATGTGGCCACAACGCGCGGCAGAGTCGCAGCGACACTCGATGAAGCGGAGCAGATCGCTCGTGAACTGGGCGACATCGATATTGTTGTTAAAGCACAGATCCACGCCGGCGGGCGCGGCAAGGGCAGTTTCAAGAACGGATTTAAGGGTGGCGTGCAC
>Ga0207693_10004800_pt1 | contig 11372 bp, 8 predicted proteins | sample LARL81metaG_FD_184347 | JGI IMG/M metagenome (GOLD analysis project Ga0207693, IMG submission 184347) | Corn, switchgrass and miscanthus rhizosphere microbial communities from Kellogg Biological Station, Michigan, USA - LAR L8-1 metaG... | ecosystem: Host-associated > Plants > Roots >...
CGGTGTTCGGCGGATTGTTATTAAACAAATAAAGACTGATCACGCGCAGCGCGCCGGCTTTGGTGGAGACGATCGCTTCCAGAAAGCGCGCCTGCACGTCGGCCTCATCGCCGATCAATCCCGGCGCGACTTCATCGAACGGCAGCTTCGACAAAAGCGCGACGCCGTTGAAAGTCTTCTGGCCGTGAACGGCGACGTTGTATCCGAGCGCCTCCAATGGCTCGCGCGGGAAGGCGTCGTCGGTACATTTGATTTCCTGCAGGCAGACAATGTCCGGTTGTCGTTCCCGGAGCCAAGCCTCCAGGTTGTCCATGCGCTGGCGGATGGAATTGACGTTCCAGGTGGCAATTCTCATGGATTTTTAAGGGTTCCGGGCGGGCCAATAACGCTGTATTTGCCGTGTTTATAGGACACCGCAGGGATATGCACTCAGTAACGTTTATATGCTAGGTAATGCGCTAACGCGGTACCAAATTGAACTGAAACAAGCCATTCCGCGGATTAGGGAGCGTCCGGGCGGGCCCAAATGAGTCCGGACCGAAAATTGCCGATGATCAAGCGAAAATGGCTCCTTGGCGGGGCAGTTGTCGCCCTGATTGGTGCTGTTGTGCTCGCCCGTGGCATCTGGTCCACGGACGGCGCCGCCGCCCGCGCCCCCCAGGCCCGTGCCGTTCCGGTCGAGACCGCGGTTGCTGAACGCAAAACCATACCGGTCCGTTTGACGGCGCTCGGCAACGTCACCCCCATCGCCAGCGTTGCGATCAAGACGCAAGTCGACACAACGATTACCGCTGTTCATTTCCGCGATGGCGCCACTGTGCAGAAAGGCGACCTTCTGTTCACGCTCGATTGCCGGCAGATCGAAGCCGATATGAAGCGCGTGCAAGCCGTCATCGATGGCGCGCAATCAACACTTGAGCAGGCGCAACGCGACGTCGAACGCTACACGGATCTCGCCGCGAGGAACGCAACGCCGATCGTCACGCTGAACAACGCGCAAACCGCGGTCAACGTTTCACGTGCAACGGCAGAATCAAATCGTGCGCAGCTTGAGAACCTGAGAGTACAGCTCAGCTTCTGCACGATCCGCGCGCCGATTCCCGGCCGGATCAGCATGGCCAACGTCAAGGTCGGAAATTTCGTACGCCAGGCCGATACATCGCCGATGGCGACCATCAACCAGATGGTGCCGGTCTACGTCAGCTTCACCGTGCCGCAGAAAAACCTGCCCGATATTCGCAAGGCGATCGCGGCAGAGACCGCGACGGTTGAGGCGATCGTGCCGGGCGAGCCAAAGCGTGCGAGCGGCCAGGTGACGATGATCGAGAACACCGTCGATCCTTCGACTGGCATGGCGATGGTCCGCGCGACCATGCCGAACCAGGATGAATTGCTCTGGCCCGGCACACTGGTCAACACCGAGATGACGCTACGCAACGAGGACGGCGTCGTCGTTCCCGCCAATGCTGTGCAGATCAGCCAGAGTGGCACCTTTGTGTTTGTGATCCAGGATGGGATTGCGCAACCGCAACCGGTCAAAGTCGAACGTCAGGTCGGCACCGAAAGTGTGATCGCGTCCGGTCTCAATGGCGGCGAAACCGTTGTGACCGAAGGACAGTTGCTGTTGTCGAAAGGCACCCGCGTAAACGTGCGTACGCCCAAGGTCGCGGGCAGCTGATCCATGAATATTTCTGAAACCTGTATTCGCCGCCCAGTTTTGACGACGCTGCTGACGGCGTCGTTGATCGTTTTCGGCGTCTTTGCCTACCGGCTGTTGCCGGTTGCGGCGTTGCCTGCAGTCGACTTTCCGACCATTCAGATCACCGCGCAATTTCCCGGTGCCAGTCCCGAGACCATGGCGTCCTCGGTCGCTTCACCAATAGAACGGCAACTCTCGACGATTTCCGGCATCTCGTCGATGAATTCCTCGTCCTCGCTCGGCCTCGCGCAGATCACCATTCAGTTCGATCTGGGCCGCAATATCGACGGCGCCGCGCTCGATGTGCAGACAGCGCTCGCCACTGCCGCGCGCCTCCTGCCGATCGAAATGACGATCCCGCCCTCGTTCCGCAAGGTGAATCCGGGCGACTTCCCGGTGCTCTATGTCGCCCTGCAGTCGGACACGCTGCCGCTATCAACGGTCGACGACTATGCCGAGACCGTTCTCGCACCGCAGATCTCGCAGTTGCCTGGCGTTGCTCAAGTGCTTGTCTACGGCGCGCAGAAATTCGCCGTCCGCGTTCAGGTCAACCCAACTGAAGCTGCCGCACGCAATATCTCGCTCGAGGATGTACGCAGCGTCGTTGCCAAAGCCAACTCGAGCACGCCTGTCGGCGTTCTGACCGGGCCGAAGCAAAGCGTGACCCTGGCGGCCACCAGTGCGATGCCGCACGCGGATGACTATCGCGACGTGGTCGTCGCCTATCGCAACGGCGCGCCGATAAAGCTCAATCAGATCGCCCGCGTCATCGACAGCGTGGAAAACGACAAGGTCGCCACCTGGTTCAATGACGGGCGCGCCATTGTGCTGGCGATCCAGCGCCAACCCGATGCCAACACCGTGCAGGTGGTTGATCTTGTTCGCCAGAGCTTGCCGACCATGCGCGCGCAAGTTCCGCCGTCGATCAATATGGAGCCGTTGTTCGACCGGTCGCTGTCGATCCGCGCTGCGGTCGTCGATGTGCAGGAAACCCTGGCGATCGCCATTACGCTCGTCATCATGGTGATCTTCCTTTTCCTGCGCAAAGTGTCGGCGACCATTATCCCGGCGCTGGCGGTGCCGGTGTCGCTCGTCGGCACATTTGCGGCGATGTATGCCTTCGGCTTCTCCATCAACAACATGACACTGCTGGCGCTCACCTTGTCGGTCGGCTTCGTGGTCGACGATGCCATCGTGATGCTGGAGAATATCGTTCGCCACATTGAAGGCGGCATGCGCCCGTTCGAGGCAGCCCTAAAAGGCTCCCGCGAAATCGGTTTCACGATCGTGTCGATCACCTTCTCGCTGATCGCCGTGTTCATTCCCGTGCTGTTGATGGGCGGGATGGTCGGCCGCGTATTCCGTGAATTTGCCGTATCAATCGCGGTCGCGATCGTTGTTTCCGGATTCGTATCGCTGACGCTCACGCCCATGTTGTGCGCCCGCGTTCTGGGCAACCATCATGGTGATGAGAAGCAGTTTTTCGTGCTGCGCTGGTTCGAGCGTGTTTTTGAATGGATGCTGCACACTTACCAGTGGACGCTCGATCGGGTGATCGCGTTCAAGTCCATCATGCTGATGGTCACGATCGGCACATTCTTCGCGACGATCGCGCTCTATGTCGTGGTCCCAAAGGGTTTCTTTCCGCAGGAGGATACCGGCTACATCATTGGCATAACCGAAGGCGCCACTGACATATCGTTCCCGGCGATTTCGCAGCTTCAGCGCAAGGTTGCAGAAGTCGTGCGTGCCGATCCTGCGGTTCAATATGTGAATTCGACCACCGGGACCGGCGGACCAAACTCAGTTGGCAACAGCGGACGCATGTTGATCGCGCTGAAGCCACGCAAAGAGCGCGACAGTCTGCAAAAGATCCTGGCGCGCCTGCGACAGACCGCCAACGTCGTGCCGGGCCTGGCGATCTATTTCCAGCCGATTCAGAATATCAACCTGGGCGGCAAACTCGCCAAGAGCCAGTATCAGTACACGCTGCAATCGAACGACACGGCGACGCTCTATCGCGTGACGCCGGAAATGCGCGAGAAGATTTCCCGCATTCCTGGACTGCTGGACGTAACGACTGACCTCTATGTCACGAACCCGCAGGTCTCGATCGAAATCGATCGCGAGAAGTCCGCGGTTTATGGTTTGACCGTCGATCAGGTCCGACAGGAACTCTACAACGCCTTCGGCGTGCGGCAGGTCGCGACCATTTACAGCCCGGTCAACTACTATCAGGTCATTCTCGAGACCCAGCCGGAGTTTCAGATTGGGCCGGATGACCTGGCGCGCGTGTACCTGAAGACCTCGACTGGCACGACTGTGCCGCTGTCCGCGGTGACGCGTTTCGAACGTACTGTCGGTCCCCTGCAGGTCAATCACCAGGGTCAACAGCCGGCGGTGACGATCTCGTTCAACCTCGCTCCCGGGTTCTCGCTTGGTCAGGCCGTCGACGCCATCCAGAAACTCGAGCGCGACGACCGGCTGCCCGCAACGATCACCACCGGATTCCAGGGGACGGCTCAGGTGTTCCAGGATTCCTTGCGCGGGCAGGGCATCCTGATTCTGGCCGCGATCTTTGCCGCCTACGTGGTGCTCGGCATTCTGTACGAAAGCTTCATCCATCCGATCACGATCATTTCCGGCCTGCCGTCGGCGGGTATCGGTGCGATCCTGACGTTGATGATGTTCGGCATGGATTTGTCGGTCATCGCTATGATCGGCATCGTGATGCTGGTCGGCATCGTGAAGAAAAACGCGATCATGATGATTGACTTCGCGATTGAGCGGCGACGCGTGGGATTGTCCGCGGAAGCCGCAATCCGCGAAGCAGCGGTCCTTCGTTTCCGTCCGATCATGATGACCACGTTCGCCGCGATCTTCGGCACGCTGCCGATCGCGCTGGGTACCGGCGCGGGCGCCGAATTGCGCCAGCCGCTCGGCGTGGCGGTCGTTGGCGGCCTTGTGCTCTCGCAGCTCTTGACGCTCTACATCACGCCGGTGATTTACCTCTATCTCGACCGCGTCGACCGGATGTTGAAGCGTCGCCTCGAGCCGCAACTCACCGAAGTCGAGCAGGCGCCGCCTGCCGTCGCTGCGGAATAGCGCCAGCTCCCAGAACGCAATATATTCGCGCACGGGATGGATGAGCCCGGGTCACGTGGTGTTTATGGCTTGTGTTAATGGCTCGTGTTTGTGGCTTGGGCCTTTCAGCCCTCACGCCCAGGGGAGTGCAATATGCATAATATCTCACGCCGGAATTTTGTACTTTCGGCCACCGCGGCTTCCGCCGCGTTCGGCCTCAATGGCCCGCTTGAGTTCATCGGTTCTGCTCAGGCGCAGGCTTACGCTAACGCCAAGCTCATCGATAAGGGCTTCTACAAGTTCAAGGTTGGCAATGTCGAAGTCACCCAGATCTACGATGGAATCTGGAACCGCGCCTTCGAAGACAATTTTGTGAAAAATGCGCAGCCCGATCAGGTGAAAGCGGCCCTTAAGGCGGGCGGCCTCGCCGACAACATCATTCCGATCCCCTTCACGATCACGGTCGTGAAAATGAAGGGCAAGTATGTGATGTTCGATTCCGGCACCGGCGGGCAGGTCCAGTCGACCGCAGGTCTCATGGCGGCAAAGAACATGAAGGCCGCCGGCATCGATCCGGGAAAAATCGAGACCGTCATCGTCACGCATTTCCATCCGGACCACATCTTCGGTCTGATGGCCAAGGACACGAATGCGCAGACTTACCCGAACGCGACGATCTATTTGCCGAAGCCCGAGCTTGCCTGGTGGACTGGTTCATCGGTCCCGCAGCCAGCACAAGGGATAAGCAATCGGGTCAAGGCGACTTTCCCGGGTTGGAAAAACGTGCAGCAGATCGACGGCGACAAGGAAGTCGTCGGAGGTGTTCGTTCGATCGCAACGCCGGGCCACACGCCGGGCCACACCAGCTATCTGGTCGGTTCGGGCAAACAGCAATTGCTGGTGCTCGGCGATATCACCAACATTCCTCTGTTGTTCGTGAAAAATCCGGGTTGGCACGCAGTGTTCGACGCCGATGGTCCGCTGGCCGAGACCAATCGGCGCAAGATCATGGATCGAGCGATTGCCGACAAGCTGATCGTCGCCGGCTATCACTACAGCATGCCTGGTGCCGGCACGTTCAAGCGCGACGGAAACGGCTACGTTTTCGTTCCGGTAAGAGCCTGATTTTCAGGACGTTCATCGGAGGGCGCCGGCGGTGGTCGGCGCCTTCTTCTTTTTGGAGTTAAAGCGCGAAGCTGGTGCCGCAACCACACGAGGCTTTTGCTTGCGGATTTTTCACCTTGAACGAAGCGCCGATCAGATCGTCGACGAAATCGATTTCCGATCCGGCCATGTAGTTGACGGAAACCGGGTCGATCAGAACCACGGCACCGTCGCGGCTGATCACGAGGTCATCGTTGGCTTTCGCATGCTCCATGTCGAATTTGTATTGGAAGCCGGAGCAGCCTCCGCCCTCAACGCTCACGCGCAACATGGTCCCGCTCGGCTCACCTTTCAGGATTTCGCCGATGCGTCGTGCTGCCCGTTCGCTGACCGTGATGTCTGCACTCATCCGCTTGCCTTTTCGGGCCTATCCTATTGGCAGATGGCCCAACGGATAGTTAAGTGCGCGGGCTGAAGAGGTCAATGCGCACAATGGCGGTCGATTCCAGGCGTGAACGGGTGGTTTATGCCAGCGATCCGGCACAAAGTCGGGGCCGACGCTACGAGGAGCCGGCGAGCCCGAGCCGCAACGCCTTCCGGCGCGACTGCGACCGAATCATCCATTCCGCGGCTTTTCGACGGCTGGCGCACAAGACGCAGGTCTTCGTCTATCACGAGGGCGATCACTATCGCACGCGACTGACACACACGCTTGAGGTCGCGCAAATTGCCCGCTCGCTCGCCCGTGCGCTCGGACTGGACGAGGATCTCGCCGAGGCGCTGGCGCTGGCGCACGACCTCGGTCACCCGCCGTTCGGTCATGCCGGCGAGCGCGCTCTTGATGAATGTCTTGCCGGATCTGGCGGCTTTGATCACAACGCGCAGGCCTTGCGCATCGTGACCGACCTCGAGCGGCGGTACGCCGACTTCAACGGTTTGAACCTGAGTTGGGAAACGCTCGAAGGCCTCGTCAAGCACAATGGTCCATTGGTCGATCGCGCGGGCCTGCCGGTCGGCCGCTACGCCAGACAGGGCGCGCCGGCGCCGATCGTCGCGTACTCCAAAATTCAGGCTCTTGAATTGTGGACCTATGCCAGCGCCGAAGCGCAAGTCGCGGCCTTGTCGGATGACATCGCTTACGATGCGCACGACATCGACGATGGTCTGCGTGCCGACCTCTTTACGTTGGAGGGTATTTCAGAAGTGCCGCTTGTCGGAAATATTCTGCGCGAGATCGACGCCAAGCATCCCAATATTGAACCAGCACGCCGGGTGCACGAAACGGTCCGCGCGCTCATTACGCGCATGATTGAAGATGTCATCGGGGAAACCGGCCGTCGTGTTGCGATGCTCAAGCCGCGCTCAGCGTCAGAGGTACGTGATGCCCCGCGCCCGATCGTGGGCTTTTCCCCGGCAATGGAAAAAGCCGACCGCGAGATCAAGGGATTTCTCTACCCACGCATGTATCGGCACGATCGCGTGATGCGCGTCATGGCCGATGCGGAAAGGGTCGTGCGGGAATTATTCGCACACTACACGCAAACACCTGCCGATCTTCCGCAGGAATGGGGTGAGGGCATCGTCGGGAGCGATGCTTCAAAAGGCGTGCGTCACATCGCCGACTACATCGCGGGCATGACCGACCGATATGCACTTGTCGAGCATGCAAAGTATTTCAAGGAGACGCCGGAACTGCGCTGACAGGAAAACGGGCGACAGAAAATCTGTCGCCCGTGCAGATCTAACAAGATGGCTTAGAACCAGCCGCCAGCCCAGTCGATAACTTTCGACACGTCCGACCAGATTTCGCCAGCAACCTCTTTAGTCGTTTTGATGGGGTGCCCTTCGGCCAATCCAACCAACGCGCCACCGACAGTCAGTCCGACGCCACCGACAACAGCTACAGGGCTGACGACGACTGTCGAAAGTCCGTTACCTGCGGTCTTGCCCAGCTCCTTCAATGTGTCAGTGGCCGTGACTCCCGGAGGGCCATTGTTCGTGCCTGTTGGTTTTGCGGGGCCACTCGCCACAGTCGGGTTCGCCGCCACCGTTACATCGCCATTCGGGTGGCGTACGAGTTGAACACCGGCACCGGGCTGAACCGATATGGCGCCGGAAAGATTCATCGAACCGCCCGGCATGGTGACGCTGTTCGTGCCATTGGACACGGTAATCGTTCCGGGTGAGGTCGACGTCACTGTCAGTCCCTTGCCGTTAAATATTGCGGACGTCGTGACGCCGTTGGAGAGCGTAACTGTCGTATAGCCTGGAGACGGACCTTTTGGGGCTGGGTTGCTTCCGCCGGCTTGAGAAGGAAGTGTGGGAATTGTACTGCCGACCGGATTTTTGGAGCTCACACCACATTCAGCCGTCGGAACGATGATCTTTCCGCAGCCCTTTTTCTTGTCTGCCATCTCCTTCTTTTTGGTGGCGCGCGTGACCCGCTTTACATTGGCAGGCTGACCGCTGATTACGAAATGAGGTCGGGGCGCCGTGCTTTGCGCGTTGTGGTTTTGATGGTGGTCGCCCCCCTTGGCATTTGCGATTTCAATCGAGCTCATCAGCGCAGCGCTCGCCACCAGCGCAACTGTCAGCTTCGCCAGTCTGGAAATCTTTGTCAGCTTCGTCATTTCTTCGCTCCGATGTTGGCTCTGTTACCGCGCTCAGGCCTGTGAAATATGCGGCGCAGATCGAGCGCCGCCGTATTCCCAACTTGGTGCGGCGCCCATGAACTCGGGCTGAACTTGAATGTAATCAAGATGACAGTTTCCCGAATCCGGTGCGTCATCCGATTGGGTGATGTCGAAAAGGTTTGGACACCGAAAGCGATGACATCGCCGTAACTGCATGACATCATCCAAACGGATGACGACGACTGTCGGTGAAAAATGATCGCCAATATCGATCCTCCTTCTGAGGTCGACCTACTTGTTGCCGGTGCGGGTCCGGCTGGCATGGCCGCGGCGTTGGTCGCATCGCTAGAGGGCCTCGACGTTCTCTTGTGCGAGAAGTCAGATCAGGTCGGCGGCACGGGCTCGACCTCGGCCGGCACACTCTGGATTCCGGGTAACAGTCAGAGCCGTGCGGCGGGATATAACGACAGCGCCGAACAGGCGGACCGCTATCTGAGCGCGTTGGTGGGAGAGGGAACCAATCGCGAGCTGAGAAGTGCCTATCTTCGAACCGGGCCAGCGGTGATCGACTATCTTTGTGCGCGATCGGATGTGCAATTCGTTCCTTGTGGCAAACATCCGGATTATCGCAGCAACATGCCGGGCGCCGCATTGGCTGGCCGCGCGATTGTGCCCGAGCCGTTCGATGGTCGGCTACTTGACGGCGATTTTCGACGAATACGTCCGCCAGTGCCTGAGTTCATGATCTTCGGCGGCATGATGGTCGGCAAGGCGGACATTTCTCCATTGATTGGAAGGTTCAAATCGATCGCCAATTTTGTCTATTCGGCGAAACTGTTCCTGCGATATTTGTCTGACCGCTTGAAGTACGCGCGCGGTACGCGACTGATGATGGGCAATGCGCTCATCGCGCGATTGTTTTACAGTTTGCGCAAACGCAACGTACCGATCCTGTTCGATGCATCAATCATTGAAGTTGATGGCGATCGGAATGGGATCAAAGGCGCGCAACTGAAAATTGGAAGCAAAAAAATTCTGGTGAAAGCCCGCAAAGGGGTTGTGCTGGCGACCGGTGGATACGCGCACAACAAGGGCTTCCGCGACGCATTCATGCCTCGCCCCGTGCCGACATATTCAATGAGCTCGGTGGACAATACAGGTGATGGGCTTGAAATTGGCCAAAGGCTGGGCGCTGCGTTGACGCCCGAAAAAAGCACCAGCGGACTTTGGACGCCAGTTTCGATCGTGCCACGGAGTGACGGCACCAAGGGCCTGTTTCCGCATCTCGTGCTCGATCGCGCCAAACCAGGGCTGATTGCGGTGAACGCAGCCGGCGAGCGCTTTGTCAATGAAGCGGTCTCTTATCACGACTTCGTGCTGGCGATGTTTGAATGCAACAAGACGACCGCAGCAATCCCTGCCTGGCTAATTTGCGATTCTACATTTCTCGAAAAATACGGTCTGGGCATCATTTACCCCGGTCATCGTAATCCCGCAAAGTTCGTCGAGAGCGGATACCTTGTCGGCGCACCCGATCTAGGACAACTCGCGGGCAAAATTGGAATTGACGCGGAGCAACTCCGCGGCACCGTGATGCGCTACAATGGGTTTGCCGAGACCGGCATCGACATCGATTTTGGCAAGGGCGAGACCGAGCTGAACCGTTTCAATGGCGATGCCAACAACAAACCGAACCCTTGCATCGGACCGCTGGTCAAGCCGCCTTTTTATGCCCTTGCAGTGTGGCCTGCCGACATTGCGGTCAGCACCGGTCTTGCGACTGACGCGGACGCACGCGTTCTCGGCGGCGATGGAAAGCCGATTCCAGGTCTCTATGCATGCGGCAATGACATGGCATCGGTGATGGCTGGTAGTTATCCGGGCCCGGGCACGACGCTCGGTCCGGCAATTGTGTTTGCCTATCGTGCCGTAATGCACGCAAAAGGACTGTCACCCTAACAGTGGTTTGCGCGCCGCTCAGCGATCAACGACATCACGCAGAGGAATTTTTCATGGCGCGCCTTGCAGGCAAAGTTGCATTCATCACCGGCGGGGGTGGCGGTATCGGCCGGGCAACCGCGGAGAGGTTTGCAGAAGAGGGCGCAAAGGTCGTAATCGCGGAAATTGATGTCTCGCGCGGCGAGGCAGCCGCGGAATCCGCGCGCGGACGAGTCAAGAACTCGGGAGGGGACGCTCATTTCATCCACTGTGACATCCGCGACAAGGCAATGGTCGAGGCGGCTTTTGCAGAAACTGTTGACAGGTTTGGTGGGCTTACCATTCTGCACAACAATGCGGGGGGTTCGACGCTGCAGGATGGCCCGGTGACCGAGGCACCAGAAGAAGAATTCTGGCGTGTGATCAAACTTGACCTGTATGGAACATTTCTCTGCTCGAAGATCGGCATTCCGCACATGATCAAGTCCGGCGGCGGCGCGATCATAAACATGTCGTCGTCGATCGCCTTGAGCGCGGTTCCGGGGCGTGACTGCTACACGGCCGCGAAAGGCGCCATCGCGTCACTGACGCGTTCAATGGCGGTGGAATATGCCAAGCACAAGATCCGCGTGAACGCGATCGCACCTTCCGTCACGCTGTCCGAGCGGGTCAAAAAACTGTTGGAAGGTTCAAAGGACCTCGAGAAGCTTGCCGCCACGCATCTGTTTGGCCTTGGGCTGCCGATTCACATGGCCGATACGGCCGTATTTCTGGCATCCGATGAAGCGGCCATCACGACTGGCCAGATCCTCGTTGTCGATAGTGGGGCAACAATCTGGTAGTCCCCGCGCCGCGATTTTTTGACTTGCCCTCCGAATTCCGTTAGCCGCTTCGCCACAATGGTTTCAAAAGAA
>Ga0207693_10004801_pt1 | contig 11370 bp, 7 predicted proteins | sample LARL81metaG_FD_184347 | JGI IMG/M metagenome (GOLD analysis project Ga0207693, IMG submission 184347) | Corn, switchgrass and miscanthus rhizosphere microbial communities from Kellogg Biological Station, Michigan, USA - LAR L8-1 metaG... | ecosystem: Host-associated > Plants > Roots >...
GGAGACGCGGAAATCCAGTTTCAATGGCAGGAAGTAACGCATATAAACGCTGGTTTCAGAGAGCTGGTGATGGAAGTCCACCATCAGGGGCTCATCGTCAGGGCGGATCGGCCGCAGCGTGAAGCTGGTGCCATCGTGCGTTTGCCAGTTGGAAATGTACTGGCTGGGATAAGGACGGATTGCCGGGCGCGGTAGCTCCGCGTCGCGCATCGCCGCCGGATGCAGGATTACTCTTGCGTCCAGCGCGATGAATCCCTGCTCGCTGGCCAGGAGCGGATTGATTTCAATGTCGGCAATGCGCGGGTTCTCCACTACCAGTTCACTGAAGCGCACCAGCAGCTCTTCCAGCTTCTCCAGATCAACCGGCTTGCGTCCTCGAACACCTTTCAGCGCCTGCAGGATGCGGGTGTTTTCCATCATGCGGCGTGCCAGAGTGGTTGTAAGCGGAGGCAGGGCATGGGCATTGTCCCGCAACACTTCCACCAGCTCGCCGCCCAGGCCAAACACCAGAATTGGCCCGAACTGCGGATCGGTGGAGCTTCCCAGGATCAGTTCGTAGCCGGAAGTGTTGACCATTGGCTGGACTGTAACTCCCTGGAAGCTGCCGTCGCCGGCAAAGGCCGCCTGAATCTGCGCGAAGGCAGAGCGCACGGCGCTTGCGTCTTTCAGGTTCAAATGAACTCCGCCGCGATCGGATTTGTGAGTTACCGTCTCAGAATTCAACTTGAGCACCACGGGATAGCCAATCTGTTCTGCCGCTACCACAGCTTCATCCGCGGACGAAGCCAGCTTGGAAAGCGTTACTGGCAACTCATATACGGCAAGCACTTGCTTGGATTCATGCTCGGTCAGGACCGTGCGGTCCTTGGCCACCGCGCTGGCAATAATTTCTGTCACGCGCCGCGGGCCATCTTCGGAAAGATCGCCGGTAAACATTGGCGTTTCGTACAGCGCCTGAAGGTACGAGCTGTAGCGCCACATATAAGCAAAGCTTCGCGCTGCCGCGTCAGGATATTCAAACGTCGGAATCTTGGCTTCATTGAGCACGTTGGCGGCAAGCTGCATGCGGCTGCCTCCCATCCAGCTTGCAATGAGGGGCTTCTTGATGGTCTCTGCCGCTTTGCGCACCAGGCCTGCCGCTTGCTCCGGCTCAGTCATTCCTTGAGGAGCAAGAATGGAAAGCACGGCGTCACAGTTGGGATCTTCAGCCACTGCCTGTAGTGCCTTGGCATACATTTCCGGCAGGCAGTCACCCAGGGTGTCCACGGGATTGGCATGGCTCCATGCGGCCGGCAGCAATTTGTTGAGTTTTTCCTGGGTGTCGGTGGAAAGTGTTGCCAGTTGGCCGCCGGTTGCCAGAAGCGCGTCCACTGCCAGCACACCGCCTCCGCCGGCATTGGTTACCACAGCCAGCCTGGGGCCATGCGGCCGCGGCTGCTTGCTGAGCACCTCCGCCATGTCAAACAGTTCGCCGATGCTGGCCACGCGGAGAATACCGGCCCGGCGGAACGCAGCCTCAAACACTTCATCGGAACCCGTCATCGATCCTGTATGAGAAGCCGCTGCTTTGCGCGCTGCTTCAGTCCGCCCCGGCTTGATTACGATAATCGGCTTGCGTAGCGAAACTTCTCGCGCGGCAGAGAGAAAGCTGCGCGCATCGCTAACGGACTCCATGTAAATCAGAATGCTGGAGGTGTAAGCATCGTCGCCGTAGTGGTAGATTAGGTCGCCCCAGCTTACGTCCAGCATGGAACCAACCGAGACCACGCCGCTGAATCCCACGTTCTCTCGCCGGCTCCAATCCAATACAGCGGTGCAGAGCGCGCCGCTCTGGCTCAGAAACGCAATGTTGCCGGGCAGGGCATTGGATTGCGCGAAGGTCGCATTGAGTCCGGTTCGCGGATTCATTACGCCAACGCAGTTCGGCCCGATCAGCCGGAGATGCCCCGATGCCAGAACTTGCCGGATTTTGTTTTCCAGCGCTCTGCCGCCGGCGCCCAGTTCTGCAAAGCCCGCCGAAATTACAATCGCGCTGCGAACTCCCGCAGTCACGCATTCCTGCAAAACATCGGGGACAGTTGCCGCAGGCGTAATCACAATTGCCAGGTCAACCTGCTCGCCGATGGCAGCAATGTTGGGATAGCAGCGAATTCCCAGCACGTTGGAGCGATGCGGGTTGATGGGGAAAATAGTCGCGCCGGAAGGCTGTTCCATCAGGTTGCGCAGTACCGTGCGGCCCACGCTGGCCGGCTTTTCCGTGGCGCCAATCACGGCTACAGTCCTGGGATGGAAGATGGGCGCGAGCGGGCTCGGCGGCCATAAAGGCACCGTCGATTCATGTCCCCGCTGCTCTGGCGCTGTTCCCGGCAGTGATGGCATTCGGTCTAATAGATTACTACTCATTTGCTCCAATTACTGCTGCACAGGAGAACAGCGTATCAGCCGCAAAAAACAAAGGATGTGAGATAACTCACATCCTTCAAAAAAAGGAACGCGACGATTTAGCGATGAAGATTGTCGATGCTCAGGAACTTCACGCCCAGAAACTGGCCCGCGGCGTCAAAATCGAATCCAAAATTCGCATTGGCGATCGCAGCGCAGCCGGCGCAATCTTCCTTGAGCGCGTAAGGGACCACAAACCTGTTCCCGCCTTCCCCAAGCGGTTGGATTTTGGGCGATGAGCCTGGTTGCCGCTGCTCGTCCATCACGGCAAGTTGCAGCGCTGGGTGATCACTGCGTAGAGTTTTGAAGCGAGTGTCTTTTTCCATTGCAGCTTTTGGCAGGATCGAAAGATCATCCACGTCGATCAGCGCGGGAACGCCATTCATCAGCGCCCAGCCCTGGCTCGGCTGTGCATTTCCCGGATAGGCCACGTAGCCCAGGTCCACAATTCCTGACTCGCGCATGCCGGCCAGATAGCCGAGCCGCTGTGGTTTCTGGGAAGCCAGCAACTGAGTGAATGCCACCGCGTCGGAAGAAGCGTATCCACCCATCTGGTCGATGAAGCACTCGCTGTATCCCGTTGTGCTGGAATTCTTGCACGCTTGGTCGATGGCGCGGAGATCGTCGTTGCCGGCGTTCCATACCGCTTCGTCGCTGATCTGGTCGTCGGTTTCCTCGTTGGCTTCAACTTGCAGAAATGTCAGCAGCAACGCCACGCCAACTATCGCTAATGCCGCCGCAAGTCTTTTCCGGAAGATCATGGTTGTTGCTCCATGTATGCCATCACGCCGGCCATGCGTCTGGGCTCAATCACTAAAACACCACTGCGCGACTTAGGTTGCGTTAAAACCGCAGCTCTGTGTTTCCACCATCATCTTACGGCTGAACTCGTGTGGCAGAACAACCTTTACATTTCTTAGCCATGAAAGGTTTAGTTCTTGCCGGATTTCATCTTGTTGCGTCGGCCAAGAATTTATTTGCGCCGATGACGGCAGTGCCCTCGTGGTCCAAAGGACATGTCCCAATTCTTGCCAAGAGAGCGCCTTCCCGCCATCAATCTAAGAACCTCATTAATCGTGCTTACAGTTTTTTACAATTACGATGTTCAAAACCCACTCCGGTTATTTGAAAATCTAGGGTGCGGACGGGCGTGCTTTGGCGGCATCGCACTTGATGGGTTTCACGCTGGTGGTTGTTGCGCTTGCTAAGATAAAGGGGATGGCAATATTTCTTCTGTGAAAGAACTCGTGGAGCAACTGGCCCCCGCAACTCTTCAGGCCCCCACGCCAATCCTGCGGCCGCGATCTCATTACGAAATAGCGCTGGTGGTTGTTGCCGTGATCGTTTTCTTCGGTTGCATCGTCTCGCCTCCGGCGCTGATGGACGACGTGGATGCGGTGCACGGCCAGATCGCGCGCAATATGGTCCACTCAGGCGACTGGGTGATCGCTCATTTGGATGGCGTGCCTTACATGGAAAAAGCGCCGTTGCCCTATTGGCTGATTGCGATCTCTTACCTGTTGATGGGCGTGCATGACTGGGTGGCGCGTATTCCCACGGCGCTGGCGGCGGTGCTGCTGTGTTTTGTCACGGCGCGCTACGGAGCGTGGGCCTTTGGTCGCCGTGCCGGTTTTTATGCCGGACTCGCGCTGGCCACATCGATCGGACTCTTTCTTTTTACCCGCATTCTTATTCCTGACGTGATGCTTACGCTGACCGTTACGGTCTGCTTCATGGCGTTCCAGCGCGCCCTGAATGAAGACGGAGAAGAGCTCCACTCGCGTCGATGGCCCGCCATTCTTGGCGCCGCTCTGGGCGTCGGCGCGCTGCTCAAGGGATTGATCGCCCTGGTTGTCCCCGTTGGCGGGGCGCTGGTCTATCTGTTGCTCACGCGCCAGCTCTTTTCGCGTGAAACCTGGCGGCGCTTGCGTCCCGTTAGCATGGTCGTCATCTTTCTCCTTATCGCCGCGCCCTGGCACGTTTTGGCCACCCTTCGCATGCCTCCGTCCTTCAACTTCAGCATGCACAGCGGGCCGGGCGAATATCACGGCTTCTTCTGGTTTTATTTCATCAATGAGCATTTATTAAGGTTTTTGAACCTGCGCTATCCGCGCGATTACAACACGGTGCCGCGGCTGGCGTTCTGGCTCTTGAACCTGTTGTGGCTCTTTCCCTGGAGCGCATATCTGCCGGCTGCGGTAAAGCTCGGTTACAAGCCGGTGGACCGCGCCGGACGCACTCGTCTGCTGGCGCTCTGCTGGGCGGGGTTTCTGCTGTTGTTTTTTACCTTCTCGACAACGCAGGAATACTATTCCATGCCGATGTATCCGGCATTGGCGCTCTTGCTGGGCTGCGCAATGGACCGTGAAGGAAAACTAATCACCGCTGGCAGCAGAACCCTGGCTTTCGTCTCGACCGCGGCCGTTGTGGCCATCGGGGTAATTTTGTTTGCCGTGCGCAATGTGCGCGCCATCGGCGATATTTCGAGCGCGTTGCAACAGCATCCAGAGTCCTACACGCTGTCATTGGGACACATGGGCGATCTTACGCTGCAATCCTTCGCTTACCTGCGCGCGCCGCTCATTCTTGCCGGTGCGGCATTCTTGATCGGCGCCGCCGGCGCCTGGTTGCGGGGACGACGGGCGTTTCTTGCCCTGGCGGCGATGATGGTGCTCTTTCTGCACGCCAGCCGCATGGCGTTGGTCACGTTTGATCCATATCTCTCATCGCGGCCTCTGGCGGAGGCGTTGCTCAACGCCCCGCAGGGCGACTTAATCGTTGATGGCGCCTATTATCCGTTTTCGTCGGTGATGTTTTATTCCAACCGCAACGCGCTGCTGCTGAATGGCCGGAAGAACAATCTGGAGTATGGGTCTTATGCTCCTGGCGCTCCTGCTGTTTTTATTGACGATGCTGAATTTATGAGGCTCTGGTCAGGTACAATTCGTTATTACCTTGTGGCCGACCGCAGCGGACGGGTCCGTCTGAGCGCCTTGGTCGGTTCCGCCCGTCTCCACCAGATCGCGGAAAGCGGCGGCAAGTTTCTTTTTACCAACGGCCTCTCCGGCGCGACTGCGGACGGCTCCAACATGGAGAACAAACCCGCATTATGGTAATTCTCACCACGGCATTGGCGGTCTTGCTCACGGGTTCGCTCGTCTATTGCGCGCTGATTATTGTTGCCACGCGGCGGTTCCTCTCCGCTTGCCCGCCTGCGCCCGGAAGCCAGCCTCCCATCAGTATTCTTAAGCCGCTCTGCGGCCACGATGACGGCCTGGAAGACAATCTCCGCGGCTTTTTCCTGCAGGATTATCCGGAATATGAAGTGCTTTTCGGCGTCCATCGGCGGGACGATCCTGCTGTTCCTGTTGCCGAAAAGATTATCAGTGAGTTCAGCGGCAGGATCAGCGCGCGCCTGGTGGTGACCGGAGAATCGCTTATTCCAAACGCCAAGGCCTTCAGCCTGAACCGCCTGGTGCGTGAGGCGCGCCACGACATTCTGGTGATGAGCGATAGTGACGTGCGCGTTACTCCCTTGCTGCTGGCCCGCCTGGCGCAGGAGTTCCAGGAACAGGGCACTGGATTGATCAGCTGTCCCTATCGCGCGGTGCCAGGCAAAAGTTTGTGGTCGCGCCTGGAAGCGATTGGAATGAATACTGAGCTTCTGGGCGGCGTGCTGGTTGCGCGCATGATTGAAGGAATGCGGTTCGCCCTGGGATGCACAGTAGCGGTGCGCCGCAGCGTGCTGGAAGAAATGGGCGGGTTCGGCTACCTGCAGGAGTTTCTGGCGGAGGACTTCGTGATCGGCCAGCGCGCCGCGGAACTTGGACATGGCGTGCTGCTCTCTTCGTACGTGATTGAGCACCGCATCGGCAGCCAGGGCATGATGCGCAACCTTGGACATCGCCTGCGCTGGGCGCGCAGCACGCGTCGCTCACGTCCCGCCGGGTACTGGGGACAGATCTTCACCTATCCGCTGCCCTGGGCCCTGCTGCTCTGTGCTGCTTATCACAGTGCCTGGCCTGCGGTACTTCTTACGCTGGCTTTGCGCGGCGGCGCAGCCATTGCCACGGCACGCTATGTTGTGCGCGATTCCATCACGCAAAAGCAATGGTGGCTTCTGCCGCTTCAGGATTTGATCGGTTTTCTTGTCTGGATCAGCGGCTTTGTGGGTGACACCATCGTTTGGCGCGATCGTAAATGCACCGTCCTGCGCGACGGCCGTCTCCACGTAAATCCCTAGGCTGGGTCATCTGACAAAAGAAAACCCCCGCGCTTTTTTACGTCGGGGGTCAATCCATCTGCAAGTGCCGCGATTTATTTGCTGGTTGAGCAGGTGCTTGAGATCATCTTCACTTTGTTTACCGTGAACGTTGATTGCGTCCCGGAAGAAGAGCCTGCTCCGGTTGCGCCCGCACTGCTGCTCGGGCTGGAAGAGCTGGAGCCGGAAGCCGACGAACTGTTATCACTTCCCATGAGGCGAACCTGATGGCCCACGTGGTCGCTCAGTTTTGAGGTGTCGCCAGCGAGTTGCCAGGTCTTGCCGGATTGATCAGTCAGCGACCAGTTGCCCGCCGAGCCGCTCAGGCAGCCTTCAATCGAAGTGCTGCTGTTGCTTGAGGTCTGAGTGGTTTGCGTGGTCGTGGTCTGCGTCGTGGTTGAGCTGGTATCGGGAGCGGCGGGTTGCTGGCTGGGTGAGGTTGACGGTGGAGTTGTGGGCTGTTGCGAGCTTGTCTCCGGTGTTGTTGACTGCGGCGTGCTGGGCGAGGTTTGCGCCACGGCCCATGCCGCTGACAGCAACAGAATTGCTGTGATCAGAAATGTCTTTCTCATTTACGTCCTCCTGGTACTTTCGGCCTTCTTAACTCCGGCCTCGAGAAGAGTAAAAGCAGCGCTAAGCACTTAGATAATGGAGCTACGCCGCGGTTTGCCTTGATCGGCGCAAGGGAAGGGAAGAAACGAGAGCTGCTGAAAGTTGTGAGGAGTAATTCCGTGTCTCCGCTGCCCGGCAGCACGGAACAGCGATCCTATCGCTTCTAGTCCGATGGAACTAAGTATTCCGCCGCGTGAGTTGCTGCTGCGCTCAGGCCGGCCGCAGAGCCGCCGGAATGTAATTGCAGCAAGGATCTTCAGCGAACATATTTCCTGTGATCGCGTAAGCGCGGGCGCGTGAGCCGCCGCAGATTTCCTTGAACTCGCACGCGCCGCACTTGCCTTGCAGATTCGCAGTGTCACGCAGGGAAGTAAGCACCGGTGAATTGCGATAGATATCCGTGAGGCTATCGACGCGCACGTTGCCCGCTGAGACCGGCAGGAAGCCGCTCGGGCAAACTTCGCCCGTGTGAGAGACAAACACGAAACCTTTGCCGTCATTGATGGGCAGAAGTCCGGGAATGGTTTTTTCCCAGCCATTGTCGCCGGCTGCAAATGGGCTTTGGCCTTTGCTCCTGAGCCGCTGTTGGATGATGTAACGGCGGTAGTGCTGCGCCTCGGTGGTCTTCACCTTGAAGGGCAGCTCTTTGGAAAAGCGGTACAGCGTAGCGAATGCTTCTTCTACTTCAGTAGCGGAGAGAAGGTCGGCCATCTGCGCCCGTCCCGTGGGTACAAGGAAGAATGCGCTCCACAGCACCAGCTTGAATTGCTTCAACAGGTTTGCCATGTTCTCCAGATCGCCGATGTTGCGTTTGGAAATGCTGGTGTTTACCTGGATGGGAAGACCGAACTCGTTGGCCCAGTGGATTGCTTCCAGGGTGCGCGCATAGGAACCGTTCACGCCGCGGAACGCGTCATGCAGTTCAGGAACGGAGCCATCCAGACTTACGGCCAGCCTGGAGAGTTTGGCGCGCTTCAGGTCGGCAATGGCTTCGCGCGTGAGCAAAGGCGTGGCGCTGGGTGTCATTGCCGGATGGAGACCGTGCGCAACGGCCCGGCGGACCAGATAAAAGATGTCAGAGCGCTTCAGAGGATCACCGCCAGTAAGGATGAAGATCGGGGGATTCAGGTTGGCGACATCACGAATCAGCTTCTCGGCTTCCAGCGTGGTCAGCTCCAGCGGATGCCGCTTGGATTGCGCACAGGCGCGGCAGTGGCAGCAGGCCAGATCGCATGCCTGCGTGGTTTCCCAGATCACCAGCAACGGACAACGGTTAAGATCAAAACTTGTATTCATTGCCACCCATCCTAAAAAATGCTTTTATACATAACGTATGCAAGCATCGTAAGGCGTTGTTCGCACCGGAGATGTGACAGAGATCACACGCCCAATCTGGCCTGGGCAGTTCTTGGCAATGTGACATTTATCACACCCGCAAACTTGCTGGTTCTTTATACTGCTTTCGCGATCATCTGAGGCACGGCGCGCAGTTATTCAGGCGCAGAGGAGTTCCGTCCGGAATGAAAACATTTCGTGAATGGCTTTCACCCGTTGTTTTCTTCTCCAACAACCTGATCAGTCTGGCAGGCGTTGTGGTGGTAACCGCTTCGGCGGTCACCTGGCTTGTCTTTCTGCCCATTACGTTGCGCAGCGGCAGCGTGCATCCTTATGTGGGGATTGTTGTCTATCTTCTTTTGCCGGGAATTTTTGTCGGCGGCCTTCTGCTCATTCCTTTTGGCATTTATCTGCGCAGGCGCGGGATGCGCAAGAGAGGCGAGGTGCCGGCGCACTTCGAGCCCATCGATCCACGAAATCCGGAGCTTCGCAAGCTGGCCACGTTCATCGCCATTACAACTTTTCTTAATATCGTGATTGCCAGCCAGCTTTCTTATAGCAGCGTCCGCTATATGGAGACGCCCAATTTTTGCGGCGCCACCTGCCATGTGATGAAGCCCGAATACGCCGCCTATGAAGTCTCAGCGCATTCCAAAGTCGAGTGTGTTGGCTGCCACGTTGGCCCGGGAGCGAGCGGATTCATGCGCGCCAAGGTAAATGGGATAAGGCAGGTGGTCCATATCGTGTTCAACAAATATCCTCGTCCGATTCCGGAGCCGCTGGAACGGCTTCGTCCTGCCACGGAGACTTGTGAATCCTGCCACGCGCGCCGCCGCTTTTTCGGCGACCGCATGCGCGATCTGGCCAGCTACGGTATCGATGAGCAAAACACGCTCACGCACACTGTTCTAATGATGCACCTTGGCACCGGAGGACCGCATAGTTCCGGCGTACACGGCGCTCATCTCGGTGAAGGCGTCACGCTAAAGTACTACGCATCGGATGACGTCCGCCAAAACATCCCCTACGTGGAATACACTTCCGGCGGCAAAATGACGGTCTTTGCCGCGCCCGGCGCCAAGCCTGATCCGGCCAAGTTGCGCGCCATGCAGTGCATTGATTGCCACAATCGTCCGGCGCATACCTTCCAGCTGCCGGAACGGGCCATGGATCGCGCCATGTCCTTCGGAGACATTTCACCAGCGCTGCCATTTGCCAAAAAGCAGGGGCTGGCAATAGTGAAGCAGACCTATGCCAGCGGGCAAGATGCGGCGGCCAAGATCCCCGCGGCATTTGAAGACTATTACCGGCAGACACATCCTGAGATCTATGCGCAACGGCGGGCTGAAGTCTCCAGCAGCGCGCAGGCTTTGCTGGGCGTTTACCAACGCAATGTCTTTCCCGAGATGAAGATTACATGGGGCACCTACCCCAATAATCTGGGACACACGGACTTTAATGGCTGCTTCCGCTGCCATGATGAACAGCATGCGAGCGCCGACGGGAAGACCATTACCCAGGATTGCAGCGCTTGCCACAACGTAGTTGCGTCCGACGAGAAGAACCCGAAGGTCCTAAATGAATTGGGGTTGGCCCCGGCGGCAGCGAAATAACTACCGTTTGCCCTGAGGGTTCGCGGCGCCGCCTTCGTTTGCGGCTGAGACGGAAGAATCGCCCTTTTCCAGTAGCTGGTAGGCTTCAGAGATGGTCATGCTGTCGCTTACGCGATGAAACCCGGTAATACGCTGAACTTGCCTGACATTGATGCTCTTAAAGATCACCGCGTGACCCGACATTTTTACGTCGAGAGAAACGATTTCCCAATGATCATCTCCAACCTGGCGCTGCGTTACCGAAAATGTTCCGCCCTTATTCAGCCGGCCCAGCAGGCCCCAGCCGAACGTCACGTCTTCAAACAGCGAACCATCCAGCCGAGCCATGCGAAGCGCAGCGCGGTCAATCCAGATCATTCCGCTCATCGAACGGAAAACCTGTAATTCCCTTGTTGGGGCATTGTAATGAGGGTTGGGGAAGAATGAGAGCCTGACCTGGCCGTCCTCTGCGCCCTCATACTTGAAGATAAAAGCATCGGGGATTGCCTTAAACATCTGCACTCCCTTGTCTTCATCTTCCTTGGCGCGTTTGTCGCGCTTTGCCCGCTCCCCAGGATCTTCCACCAGCTTCTTCATGCGCAGCTCATCGGCGGAGCGCTGCTCGGCGGTCAGTGGCTTGCCATTGATAAGCAAAGTGCGGGCGATCTGGCCTTCCTTGGTGTCAATAACGTCGCGGTCTTGCGAGCCTCGATCATCCTCTTTATGGATGTGATAGCGCCAGTGCGTATGGTCAGCGGCATCCGCTTCCATCTGGTGCTTGATCGTCTCTCTTACGTATTGGGTAGCATCCTGCGGAAGAGGTGGCGGTGCTTCCTGGGCAGGCGACTGGCTTGATGCCGGGACAAAGCCCGCCATTGCGAAAAACAAAATCAACGCCGCGCGCCAGCAGAGCCTCAGGGAACTCATAAATACATACAAGAGCGAATACTATTTAGACGCCACAAAACCAGCAGCTAGTTGCATTTTAATATTTAGAAGGAGCTTCCGGCTGGCACAAGGAGTAAAGTAAAAAGAGGCAGCTTTGCAGCCGCCTCTTTATTCATCGACCTCTCGGAAAGGCAGTCCCATTGGCTCGATAGCCGCGACATCCGATCAGAACCGCTGTTC
>Ga0207693_10004803_pt1 | contig 11368 bp, 9 predicted proteins | sample LARL81metaG_FD_184347 | JGI IMG/M metagenome (GOLD analysis project Ga0207693, IMG submission 184347) | Corn, switchgrass and miscanthus rhizosphere microbial communities from Kellogg Biological Station, Michigan, USA - LAR L8-1 metaG... | ecosystem: Host-associated > Plants > Roots >...
TGAGCCCCTTCCGCGGCGAGGAGGTCTCTCCGGGGCCGCAGGTGAAGACCGACGCCGAGATTGACGAGTTCATCCGGCGAACTGCGATCACGGCGCATCACCCCTGCGGCACCTGCGCCATGGGGATCACGCCCGAAGCCGTGACCGATCCGCAGCTGCGGGTGCGCGGTGTCGAGCATCTGCGCGTGGTGGATGCGTCCGCCATGCCCGACCTCGTCTCCGCCCACATCAATGCCTGCGTGCTGATGATGGCCGAGAAGGCCTCCGATTTGATACGGGGCAAGTCCGTCTAGGCATTTCTGCCACTGTCCACAAAAATCCCGCCATTGCAGGCCTTCCCGCACGTCCCGCGTCTTGACGTGTCATCGTGGCAAAGATTGCAGGCGCACTGAAGTTACGGTGACGACGGTTGCCCGCCGGTCGTCGCTGCGCGCTGAGCTTGGGACCTGACCCCAGAGCCGTCATGCTGCCCGGACGTCCGCTCCATCAGGATACGAAGCAGGTCAGCAACATCGGGTGCAACGACATCACCGTTCGGGTCAACTGACATGACACGAACACAAGGCGGCATGTCTGGTGCATAGAGTTTTCTAAGTTCAATTTCCCGGTTTGTGGCGACCTGTTCCGCCTTGGCCAGCGACTGTTCAGCGACAAATATACTTTGGTTGCCGCATCGCTTGCCTATGCTCCAGCCGCCACGAACGGAGGTTATCATGGAGCCGCAACCGATTTTTGACTTGTATTTGTTTTTGCAATCAGCGATCGCATTTGCGATTGCCTGGCCTGTAGTGAGTTCGGTTGCCACACCCCATGTGCCGTCTGGCGTAATCGCCACCACCGTTACGTCTTTCTGCCAATAGTTATCCGTGCTGGCAGTTGGCGGCACATTGAGTTCGGTGGCCGGCCATTCCCTGTCGGCACAAGCTTCTGACCAAAGGCCAAGAGAGATTGTTGCCGCGAATGCGGCCACGCTGGTGCGCAGAAGCATGATGACCCTCCCTCGTTTCCCTTATTGAACGGAAGGAATGGTTGTTATTAGATTTCAAACTTTATGGTGCCGGTATGGCGGCCATATGTGAGCTACTTCACAGTGCGCTACTTGGTCGCATTAGGGGGCGAAGCGAACGCCACCGACTACAACTTTCAATGGGGAGGAAGCACGGGCTGCAGCGCTCGAGTTGAGTGCGAATCGACCAGATGAAGACGCTGGAACCATTCTGCTCCCCGACATCCACGCGGTGTTTACGAAGCTCGGCATTGATCCATAGCGAGCGAGGATCTGGCCGAGGAGCTTCTCGCCCTCAATGATTTCTGGGTCGACTGGCGCGATGAGCGGCCGGGTCGCAAGCTCACGCAAGGCAACGTTGCCCGCCTGCTGCGTCCATTTCGGATCAAGTCTCGGTCCATCTGGCCGGTACGTCGGACGCCAAGCAGCAGGAGCCGAAAGGGCTATATGCGCGAGCAGTTCGAAGCCGCGTGGCACAACTATTTAATTTTTGGGATGAATCCGGCTTTCGTGCCGATGCAGTGCAAGGCCGGACCTGGGGCGTCAAAGGTGAGACACCGATTGTTGCGGTACCTTGCAAGCGACAATCGGTCTCGGTCGCTTCCGCCGTCAATGCCAAAGGCGCCTTCTGGTTTGCGACATACAAGGGCGGGATGAGCGCGGATTTGTTTGTCGCAATGCTCAAGCAGATCATGCGCGTCGCCGCAAGCCGTTGTTCCTGGGGATCGACAGTCTGCCAGCTCACAAGGCAAAGCTCGTAAGCGACTATGTCGAAACGACCAAAGGCAAACTGAAACTCTATTTTATGGCTGGCTATGCACCGGAACTGAACCCGGACGAATTGGTATGGAGCCACATGAAGCGCACCGGTACCGCCAAGCGTCCACTTGCCTCAAACGAAATCCTGCAAGAGCGCATCGAAGCCGACCTCATCCGTATCCAGAATGATCGAGCTCTCGTCCGCTCCTTCTTCAAGGCCCCAGATGTCGCCTATATTTCTGAAGGGTGAGTAATAGCTTTCTTTCAGGCTAACCAAATTTAGCCTGCATGAATCAGGCCCAGATTGGCGAGGGCAAGAACAAGGGTGCCCGTCGGCGCCGCCGCGGTCAGGACGCTCTCGGCGCTTGATTGGTGTGCGTTTCATGGAGTTGCCCATCTCCGGCTCGCGCCCTCATTCGTAGAGCTGCACCGACAGAATAAATTCATCCAATGGGATATTGGTCAGTCGGCTCTTGAGCGCAGCATCCTGGTCCAGTCCCGCATGCATTTCCGCCATCTTGCGTCTGCCGGCCGTGACCTCAGTGACCTTCGCCTCGAATCTTCTGATGAAGCCGGCATTCCGGGACAAGTGGCTTTGTCCCGATATGACGAAGATGGAATCGTAGCGTCGGTCGATGGCAAAACACGCGCCGTTTTGGATGAAATAGCTGACGCAATGCTGGCGTTGCGCAGCCTGATGGCGCAACTCCCAGACCACCACGGGGTCGGTCGAAACGATCAGCACACTCCCCTTTTCATTGGTCCGAATGAAATCGAGGATCTGCCGGTAAGGAACGACGGCATTGCGTTTGAACGGCCTCGTCGAATGATCGACGTTGGCGATCGCTGCCACCGCGGCAGCCAGGATAAGTGCGGCCATGAGCGTAGTCCGCCCGCCACCGCGATCCCTTGATTGCCGGTCGAGAAAGAACGTTAGGATCGCCGCCAGTACCGGGGCCAGGTACAGAAACGAGCGCGGCTTTGCGAAGCCCGCGAGCACCATCAGCGCCATCGCGCCGAACATCAGCAAGAACAGATGTACTGGATCCGCCGGATGCTTGCGGTCGATCTCGGAAAAAATCGCAAAGGCGGTGATCAGCGCGACGGGAATGATGACCCACGCTTGACTGACCCCTAACGCATCGCCGCCGAAGAATCCGAGAACATGCGTTGCCACGGCCCGCAATGGGCTGCTGCCGAACTCGAAGCTCACGACGTAGGCCAACTGGTCCTTCACGATCGAGAGCAGTTTGGGTAATCCGAGGCCGGCGAAAAACGCAAATATCAACCAATAGGCAACGTCAAAGGATGCACGGAATCGGCGTTCCAGCAAATACCGGTACAGCAGAAACGGAGCGATCACGATCACGGCAACGAAGTTAGTCGAAGCGGCCAAGCCCAGCGGAACGGCGGAAGCCAGTCTGGTAGCTTCGTTGCCGGCCGCTAGATACAACGTGATGAACAGCGCAAACAGCAGCGCAAAGACCGGATACCAGCGTATCGCATCGCCCTGGCCGATAGCCAACGGGGAGAGACCAAAAAGCAGAACCGCGATCAGGCGGGTGGATAGCCGCACGTGCCCGCTACTGCGCTGCGCGATCAGGCCCAGTGCGAGGAGCTGAAACAGCAGGAGCGATAGCGCGGTCAGGCCGAGGCTGCAAATCCGCATCCCTGCTTCGCTCAATCCCATCCGGTGGAGAGGGTAGAGGAAAAGAAACAAGAGCGGCGGATGAAAGCCGCTGTCGGCGAAGCTCAGCAGCTCCATAATCGAATGGCTGCGCTCGACATATGTGAGCGTGGACACCTCGTCATCGAAGGGAAATCGCCAGACCCGCCCCGCCAGGAGGGCGGTGCAGAAAAACAAAGTAACTGACGAAATCAGATCGAGCGCATAGATCCGCACGGTGGCTGTGAGATCCGGAGTTAACGCTGGACGTGGGCTTAGCGCGGGCATTTTCGGCCGGGAGATACGGAATCGTGCCGTCGCTACGCTGCTCCGAGTTGTGCGGTGAGCGCGCAAGCGTCACATCATAACGCTCGGCGGCAATCGATCAAAGATCTCCAGATTGCGCGAAAACAGAAAAAGCTCAGTGAAACTCTATTTTTGCGAGGCTAACCCGCCCTACGGTTTGGCCTTCTCCACAAATGCGTTGGTGTAGGTGGCGGAGAGATCGATCGTTGCGCTGCCGACGACCGGATCGAAGGCCTTGAGCACGGCGTAGGCGGTCTCGGCGGCCTCGGGCGCAAACCGCCCGTCACGGGAAAACATCGGCAGGCTCTTGCCGATCGACTGCACGTAGATGGCCGGATTGCCCAGCGCGTAGTCCTGCGGCATCACCCCTGCGACCTCCTGCGGGGAATGCCCGGCAATCCATTGCAGGCCACGCACCAAGGCATTCACCAGCGCCTGGATCGTGCGCGGATTCTTTTCCACAAAGGTTTGCTGTGCATAGAGCACCGCCGCCGGATAGGGGCCGCCGTAGACGGCCCGCGTGCCCTCCGGCGCGCGCGTATCGGCCACGACCTTGATCGCCTTCTCGCTCTCGAGCAGGTTGATGACGGGGTCGACATTCACGATCGCGTCGATCTCGCCCCGCTTGACCGCGGCGACCGCGCTCGCGCTTGCCCCCACCCCGATGAAGGAAGCGTCGTCGCGGGCGAGCCCGTTCTTCACCATCAGGTGCTGCACCATGAAATGTGTGCTCGATCCCGGCGCGGTCACGCCGATCTTCATGCCTTTGAGATCCGTCGGCGTATGGTAGCCCTGCGCCTTGCCCGGCAGCACACCAAGCACATAGCCGGGCAAACGCCCGAGCAGAACGACCGCGATGATCGGCTGCCCCTTGGCCTGCATCTGGATGGTGTGGTCGTAGGCCCCGGTCACCACGTCGGCGCTGCCGCCGATGAGCGCCTGCAGTGCCCGCGCGCCGCCCGGAAAATCGGCAATCTCGACCGTGAGCCGCGCGTCGCGAAGATAGCCTAGCCGCTCGGTGATCGTGAGCGGCAGATAGAACAGCGCCGGCTTGCCTCCGACCGCGAGCCGCACGTTCGCAAGCTCAGGCTCGACCTCCTCGCAGTTTGCCGCCGCGCCGAGCAGCAGCCATGCGCCGAGTGCCGCAACCGCGGCCATGCACCAGCTGCGCGTGTCCCGGATGCGGCGCAGCGCGAGCGCGACGAATGCTTCGATCATCTTCGGACTGTCGAATGCGCGAAGCGGTGCGCTGCTGATCCGGGACCGTCCGAAGCTCCAAGCGCAACGCAGCTCGAGCTTTGTAAGGTCCCGGGTCTGCAGTGCATCATGAGCAGCGCACGCGGGCGTGCGCGCTCGAAGGATGATCGGACTTGCGCTGCTCATGCTGCACTGCGCCCGGGACACGCCGCTCTCTCACCGCTTCTGATCTGCATGTATCTCTCCAAACATCATCACGGCGTCGCGTCGAAACGCTGCTCGATCTCGCTCCACTGCGCAAGCCCGGTGATGTCCTTGAACTGCTCGAAGCTCAGTGTTTGCTCGTCACTGGCGAGCCGGCCATCCCGCAGATCGGCCAGCGTCTTTTCTATCGCATGCGCCACGGCGAAAATGAGCGAGGTCGGGTACGCGACCATGGCAAAGCCGAGCCGCGCCAGCTCGGCCGGCGGCAGGATGGGCGTGCGGCCTCCGCCCACCAGCATATTCGCGAGTTGCGGAACGCCCTGAAAGCTTTGTCCGATGCGCGCGAGCTCCTCCACCGACTGCGGCGCTTCGATGAAGAGACCGTCCGCGCCGGCGTTGAGATACATCTCCGCGCGCCGCAATGCCTCGTCCAGCCCGTGAACGGCGCGCGCATCGGTGCGCGCGATGATGAACAGGTCGGCGCTGCGCCGGGCCGCCACCGCCGCGCGCAGCTTGCGAGCCATGGCCTCGGCTTCGATCACCGACTTCCCGGCCATATGACCGCAACGCTTGGGCGCGCGCTGGTCCTCAAAGAATATCGCGGATGCGCCCATTGCTTCGTAGCCCGCCACGGTGCACGCCACGTTCTTCACGTCGCCGTAGCCGTCGTCGCAATCGATCAGGACGGGAAGGCGGCTTGCCGCCATGATGTCGCGGACCCCTGCGCTCATCTCGCCGTAGGCGATAAGCCCGATGTCCGGCAGCGCATGCCGCGCGCCGACCAGCGCATACCCGCCGATCGAATAGGCGCGAAATCCCGCGCGCTCGATCAGCCGCGCCGAAAGCGCGTCATGGGCGCAGGGGAGCAGCAGGGGCCCAGCCCCGGTGAGCAGCTGTTTCCAAGTGGGTGTTTCCTGCATGGGTTACGGCGCGATCACCTGCCGTGCGCGCATCACAACGTCCTTGGGGCTGGCATAGAGCTTCTCCACTACCTCCTGCACCTTGGCGCCGGGCAGCGGAGCGATGTCGATGCGCAGCCTTCGCGCATCCTCCAGGAACTGCGGATCGTTCATCGTTGCGTCGAACCCTGCGCGCAGCACGTCGAGCAACTCCTTGGCAATGTCCGGCGGCGCGATGTAGGAGCGCAGGAACACCTGCTGGCTCACCACGAGCTCGACCGCTTTGCGGTCCTCTTCGCTCCTGATGTATTTGAACCCCGACGGGACCCCCATCCGGGTGAGCTCGGGATTGGGCTCGAGCCCGTCCTGCAACAAGAGATTGACCTTGTGCTCCTGGATCCAGTCTGGCCGCTGCGATTTCAGGCTCGCCCAATCCCAGCCGCAGGCGCCGTCGATCTCGCCGCGCTCCAGCGCCAGCGCAATCTCGGCCGTGCCGCTATAGCCGGACACCACGTTGTACTGCGCGCCGGTCGTCTTCTTGTGCATGTAGCCGTATTCCCGCGTGGAGTCGTTGGTGGAGACACCGCCGAAGGAGGCCTTCTGGGTCAGCGCGTCATCGAAGACTTTTATCTTCGAGCCCTGCCGCGAGACGCACACGCGCGTGCCGTTGTTGGCGGTGCCGAGATAGAGCATTTTGGTGGGATCGAATAAGGTTTCGGCCTTTTCCTCGAGCAGCGGACCCATCACCGCCCCGGGAAAGATGGCCGCGATCGCCGTGCCGTCCTTCGGCGCGAGCGTGCTGATGAAACCTGCGGCGCGGGCGCTTCCCGCTCCCGGCATGTTCTTCGGGATGATGGCGGGCTGGCCGGGAATGTGGCGGCCGTAATGGCGTGCGAGCGCGCGCGCATAGATATCGTAGCCGCCGCCCGCCGGCGCCCCGATGAGAAGGTCGATGCTCTTGCCGGCATAATAATCTGCGGCCGAAACCGCCGCCGGAACGAGCAACAGTGCAACGAGAAGCACGACGACGGCAGCCCGAGAAACGGCCTGCGCGGCTTTCGCTCGCGTCGAGTCAAGTTCTCCGCCGTCATGGCCGGGCTTGTCCCGGCCATCCACGAATTGGCAGCAGGCAAAGACGTGGATGCCCGCGACAAGCGCGGGCATGACGATGAGCAAACTATGCTCCAACCTCGCCACTCACACCTCCTTGGCCATCTCGCGCAGGCGGAATTTTTGGATCTTTCCGGTCGAGGTCTTCGGCAGCTCGGCGAAGACGAGATAGCGCGGGCATTTGTAGCTGGCGAGATGCTCGCGGCACCAGGAGATGAGATCCTCGCTGGTCGCCTGCTGTCCCGGCTTGAGCTCGACGAAGGCGCAGGGGGTCTCGCCCCATTTCTGATCGGGCTTGGCGACTACGGCGGCCGCCGCCACGGCGGGATGCCTGTAGAGCGCGTCCTCGACCTCGATCGAGGAGATGTTCTCGCCTCCGGAAATGATGATGTCCTTGGAGCGGTCCTTGAGCTGGATGTAGCCGTCGGGATGCATCACCCCGAGATCGCCCGAGTGAAACCAGCCGCCGGCGAACGCCTTCTCGCTCGCCGACTTGTTCTTCAGATAGCCCTTCATCACCACGTTGCCCCGAAACATCACCTCGCCCATGCTTTGGCCGTCGCGATTGACCGGGACCATCGTCTCGGGGTCGAGCACGTCCAGGGCTTCGAGTGGCACATAGCGAACCCCCTGACGGGCTTTCTTGGCGGCCTGCTCGGAGGGCGAGAGCGCATCCCACGCTGCCTGCCATTCGTTGACCGCCGCGGGACCGTAGGTCTCGGTCAGCCCATAGAGATGCGTGACGTTGAAGCCCGCGGCCTTCATGGCGGCGAGCACCGCCTCCGGGGGCGGTGCGGCGGCGGTGAAGAACTCGACCACGTGCGGCAGGGGTTTCTTTTCCTCGGCCGCAGCATTGAGCAAGGTTGCCATCACGATCGGCGCCCCGCAAAGGTGCGTCACCTTGTGGTCGGCGATGGCATCGTACATCGCGCGCGCCCGCACCTGGCGCAGGCACACATGCGTCCCGGCGACCACGGAGAGCGTCCACGGGAAGCACCAGCCGTTGCAGTGGAACATCGGCAGCGTCCAGAGATAGACGCAGTGCCTCCCCATGCTCCCGGTGAGCACGTTGCCGATGGCAAGCAGATAGGCGCCGCGATGATGGTAGACGACGCCTTTGGGGTCGCCAGTGGTGCCGGAGGTGTAGTTGAGCGCGATTGCGTCCCATTCGTCCGCGGGCATGTTCCACGCGAACTCGGGATCGCCCGCTGCAAGGAGCTGCTCGTAGTCGCTGTCTCCAATCCGCTCGCCGGCCCCGGAATATTCCGCGTCCGCGTAATCGATAATGAGCGGTTTCGCCTTGGCGAGCGCGAGCGCGTCCTTGGCGAGCTTGGAGAATTCGCGATCGACGATCAGCAACTTCGCTTCGGCGTGGTCGAGCTGGAAGCCGATCGTCGCGGCGTCGAGCCGGGTATTGATGGTGTTGAGCACCGCGCCGCACATCGGCACGCCGTAATGGCATTCCAGCAGGGCGGGCGTGTTGGCGAGGAGCACCGAAACCGTATCGGCGCGGCGCATCCCGCGCTGCGCGAGCGCGGAAGCAAGCCGGCGCGCTCGCGCATAGAACTCTGCATAGTTGCGCCGCAGCTTGCCATGGATGATGGCGGTGCGATGGGGAAACACGGCGGCGGCCCGCTCCAATAATGACAGCGGGGTGAGCGGCTGGAAATTTGCGGGATTGCGATCGAGGTCGATGTCGTAGGGTGTCATGCGCGTGAGCCTAGCGGCTGTGCTGCTGTAGGGCCTGGAGTGTCAGTGGCGCAGCATACGCGGCCCGATACCTCCCCCTGCAAGGGGGAGGTATTCTCACCCCAGCTCGGCGCCCACCGCGCGCATGAGGGCGGGAAAGGCGGGGAAACTGGTGGCGATAAAGGAGGCGTCGTCCACCCCGACGGGCTTCTCGCTCGCAAGCCCCATCACCAGGAAGGCCATGGCGATGCGGTGATCCATGTGCGTCGTCACCGTTGCCCCGCCCAACGGCCGCGCGCGTCCGTGCACGATCAGGTCGTCGCCTTCGACCTCCAGGTCCACGCCGGTTGCACGCAGCCCGTCAGCCACGGCGGCGAGGCGGTCGGATTCCTTCACCCGCAGCTCCTTGAGGCCGCGCATTACCGTGGTGCCCTCGGCAAAGCTCGCGGCCACGGCGAGGATGGGATACTCGTCGATCATGGAGGGCGCACGTTCCGCCGGCACTTCCACCCCGCGCAGCGCGCTCGCCCGCACCCGCAGGTCGGCCATCTCTTCCCCGCGATCGGCGCGGCGCTCGAGCACCTCGATGTCGGCGCCCATCTCGCGCAAGGTCAGCATGAGCCCGGTGCGCAGCGGATTGGTCATCACCTCGGTGAGCACGAGCTCGGAACCGGGCACTATCAGGGCCGCCACCATGGGGAACGCGGCGGAGGAGGGATCCGCCGGCACCATGACCGGCGCCGGCACCAGCTCCGGCTGGCCCTGGAGCCTGATCCAGCGGCCCGTGTCCTCGTCTGCGACGCGCACGTCGGCACCGAAATGCGCGAGCAGGCGCTCGGTATGATCGCGGCTCGCTTCGCTTTCGATCACGGTCGTTTCCCCCGGCGCGGCGAGGCCCGCGAGCAGCACCGCCGATTTGATCTGCGCCGACGGCACAGGCGTGCGGTAGACTACCGGCATGGGATCGCGCGCGCCGGCGAGCGTGATCGGCAGTCGGCCGCCGTCGGTGACGCTGACCGCATGCGCGCCGATGAGCTCGACCGGCTCGATGATGCGCCGCATCGGCCGCTTGCGCAGGCTCGCATCCCCGTCGAAGATGGCAGTGATCGGGCAGCCCGCGACCGCGCCCATGACGAGCCGGCAGCCGGTGCCGGAATTGCCGAAATCGAGCACCGTTTCCGGCTCCCAGAATCCGCCTACGCCCACCCCGTGCACCCGCCACGCGCCTTCGCCCGTGCGCTCGACGCTGGCGCCGAGGGCGCGCATGGCCTGCGCCGTGTTGAGGACGTCTTCGCCTTCAAGCAGCCCTTCGATGCGCGTCTCGCCGACCGTCATGGCGCCGAAGATGAGCGCGCGATGGGAGATCGACTTGTCGCCGGGCACGCGCACGCTGCCTTTGAGCGGCCCGGAGCGGCGCGCCACAAGCGGAGACGGAGCGGCCTGATGCATGCTTCGCCTTCCTAGCACTGCGGGGCGGCCGGGTCATCTTACGGCAGTTGCTACTGTTGCGGGTGAGGGGTCACGCGTAGCATGCCCCCAGGCAGGGGTCACCTTTACCGGCAGGCGCGCAGCCGTGTCCGGGCCTATTGACACTCCGGGGTTGATTGCCCAAGTGAACGCGCCAATGGCGGACCCGCCGGACCCCGGGGGACCGGGGTCGACGCCTCCTTTCAATTTGCCCCAAGGAACTGATCGTGGCCAAACCCGAGCTTGGAACCAAACGCCTTTGCAGCAGCTGCGGCGTGAAATTCTACGACCTGAACAAAGACCCGATCGTCTGCCCGAAATGCGCGACGGTCATGCAAGTCGCCTCAGTGGCCCGCGCGCGGCCGGACGCGGCCGCGATGCGCTCGCCCGCGACCGCTCCCGAAGAAGAGGCGGTGGTACCGGAGACCAGCGACGCCGAGTTCGTCTCGCTCGAGGACGCCGATGCCGAAGCCGCCGGCAAGAAGCCCGCCGAAGCGGAGGCGATCGAAGGCACCGAGGAGGATGTGGAGATCGAAGACGAGGGCATGGACGACGCGACCTTCATCGAGGAGCAGGAAGAGGAGGACGAGGACGTCACCGACATCATCGGCGAGGTTGACGACGAGGAGGAGACCTGACGCCGCCCCGGCGCCCGCTGCCAGCGACGCGCCCGCTCCTCTCCCGGACGAGCGAGCGTTTCCGGGCAGTAGGGCGGGTTTCAAACCCGCCCTGCCAGACCAAGAGATGAAGTTTCGTTCTAAAGGCGCAGTCTCGTGTCCCGGACGACCCCGGGCTTGACCCGGGGAAGATCCGGGACCCAGTCGCTACACGAACGACCGAGATGCGCCGTGACCTACCGTCACACGCGCAAGCTCGTCTGGTCAGAACCGCCCGGTGTCGTTACATTGAGAGAGCAAGCTCGGCGCGGATTTTCCCATCGCCGCGCAGTTACATGGGGCCATAGCTCAGTTGGGAGAGCGCTTGAATGGCATTCAAGAGGTCGGGGGTTCGACTCCCCCTGGCTCCACCAACTAAATAGTTGATTTATTTAATGTTTTTCTGCAA
>Ga0207693_10004804_pt1 | contig 11368 bp, 12 predicted proteins | sample LARL81metaG_FD_184347 | JGI IMG/M metagenome (GOLD analysis project Ga0207693, IMG submission 184347) | Corn, switchgrass and miscanthus rhizosphere microbial communities from Kellogg Biological Station, Michigan, USA - LAR L8-1 metaG... | ecosystem: Host-associated > Plants > Roots >...
GCAAGGAAGAGATCATTTTCACGCGCAACGCCACCGAGGCGATCAATCTGGTTGCCTATACTTTCGGGCGCGAACGCATCAAGGCCGGCGACGAAATCGTGCTCTCGATCATGGAGCACCATTCCAACATCGTGCCCTGGCACTTCCTGCGCGAGCGGCAGGGCGCGGTGATCAAATGGGCGCCGATCGACGAAGACGGCAATTTCCTCATCGACGAATTCGAGAAGCTGCTCGGCCCGCGCACCAAGATGGTCGCCATCACGCAGATGTCGAACGCGCTCGGCACCGTGGTGCCGGTCAAAGAGGTGGTGAAGCTCGCGCATGCGCGCGGCATTCCGGTGCTGATCGACGGCGCGCAAGCGGCGGTCCATATGGACGTCGACGTGCGCGCTCTCGATTGCGACTTCTACGTCTTCACCGGCCACAAGCTGTACGGGCCGACCGGCATCGGCGTGCTCTACGGCAAGCACGGGCATCTCGCCGCCATGCCGCCATTCAACGGCGGCGGCGAGATGATTCACGAGGTGTTCGAGGACCGCATTACTTACGGCGAGCCGCCGCACCGCTTCGAAGCCGGGACGCCGGCGATCGTGCAGGCGATCGGGCTCGGCGCGGCGATCGATTACGTGAACTCGATCGGGAAGCCGCGCATCCGCGCGCACGAGGAGGGCCTGCTCAAATACGCACACGAGCGGCTTGGCGCGATCAATTCGCTGCGCATCATCGGCAAGGCCAAGGGCAAAGGCCCGATCGTCTCCTTCGAAATGAAGGGCGCGCATCCGCACGACGTCGCCACCATCATCGACCGCTCCGGCGTCGCGGTGCGCGCCGGCACGCACTGCGTGATGCCGCTGTTGGCGCGCTATGGGCTGACCGCCACCTGCCGCGCCTCGTTTGCCATGTATAATACCAAGGACGAGATCGACGTCCTGGCGGCCTCGCTCGCCAAGGCGCAGGAATTCTTCGCATGAGTGACGACATGGCGACCGAGGACAAAGACGGCCCCATGATCGAAGTGGCCGAGAAACCGCAGAATGCGGCGATCAGCGGGTCGTCGGGCGTCCCGCAAGACGAACTCGACCGGCTGACCGACGAGATCGTCGACGCGCTCAAGACCGTCTACGACCCGGAAATCCCGGCCGACATCTACGAGCTCGGGCTGATCTACAAGATCGACATCGCCGACGACCGTAGCGTGAAAGTCGACATGTCGCTGACCTCGCCCAATTGCCCGTCGGCGCAGGAATTGCCGATCATGGTGGAGAACGCGGTCTCCAGCGTCCCCGGCGTCAAGGAAACCAAGGTCGAGGTGGTGTGGGATCCGCCCTGGGACCCGAGCCGGATGTCGGACGAGGCCCGACTCGTGTTGAATATGTGGTAGCGCATCGCCACTTTAGGATTGTATGAGGATTGCAATGGCCACCCCACGACCCCGACCCCAGGTGATGCGGCTGACCGACGCCGCCGCGCTGCGCATCAAGGACGTGATGGCGCGCGCCGACAAGCCGGTCGCCGGCATCCGCGTCGGCGTCAAGAACGGCGGCTGCGCCGGCATGGAATACACCATGGAATACGCCGACGCGGTCAAGCCGACCGACGAGGTGGTCGAGGACAAGGGGGTCAAGATCATGGTTGACCCCAAGGCCGTGTTGTTCCTGCTCGGCACCGAGATGGACTACAAGACCGAAAAGCTGTCGGCGCAATTCGTGTTCAACAACCCGAACCAGACCTCGGCCTGCGGCTGCGGCGAATCCGTGCAGCTCGAACCGGCCAAGAACGCGGCCGAGTAGCCGCCGCGCGAAAAGAAAAGCCGCTAGGCGACCTGCTGGCCGGCGGCGGGGGCGGTGACTTCCGGGTCGGTCTCGCACATCACCCGGTTGCGGCCATGCCGCTTGGCGGCATAGAGGCAGGCGTCGGCGCGCTCGATGAAGCTCTGCGCACTGTCGCGGCTGTTGAGTGTCGCCACCCCGATCGAGACCGTCACCCGGCCGAGGTGTTCGCCGGTCGAGCGCTTCATCAATTCCTTGATCATCACCGCGCGGCGGATATGGTCGGCGACCGTGATCGCCGAGCGCAGGACGGTGTTGGGCAGGATGATGGCGAATTCCTCGCCGCCGTAGCGCGCCGCGATGTCCTGGCCCTTGACGTTCTGTTTCACCGATATCGCCACCAGCCGCAGTACCTGGTCGCCGGTGAGATGGCCGAAACTGTCGTTGAACTTCTTGAAATAATCGATGTCGGTCATCATCAGCGACAGCGGCTCGTTCTTGCTGCGTGAGTCGGCGATCGCGGCCTCAAGCGAAGTGTCGAAGAACTTGCGGTTGGCGAGCTGGGTGAGCGGGTCGGTCAGGCTCTCGTTGCGCACCGCCTCGAGATTGACCTGCAATTCGTTGATCTCGCGCTTGGAGGCATTGAGCCGCGCTTCCAACTGCTGGTTGGAGGCTTCCATCTCCTTGGTGGAGTGCACCAGGCTCTCGACGATCGCGCGCAGCGCCTCGCGGTCCTTTGAATCGGTCAAGCGCTCGCTCATGTCGGCGAGGCTCTCGGTATAGCTGTTGGCATTGCCGGCGGCGGCGTCGATCATCGCCATCACCTGCTCGATCTCGTCCTTGACCTTGCTGCCGACGCTATCGATGCGCTCCGACAGCCGCGTCGCAGCAAAAAATTCTTCGTAGATTTGGTCGAGGTCGGCCTCGCTGAGCGCGCCGTTCTGCTTAAGCGTCTGGTTGATCTTCTGGTTGAGCGAGGGGTGGTGGCCGGTGGCGTAGGCGTACCAGATCTCGAAATTGCGCGGAGAAGCCTGCTGGCGCAGCGCCTTGATTTGTCCGAGCGCGATGTCCGCGAACGCCAGCGTGCGTTCGTGATCGTCGGCGGCGCGCGTCATTGCTAACCCCATGTTTGGCGTTCTGCCAAATCAACGCGACGCGCGGCGGCAGGCCGCGCCGCGTCCCCGGCCGGACGCTATGCGAGGTCGGTGAATGGGAAGTAAAGATTGCGCCGATGAGGTGTAAACAGAGCCGCCGCAACCGCCGGATCAGGCTTTGACGGGTAACGGCCGTAGCAAGAAGGCGGGCAGGTGGCAGCCGTCGGCCTCCTCGGTTCGCTCGTTCCGTGGGCTTGGCCGGGCCGGGGTCTGGCCGGCGCGCACCGGTTCGTGCTGGTCGCGGCGGGGCGGGCGACCTTGGTCGCGGCTGTGGCCGTGCGCCGGCGCCCGGCCTTTGCCGCGATGGTGGCCGCCGCGCTGTGGACGCTCGCTTTGGGCGGGCGACTCGTCGGACGGAGCGCTGGTTGCGGGCGCCCCCATCCAAGGGATGGTGAGTCCGATCAGCCGCTCGATAGATTCGACCGACCTGCGGTCGATCGGCGCGACGATGGTGATGGCGGTGCCGCTCAAGCCGGCGCGGCCGGTGCGGCCGATGCGGTGGACGTAATCGTCGGCGTGGTGCGGCACGTCGAAATTGAAGATGTGGCTCACCGCCGGTATGTCGAGGCCGCGCGCCGCCACATCGGAGGCGACCAAGACCGTAACCTCGCCCTTGCGGAAGGATTCGAGCGCGGCGGTGCGCGCCGACTGGTCCATGTCGCCGTGCAGCGCCGCGGCGTTGAATTTGTGGCGCAGCAGCGAGCGATGCAGCAGCGCCACTTCGCGCTTGCGATTGCAGAACACGATGGCGTTCTTGAAGTTCTCCGCCGAACGGATCAGCTTGCGCAGCGTCTCGCGTTTCTCGGCCGGATCGCGGCCGGTGGCGACCAAGAGCTGTTTGATGTTGGCGGCGGTGGTGGCGGGCTTGGAGACTTCTACGCGCACCGGGTTGTGCAGGAAGGTATCGGCGATGCGCTGGATTTCCGGCGGCATGGTGGCGGTGAAGAACAGCGTCTGGCGCGTGAACGGCACCAGCTTGCCGATGCGCTCGATGTCGGGGATGAAGCCCATGTCGAGCATGCGGTCGGCTTCGTCGATCACCAGCAATTCGACGCCGGAGAGCAGGAGCCGTCCGCGCTCGGAGTGATCGAGCAGGCGGCCGGGGGTGGCGATCAATACGTCGACGCCGCGCACCAGCTTGGCGTCCTGATCGCCGAACGAGACGCCGCCGATGATCAGCGCGACGTTAAGCTTGTGGTTTTTGCCGTATTTCTCGAAGTGCTCGACGACCTGCGCGGCGAGTTCGCGCGTCGGCTCCAGGATCAGCGTGCGCGGCATGCGCGCGCGCGCGCGGCCCTTTTCGAGCATGGTCAGCATCGGCAGCACGAAGGCGGCGGTCTTGCCGGTGCCGGTCTGGGCGATGCCGAGCACGTCGCGCCGGGCGAGCACGTGGGGGATCGCTTGTTCCTGGATGGGGGTGGGGGTCTTGTAACCGGCGGAGTCGATCGCGCCGAGCACTTTGTCGGACAAGCCGAGATGTGAAAAAGACATGCAACCTCGAGTTAGCGCCGCCGGAACGGCCTGTCCTCAACATTTGCGGATTCAAATGTTAAACAGGCGCCGCGCCGGACTAGAACGATATCTCGGGTTGCGCGGAAAGGCGGACGAATCCAAATGGACCGTTCGAACCGGAACATAGGGTCTGTAACCCGAAAGTCAATGCCGCGGCGGTCCCATAAGTTGCAATAACTCTTAACCTTTTCGCGTTCTGGAGGCCGGTTATGTCGCAATCGCTGCCGCTTGTTCTGGTTCCTGGGCTGCTGTGCAGCGCCCGGCTTTTTACGCCGCAGGTCGAGGCGCTGTGGACGCGAGGGCCGGTGACGGTCGCCGATCACCGGCGCGACGCCGAGATCGGCAAAGTGGCGCAGCGCATTCTCGATGGCGCCCCGCCGCGTTTCGCGCTCGCCGGGCTGTCCTATGGCGGCTACATCGCCTTCGCCATGCTGCGGCTTGCGCCCGAACGCATCGGCAAGCTCGCGCTGCTCGACACCTCGGCACGGCCCGACACGCCCGAGCAAAGCGAGGGGCGGGTGAAGTTCATCGCCATGGCCGAGGCCGGCAAGCTCGACGAGGTGGTGGCGACACTGGCGCCGCGCTTCGTTCACAGCAACCGCCGCAACGACGCGGCGCTGATGACGACGGTGCGCGCAATGGCAGCCGAAACCGGACCTGAGGCCTTCGTGCGGCAGCAGAAGGCGATCATGTCGCGCCAGGACTCGCGGCCGCTATTGTCGGAGATCGGCTGTCCGACACTGGTGCTGGTCGGCGACGGCGACGAGTTGACCACGCCCGAACTCGCGCGCGAGATCGCCGGCGGCATTGCCGGCTCGCGGCTGGTGGTGGTGCCGAATTGCGGCCACCTGTCCACCATCGAGCGACCCGAGCCGGTGAACGCGGCGCTCGCGCAATGGCTCGCGGCGTGAGCGCGTGGGTACGGGAGGACACGCATGAGCGAAGCCGCGGATAATGCCGGCGTAATCGCTCCGCCGCCCTTGCTGGCGGCGGCGGCGATCGTACTTGGACTTGCGCTCGATTGGCTGGCGCCGGCCTACCTGCTCACCGTGTTGCTGACGCTGACTGCGCGCATTCTGATTGGCGCGCTCCTGATGGCGGCCGGCTTGGGGCTCGTCATTCCGGCCAATCTCGTGTTCCGCCGCGCCGGCACGCATCCCGAGCCGTGGAAACCGTCGTTGACGCTGGCGACCGGCGGCGTGTTCGCTTGGATGCGTAACCCGATGTATGTCGGCGGCACGCTGATCCTCTTGGGGCTCGCGCTCGCGCTCGCCTCCGATTGGACCGTGGTGATGACCGTCGTCTTCGCGCTGGTCATCCATTTCGGCGTGGTCTTGCGAGAGGAGCGCTATCTCGCCGCCAAATTCGGCGAGCCGTACCGACGTTATTTGGAGCAGGTGCCGCGCTACGGACTGCTCTAGCGCTTCCGATTGAGCGTGCCCGATCCTTCCAGGTTTCCGTCGTCGTGATGCCAATGGACGGAACGGCCGTCGTGCGCGAACTTGAGCTCGATCTTGTCCGAAGTGTAGCCGCTGCCCTCGAGCAGCCTGGTCTCGCCGGTGAAGGTGAAGGCGCGCAACACGCCGGTGACCCGCAAGGTGTAGATCACCTTGCCGTCGCGGTAGATCCAGACCGTGCCGGTGCGCATATCGGGCCGCATGGTCAGCCGGTAGACGCGCGTGTCGCGCTCTTCGCCGGCCAGCGTGCGGCGCTGCACCCGGCCTTCATAGGTGCCGTAGAACTCCTCCAGCGCGTAGCGCTCGCCTTGCGGCGCGGCGCGCGGCGCGACGTCGCGCTCGGACCCGAGCCTGGCTTGGCTTGCGATCGGCAGCAGCGCGCAGAGCGCGATGGCGGCAATGGCGAAAAGACGAAGCATCCACATGATCTACCCCAGATGAACGACGACCCCTTATTAAGCTTGCCTTTGCGGTTTTACCCTGTCCAGCGGGGGTGGTGACGGGGCCAGGATTCGGCCATCATCCCTTTTTGTCATCGCGTCGACGGACTTCTATAGAGCCGCTTCGCCGGAGGAATTTTGATGCGCACGCAGGTCGGCATCGTCGGAGCGGGCCCCGCCGGACTGATGCTGGCGCGCCTGCTGCATCTGGCCGGCATCGAGTCGGTGATCCTGGAGAACCGCAGCCGCGACTATATCGAGAACCGCATCCGCGCCGGTCTGATCGAGCATTGGGCGGTCGACCTTTTGACCGAGGTCGGCGCCGGCGCGCGGCTCAAACGCGAGGGCATCGCGCACTGGGGCATCAATATCGGCATCAACGGCGACCTGCACCGCATCGACTTCAAGAAACTGGTCGACAAGCGCGTCACCATCTACGGCCAGCAGGAGGTGGTGAAGGACCTGGTCGAGCAGCGCCTTGCCGGCGGCGGGCCTCTGCTGTTCGAGGTCGACGGCGTCAGCGTGCACGATGTCACCGGCGCGCGGCCGAAGATCAGGTTCAGCCATAACGGCAAGGCGCAGGAGATCGACTGCGACTTCATCGCCGGCTGCGACGGCTTCCACGGCATCTGCCGGCCGAGCATTCCCGACGGCGTATTGTCGACCTTCGAGCGCGACTACCCGTTCGGCTGGCTCGGCATCCTGTCGGAGAGCCCGCCGCCCGACCACGAGCTGATCTATTCCTACACCGACCGCGGCTTTGCGCTCTACACCATGCGCTCGGCCAACTTGGCGCGGCTCTACCTGCAATGCGACCACGACGAGGAAATCGAGAACTGGCCGGACGCACGCATCTGGGACGAACTGCACAAGCGCATCGGCGGCGCGCGCAAGCTCGCCGAGGGCGCCATGCTGCAAAAAGGCGTCACGCCGATGCGCAGCTTCGTGGTCGAGCCGATGCAGTACGGGCGGCTTTATCTCGCCGGCGACAGCGCGCACATCGTGCCGCCGACCGGCGCCAAGGGCATGAACCTCGCTTTTGCCGACGTGGTCTTTCTCTCGCGCGCGCTTGAGGCCTTCTACAGCAAGCGGCAGGAGGAATTGTTGCAGGGCTATTCGGCCCAATGCCTGCGCCGGGTGTGGAAGGCGCAGCGCTTCTCCTGGTGGATGACGCAGATCATGCATCGCTTCCCGCACGAATCGGCTTTCGACCGCAGGCGTCAACTGGCCGATCTCGATTACCTGACCTCGTCGGAATCCGCCGCTCGCTCGCTCGCCGAGCAATATGTCGGGCTGCCGCTCGCATGATCCCGAAAACTGCGGACCGGTTTTGCGAAAAGAAAACGACTAATCGCGCAGCACGCCGCGCAGCGGCCGGCTCGCCAGCGCGACGAACAGGCCGGCGGCAGCCGAGATGACCGCCAGCATCAGGAAGAAGCCGGGCTTGCTCATGGCCGACCAGAAGGTGCCGAGATAGCCGGCGAGAAATCCGCCGACGAAGCTGGTCGAAAGCCACACGCCCATCATCATCGACAGTACGCCGGCGGGCGCGACCTTGGTCACCAGCGAGAGGCTGGTGGGCGACAGATAGAGCTCGCCGACGGTGATCACCACAAAGAACGCGAACAGCCAGAGCCAGCTCGCCTGGCCGCCGCCCGTTAGCTGCGCGGCCGCCGCCATCAGCAGCCACGACGCGGCGTTGAGCAAAAGGCCGATCGCCAGCTTAACCACGGTCGAAGGCTCGCGTTTCCCCTGCCGGCGCCAGAGCGCGACGATGAACGGCGTGAAAGCGAAGATCATCAATGGATTGAACGCCTGGAACCAGGTGACCGGGATTTCCGCGCCGAACACATGCCGGTCGGTGAAGCCGTCCGCCCACAGCGCAATCGTATTGCCCTGCTGCTCGTAGGTGGCCCAGAACAGGCTGACCGGGATGAACAGCACCAGCAGCGCGCCGATCGCGCGCCAGCCGTCACGGTCCATCTTGCGCGACGTGTCGCGCCTGACGAAGGCGTCGCGCGGCAGCGTCGGCGTCGCGGCCAGATAGATCGCGAGGCCGAGCGTCATGCCGATGCCGGCGGCGGCGAAGCCGTAATGCCAGCCATAGGTTTCGCCGAGCGTGCCGCAAACGAGCGGTGCGAGAAAAGCGCCGAGATTGATGCCGACGTAGAAAATGGAAAAGGCGCGGTCGCGCCGATGGTCGCCGGGCGCATAGAGCGAGCCGACTTGGGTCGAGATGTTGGGCTTGAAGCAGCCATTGCCGAGGATGAGCACGAGGAGCGCCAACAGGAACCAGCGCTCGAAGGCCATCAGGAAATGACCGGCCGCCATCAGGCTGGCGCCCAAAATGACGGTGCGGCGCTGGCCGAGCAGGCGGTCGGCGAGCAGGCCGCCGAAGATCGGCGTCAGATAGACGAGGCCGGTGTAGAAGCCGTAGATTTGCGAGGCCAAAGGTTGCAGCGCGAGCGGCCCGAACACGGCTTCCAGCATGCTCTTGAAGCCGGCCAGCCCCACGACGCCGCCGGCCTGCGCCGGCAGCAGCAGATATTTGATCATGTAGAGCGTCAGCAGCGCGCGCATCCCGTAATACGAGAAGCGCTCCCACATCTCGGTCGCGAACAGATAAGCCAGCGCGGACGGATGGCCGAAGAACTCGCGCGGCGCGCTTACGGACGGGGCGGGGTGGGCGCTCATGCGGCGGACGGGCTCACGCCCGCAGCATAGCACAGGAGCCATTTCCGATTCGGCCCCCCGCGGTGTAGGATTTGCGGCTTCAGGGGAGGGTTCTCATGAGAAAAATCCAAAACATTCTGGCCTTGCTGCTGACCGCGCTGGCGCTATCCGCCGCGGGCGAGGCGCGCGCGCAGAGCGATTTTCCCAACCGGCCGATCCGCTTCATCGTCGGCTTCGCCGCCGGCGGCGGCAACGATATTTTCGCGCGCCTGGTGGTGGCAAAATTCCAGGAGCTGACCGGCGCGACCGCGATTGTGGAGAACAAGCCGGGCGCCGGCGGCCGCATCTCCTCCGACTACGTCGCGCGTCTGCCGCCCGACGGCTACGTCGTCTTGGTTGCCGCCACCGGACAGATGGCGATCGCCGCCGCGGTCTATCCCAATCTCACCTATCACCCGACCAAGAGCTTCATTCCGCTCAACATGATCGCCTCCTTTCCGCTGGTGCTGGTGGTGCCGGCGAACAGCCCGATCAAGACCGTGAAAGAGCTGGTCGAATACGCCAAGGCCCATCCCGACAAGTCGAATTACGGCACATCGGCCCCTCCCTTCACCATCGCCAGCGAATTGTTGAAGCTGAAAACCGGCATGCCGGGCGTGGGGATCCCGTTCAAGAGCAGCAATGAGTCAAATCTCTGCGTGGTCAGCGAACAGTGCCTGTTCACCATCTCGGACGGCCCGCCGTCGATCCCGCTGGTGAAGGGCGGCAAGACCCGCGCCTTGGCGGTGACCGGTTCCGAGCGCTCGCCCGAGCTTCCCGATGTGCCGAGCATGGCCGAGGCCGGCTATCCGGAGATCGACATGCATCTGTGGAGCGGCTTCTTCGTGCCGGCCGGCACGCCGGCGGCGGTTGTCGCCAAATTGCAGGCCGACCTCGCGCGTGCGCTTGCCGATCCGGGCGTGCAGGCGAGCTTGCGCAAGATGGCGGTCACGCCGGGCGGACCGACCGGCGCGGAATTCGCCAAACGCATCGACGCCGACATCGCCAAATTCGGCGAGGTGGTAACGGCGGCGCATTTGACCTTCCAATAGCGCGGCGATTGCAGGCGCGGCGCACGCTGTTATGCTCGGGCGGGGATCAATCGAAAGCGCGTGCCATGAGAACAACGGCGGCGATGGTGCTGGCGGTTCTGGCCGCGACGCCGGCCGCCGCCGCGCCCTCGACCGACGAGGTGTTGCGCGAATTCCAACTGTTCGGCACCTGGGCGGTCGATTGCGCAGCGCCGGCTTCGCCCGCCAATCCGCATGTCAGCGACGCCAGCATGCGTGCCGGCCTGATCCTGGAGGATCACGACCTCGGCTCGGGCAACATCAACCGCTACCGCATCGTGACGGCCGAACGCCTGTCCGACGCGCGGCTCGCCCTCGACGTGATCTTCCGCCCCGGCGACACCGGCGCGGAGCGGCAAAGGCTCGAGCTCACGGTGCGCAACGGCACCCGCCGCACCATGTTCAACCGGCCCGAGGAGGGGCCGGTGCGCGTGCGTAACGGCACGGTGGTCGGCGCCGGCGTCAAGACGCCGCTGCTGAGCAAGTGCGAGTAGCGGCCTTTATCGGCAGCGGTGGAATTCGCGGCGCGGCCCGTCTTCGTTGCGCAGTTGCACCATGCGGTCGCGATCCTCCGAGAATTCGCCGAAATCGGTGCTGACGCGCTCGCCCTTGTCGTTGATCCAATGCACGATCACCTTGTCGGGCGTGACTTCGTAGCGCGTGATCCTGAACCGGTGCCGGGTGCCCGAGCGCGTGACGGCGGTGAGGGTATCGTCGTCGAACTCCTCGCTGCCGCCCGAGGTGCACCATTTGCCGTAAATCGCCCGCGCGCTGAGCGAGCGCGCGTCGGCAGCCGTCACGGCGGCCGCAGCCGCCACAAGGACAATGAGAATACCGTGAAGACGTGCGACCATGAGCGTCTCCCATCCGTTTCACGCTGACGGGCCGATGGTAACAAGCCGCGATTGCGGCGAACAAGGGTGTGTTGATGCGGGTCGCACGTCCCTCTCCACCGCTCGTCCCCGCGCAAGCGGGGACCCAGAGTCGCCGTCGAGAGCCTCTCGTTTTTGACCCCTGGATTCCCGCTTGCGCGGGAATGAGCGGAAATATTGTCCCGCTCTCCGCCTCTCATCGTCTTCGATTGTCAAACAGCCCTCAGCCAACGCTCCGCCGCCCGTATTATTCGAGGCCCCGGGTAGGCCGCCTTCCATCCCCCTTTCGCGGGGGCAGGTTTCTCCCCCTCGCAAATCCGAGGGGAATGGAGCGCCTCGAGGCGCACCAGTCTTGCGTAATCCGCACTGCCTTTCGACAGCG
>Ga0207693_10004805_pt1 | contig 11367 bp, 8 predicted proteins | sample LARL81metaG_FD_184347 | JGI IMG/M metagenome (GOLD analysis project Ga0207693, IMG submission 184347) | Corn, switchgrass and miscanthus rhizosphere microbial communities from Kellogg Biological Station, Michigan, USA - LAR L8-1 metaG... | ecosystem: Host-associated > Plants > Roots >...
CAGCCACTGGAGAACGCTTTCACCAGCAGCCACGCACTGACCGCAGCGACCGCCGGCTCCGGCCTTGGGGTCGGCACGACGGGCACCGGATGCCCCCCTTGGAACCAGGTTTTCCAGAGTCCCACGACGATCACGGTGCCGAGCGAGCCCACGAACACATAAGTCGGAAGCATGAATGCCAATCCAGCTTCGCGAATACCACGCAAATTCACCAAAGTGAGCACGAACAGAATGGCAAGACAAAGGCGCAGAGTGTGTGGCTGGAGCGTGGGAATAGCCGACACCATTGCACCCACGCCTGCGGAAATTCCCACGGCAACGTTGAGAATGTAGTCGATCATCAGCGCAGCACCGGCGAACAAACCGACGCGTTGGCCAAGATTCGCTGAGGCCACGATGTACGATCCGCCACCGGTTGGGTAAGCAGCGATCGTCTGTCGATACGAAAAGTACACAATGCTGAGCAGCACGATGATCGTGAGGTTAATGGGAATGGTGTAGGCGACTCCAGCGACGCCCAGTGGGATCAGAACGGTCAGCGCGGCTTCGGGGCCGTACCCGGCGGAACTCAGCGCGTCCAGCCCGAACACGGAAACACCGGTCGAGGATCGGATCTGTTCCTTGACGTCCTCGTCGGAAGAAAGCGGACGGCCAATCAGGAAATCAAGAACCGATTTCTTCTCCGGCGGAGTGGCGATTGTCTCGATGATTTGCATTGCGTTGTCTTTGTTCAGATCTCTTGTGTCAGTGAGGTTGTCAGGTTCTGAATTCTACGGCGCAGGGAGAGCAGGGCAGAATCTGGATAGGAGAACGTTTGTTCAAGCGCTTTCGCATTAGCCTTAGTATTCCCCTCGTGGTGTGCCACTGAATATTCGCAGCTCGGGGACGTGGATGATCGTCCTTCAAGCCGGTCTGCTATCTCCTCCAGAGTTAACGCGAAGGCTTCGTCGAACTGGCGCTGTTGGGTCACCAGAGCCATTGGCAGCTCAAAACCGGGGAGTTGGGCGCGATACTTCCAGAGGGCGATTTCTGATAGGAAGAGCACTTGCAATTGCGCTTGCCATCGAATGATTCGCCCCCGCAATGCGAGGTCCCGCGCTCGGGAAGGACCGAATTCCAACAGAACGCCGTCAGTGAGATCCCTGACCTGGTCAAAATTGCTGTTGATTGTTTCGCGCAGTGAGTAGCTTCGCTCACTGGCATTTCTCAGATCATTCGATATTGGCTCGCGAGCGAATTGAGCCAGCAGCCGCAAATTAGAAGCGAACGTTCTCTTCATTTGCACTGCCGCGGAAACACTCCAGAATTGATCAAAGACGAGCCACATCATCAGCAATCCCAGAAGAATACCGATGACGCGATCCCTGGCCAGAACGAGTGAAGTCTGCACAGCAAATTCGCTCAAGTTGATCAGATAAAACGCGACGACAACTTGAACTCCGAAATACGAGAGTCGGGGGCTGGAGGTCATAATCCAAGCAGAGATAACCGTGACTGCTAAGAACGGGAGCGCGAACCCAGCAATTGTCTCGAGACCGGGTAAGATGAACACCTCCGCACCGATCCCCAGGAGCACACCACCCACAATTGCGCCAGAAATACGCAGAAGCTGTTTTTGATGGGAGGAACCAATCGTGCTTAGCGCGGTCAGAAAGCACGTTGTAATTGCGGTGCTTATGCCTGGCCACGCCTTTGCGTTATATAAGAGATAGCAAAGGCTCGCGGCAAAACAACCTCTAAGTCCAAACCTGAGATGTTCAGTGTTCGACAGAGCGTCAGGACGAAACAGTCGTAGACCTGGATCACCGCTGGATTGAAGTGGCGCGTAGTCGGCGAGGGACAGACCGCCGACAAAGGCTTCGGGGATCAGCGAAACTGTCTTTTCCATTTCGACAAAAAGCGGAGCACCGGCCAAATGTTGAGCTTCGTCCTGGACTTCAATCAGGTTTGGGACATTGCCACTCAGTAGGTCGGCACGAACCGTCCGAATGTGTCCTGCCAAGCTGCGAATTCGATCCCTGGCGTTATCGGGGAGGTCCGAACTGAGACGTGCTGCGTTCGCGGCGACGTCTATCAACCGCCCGACCAGCGCAATCACAGCACCCATCTGTTCACGATATGCCGGAGGATAGGCGGAGCGCCGCAATGTACGCCGAATAGCGGAAGTTCCTACCATAGCAAAGCGTGTGATCCGCTCCTCAGTTTTTTCGTCGACGGACAAGCCACCCGTATAGCAATTGAGAAGCTCCTCTGCGACGGCCAAGCGATCGCCGAGAGGCTGAAGAATGAGGTCGCTCGCCTTCCGTTCTGCGTGAATCCATTCGACGGCAACGGTGATCAAGGTCCCAAGCGAGATCGCTCCGAACGCCCAAAGCGTGCCTTCGATTTTGCTTTCCGCAGAAATCTGGCGATCCCACAGCGGAATCGTGATGATGACGAGATATCCGAAACGCGCAGCGGCCGTGTAATTCGTCATAGCGCTAAGTGCGTAGAACACCACGAAGAATGTCACCACCACCCAGATCAAACGCAGATTGGGATCCTGCAGGAAGAACATCGCCCCGGACAGGACATACAGCACTGAAAGGGAGAACGCAACGATGAGTGTCTTGGCAGCCTTTGCGGTCGCCTCGGCACTCTCGTGCGAGATCGTGAGGGCATAGATTGCCGCGTATGCGCCGTAAGGGATCTGAAAAGTCATGCTAAGAAGCATGACGATACTTGCCGCGATAGTCATTCTTGCGACCAACGCGGCTCGTCCCGGGTAAGGAGCTAGTTCCTCTTTGAAAAACCCCTTTAGCCAGACCAGTGGCGTGAATGATTTAGGAAGAGTTGGAGCGAGGGTGGCCATGTTTAATTTCCTCGAATCGTGACCACCGCAGACTCACCAACTCGAAACAGATCGGGCGTAGGATTTTCCACCCGGACGCGAACCGGGTATCGTGACGCCAGATGTACCCAGTTCAGCGTGCGCTGCACATCAGGAAGCCCGGGCTCCAGCCGCCCAATCACGTCGGGGTCCGGAGTGACTCCGAAACCGATGCTATCCACTACTCCCGTGAAACGAACGTCAGGCTTCGACAAGACATAAACATCCGCTCGCATTCCCGGGGAAATGCGCCCTAGTTGACCTTCACGGAAATTTCCGATGGCCCACCATGTGCGTGCATCGATCAGTGTGAACATTTGCTGACCGACGTGGGCATAGGCACCCTCTGATATCGTGAGGTTGGTCACGCGAGCGTCGAATGGGGCGTAAACACGGCAGTTGTTTAGGTTATAGCGAGCGTCCCCTACTGCTGCCTCTCTTGCGCCTCGCTGATTAACCAGTGGTTCCAGCGTCGTTACGGCATGCTGAGCTTGCTCATGCCGTGCAAGAGCTGAGTTCAACCCGGCCTTCGCGAGCTGCAATTGCGATTCGGCCTGCCGCAAAGCTTCTGACTGTGCAACTTCCGAAGTCTTGGCGCGGTCTATTTGGTCTGCGGTGACAAACTGCTTTGTGAGCAGGGGTTCGAGACGGTGCAAATTGTTGCTCGCATAAGTCCACTCCGCACGCTGACGGTTGACCGCACGTTCCGAGCTCGCCACGTCGGCTTCTGCGCTATGAATGTTCGCTTCCGAAACAGAAACGGCACTGACCATTGCTGCGATCTTCCGGCGCTCATCTGAGATCTGTCCTTCGAGAGCGAACTGTTCCGATATGGCTCTCTCAAGTGCGTATTGATAAGGGCGGTCATCGATTTCGTACAGTAGATCCCCCTTTTTAACGAATTGGTTGTCGCGTACGTTCAGGCGAATGAGCGGACCGTCTACCTGTGGTGCTATCCCAATAAAGTTGGCGAAGACTTCGGCGTCATCAGTCCGTGGATGGTAATTTTGGCGATAAAGCACGACCAGCCCCAGCACCACGGCACCGCTCACGATTCCGATACTGAGCCAATGGCCTAACCTGCGGGATCCCGTATTCGTGGTGGTATTCATTGATTCAAGCTCCGTATTCAGCGAAACAGCGTAAGCCACAACGCAAATGCGAACAGCGCCGTCAGGCTCGGATAGGTCACAATCGGCCAAACGATCTCCACATAACGCCGCAAGAGTTCTCGTGAGAGAACAGTAAGCAGCATGGCCGCGACGAAACAGAGCAGCCATGCCGGAAAGAACGAGCCCAGGATGTCAAACGACGGAGCTCTGCCGCAGCCGGTCAAGGGCAACGCGGCGAGCAGGAACCAGTAGCGCAATCTAGAAGTGCCATTCGCACTCATGGCTGCGACCTCTTTGTGGACTGGATGGAATCTCCTGTGCGGAACGCCAGGTCTGCGAACGAGGTAAGCACTTGGGTGCGGGCATAAACATCCGCCGATCGGGCCTGCGCGAGAGTGCGCTGCGCCGCCGTAACATCCAGCAAGCTGCGCACCCCGTAGTCGTACGATTGGAGAGCCGAGTCATAAGACTGGCTGGCGGCCTGGAGAAGCGCGACGGCTGCTTGGCGTTGACGTAACGCAGTATTCAGGTTGGAATATGCCGTCCACACCTCGTCCGCAATTTGATTGCGTCTGACCTCAGCTTGCGCTTTAGCCTCTTGAACGTTAGCGCGTGCTTGTAGGACTTCGTTCTTCCGCGCGCCTCCATCAAAGATCGTCCACTTGAGACTAAAGCTGAGACCACCGGTGAGGCCAGCCGTGTGGCTCCAGTCGTATGGTGACTGGACACCATAGACCGATTGCGTGGCTGGGCGGGCATCGAGACTCAAGGAGGGGTAGTAAGCGGAGCGGGCCTCCTGCACTCGGGCATTTGCGGATCGTATTTCGGCAACCTGTTGCATCAGGTCGGGACGTTGACTGAGGGCACGGTCGATGGCACCCTGGACCGAGTCACTAACCGAATCCGGCATTGGCAACTCATCGAGCGGTTGAACCTTGATCGTCAAAGAAGCGCGACCGCCCACCGCGGTTGCTAGGTCCCCTTTCGCGATCTGCTCCGCACCAAGCACAGATTGCAGATCGTACTCAGCTTGAGCCGTGGCGCTTCGGGCTTCCAATACGTCGGGCAGAGTTGCCAGGCCGTGCGCGAGCCGATCGTCTGCTGCTTCCTGGACAGTCTCTGCGTTGGAGAGACTGGCCCGCGCGGCGTCCTCCTGCCCCATCGAACTCAGAAGCCGGTAGTACGACTGCTCGACCTGGTGGATAACATTGCGGTGCGTGTCGTTGAAGGAGAAATTTGCGGCTAAGAGTTGAGCCTTGGCTGCGTTGATTCGGCCACGGCGGCCACCGAAATCGAAAACGGTATAACTAAGGTCAAGGGCGACCTCAAAATTCTGTAAGGCTTGCGCGTTGAACCGATTTCCGAAGAAGGCTTCGTCCCGGATGGTTTGTGACAGCGCTGCGGCCGCCAGCGTTGGGTACAACTCGCTGCGTGCAATCCCCAGACCTGCTGCCTGAGAGCGCGCGCGTTCCCAAGCGAGACGGGTATCGGGGTTATGTGTCTCCGCCAAATCGATGAGATCAGCTAGAGAGTAGGGTTTCGCCGGATCCAGACCGAATTCGATAACAGAAAACTGTTTTTCAGCCATTCCGATGTTTCCTTCTTCTGATCCGTGCCAAGGATGATTGGGTGATGCCGGAGCAGTCTGCGCCAGAATGCAACCTGTGCATAGCACAACGATGAGCAGCAAAACCGCTTGTACTTTCGAGTGTCTCAACATGTCCTGAAAGCACCATCAAGATGAGTTATCAAGTTCAGCTCAAGATCATTGCCATCGCGGATGCCACAACCGGAACTGCCCACGCCCATTCATGACCTAAGAACGCGATCGCTCCTGCAGACAGCAGACACCCCACGAGAAAACCGATGAGGAGATGGGCGGTGCCTCGCAGCTTTTCTGTATCTCGCATCATAAGAACCTGGCTATGCACACTCGTGTCAAAGAGAAACAGAAAAGTGGTTGTCAGATTTCCAGTCATCACAGCGGTTGTCGGCGCGACGGGCATCGTCAGCCGCAAAAGAGCAAACTGACATGCCATTGCGGAGACGGCAATCATGGCAGCAATCGTCCCCATCAAGGCATTTGGATTCGTGCTTGGCTTCGTGATGACGCTGACGATCAGCACGCACGCTATAAGTAAGAATTGAGCCACGAGAAGAAGACGCAGCAACCGAGGGCCGTGCCAGCCTGAAGCCTTGGCAATAAGCCAGGTAGCTGCGACTGCAACTACAAAGACAGGAATGGCCAGGAACTGCGCCTTACTGACATGACTCCCGCGTATCAATAATGCTGACACCATCACGAGATTGCCTGTGATGTGCGCGGTGAATAAATGAAAGTTTACGAGGCCGGTTAAATCTACCATGCCAGCGATAACGCTTAGCAACGTTGGGAGTGACTTTTCAAATCGTGCATGCGTCGAAGTTTGTGTGGATGGTTTACTCGCCTCATGCACTGCATCTGTAGTTATGGCGGACATCAGAGTCTCCCTTGGTCCTTCGGTCCCAAACGCCCCCGACAGTTTGTTTTAAGAATTGGGAGCAGCCTTTCAACAAGACCACTCCCACTCGGAGTCAGAAGCCAGTGTGTTCTTTGCTGTCTACAAAATCGGCTAGAGAAATAATCTGGTGCCTGTCAGTTCGCTTTTGCCACGTACGGGTGCACCATCTTTTTTGGGTCGACGACGCGATCGAACTCATCTTCGGTCACGAAGCCTAACTTCAGCGCCGCTTCCTTCAGTGTTAGATCGTTGTCCATCGCGTAATGCGCGATCTTCGACGCTTTGTCATAGCCGATCACTGGAGCCAGGGCTGTCACAAGCATCAAAGAACGATCCACATACTCCTGGATCTTCTTCAGATTTGGCTTCGTGCCTTCGATCAGGAATTTCCGGAAGTTGGTGCATCCGTCGGTCATGATCGTGATCGAGTGAGTCACGTTGAAGATGATGAGAGGCTTATAGACGTTCATCTCCAGATAACCGCTCGCGGCCCCGAAGCCTACCGCCACATCGTTTGCCATTACCTGGACGGCGATCATGGTCAGCGCTTCGGCCTGAGTCGGATTCACTTTCCCCGGCATGATGGATGAGCCGGGTTCGTTCTCCGGAATTTCCAGTTCTGCGAAACCCGCCCGCGGGCCGCAGGACATCAGTCGGATGTCGTTACCGATCTTGTAGAGAGAAACCGCCACCGTGCGCAGCGACCCGGAGAGTTGCACCAGGGCGTCGTGCGCACCTTGTACAGTGAACTTGTTTGGAGCGCTGATGAACGGCAGGCCAGTCAGCTTCGCAATTTCCGCAGCCGCTGCCTCGCCGAATCCGGGTGCGGTATTGATTCCGGTTCCTACCGCAGTTCCGCCGATCGCCAGTTGATAGACTCCCTTGAGTGAATCTTCAATCCGCTCGATGTTGTCGCTCAGCATCCCGGCGTAGCCTGACCACTCCTGCCCCAGTGTTAGCGGAGTTGCATCCTGCATGTGCGTCCGACCGATCTTGACGATGTCCTTCCATTCCTCGGCCTTCGACGCAATCGCATCGCGTAGGGCGATCAGCGCTGGTAGCAACTTCTGTTCGACATTCACCGCAGCGGCCACGTTCATTGCAGTGGGAAAAGAATCATTCGAGGATTGCGCCATGTTGACATGGTCGTTCGGATGAACCGGAGTCTTGCTTCCGAGAGGCTTGCCCTCAAGTTGGCTGCAGCGGTTCGAGATCACTTCATTGACGTTCATGTTGAACTGGGTGCCGCTTCCCGTCATCCAAACGTGGAGCGGAAACATGTCTTGATGTTCCCCGGCCAGAATTTCATCGCAGGCCTTAACGATCAGCTGGTAAGAGTGGTCGTCGAGCCTCCCTCCGGCATGATTTGCATTCGCGGCGGCCTTCTTCAAGACGGCGAATGCCGAGATCATTTCTCGCGGCATCAGATCGTGGCCGATACTGAAATGTTCGAGGGAGCGTTGCGTTTGTGCGCCCCAAAGCTTATCGGCCGGAACTTCCACTTGACCCATACTGTCTGATTCTTTGCGGACATTTGTAACCGAGACTTCCAAAGTTGAACTCATTGCTTTTCTCCATTCTTGATGTTCACATTGATCTGTTACTTATTTCTTGCTACGCAGCTTCACTTCAGTTCTGAGCAGGCGGAGCATGGGAGAACGATGTCGTTCCCCCATGTCCAATGAGCGCCCCTATTCGCTGTATTGGGGCACGTAAAGCTGTTTCTCGATCCAAGAACGCACATCCTTGGGTCGCTTTACTTGAGCGAGTCCCTTGTCAAACAGGTACTCGGCAACTCGAGTCGCGGTTGTGACCTCGGTCTCAAGGATGTTTGACTGAACGGGAAACAACCGTCCTTTTGCGCGGGAATCCGGGTCAACCTGATCAGCGGTCGCCTGCGCCGCAACAATGAAGCACTCGTCCGTCAGCCGCTTCGGTCGAGCCACGTACGTGGCGAGCCCGATTGCCGGGTAGACGTAGAAGTTATTGGCTTGACCGGGGTGGAACGTCTTTCCCTGGAACTCCACATCCGGGAACGGCACGCCGGCGGCATAGAGGGCCTGTCCGTTCGACCAGGTATAGGCTTGCTCCGCCGTACACTCCGCTTTCCGAGTCGGATTGGACAGCGCGAAGATGATCGGCCGTTCATTGAGCCGGCTCAACGCCTCTACCACCTCAGGGCTGAACAGGCCTCCCTTGGTGCTGACGCCGATCACCGCCGTAGGCTTGAAGGTCTCGATTGCCGCGACAATTTCCGGGTGCTCGGTCGCCAAATCGCGAGGGTCGAATGGTTTGCTGGCCGGCAGCTTTTGTACCCACGGCTGCTTGTGCGCAGCGAGGCCGGGACGACCTTCGACAACGAGTCCCTTAGTATCAAACAGCGCGATTTGGCTGCGGGCCGCGGCCTCAGACTGACCCTCCATTTTCATTGCTTCGACGATGAGCTTGGCGATGCCAGTGCCAGCCGATCCGGCGCCGAAGAACAGAATGCGTTGGCTGGTGATCGGCGATCCGGTAATCTTCAACGCCGCCATCAAGCCCGCCAGGGCAATGGAAGCCGTGCCCTGGATGTCATCGTTGTAGCAGAGGACCTTGTCTTTATAGCGATTGAGATACCTGACAGCGTCGGTTCCCTTCCAGTCCTCGAAGTGGATGCAGCACTGCGGGAAGACCTTCTGCACAGCTTGCACGAACTCCTCGACCAATTCATCGAGTTCTTCCTGGGGCGGCGGTACTTCGCGACTACCGAGATAAAGCGGATCGGCCCGCAACACGGCGTTTGAGGTTCCGATGTCGAACAACACCGGCAGCATGTGTTTGGGCGGAACCGCGGCGCAGGCCGTGTATAGCTGAAGTTTGCCAATGGGAATGCCCATCCCGTTCGTGCCAATGTCGCCTAGCCCGAGAATGCGGCCACCGGTGGACACACAAATAAATCGCACATCCGGCTCCGGCCAGTTGCGGAGTACCTCGGCGATGCGGCCTTTCATTTCGCGCGTGATGTACATTCCGCGTGGCCGTCGATAGATGTGTCCGAATGCCTCGCAAGCATCTGCGACCGTCGGGTCGTAGAGGATGGGGATGAACCGAGCCGGATCGGACATCACGGTGCGATAAAACAGGGTCTCATTGCGATCGGCGAGTGATGTCAGGTAGACGTATTGCTCCAGTTCGCTCGTCTTCGCATCAAGATGCTGAAACACCCGTTCAGCCTGCCGCTGCAAAGACTCGTGAGCATGCGGGAGGAGACCTTCAAGACCGTACCTCTTGCGCTCCTCGGAGGTGAACGCTGTATCGTGATTTCGGAAATGATCGGTCAGGAGTGAGATGCCTCCCGTGCCATTTCTCTCGACCGTCGCTGTGCCTCTTAACTCTTCAGCCTTAGTTGCCATAGCTTCTCCTTGTCATTAGTGCTGCAATTTAGTGCGCGAAGAACCCTCTTGTTTAGTTGCTTCGCGACTTTTGTGTCACGACAACAGATAAAGCATTCGGTCAGCCAAACGCCTCGCCCTTCCTTTATTGAAAAGGCGCGTCTTACATCGCATGTGTAGTCGTATGTTTTGAAAAAGTGGTGCCAAGATCTTGACCTGCCCGGTTATAGACCCGCCAACAATGTTAAGGAGGATCAGATAGGCCACCACTGCCGTACCAAGAGTGATCGCGTAAATCGGCTGGAATGGAAAAGGAAATCTTGTGGGCTTGGACTAGCTGAGAAATCGAGGTTTCAGAGTGCGTCGACTTCCGAAGTCAGATAGTGTTTCTCGCCTTACTTACCGGAATGCTGCCTTACGCCGCACTGATTAAATTCCCATAGGGAACGCGTTAGATTTTCCCCCAAACCAATTCAGCGCGCAGGAGAGTCTTCACTCTCTGGCCACAACACTGTCAGAACGAGAGCGATACCGATGCCGATTGAAACTTCGGCGAAGCGATGAAATGCCATATGCCACGGGGAATTCGTTCGCGGCACCAACAGCACGATTGCGAGCGTCACAGCGCCGAAACGATACGCGCCTCGATCAGAGCCCACCAAAGCGCAGAGTAGCCCGAGGACCAACACACCTGCACCGAATGCAAGGAGGTTCGGGCCGATTTGGATTGCCGCAATTGCGCCAACCAGTGCTCCCAGCGCGGTTCCAATTAGCCGATGCCAAGACAGAGACGATGTCTCTCGTAGGGACGACTGTGTGATTACCAAAGTTGTGATCGGAGCCCAATAGGCTTCGGACAGCCCGAAAAGCCTTGCCACCACAAGTGAAACGATTGCCGCTAGCGCCGTGCGCAGGGAATGCACTACAACCTGCCTGTGCACTCTGAGCCTCCTTCAAAGGACTTGGTCGGAGCTGTCGGTAGGGCGGTTAGTTCTTCCCGCCGCCCTGAAACTTCACCTGTAGTTGAATTTGAAATTTCCATTTCGATCATTAAAACCTGATGTCGAGCCACCCGGTCCAATAGTTAATGCTCTTGCCAGGGGTCGACTGTTTCAGGAAGTCGCCGGCAAAAAAATGTCCGTACTCGGTGAACCACGTAAGGTTGCGAGTCATGCGCCACCGGAGTTGGGCAGAGGCCTGGGACGCAATGAACCGAGCGTTACTCTTCGAGCCTGGAACGATGACGGCGTTACCAACGCTATAGAGTCCGTCGCTCGTACTTTCACGCCAGAAGAAAGCCGGGTTGAACTTCAACGATACGGTCTTCATCATGGTTAAGTCCGCCGAAGGTTGCAGCGCGACCAAATTGCGCCGGGCGAACAGCTCTGCATAGCTGAAATACGGACCTTGTTCGTAAATGGAGTTGAATGTGCCGACATTGCGGCTTGACGGGTTCTGGTCACCGCTGAAAGCGACCGCACGCAGGCCAAACCTTGGGCTCAGAGGAGCTCGCT